>Ga0180438_10001166_pt1 | contig 47312 bp, 42 predicted proteins | sample SS_ome_12_FD_132455 | JGI IMG/M metagenome (GOLD analysis project Ga0180438, IMG submission 132455) | Hypersaline lake sediment archaeal communities from the Salton Sea, California, USA - SS_3_D_2 metaG | ecosystem: Environmental > Aquatic > Non-marine Saline and Alkaline > Hypersaline >...
ACCCCTGTTGTTCTCTCCCACCAACTTCATCTCCCCCGCCCGCGCACAGCTCTGCACCCCCCCCCCCACACGCAGCCAAAGCTCCTCCCCTTCCACATACCCCCCGTCCCCCAAATCAGGCTCAAGCCCGAACCCCAGCACTTCCCCCTTCGTCAGGCCCTTCCACCAATCCCACTCCTCCAGCACCCGGTTCAGCACCGCGAAATCCCCCGCCCCCTGACGCCTGAAGATATGAGACTTCGCCTCCGCGTAAGCCTCCATCGTTCCGTGCCGATCCAGGTGATTCGGAGACAGGTTCGTCAGCACCCCAACGTGCGGGCTTTTCCCAATCTCCCCAAGGTACGGAAGCTGAAAACTCGAAAGCTCCAGAACCGCCACATCATCCGGCCCCATCTCATCCAGGTGCTCCAGCAGCGATCCCCCTATGTTCCCCCCCACCCACGTTCGTATCCCCGACGACTTGATCAGCGCCCCAGCGAGCGCCGTCGTTGTTGATTTCCCGTTGCTGCCAGTAACCCCCACGATCCGCGCCGGGCACAATTCCGCGAACACGCTGACCTCGGTCTTGACCTCCGCGCCCGCGTCCCTCGCCTGCTCCAAGTAGGGAGAGTCCAGCTTCACCGCAGGATTTGCCACCACAAGGTCCGCTTCCCTGAAATCCCCCTCCTCGTGCCCCCCAAGGTGAAGCTCCACCGGCAGCCCCGCCAACGCCTCCAGAGACGGCTCAAGCTCCTTCGCCGTCTTGGTGTCCGTGACTGTAACCCGAGCGCCTTCCTTGACGAAAAATCGAGCAGCCCCGGCTCCTCCGCCGAAGAGCCCCAGACCCATCACCGTCACCCGCTTGCCCGCGTACCGCGAACGCAACTCCTCAACTCCTCCTTCGACCTCTCTATCGCCCGTCGGATACTCCCCCGCCAGTCGCCGGCAGCAGGTCCTTCATACGAATGGATAATTCCTCGAGACGAATTCACGATCGCCCCCAGCCCCTCCTTGTCGAAAGCCGCCGGAATGTCCTTCGCCGTGCCGCCCTGCGCACCGTATCCCGGCACCAGGAAAAATGCATTCGGCAGCCTCTCCCGCAGCACCTTCATCTCCCGCCCCTGCGTCGCGCCGACCACCGCGCCCACCGCGGAATACCCGCATTCACCCTCCTTCCCCTCTCCCAGCTCCCGCACCAGCTCCGCCACCCTCAGATAAACCGGCTCCCCGCCGGAATCCTGCACGTAGTCCGACGAGGGATTCGACGTCCTCACCAGAACGAATACTCCGCGCCCCGCCTCCGCCGCCGTTTCTACAAACGGCCTCAGCCCCTCCTCTCCCAGATACGGATTAACCGTAATCGCATCCGCCGAGAACGGCGAGTCCGGCCGCAGGTACGCCTCGGCGTACGCCTCCGCCGTCGAACCAATATCCCCCCGCTTCACGTCCGCAACCGACATCAGCCCCCTCTGCCTCGCATACCTCAGCGTCTCCCCAAACACCTTCATCCCCTCCCAGCCGTAGCGCTCGTAGAACGCCACCTGCACCTTCACCGCAGGCACCTCCCCCGCCGCTATGTCGATCACCTCCTTGTTGAAAGCCAGCATCGCGGCCGCCGCGCTCTCCGCAGCCCCGGTGACCTCCTTCGGCAGCAACACGTATCTCGGGTCCAGCCCTACACATAGGGCCGTTCCCTTATTGCGAACGGATTCGGCCAGCCTGTCCGCGAAATTCCTCACCTGTCAGCCTTCCAGGAAGTTCTTGATCAGCTGCAGCCCTACCTCGGTAAGGAACGACTCGGGATGGAACTGCACCCCCTCCACCGCATATTCCCTATGCCTCACCCCCATCAGTTCTCCCTCCTCCGTCTTTGCCGTCTCCTCCAGACAATCCGGCAGCGTCTCACGCTTCACTATCAGCGAATGGTAACGCGTCGCCTCGAACGGATTCGGCAATCCCTCCAGCACCCCTTTCCCGTCGTGATGGATCATCGACGTCTTACCGTGCATCACCCGCGGCGCTCTTATCACGTCTCCCCCGAATGCGTATCCTATGCATTGATGCCCCAGGCACACCCCCAGTATCGGTATCTTCCCCGCGAAGTGCTGGATGACCTCGTTCGATATCCCCGCCTCCAGCGGCGTACAGGGACCGGGCGAGATTATTATCCGCCCTGGCGACTTGTCCTCGATCTCCCCCAGTGTTATCTTATCGTTTCGGTACACGACCGGTTCGCCGCCCAGCTCTCCCACGTGCTGAACCAGGTTGTAAGTGAAAGAATCATAGTTGTCGATTATCAGTACCATTTGCTGTCTCCTTCGCTCGAAGATACTATCATACACCGGATGATTCAAGAGGCCAGGAGTCACCGATGCGATTCACAAAAATGCACGGCATCGGAAATGATTACGTCTTCGTGGACATGTTCCACGAGACCGTCGCCGACCCGCAGAAAGCCGCCATCGAAATCAGCAACCGCCACTTCGGCGTCGGTTCAGACGGCCTGATCCTCATCGAGCCCTCCCAGACCGCCGACATCAGAATGAGTATGTTCAACCCCGACGGCAGTCAGGCCGAAATGTGCGGAAACGGCGTCCGATGCGTCGCCAAATACGCCTACGAGCATGGCCTTGTCTCCTCGACCGAGATCGACCTCGAGACTCTCGCCGGAACAAAACACCTCCAGCTCGACCTCGCTCCGGACGGCACCGTCCAGTCCGTCCGCGTCAACATGGGGCCCCCAATCTTCGAGCGCAGCGCCATCCCCGTCCGCGGCAGCGGCCCCGACGCTCTGGATGAGGAAATCGTCTCGGGCGACGAGACATTCAGCGCGTCCTGTCTCTCTATCGGAAACCCGCATTGCGTCATCCTCGTCGGGGACGTCGACACTTTCCCCGTGGCGATACACGGCCCGATTATCGAGACTCACAGTCTCTTCCCGCAGCGGGCTAACGTCGAGTTCGTGCAGGTGATCTCCCCCCAGAGAATCCGTCAGCGCACTTGGGAGCGCGGCGCTGGAGAAACTCTCGCCTGCGGCACTGGCGCTTGCGCCGTCGCCGTCGCCTGCGCAAGCCGCGGACTCACTCAAAGGCATGTGACCGTACAATTGCTTGGCGGAGATCTCGACCTCGATTGGGCCGACGATGGAAACGTCTACATGACAGGACCAGCCGTAGAAGTCTTCACAGGCGACTGGCCCGATTGACCAGCTCCCGCCTCAGCACCTTCCCCGTCGCGCTACGCGGAAACTCCGCCAGGAAGCAGAACACCCGCGGCACCTCGTACCCCGCCAGTGACTTCCGGCAGAACCGCTTCAGCTCCCCCTCGTCCACCTCGCACCCCCCCGATTTGACCACGAACGCCACCGGCACCTCCCCCCGCGTCTTATCTTCCTTGCCCACCACCACCGCTTCCCGCACCCCCGGATGCGACGCTATCACTTCCTCCACACGGTACGGCGAAACGTTTATCCCCCCGCAGATTATCAGCTCCTTCTTCCGTGCCGTCAGCGTCACGAACCCTTCCTCGTCCACATACCCCACGTCCCCGGTACGCAGCCACCCGTCTTCCGTAACCGCCGCCTTCGTCTCCTCCGGCATGTCCAGGTATCCCACCATCACGCACTCGCCCTGAACCAGCACCTCCCCCTCCTCACCCGCCGGCACCTCATTCCCTTGCTCGTCCACCACCTTCACCCTCACCCCCGGTATGGGCTTCCCCACCGTTCCGCTCTTCGAGAACTCAGGGTTGTTCGCCGCCACCACCGGCGACGCCTCCGTCAAACCGTAGCCCTGCAGCAGCTCCACACCCATCACTTCCTTCACTCCATCCAGCACCGACTCAGGCACCCTCTCCCCACCCGCCACGCACCGCCTCAACGACGAAACGTCCGCCTTCTCGCTCATCTCCGACGCCACCAGCACCTTGTACATCGACGCGACCGCAATCAGCGTCGTCACCCGCTCCTGCTCGATCTCCCTCAGCACGCTCACCGGCGAAAACCGCTTGTGATAAATCGTAAACGCCCCCGAAAAAATCGGTACCAGCAGCAGCGTATTCAGCGCAAAGCTGTGGAAGAGCGGAAGAACGCACAGCAGCCTGTCCTCATCGTTGAACCCGAACCATTCCACCGCCGCCAGCGAATTCGACAGCAGGTTCCGGTGACACAGCACCACACCCTTAGGACGCGACGTGGTACCCGACGTGCAGAGCAGCACAGCCGGCGACTCGCACGACACTTCCTGCTCCCGCGCCTCCCCCTTGCCCGAACTCCACATCTCCCGCGCATCCACAGCACGTACGGGAAGCGCTTCGCCCAGCTTCCTGAATGCGTCCGACACCACCAGCGTGTCGGCCCCGATGTAATTCACCAGCGACGCAAGCTCCGCCGGCGCAAGCATGTAATTCAGCGGGGCCGCAGCTCTCCCCGACAGTAGCGCACCGAAAAACCCGCATACGAAATCCATCCCGTTCGCCGCCACCAGCCCCACCCGCTCCGAAGCCCCCATCTCCTCCAGCGACTTCGCCGCCGACTGCGCCCCCCGAAGCACGTCACGATACCTGAAGTAGAACTCCCCGTCCTTCAGCGCCGCCTTGTCCCACCAGCGCGTGCACGCCTCCACAAAGGCGCTGTTCAGCGTCCCCGCGCCTTCTCTTTCCAGTGCGCTTACGCTCATCCTACTCCCTCCCCCCGCGCCAGCCTCACCTCCATTAGTGTAACCACAGAAGCCGCGCGTGCAACAACCTTCGTTACTTCCTTTTCCCTCTCCAAAAACCCAGGCCCGCAAACCCCGCGACGAACCCGCACAGCACCCCCAGGCTGATGCCCCTGCCCACCCGGTAAGGCAACGGCTCGTACCTAAACACCACCGCGTGCTCCCCCTCCCCCAACCCCACCGCCCGCACAAGGTAGTTCGCCCTCAGTATCCCCGCCCTCTTCCCATCCACCTCCGCCTGCCAACCTGGATAGTACATGTCCGCCAGCACAAGGAATCCCGGCGACCCGAGCGTCGCCTCGACCTCCACTCGCTCCGGTTCGTACGATGTGATTCTTACCCATTCATCCGTCGTTCCCCCGCCCAGGGCCTCAAATCCCTCCGGCTCCTCCTCAAGTATCACCGTCCGCCTCGCATCGAAGTCTGGCGAGTTCAGCCTCTCGAGAATCGCATCATCCCCGTTCACCACCTCGTACGAGTGCACGACGTACGCCCTCGGCACAGCCTCCTTGTTCTCAAAAACCCTAAGCCCTCGGCTCTCAAAAACCACCCCACCCTCTATCCGCGGCACACGGTCGTACCGCTCCTTAGTAATTATCCCTGCCTGCGCCCACTGAGCCAGCCGCACCCCGCAGTACTCCTTCTCGTTCAGCGACTCCCAGTAAGCCGGCACAATCACGTATCGCATGTTCAGCAGGCTGAACAGCCGCCCCGCCTTCATCGGCACTACCCCCCCGCTCATGTCCTCCGGATGCCACCCGTCCACGTAGTTCACCAACCTTTGATATCTCCCCGACACAACGGGCGAAAAACCCATGATCGTCTCCACCTTCTCCGTCACGTAGCTCGGAAGCATCGTGAACGGAATGCCCATTTCCATAACCCGGAACGGCTCCGTACGGCTCTCAAAAAACTCCGCCAGCTCCCGCTCGAAGTAGCAGCTCTTAAGAGCGAACGCCCGCGGTGCCCCTCCTCTCTCAACCGCAGCCCAGTTCCCGTCCTCCCACGGGCGCACAGGCGCCATCTCCCCATCCGCCCGCTTCCACCCAAATGTCCACATATCCACCAGCAGCACTGCCGCTACCGCCACCCCGGCTCCGCGTCGTAGCCCCGGCCTCAGCAGCCCCACCGCCAACGCACCCGCCGTTGCCACCAGGAACACCGTCGAAAGAACCAAGCTCCTCTGGAAATGCCAGTATCCCCCCTGTAGCCACTCACCCACTGCCCACGCCGGACGCCCCGCGATGACGCTGCGCTTCACACGCGTCATCCCCAGAACCACCGCTCTCCAGATCTCCGTCCCCGGCCAGATCTCCGCCCCCATTACAATGCACGTCACCACGCCCACGGAAACGACAACACCCACCACCCACCACGCACGCCGCACGTCCCTCCGCCCCGTCGCACGCATTACCGCATCAAGCCCGATCCCCGCAAGAACTGCTAAACAAAACCCCAGCAGAAACACAAACTTCGAGTGCCCTCTGAAAAGCCCGAATCCCGGAAGCACTCGCCGAAGCACTCCCAGCAGTGGCGTATGTCCACCCAGCGCCGCCAACGCCGAAAACGCCCCCAATCCCGCGAAGAACCACACACGCCCCGTCCGTTTCAGCACCAGCGCGAGCATCCCCAGCAACAGCGTCCCCGTCCCGAAATACGCAATCATCTCCCACGAGTACCACCTCCCCCAGTAGCCAAATCTCAGGTCATCTCCGAAAAGGTCCGGCACCAGTAACGTGCCCAAGTTCTCCGGCGGAAACGAGAAGCTCGCAGACCACTCTCCCCCGCCAGTCACCGTTCTCACCGACTCCCCAACCAGCCCCAGCATCGGCAGCACCTGAACCCCGCACAGCGCCACTCCTCCACCCACTGCCAGCGCGTACCGCCCAACGTGCCCCCCCAGCACCTTCAGACTCCTGCACTTAATGGAATCTTCCGCCGCTCTATACAAGAAGAACGCCCCCGCCCCTACCATGCTGTAGTAGAAGTACTGTGCGTGCCCTCCCAGAAACTGGCACGCCACCACCAAACCCGTCACCAGCGCCGCAATCGCGCTTCTCCTTCTCACCATCAATTCAACACACAAGAACACCAGCGGCGTCCACGATATCGTCATGATGTTGCTCATGTGACCCGGGGCCACGTGGAGAATCACCGGAGACGACAACTCGAACGCCAGCCCTCCCACAAAACTCCCAATCGCCCCCACCCCAAACGCCCGCAGCAGCGCGTACGTGAACGCCCCTCCCATGAATATGTGGAGGATGAACGTCCAGTTAAACGCGTACCCTATCGGCGCGACGGCAAACAGCAACGTGAGCGGATAGAATATCGCCGTCTGGCTCTCAGCCATGAACGGCCCACCCGACAGGTAATACGGGTTCCACAACGGCACCCGCCAGTTCCTCAAGGCCTCCGCCGCGTAGTATCGCCACCCGAAGTACTGCGTCCAACCGTCAGCCGTCGGCATGCTCACAATGCGCTCGCCCGTCAGCGCAAAATCCCGGAAAAGCACCACGACAGCCGCAAACAGAAAAAGAACACCCAGTACTTCTGGGAACACCCTCCCTCTCTGCTCGTCTCCCTCTGCGCCCATCGCCCTTCCTCGCAGCTCTGCTCCCGTCTCCCCGCTTGAGCTTCTTCACGTTGCGAGTATAATAGGGCCGCCCGAGAGCCCAGTCAAAGGCAAACCAGGGCTCCCGTACCCGTCAGTAACAGGAGCACCCCATGGCCCGACGCAACCATCGCAAAGCCATCGCAATTCTCTGCCTTGCTTCCATCGCCCTGCTCGCCGGTTCCTGTAGGACTGCCCCAAAGCCGTCACCAACTAAACCTATCGAGAGCCCCCTTCTGAGGTTCGGACAGGACCGCTTCCTGGCCGGCGACTTCAACGCTGCCGCACTCGCCTTCGGTGACCTAATCATGATTACTTCCGACCCCGACATCCAGAACGAAGCTCTCTACTGGCGCGCCCTCTCCTACATCAAGCTCACGCGCTTCCAGCAAGCCGAGACCGACCTCCTCATGGTCGTCGACCGCACGAAGGAAAACAAGCTCAAGGCCAATGCTTTCAGGGCTCTCGGTGACGCACTCCTCGCGCAGGCCAAATTCAAGCTTGCCGCCGACATACTCACCAAAGCTCTCACCCGTCACCCCAACGATGTGCCCAGGGACGAAGTGCTCTACAAGCTCGCCCTCGCCCATATCCGACAGGGCAACCACTACGAAGCGTTGCCTTACCTCGAAGATGTCTCCGCCAACTACCCCGACTCGGACTTCGCCGATATTGCCCACGACATCATGACGAACTGCCCCTCGGGAATGACGGTTCAGTTCGCCGTCTTCAGCGACCCAACCGCCGCCGACGTCTTCGCGCAGAATCTCCGCACCCGCGGCATCGACGCCCGCGTCGACTCCATAACCCGCCGCCAGAAACCCCTCTTCGCCGTCCGGGCAGGGACCTACCATGGCTGGGATAAGGTGCTCGCCGCCGTCAAAGGCTTCCACGCTCAGGGCCTTGACGCCATAGTGTTCCCGTAACCGAGAACCGAACAGCATCTCCGGAAAACCCTCACGCACCGCCCCTCAATCAACCCATCTCCGCCCCAGAACACCCACCCTAGACCGCCTCTACATGTACTCCGTGATCGGCACCGGGAGCGTCACGTCATCAGGCATAGGCCGGATGTACTTCTCCCGGTACGCATCCGTCTGCATCCGGCACGTCATGTGCCGGTAAGAGAAGTCCGGGTGCTTGACCATCTTCCACCAGATCTTCTCAAGCGGCTCCTCCAGAACGTTCCCGAAAGTGATCGGATTGAAGTCACACGGATCAATGTCTCCGTACGCCGTCATGTAAAACTGCGAATACGCCCCGAAGCATCCCCCGCCCTTCGGACTGTTCACGACGCACATCGCAATCACACCCATCGGATGTGACGAGTTGTGATACTCCAGCGATACCCTCGCAATCTCCTCCTTCTCCTCCTCCGACAGCATCAAGTCCTCTCGCTTCAGAAACTTCCCCGAAGGAATGCAGTCGAAAATCGTTACCTCGTTGAAACCCTCGCGCTGCGCAAAATCCAAGAGCCTCTCCAGCTTCCCCTCTCTCAGCCGCTCCGACGTCATGTACGTCGAAAGACCCGTCAATATCCCGTGATCCATGCACCTCTTCGCTCCCGCCAGCGTCTTCTCGTACAGCTTCGGCGTCTGCCTCAGCTCGTTGTGCTCGTCCGCGTCCGGCGAGTCAATCGACAGGTACGCCGAAAACAGCCCGTTATCCGCAAGCCGCTTGACGTTGTCCTCCGTCAGCAATATCCCGTTCGTAAATATCATCGGCATCGCTTGGTCTTTATCAACGTGTCCCACCAGTTCGTACAGATCCTTCCTCAAAAGCGGCTCCCCGCCCACGAATATGATCAGGCTCGCCCCCAGCGCCTGCGCCTGATCCACCACGTCCTTCAGCTCCCCCGTCGTCAGCTCCCTACGCTTAGGATCTTTGAACGGATCCGCGCTGCAGTGCACGCACTTGCACTGGCACTTCAGCGTTATCGCCAGGTTCGCCGTCCCCGGGAATGGCACCCCGTACACCATCTTCTTCACCGAGCGGAACAAGTGCCTCATCCCAACCGCCGACGGCTGCGGTGGATTGTAAAGGTTATAAACGTTCATCCCGTCCTTCTTGGCGATCACCTTAAGGCTGTTCAGCGTCCCCAAAAACTTGGCGACCGCCGGCTGTAGGATATTCCCCAACGGCCCCTTCGCTTCACCAACCAGCTTGTCCCCGTCGAGTCGGTAATCCAACGATAGAAGGTCATATTCGGCCATGCTCAGCTTCTCCCCTTTGCTGTCTCCAGGGTTCGTTTGTCTCCGATGAGCGCAAGTATCTCCTCCGCCGCCCTGTCGCTCGCCCCAGGCTCCCCCAGCTTCATCCTCACCTTCGCCAGCTCCGACCTCATCTCCTCCTGCCGCTCCGGCTCCAGCAGCCTCAGGCTCTCCTCGGCAACAAGGTGCGGCTGCACCTCCCACTGTATCAACTCAGGAACCACTCGCCTCCCCCCCACAATGTTCACCAGCGAGTAGTCCGATACGTTCATCAACCTTATGAACAAGCACCACGTGACCGGCGAAACCCGGTACAGCACCACCATAGGAGTACCGATTATCGCCGCCTCCAGCGTCGCCGTCCCCGACGCTACCATTATCACCTTCGAACTCCTCATCAATCCGTACGTGTCATCCGCAACAATCGTCGGCCTCACCGACGAACCCTCGCACATCTCTTTCAGCATGTCGTAACTCACCCCGGGCGCGCACGAAACCGCAAACCTCGTCTCAGGACGCATCGCGTGCAGCTTCTCCGCCGCGCTCAGCATCGTCGGCAGCAGCCGCGACAGCTCCTTCTTTCGACTACCGGGCAGCAATCCCACCAACACTTCCCCTTCCGAAATACCCATCCTCTCTCGCAACGCGCCGTTGCTTCCGTCCGAATCAACCACATCTAGCAGCGGATGACCCACAAAACTCACATCCACACCCACACGCCGGTAAAGCTCCTCCTCAAAATCGAATATCACCAGCATCTTGTCCACGATCTGCGCAATACCCCGCACCCGCCACGAACGCCACGCCCACACCTGCGGACTTATGTAATATATCACCGGGATCCCCAGCGCCTTCGCAACACGACCCATACGTATGTTGAAGTCCGGGAAATCTATCAACACAACCGCATCCGGCCTACGCGCCTTCAGCTCAGCCTTCAGCAGACTAAACGCATTCATGAACTTCTTCAGATCCTTCATCACTTCCGTAACGCCCACCACCGCGTCCGCCGTCATGTCCACCAGCACCTCAACTCCCGCGCTCGCCATCCGCGCACCTCCAGCCCCGAACACCTCCAGCCCTGGGCACTTGCTGAACAGCGCCGACGCCAGACCCGCCCCGTGCAGGTCCCCCGAGTGCTCCCCAGCTATCACCATCACCTTCGTCATTTGCCGTTGTTCCACGAGTTATCTCGTATCCGCTCCACGATCGTCTCCGCCACCTCCATCGCCTTCAGCCCGTCCTGAGCCGAAACAACCGGCGGCGTCTTCGACTTAACCACCTCCACAAACGCCTCCAGCTCCTTTCTCAATGGCTCCCCGTCCACCATCGCCACCCTCTCGCACGAGAACAGCCCATTCCCGTTCATCCCCATCTCCCGCAACTCCTTCTCCTTCCGCCCGTTACCGCCCTCCTCCATGCACGCCGACAGCGACAGAGGACGCCGCCACACCGTCGCGCTCCTCTCCACGTAATCCAGCGATATGTAGCAGTCCTTCTGGAATACTCTTATCTGCCGCAGCGTCTTCGACGATACCCGGCTCGCAGTCACGTTCGCCACGCACCCGTTCTCAAAAACCAGCCGCGCGTTCGCCATGTCCTCCGCTTCCGATATCACCCCTACTCCCACCGCCTCCACCTTCTTCAGCGGAGACTTCGACAGGTTCAGGATTATGTCTATGTCATGAATCATTAAATCCAACACCACCGATATGTCCGTCGACCGGAACGAGTACGGGCAGATCCGGATCGACTCGATATACCTCGGCGCATCAATGTATCTCTTAGCCGCCTGCACCGCCGGATTGAACCGCTCAATGTGCCCCACTTGCAGCGCCCCCTGCGACCCCTTCGCCACCTCCACCAGCGACTTCGCCTCCTCCACCGACATCGTCATCGGCTTCTCCACCAGAACCGACACCCCCATCTCCAGAAACTCCCGCGCAATCGGGTAATGCGACTCCGTCGGCGTCACCACACTCACCGCATCCACCTCCCCGAACAACTCACGGTAGTCCCGAAAGAACGACGTCTCGTTCTTCTCCGCCGTCTCCTGGCCCCGCGCTTCGTCCACATCCACCACCCCCACCAGATCAACATCCTCCATCTCCCGGTACACCCTCGAGTGCTGGCTCCCGAGGTGACCCACCCCAATAACCGCTACCCTAACGTCCGTCGGCAACCGTCTCACCGTCATAATTGCACCTTCTCCGGAAATCCGATCGTGGATTTGCTACAAACTCGAACGACACCTCTACTAAGACTCCCCGTGCGAAGAACCCGAACCACCTTCCTGCGCCCGCCCGCGTTTGCCGGCCTCCATACGGCGCAGAAACTCCACCAGCTCGCGCACCTCCTCCTTCAGTCCTTCCCTGCCCTCCAACTTCGAGAGCGCCTCCTGTCTCCTTAAATCCGAACGATATATCAGCCTGAACGCCTCCTTCAAGGCCTCAATGCTCTCTTCCGAAAAACCATGTCGCCTCAAACCCACCGCATTCACCGAACGCACCGTCGCACGGTGACCCTCTGCTATCATGAAAGGCGGCACGTCGTGCACAATCCGCGTCAGCCCGCCAATAAACGAGTGCCTTCCCAACGTAACGAACTGATTCACCGCCGACCCGCCGTTCACAGTAACGTTGTCTTCTACCTTAACATGACCCGCAAGCAACACGCCGCTAGACAGAACCGTATCGTTACCCACAATACAATCGTGCGCCACGTGCGAGCACGTCATCAGCAAGTTCCCGCTCCCGATCCTGGTCACTCCCCCGCCCTCCACGGTCCCGATGTGCACCGTCACGCACTCCCTGATAGCATTCCCGTCCCCAATCTCCACCCGCGTGTCCTCGCCATTGTAAAGCCTCGACTGCGGCTCACCACCTATCACCGCCCCGGGAAATATCTGATTCCTCTCACCAATCGTAGTATTGCCCATCAACACCACGTTCGCCCCAATCTCCGTCCCTCTACCTACCCTCACCTTCGGGCCGATACTCGCAAACGACCCTACCTCCACACCTTCCCCCAACTTCGCATCGGGGTGAATGTAATTGGGACCTTGGCCTATCATCGCAGCCTGCACGGATATCAGTCCAACAGCATGAACTTGATCTCTGCTTCCGCAACAACCTGATCGTCGACGTAAGCCTTCGTCCGCACATGCCCAGCCCGTGACCTCACCCGCACCACCTCCGCCTCCAGCCTCAGCTGGTCTCCCGGCACTACCGGTCTGCGGAACTTCACGTTATCCACCCCCATCAAAAACGGCATCTTGCCCTTCCGCTCTCCCTTTCTCAGCAGCAGCACTCCCGCAACCTGCGCCATCGCCTCAATCTGCAACACCCCGGGCATTACCGGCCGCCCGGGAAAATGCCCCTGGAAAAAAGGCTCGTCGTTCGTAACGTTCTTTATCCCCACAACTCGCTTCTCGTCCTCAATGTGAATCACCCTGTCCACCATCAGGAACGGATAGCGGTGCGGCAGTATCTCCATGATCTCCTCGATCCCGAACCTCGTGGCCTTCGCCGAACCCTCCTCCCTCGTCATCGCATCCTTCAGCGCTTCCACCAGCTTCGCGTTCAAAGAATGCCCCGACTTCACCGCCACAATCCTTCCCCTCACCTGCGCCCCCAGCAAAAACAGGTCTCCTATCAGGTCCAGAACCTTGTGCCGCACAAACTCATCCGGGAACCTCAGTTCATTATCCACAACTCCCGACTTGGTCACCACCAGCGCCGTCTTATAGTCCGCACCCTTCCCAAGCCCCAGCTCCCGCAGCTCCATAACCTCCTCTTCAGGAGAAAACGTCCTCGCAGGCGCTAACTCCTTGCAGAAAGTCTCCTCGTCCACTCTCACCGTCATGTACTGCGTACCTATCGATGGAGCATCGTACTGAAGCGTATAGCAGACCTCCAAACCCTCGCCGTCAGGCAGCGCGCTCAAGCTCATACCTTGCTCGGCAACCGCCACCGGCGAACTCACCTTGAACACCCGCTTCTTCCCGTCCTGCTCAGCTACCCCAGCCCTCTGAAGCGCCTTCACGAACGGAAGTGCACTCCCGTCAGCGTTCGGTATCTCGCTCGCATCCACCTCAATTATCACATTATCTATCCCCAGCCCCGCCACCGCCGCCAACACGTGTTCCACCGTGAACACTTCCACATTCCCGTTCTTCAGCGCCGTCCGCCTCATCTGCCTGCTCAGGCACGTTATCGATGCCGGTATCCGCGGACCTCCCGGCAGATCTGCGCGCACGAACACCACACCCGTATCCTCCTCCGCCGGCTTGAATACAACCCTCACCGGCTCTCCCGTGTGCAACCCCACACCCTCCAGCGAGCTGCTCTTAGCTATCGTTCTCTGCTTCGCGCTCAAGCTCTCTCACTCTCTCTTCCAGCTTCTTCACCTGACCCAACAGATCAGGAAGCTTTCGCAGCGACGCCATATCCTTCAGTTCCTTTGTCCTGTCTTGTGCCGGAAAGCCCGAAACGCACGCATCATCCGCAAGGTCCTTCGTCACACCCGACCTACCCGCTATCTTCACGTTGTTCCCTATCACAAGGTGCCCCGTTATCCCCGCCTGCCCCCCGATCTGCACGTTGTCACCTATCATCGTGCTTCCGGCGATCCCCGTCTGCGCCGCTATCACACAGTTCTCCCCTATCGTAACGTTGTGCGCGATCTGCACCATGTTGTCGATCTTAGCTCCCTTCTTTATCAGCGTCCGCCCGAACCGCGCACGATCCACCGTCACGTTCGCACCTATCTCCACGTCGCTCTCGATCTCCACTATCCCCACCTGCGGAATCTTGTAATGCACCCCCCTGATAGTCGAATATCCGAACCCGTCGCTCCCCACCACCGTATTGCTGTGTATTATCGCCCTATCCCCTACCACACACCTCTCGCGTATGCACACCGCCGGGTAAATCAAGCAGTTCTTGCCCACCGACGCATAGTGCCCCACATACACGCCCGCGCACAGCACCGTCCCATCACCTACCTCCGCCCCGTCCTCCACAACACAGTTCGGCTGGATCGTTACGTCTTCACCGACCTTCGCACTCGACGAAACCGTCGCCGTCTCGTGAATCCCCTTCGCAAACTCCACCGGCTTCGGCGCAAAGCTCTCTACTATCCTCACAAACGCGAGATCCGGATTCTTCACCTTAACAACCGGTATGCAGTACTTGCGCCCCTCCTCATTCAACGAAACCACCGCCGCCGACGCCCCAGTCTCGTCTATCAGCGACGCGTACCTCTCGCTCGCCACAAACGTAATATCCCCCTCCTTCGCCTCCTTTATCCCCGAAACACCCGTCACCACCGTACCACCGTCCCCGACGACTTCCCCACCAACCAGTTCAGCTATCTTCTTCAACGTCAGTCGCAACGCCACTCTCCTGACTTTCGTCCGATTCCTCGGGCAAATCAGTCGGAATCGCCTGCTCCGCCGCCGCTTTCTTCTCTTCTTCGTACTTCGTGTTCAAAACCCCTATTATATCATCGGTTATATCGTGCATCGAGGAATAGTAAAGCACCGGACGCACCGCTATACGCAACTGCACCTCGTCCGGAGTACCGCCTCTCACATCCTTCGCGTCCGATTTCAGCACCAGCGTGTACCCCTCCGCCTCAGCGTACTCCTTCACCGCCGACACCATGTCGTCATATAGCCCCACCAGCATGTTCGACTGCTTCGCCAGCCAAACCCTCTGCATCTCCTGCCCCACTGCCTGGTACTTCTGCGCCAGCGCGGCCCGCTTCGAAACAAGCTCCACCCTTCGCTCGCTCTCCAAGCTCAGCATCGCTATCTCACCATCCAGATTCTCAAGCTCCTTCTTCTCCTCCTCGATCCTCACGCTGAACGACTTCACCTCTTCCATCAACTCGTTCTCCAAATCATCACTCTTCTTGTACGCATCAAACGCGCGTATGATGTCCAGCACCCCAATCTTCACCTTCCCCTCTTCCGATTCCCCTCTCGCCCACCCCGACAAAACAAGCACCAACGCGAAGAGACCTGCCCCACAAGTTGCCGCAACCACGCGTCTCATCTGACACTCCTTTGGCTCAGTACGCTAAAACCCGAAGGCCAATCCGAAGCTCAACATCTCCGTATCGTCACCCGGCTCCTTCTTGACCGGGAAACCAAAATCAACCGACAGCGGCTCAGGACCCAAAAATGGCACCTCGAACCTCACCCCACAGCCCGCCGCCACTCGAAATTCATCAAACTTGAAGCTTTCCGGGTCTTCCGCCAGGTTACCCGCGTCCACGAATATCACTCCCCGTAGCGCGTCCTCGTACAGAGGGAACGTATACTCCGCCGTGCTGCTCACGAATATCGTGCCCCCTATCGGATCACCATCCTCCCGCGGACCCACCCCCCTGTACTTAAACCCTCTCAAGCTCCTCTGGCCTCCCAGGTAAAACCTCTCGAAAAACGGCACGTCGTCCATATCCCCGATCGGCTCTATGTGCCCACCCCGCACCGCCACCGCGCCCACGTGCTTATAGCCCAAATCCGACTCGATCAGCGTCTTATAGAAGCTCCCGCTCGCCGTCTCCTTCAAGTAGTCCACATCCCCTCCCAAAACCGCACCTCCCAGTTCCACCGCACCAGTCAACCTGTATCCCGACGTCGGGCTGAACAACCTATCCCGCCTATCGTACGATGCCTCAAGCTTAGCCCGGTTCACGATGCTCTCACCCGCAAAAGCCTGAATCGTGCTCGGCGCATCCACATCCACGTCAGCTATATCCACCAGCTCGTGTGCCAGCTCCAACTCAAGCGCCAAATGCCTCCTGAAGCGTCTCCCGAACGTAAGCCCAACTCCCATCCTGCCCTCGTCGTACGCACCCCTCGCGTACTTCGTGTCGTACAAGTTCACTCCGAAGATCACCGGCTTGTCGAAAAGGTACGGCTCTCTGAACGACAACTGATACACGTGATACTTAATCCCCGGCTCGTATCGCAGCGTCAGCGACTGGCCGCCACCGACGAACGCGTTCCCCTCTATCAGGTCCCGCCAACTCTTCGGCCAGTCGAAAAGATCAAAATTCCTCTGGCTCACCTGGATCGACCCCGCAAAGCCTAGGTTCGAATTTATCCCCGCCGAAAGCACAACCTGCCCCGTCCTCCCTTCCTCAACGTTCACCAGAACGTCCTTCACGTCGTCGTCTTCCCTGCTCTGAACCGGCCTTATCTCCGCCTTCTCGTAATACCCCTTACCTCTCAGCCTCGTCTCCGACTTCTTGATCTCCTCCGCGTTATACTTCTCGCCCGGATAAAAGCTCATATCACGGCGCACAACCTTGTCCTTCGTATGGTAATTGCCGTAAACGTCTATCCTTCCGATCCGGAACTCTTTCCCTTCCTCCACCTCCCACTTCACATCAAACACCCCATCCTCCGGCAGACCAATCACATAGCGCACCTTGACATCCGCGTACCCCCGGCCCCCATATAGCAGACCTATCTTCTCCGCATCCCGCCCTAAGTCCCCCACCGAAAGCGCATCCCCCTCCGTCACCCCAAGCACCTCCATTATCTCTTCACTCCCCACCGCCTCATTACCCCCTATCGCGATCTCCCCCACCCGGTACAGCAGTCCCTCCTCCACAATCATCATCACCGTCGCCCGGCTCCTGTCCTTGTTGAACTCCAAATCCGCCTCCACTCGGCAATCCAACCATCCCCGCTCACGGTAGAAATCCTCCACCGCCTTCGCCTCCCGCTCCAACGTCTCCACGTTCAGCCTCCCCCTCGAAAAAATCCACAGCCCCTTCTTCGTACCCTCCAGACCTATCAACGCAAGTGCCCTACTCGCCCCGTTCCTCAACGCCCGCGCCGAAAAGCGCTCGTTCCCCCTGTAGAAAACCCCCGCCACCCTCACCCTCGGCCCTTCGCTTATCTCGTAAACCACCTTCGCTCCGTCCTCGACCTCCTCCGCGTGCGGCCTAACCGTCGCAAACGGGAACCCCTTCTTCGCGTAATACCCCTCTATCGCCACCGCATCGCGTCTCACCGTGTACGGCGCAAGACTCTTTCCGACTTCCGTTTGAACCAGCTTCTTCAACCTTCTCCGGCTCACCCTCCTGTTCCCTCTCAGCTCGATCTCCTTTGCCACCGCCCTCTCAACCACCTCGAATACCACCCTGTATCCCCCCTCGTAATCCTCCCTCCATACAGTCACCCAGGCAAAAAGGCCGCTGTCCGTCAGACGCTCCACGTCTTCGCTTGCCGCCGCAAGCGAGAAAATGTCCCCGGGCCGGACCTTCACGTAGTACAGCACCCGTTCCGTGCTCACCCTATCATTTCCCCTCACCTCCACGTCCGTCACCCTCGGGAGGCCCTCCTGCCCCGAGGACCACCCGCACATCCCCAGCAAAACCGCCACAGCCAAAAGCCACACTCTGTACTTGCCGATCATAATCCCTCATCTGCGTACGACTCGAACCTCATGTACTCTTTCAGAAAAGTCAGCGTCACACTCCCCACTGGCCCGTTTCGTTGCTTTGCCACCCGCAGCTCCGCAACGCCCGGCTTCGCATCCTCCTGGTAATAGTCGTCCCGGTGCAGCAACAGCACCACGTCCGCATCTTGCTCAATCGCGCCCGACTCCCTCAGGTCTGCCAGTCGCGGCTTGTGCGACTCCCGCATCTCCGGCGCTCTGTTCAACTGCGATATCGCCAGCACCGGCACCTTCAGTTCCCTCGCCAAACCCTTCAGCGACCTCGATATCTCCGATATCTCCTGCTGCCGCCCCTCCGACCTCGGCACATGCATGAGCTGCATGTAATCCACAACCACAAGCTCTATATCGTGCTCCGCCTTCATCCGCCTTGCCTTCGCCCGAAGCTGCAGCGGCGTAAGCGAAGTCGAATCGTCGATCAATATGTCCGCCTTGTACAGCGGGCCCGCAGCCTCCGACAGCTTATTCCACTCATCCTCCGGCAGCAGACCACGTCTCACCTGGTGCGCGTTAACACGTGCACGAGAGCACAGCATGTTCTGCGCCACCTGCTCCTTCGACATCTCCAGCGTAAACAGCGCCACAGCCTTCTCTTCATGCACCGCCACGTTGTGAATCATGCACAGCGCCAGTGAACTCTTCCCTATCGACGGCCTCGCCGCCAGAACCACCAACTCCGACCTCTGCAGCCCGCACGTCAAATCGTCCAGCTTGTAATACCCCGTCGCCACCCCCGTAAGCCTACCCTCTCTCCCGTGAGTCTCATCGATCCGATCAAATACCGGAGTCAGGATCTCCCTTATATGGTTCGGCTCCTCGTTCCCGTACCCCTCCGTAATCCGGAACACACGCCTCTCTGCATCATCCAGCAGCTCCCCAACGTCTTCCCTGTCCTCGTACGCCTCCTTAAGTATCTCCCCCACCTCTGATATCAGATTCCGCCGAATCGCCTTCTCCCGCACAAGCTTCGCGTAGTACTCCGCGTTCGCCGAAGTCGGAACCGACTCCATGATGTCCGCAAGCTGCTGCATGCCCCCTACCTTTTCCAGCATGCCGCAACGCTTCAGCTCTTCGGACACAAGGATTATGTCGATGGCCTGATTCTGATCGTAAAGCGTGACCAGCGACCTGAAGATCTCGGAATGCGCGGGCGAGTAGAAATCGTCCGCCCTGAGGATTTGCACTACCTCCCCGATCGCCACCTTATCGAGGAGCATCGAGCCCAACACCCCAGTCTCTGCTTCTTCACTGTGGGGAGGAACACGATCAAGCACAGCCATGAGGGAAGCCCCTCTTCGCTACTCTTCTCTTACCCACACCCTTAAACTGGCGTTTACCCCAGGTGCTAAATGCACCTCCACCACATGCACTCCCAACTCCCGGATATGCTCCTCCATTCGGATCGACTTCTCATCTATCTCCACTCCCTCCGACCGCAACTCCGCCGCGATCTCCACAGGCCCGACCCCACCGAACAGCTTCCCGTCCTCCGCCGACCTCATCGTGATCGTCACCGACCTTCCCGACATCTTCGCCACCTCTTCCTCCATCCGCTTCCTTCTCACCTCCTCCAGCTTCTCCTCCCGCTTCCTCGTCATCTCAAATTCCTTCAACCTTCCTGCCGTCGCCGGCACCGCAAGCCCCTTCGGCATGAGGAAGTTCCTCGCGTAGCCGTCCGCCACCGAGACCACCTCACCACGCTTCCCCAACCGATCCACATCTCCCTTAAGCAAAACTTGCATCTCTTCTCCTCGCTGCGTACCTCAACCCGCGTACGGCATCAGCGCTATAAACCTCGCTCGCTTCACGGCCCTCTTCACCATCCGCTGGTGAATCGCGCAATTCCCCGAACGCTTCCTCGAAAACATCTTCCCCTGTCCCGTGCACAGCTTCTGCAGCGTCGGCACGTCCTTGTAGTCTATATCTTCCACCTTCATCCTGCAGAAGCGACACTTCTTCTTCCTCTTCTTGAAACGCCTTTTCGCCATCTCTCGGGTATGCCTCCTCTAATCCTCAGAATGGAATATCGTCCTCTTCCGGACCCGACTTCTTCTCCTTCGCCTCGTCCTGCACAAAATCCTCACGCTGACCCCCGCCCCCGCGACGCCCCCCCAAAAATTGAAAATTCTCCGCAACCACCTTCAGCCTGCTTCGCTTATCGCCCTGCTGCGTCTCCCACGTATCCAGACGCAACCGACCTTCAACAAAAACTGGGCTCCCCTTGCTCAGGTACTCCGATATCACCTCCGCCCTTCTCGCCCATGCCTCCACCTCCACAAAGCAAGTCTCCTCCTTCTGCTCCCCGTCCTGACCCCGGTACTTCCGCGTCGTCGCAAGACCAAACGACGCCACCGCCGTCCCGCTCGGCGTATACCTAAGCTCAGGATCCCTCGTCAGATTACCTATCAGGAAAACCTTGTTTAAGTTCGCCATCGCTTACTCCTTCGCCCTCTGGTCCCCCGACAGCCGAGTCAAATCCCGGCCTCCCCTTCACCTACTCATCCCCCTCGCTCGCTTCCCCCGCCTCTTTGCTCGCGCCCTCTTCCGTTCTCTCATCCGTTCCACCCGCCGGCGCCGCCTTCCGCTCCCCTACTTCCCTCACCTTAAACCTCCGCTTCTTCCTCGCTATCGGGCGCAGTATCAGCGCTCTAACAATCTCCTCCGAAAGCTCAAAGCTCCTTCGCATCACCGTCACCGCTCCCGGCGGAGCCGAGAAGTGAACCAGCACATATGTGCCCCGCTTGTGCCCCTTCACCTCGTACGCCAGCCTCCGCTCGTCCCACTTCTCCAAACTCTCAATCTCCGACCCTTCCCTCTCAATCAACTCCCGCAGCCTCCCCACAACGCCGTCCCAATCCGTTCCAGCCTTCGCGCTGTCCAGTATAATCATCGCCTCATACTTCCTCAACCGTGCCGTAGTCTCTGCCAATCCGTTCCTCCTGCTTCAGTTATCAGTCTCTTCTTCTTTCTTGTTGTACACGTTCATCGCTTCCTCTATCCCCTTCTCCGCCCAGACCGTCACGGCCTCGGCGCAGCGTTCAATCGCAAACCCTATCGCCTCCCGCTCCCCCCTCCCAAACGGCGACAGCACAAAGTCCACCTGGTCGCCTTCCACCCCTCCTATACCCACACGCAGCCTCGGGAACTCCCCCGTTCCCAATTCCCCAGCTATTGACCCCAATCCGTTATGGCCCCCGCTGCCCCCCTTGCGCCTGAACCGCATCCGACCCAGCGGAAGTGATATATCGTCGCATACAACCAATTCATCCTCAAGCAAAAGATCGTACTCCCTCGCCAACCCCTCATACGCCTCACCGCATAGATTAACGTAAGTCAATGGCTTCGCAAGGATAACGCACACCCCTCCCGTCGTCTTGCCCTCCCCCACCACAGCATCGCACACCCGTCTCTTCACCTTGATACCCATCTCTCTCGCCAGCGCGTCGACCACCATGTACCCAACGTTGTGCCGCGTCTTCCTGTACCGAAACCCAGGATTCCCGATTCCAAAAACCAGCCTGCGCTCCGCCACAACTACCAAATCCCCTCTCTACTCTTTGCCTTCTTCGCCTCCACCCTCTCCCTCTTCCTCCCCCTTCTCGGCCTCCCCGATCAACTCAGGCTCCTTCTCCTCCACCAGCTCTTCCTCTTCCTCCTCCCTCGGAGCAGTGACCGACACGATCACCTCGTCCGGATCGTCCAGTATCTTCACCCCCTCAGGCACCACCATGTCGCGTGCGTGCAGCGCCTCGCCTATCTCCAGCCCGCTGATGTCCATCTCCAGCGACTCCACCAGATTCTCAACCGTGCACTCGACCTCCACCTCACGTGTCGGCTGCTCCAGGATCCCTCCCAACTTCATTCCGGCCGCCTCGCCCACCAGCACCACCTCCGCCATCAGCTTTATCTTTTCTCCCGCCACAACCTTGTGGAAATCGGCGTGAATTATCTCATCACCCAGCGGATCGTATTGCGCCTCCTTAATCACCGCCCTTACGCGCTCTCCCCCTACATCCACGTTCACCAGCCGGTGACCGTGATCCAGTACAAAGGCCAATTCCGAACGCCGCACCGCGATCGCCTTCGTCTCCATGTCCCTCCCGTACAGCACCGCGGGGACAAGCCCCTCTCTTCGCAGCCTCTTCGCCGCCGGGGTGCCCACACCCTCCCGCGGCTCCGCCTTCAGTGTCGAACTTGCTTCCATCTCCTCTTCTCCCGATTCATTGATTGTTCCATTGGAAAAGCGAACTCACAGAACGTTTCTCGTGAATTCTTTTCATCGCCTCGCCCAGAATCTCCGAAACCGACAGCACCTTCACACCCCGCTCCACCGCCTCCGCCGACACCGGCACCGTGTTCGTCACCGCCACCTCCGTAATCGCCGGATCCTTCAGCCTCTCCAGCGAATCCCCGCAAAACGCCCCGTGCGTCGCTCCCACGTGGATCGCCTCCGCACCCCGATCCTTCAAAAACCGCGCCGCCGCATATATCGAACCCATCGTCGTTATCACGTCGTCGATTATCAGCACATCCTTACCCTTCACGTCGCCTATCAGCGAGTGCACCTCCACCTCCGTAGGAGATATCCGCCTCTTCCCGTACACCGCCAGAGGCACGCCTATCCGCTGCGAATGCGCCATACCCATCTTCACGCTTCCGTCGTCCGAGCACACCACCAGCTTCGACCTGTTTATCTTCCTGAAATGCCTGTAAAGCACCGGCGCCGCATACAAATGATCCACAGGTATGTCAAAAAAACCCTGTATCTGCGACGAGTGCAAATCCATCGTCACCACCCTGTCAGCGCCTGCAGCCCCTATCAAATTCGCCACCAGCTTGCTGCTTATCGGAACCCGCCCTTCTTCCTTCCTGTCCTGCCTCGCGTACCCGTAGTACGGGATCACCGCCGTTATCGCATTCGCAGACGAACGACGGCAGCTGTCCATCATCAGCAACAACTCCATGATGTAGTCATTCGTCTTCGGCGGACACGTCGGCTGCACGATGAAAACGTCTTTGCCCCGTACGTCCTCTTCTACCTTCACCCTGATCTCACCGTCCGGGAACCGCCCCACCGTCGCGGCACCCAGCGGCAGGTCAAGGTACTCGCAAATCTCCCGCGCCAACTCTACGTTCGCGTTACCAGTGAACACCTTCATTGCCCTGCTCCCTTGTCACCTACAAACTTCCTCCCCGACAAGACTTCTAGACGGTTATGCGGGTGAAGGACCATTCTCACTTATCTCCTCCCGCCGCCCGTGACCTCTCCGCGGCCCGCGACCTCTCCGCGGCCATCTCTCTCATTAATTCCGACGCCTTCTCCACATCCTCCTGAGTCGACACCCCGAATGCCTCTCTCCAGTCTTCCACCTCCACCCCAACTACCTCCTCCCCCGACCGGTACAGCTCCTCCACCACATCCGTCAAATAGTACTCCCCTTGCTTGTTCTCCTTTCCAACCTTCTCCAGCCCCCCCCGGAGCGCCCCGACCTCGAAACAGTAGCACCCCACGTTCACCTCATCTATATCCCGTTCCTCAGCGCCCGCATCCGCGTGTTCCCTTATCGCCATCACCCTCCCCTTCTCATCTCTCACCACTCTTCCCATACTCCCTGGCTCAGGACGCCTGCAAACCAAAATCGACGCTACTCTTCCCCCATCAGCATGACTCTTCACCAGTTCCCTCACCGTCCTCTTTCGGATCAGCGGCATATCCGCCTGCAGCACCAACACGTCACTCGTCTCTCTGCCCACAAAGGGAATCGCCTGCCGCACCGCGTGACCGGTGCCCAGCCGCTTCTCCTGGACGACCCACGAAACGTCAGGACACCTGAACCGCCCCTCGACCGCTTCCGCGCCGTAGCCTACCACGGCCAGTATCCTGGCCGCACTCGCCGCACGCGCCAACTCAAGAACATAAGCAAGCATCGGAACGCCGCACACCTCGTGCAGGGCCTTGGGCAATTCCGACTTCATCCGCTTTCCACTGCCCGCGGCCAGTACCACCGCGCTCAGCTCGCCCATTCTCGCCGCGTCCTGCTCGCTCTCTCGAACCCTCGGTTGTCGCTGCCCGGTGAGGATTCGAACCTCAAATGTCGGAACCAAAATCCGAAGTGTTACCTGTTACACCACCGGGCAAAAAACCGTCAGGCCTCCAGTATGGCTCCCCTGGAGGCCGACCCAACCATTTTACCATATCTTGCTAAATAGCCAGTCCCTATTTTCGCCGCCGGTGGCTTCCACTCGCCTCGTCTACGCTTCAACTCCTTCTCGTCAACCAAAACGTCGATTCGCTTCTTCTCGAGATCCATAACCAGCTTGTCACCCGCGCGAACCAGCGCTATCGGACCTCCCACCATCGCCTCCGGAACAACATGTCCCACCGCCATCCCCTTAGTACCCCCCGAGAACCGCCCGTCCGTTACCAGCAGAACCTTATCATCAAGCCCCAAACCGACCAGCGCCGACGTCGGCGACAGCATCTCACGCATCCCCGGCCCACCCTTCGGACCCTCGTAGCGGATCACCACCGCATCCCCTCCCTTGATCTTCCCGTCCATTATCGCCCTCATCGCCGGCTCTTCCCCCTCGAACACCTTCGCCTTCCCCTCGAACACCTTAAGCCCATCCGGCACCGCGCTCTGCTTTATCACCGCTCCCTCCGGAGCCAGGCTCCCGCGCAGTATCGCTATCCCGCCTTCGGGATGGTAAGCCTCCTCGACTGACCGTATCGTTCCCTCGTTATAGATCTTCGCCCCCGAAGCGATCTCGCTTACTTTTTTCCCCGACACCGTCTCCACGTCGATAAGCAGCTTCTGGAGCCGCTTAAACACCCCCGGAACCCCTCCAGCCTGGTCCAGATCCTCCATCAAGTCCTCACCCCCGGGCTGAAGGCTGCAAATGTGCGGCGTCTTGCTGCTGATCTCGTCAAAAAGCTCCAGCTCCAGCTTCTCCCCCACCTCGTTCGCAATCGCCGTAAGATGCAGCACCGTATTCGTCGACCCGCCCAGCGCCATGTCCACCGTTATCGCATTTCGGAAAGCTTCCCCTGTCATGAACTTACGCGCGTTCTGCCCTTCCCTTATCAGCTCGACCTCCCGCTCCCCGCTCAGGTACGCCAGCCTCAACTTCTTGCTGCTCACGGCCAGCGCCGTCGCGCACCCCGGCAGCGAAAGCCCCAAAGCCTCCGTCATGATCGCCATCGTATTCGCCGTGTATAGCCCCTGGCACGACCCCGCGCTCGGGCATGCCTCCAGCTCGAACTCCGCCAGGTCCTCGTCCGTTATCTCCCCCGCTCGTCTTCGGCCCACCGCCTCGAACGTATCCGCCACCAATGACAGCCGCTTCTCACCCCTGTGACCCCCCAGCATCGGCCCCGCCGTCACCACCACGCACGGCAAATCCAGCCTTCCCGCCGCCATCAGCATCCCCGGCGTTATCTTGTCGCAGTTCGTCAGCAGCACCAACCCGTCCAGCGCGTGCGCCTTCGCCACGCACTCAATCATGTCCGCAATCAGCTCCCGCGTCGGCAGCGAGTAATGCATCCCCTGATGACCCATCGCTATCCCGTCGCACACCCCCGCCACCGAAAACGTAAACGCCACACCTCCCCCCGCATGAACCCCCTTCTCTATCGCCCGCTCCAGCGGCCTCATCAGAATGTGGCCCGGGATCAGGTCCGAAAAACTCGAAACCACCCCCACGAACGGCTTCCCCAGCACCTCTCTCGGCACCCCGCAAGCGTGCAGCAGCGCCCTGTGCGGCGCTCTCTCAATCCCCTTCGTCACTTTCTCGCTCAGCATCGCGTTACCCCTGCCATCTGGAAAAGGAACAAGCGCAAATCAAATACGGTAGAAATCGAAATCGCCGCCTCTCAAAACGCCATCGCGGCGGCCGGGCACGAACGTCCCCTCCCGGCAAACAAACTGAACACCGCATTTTATCCACACCCCGACACCTGTCAAGCCCAATCTCCCCACACCCCATGCTGGGGACATGATCGCTCACTGACGCATCGCCCGCCGCACATCCTCAACGCCGCCTCCGTACTCCATCCCACCCCGCAGCCGCCGATCGTGTCCCCACAATCCAGGATTTCCCATGTCAAAAACCCCTCCCCCGTGGCACTATTATCACGTAGTCTGCGGAGGTCGCCCGTGCGCGAATCAAGCCCACAACCCGACGCCGCTCTCGTCACCGCCGCTCGTAGCGGCGACCGTCAGGCCTTCGGCGTTCTCGTCCGCCGCTACCAGCCCCTCGTTTGCGCGATCGCCTACAGCCGCCTCGAAGATTTCGACAGCGCCCTCGACGTCGCCCAGGACGCCTTTCTCGTCTCCTTCGAGACTCTCCCGCGTCTCCGCTCCGCCGACAAATTCGCCCCCTGGCTTCGCCGCATCACCCAGCGCCTCTGCAGCCGCTGGCTCCGTTCCGAGCGCTACCGCCGCGCGCTCAAACGCGAACTCCGCACCCACTCATCTTCGCAGCAGCCAATCCCTCCGGACGACCTCGCCCACGCCCATGAAACCTCCGCGCTACTCAAACGCGCCATGAACCACCTTTCCCCCGCTCTCCGCGAGGTTCTCCTCCTCCACTACTTCCACGGACAGTCCCACGCCGAGACAGCCCAAATCCTCGGCATCACTTACGCCGCAGTCGGCAAGCGAGTCGAGCGCGCCAAGCGCGCCGTCCGCCAATTCCTCACCTCCGAGATCGAAACCGAACTCCGCCGCGCCTGTCCCGGCGACGACTTCACAAAGCGCACCCTCGCCGCCATTCCCGCAGGCTCCATCTGCGCCCGTCTCGGTCTCGATGTCACCAGAATCGGCATCGCCGAAGCCCTCACCGAACTCGCCCAATCCGTCATCCAAAACGCGCCTGCCATTCTCACAGGAGGTCTAGCCATGACCGTCTCCAAAGGAACGCTCACAGCCGCCGCTGTCGTCCTTCTTGCACTCGCCGGAACAGGCTACCTCGTCATTCGCTACGGCCGCATAGATACTACCCCCGCCCAGTCAGGGATCGAATCCCCTGCTTCCCCTGCCGCCGCTTCGTCGCATCCTAGCGTTCGCGAAGTTGGTGTCCAATCTCGCTCTGCCGAATCCGCCGAGACCTCATCTCAACAACTCGACGCCCAATGGATCGTCTCCCACGTGGACGCATGGCAACCCGGCTGGACCGCGAGAATCCCCCACAGCTTTCTTGAAGACCCCGCCAACGCCTTCAACCGCTTCCTTCTGGCCGCCGCTCTCATGGTTGACCGACCCCGGTTCCAAGAAGCCAAAGACCTGCTTCGCTCCAGCGATTTCGCTTGGCTCTCTGACCCAACCAAACTCGCACTCGTCCGGGCATACCTCGACGCCAACTCCCAAGCCCTTGCCACCCTCAAAGCCGGCATTGGAGAGGCCAAGTACTACAAGGGTCCCCCATTCTTCTCCCCTGGGGGAAATGTGCTGCTGCAACACCTTGTGCACTTCCGCGCCCTGATGTTCATGCTTCGTGGAGAGGCGCTGCTCCTTCACCAACGAGGACAGGTTGAACCGGCCCTGGCAGATTCGCTCATGGGCCTCGGGATGGCACATCATATACTGAGCGGAGGGACTGTGGTCGAGAGTATGATCGGCTGCTCCGCGCACTACGTCGCCGCAACGGCGTTCGAATTCATCCTTCCCGAAGTCCGCGACCCAACCCTCTGCCGCCAGGCAATAGCCGAGCTTGATCAACTGCTTTCCCTCGATTCGTACCGCATTCATGAGCAGGTGCAGATAAAGGCAGGCTCCGTTCCGCCGGGAGCCGCCTACCTGTTAGCCGAAGCCCAGGACAAGAGCCAGGAGGCACTGGGTATCCTAAACGCCGCTCTCGACTTGCCGTACCGTGAGTTCGCGTCTCTGCCTCGCCCAGCCGACATGCCTGTCCTAGTTCCCTGGGATACTTACAAAGCATCGGCCTCTAGCATGTATCGCGATAAGGCCTCCATGGCCGCCTGCAAAACCCTCGCCGTCCTCAAAGCCTATCAACTGGAGAGAGGGCAATTCCCCGAGACTCTCGAACAGCTCGTGCCCGAATACCTGCCAGAGGTCCCCATCGACCCCTTCATCGGCGAACCTCTGAAATACGTCAGGAGCGATGAAGCCGTCACAGTCTACGCCATCGGCTTCGACCTCAAGGATGACGGCGGCACGAAGTGGACCGGATCCACCTTCAAAGGCAAAGGCGACTACGTCTTCCACGTCCGCTGACTCCACAACATTACTCACCCCCATCCATGCTATAATCACCCCCGGCCACACGGGAGAATCACCAATGAACCAATCTACCCTCTCAACACTCCGCGATCCCGCACTCCTCGAAGTCCGCAACGCGCACCTCGCCCGCCTCGAATCCCTCTTCGCCGGCGACACCCCCGAGCGCCCATTCTTTCTCAAAGGACTCAGGGAAGTGTCAAACACCGACCCCTACGCCGACCCCCGTCGCTGGGTCGCAGAAGCTCTCGAATCCCTCGCCCACAACACCGAAGAGTCCAAAGACCCGGACGTCTTCCGCCCTCTCTGCATCGAGTTCAGACCCTACCTCGTCCATTTCGCAGAACCCATGTTCGGCGCGCGCCCGCGGCGGGTCGAAGGCCGCTGGTGGATTGACCGCATCCACTCCAACATCGGCAACCTCCAGCCTCCCGATCTCGACAAGGACCCCACCTGGCACCTCGCCCGAACCGTCGCCCGTGAATTCCTCTCCCACAGCGTCACCGTCCCCCTCTTCAGCCTTCCCACAATCGCCGGTTCGCTCAACATCGCCTCCAGCCTCTATGGCGAGGACTTCTTCATCGCCATGCTCAAAAGGCCCGCCGCGGTCCGTCACGACCTCGAGGTCATAAACGATCTTCTCTGCCTCCTAAATCGCTGGTACCTCGACAACATACCCCCGCCGCAGTTGCAGCAGGCTTGCCCCGATTCCCGCTGCATGCCTCCGGGCCACGGCCTCATCTACGGCTGCACGACCCATCTCCTCTCCCACGAAACCTACCGTGACTTCATCGCCCCGCTCGACGAAAAGCTCCTCTCCCTCTACCCCAACGGCGGAATGATTCACCTCTGCGGAGAGCACACCCAGCACATCCCCACCTGGCGTGAAATGAAGCCCCTTCGCGCCTTCCAGATAAACGACCGCGCCGCCGACGACCTCGAAATCTACTTCAACGAGCTTCGCGACGACCAGATCATCTACCTTTCACCCACACCCGCGATGACCGTCCCCCGCGCTCTCGAAATCACCCGTTCCCGCCGTCTCGTCATCGCCGCAGATCCCCCCGACACCCCCCTCTGAGCACCCCGAGGATCGGTCTCTCCCCCCATTTTTCCTTTGACACAACCCCCTTCACAAACGATCATTGTGATCGCGCAACTCCAGCAGGAGCAGGCACTATGCTCAAATTCACATGCATTCTCTTGGTAGTGCTCGTCGCCGCTCCCGCTCTCCACGCGCAGGAACCCTCGCCCTCCCCCGAACCCGCCGCCGTCGAGTTCAACTTCCCCAACGGCATCGACATCCCTTCTCTCATAGAGTACGTGAAGGACTTCGCCCCCAAGCCCATCAGCTACGACCCCGCCGTTCTCGGCCAGAAGGTCGTAGCCCTCGAATCCGACCAACCCGTCGCGCCCGACCAGCTCATGCCCCTCTTCCGCGCCCTGCTCGAAGTCGCCGGCCTCACCCTCATCGAAGAGGGCCCGGTTCTCAAGGTCGTTCCCAGCGCCACCGCTCCCGCGCACGCCCTTCCCATCTTCACCTACGAGCAGATCGACCAGATTCCCCCCGAAGATCGAATGGTCGTCCAGGTCTTCCCTCTCTCCTACATCCCCGCGGCCGACGCCATGAAGGCCCTCCTCACCTTGATGCCCACGGAAAAGGGAACCGTCTCCGCAGTCCCCGGTGCCAACATGCTTCTCATCGTCACCTCCGGCGCTCGCGCTGCCTTCTTCGCCCATCTCCTCAAGACCATCGACCTTCCTGACCAGCTTCAGCGCTTCGACGTTGTCCGACTCGAACACGCCAGGGCCGAAGACGTCGCCGATAAGCTCCAGTCGTTCTTGCAGGGCGCTATTCCCACCAGGATCGAACCTGACCCTCGCTCGAATTCCCTCATCCTCCGCGGCCCACCCTCTTACCTGGATGAAATCCGAGCCGTGATAAAATCCATCGACATTGAGGTGACCGGCCGCGCCGAACTCCACTTCTATGAGATGCAAAACGCCAAGGCCGAAACCATCGCCCCTTACCTCAACGAAATCCTCTCCCAAGCCGCTGAAGAAGACCAGGCCAGCCGCGCTCCTACCCGGGTCATCGCCGTCCCCGAAAGGAACAGCATCATCGTTCGCGCCACCGCCGAAGAGTACGAACAGATCAAGACAATCATCGCGAAGCTCGACAAGAGCAAAGGCCAGGTCTTCACCAAGGCCGCTCTAGTCGAGATCGGCACCGACAACCTCTTCGACCTCGGCATCGAACTCGCCACCGTCGACGAGCCCGGCGACGACCCGATCGGCTTCGGCTACTCGCTTCACGGACTCAGCACCATTGAAGTCACCGACGGCGCCGACCCCACGATAACCCGCCTTCCCGCCGTGACATCCGGCCTCATCGCTGGCGTCACGAAGGAAAGCGCCGCTCTCGTCCCCTTCCTTCTGCGCGCCGCCGAGGACAATATCGATTCCAACGTCATCGCCATGCCACAGCTTGTCTCCAACGACAACGAGACCGCCACCTTCAAAACCGCCGACGCCATCCCCACCATAACCTTCACCACCACCGAAACCACCACCGACGTCCGCAGCTTCGGCGGATTTCAGGAAGCGCAGATCTTACTAAAGGTGACCCCCTCCATAACTAGCAAGCAGAGCCTCATTCTCGACATCGAACTGGTCGTCGAGCAGTTCATCGGCACCCAGATCATCCCCGAGCTGCCCCCGCCGAAAATCAGCCGTACCATCACCGCCAAAGTCACCGTTCCCAACAACCTCACCGTCGTCATCGGCGGACTCAGAAACGACGTGACTACCGAAGACATCTCCAGGGTCCCCCTCCTCGGCAGGATCCCGATCCTCGGCCTCCTCTTCCGAAGAACCACCACGAGTACCCTCAACAGAACTCTCTACATGTTCCTCACACCCACCATCGAATCATTTGAGGAGGGCGCCGAGACCATAAAGGCCCTCACCCAGAGCAGAATGGAAGAACTCGAAGGGCAAGGCGCTGATACTGACGCACTTCGAGAGAACCCGCCCGCTACTCCCCTTCCGACTCCGTAACCTCAACTATCCGAGGCTCCGGCATCCCAGCCCTGATCTTCCTTCCTCCCAGATACCCCGCCGAAAGCCCAAGCCCGAAACCCGCAATCCCCGCAACCACCGCCACGGTCTCCAACCCACCTTCCACACCCAGCGCGCGAGCCGCTCCCTCACCCAGGAATCCGCCAGCCAGCAATCCCACAATCGGCAGCACGAACAGCAGCAAGATCCCCACGTACACCGATGGCAGCGCCACCTCCACCACAACCTTGTCCCCGGCCTTCAACCCTTCCGGCATATCCACCTTCACCCGCCTCACTTCCCCCAATCCCACCGTGCACGCTCTGCACCCCGCGCACGCGCTCCCCGCCCCCGCGTCCATCAATACCTCAGCCTTGCCACCCTCCGCCGACTCAACTACTCCCCTCTCCCTCACTATCTTCATCTCGCTCCCCCTCCTTTCGCTGGAAGAGAACGACGATTATCTTTCCGATCGCAGACTTCCTTTCCACCTTCATCTTAACACTCATCATCTCCCCAAGCCACTTCTCCACGTTCGGATTCGGAACCACCGCCGCATTCTCACCCTCCACCAACCACACCCGACGGTACGGGCTGAATTCCTCCCGAAGTGCCTCAGCAGTCAGTTCCCCCTCTGGATCTATCAATACGTACGCCTCTCCACGAACAAGCTCTCCCGCGTACCTTCTCAGCCAGTATCTCTCAAAGGAATAATACCCCCACGCAGGCTCGCAGAATATCGCGTCCCGCGACCCGAACCTCTCGCCCACATACTCCGCCGCCCAGTCCCAGTCCTCCTTCTCGTACGAATCCCCGTAATAAATCGACAACGCAAGAACGTTGCACGCCACCAGCGCCGCACACGCCACTCGCCCCGCCACCTTGAACCTCACCACCACGAAACCCGCAATCACCCAGTAGAACGGCGTCACGAAAAACAGATGCTTCCCCTCAAACCCGAACGGCTTGTACGGAAAAAGCGCCACCATTCCGAACGGCAGCCCGAACAGCATCACCGTCGTCGTCACGCCCAACCACTTCTTCCTCATTCCCATCAGCGCCGCCCACACCGGGAAAATCCCTAACAGCGTCAGCCCCGCTACCAAGCTTCTCTCCGGTACCGCGCTTCCAACCCACACCGCATACTGCGCCAAACCCTCGCCCAACGCCCCTCCTGATACTCCCGCTCCTCCGCCACCTGTCACCTTACCCTTGCTCAGCAGCATGACGGCCAGCGGCGCAAACGCCAACATAAGCACAACCTGCGACACGACCCACCCTCGCCACGCCGCACTCCCTTTCTCCTCCCTCCCTTTGACCACTAGGTAAGTGACCGCCGCCGCGCCCTGCGCCGCAACCAGGAACACCGAGTAGTAAAACGTCCACAGTGCCGCTGCGCCCAGCACACAGTATGCGACCCAATCCCGGGGTCTTCCCTCCTCCCTCAACCCTCTGAACAGGAAGTACGTCGACCACACGGCAAGCGCTCCCACCAGCGCGTACAGCCTCGCCTCCTGCGCGAAATAGATCTGGTAAGCCGAAATCCCCGCCAGCCCCGCACCCACAAGCCCCTCCCATTTCCCGAAAACCAGTCGCCCAAGCTTATACACACCCCACACAATCGCCACGCTCACAATCGCCGAAAGCCCCCGAACGTACCCGTCGCTTTCCGGATACCCCGCCATGTTCCACAGCTTCAGCGCCAGAAAGTACAGCGGCGGATGGTTCTCCAGCTCGAACACCCCCTTCACCAGCACCCCCCACCCCAACCTCGTCACCACCACCGAGTACCCCTCATCCACCCAAAGCGACTTCGCCCCGAGCCTGAAGAACCGCAGCGCCGTCCCAACCGCCACAACCCCCAGCACCCAGTACCCCCACATGTCCCCTTTGCGCCTCTCTCTCACCGCTCTCCCCCTCGCCGCAGCAGCCATACACGTATCGACCCCATGAAATAGTCCTCCTCCAGCACCTTCTCATGCACTGGCAACTTCGCCATCAGGTAATCCGAAGTCTCCTTGTCCGGTCCCACGACCAGGCTGAAATCCTCGACAAGCCACACCCGATCCGCGTACGCAAGCACCTCATCCATCAGCCCCCTGTTGAACTTCTGCTCCCGCGACTGATTCGCATACACCCTAACCCCCGGATCCTCCTCCCAGTACATCCTCAGCGGGAAAGCCAGCCATGCGGGATTCACGTAAATCGCATCCCCCGCCGCCGCTCCCGTCCTGATCTTCGACGTCACCTCTCGCCAGTTCTCCTTCTCAAACCCCTCGTCGAAGTACACCATGTGCGACCACAGATTCGTCAGAAGCACCAGCCCCAACAGCGCCGTCCCCCACATTTTCGCCCTCGTCACCACATACGCCGCAAGCAGGTACACCGCCGGGCTCACGAACAGCAAATGCTTGCTCTCAAACACGTGGATCTTCACCGGCAGAACCGCTACGCACACCAGCGGAACCACAATCCACGCGTCCATCATCAGAATCTCCGCCGCCTTCCCCTTCACCCACCTGTGCGCCGCAACGAGAGGAACCAGCGCCAGCCCGAGGTAGTAAACGTACGCCCCCTTCTCCCCCAGCACGAAGTACCCGTGCACGAACTCCCGCAACACGTTAGGGACCACCCAACCCCCCAGCCCGGTATCCCGCGCCACCTCCAGCGCTCCGCCCCTTGCCTCCGCCATACGCCGCATCACCACCGGGATCAACGGCGTGCAAACGACCGCCGCGCAAGCCATGCACACCAGCCACTTCAGCACCACCATCCGCGCCGCCGCCCCGTCCTCTTCCCGCCTGAGCAACCACCACACGACCAGCCAGACACCATGCGCCGCCAGCAAGAACAGCAGGTAGTAGTAAGTGTAAACACACGCCGCCGCCGTGACCCCGTACCCCGCCCAGCTCCACACCTTACCTTCCCCCGTGACCGCCCTCGCGAACAGATACGTGGCCAGCACTCCCAGCAGCCCCGTCAGCGCGTACAGCCTCGCCTCCTGCGCGAAGTACACCTGATACGACGAAACGGCAAAAAGCAGCGCCGCCGTCACCCCCGTCCTCTTGTCGAAAAGCATCTTCCCCAGCGCGTACACCAACGGGATCGTCGCCACCCCCATCGCCGCAGAAAACCCCCTCAGCGACGCCTCCCCCCACCCGAACACGCTCTTCCACCCGTACACCAGCACATAATAGAGCGGCGGATGCGTGTCGTGCGCAATGACGTCCGACACCATCAGCCTGAACGGCTGAGCCACCCGCCACGCCATCCCAGCTTCATCCAGCCAGAACGACTTCCCATCTATCCACAGGAACCTCAGCACCGCCCCCAGCGCTGCTATCCCCACCAGCAGATAGACCGTCCTCGGCTTCTTCCCCAAAAATCCCCTCCTCCGACCTTGACGCGCTGGATTCTACCAGATGCACCACCCCTCAGAAACCCCGCCACGGAACCTTGTTGACAACCCCCCCGCCACTTCCTTAGAATTCCCCCGCATCCCGACCAGAAAGGAGACACCATGAGAATAAGGCTCGCTCTCGCTCAAATTCTCTACGACTCCCAGATCGAGAAGAACCTCGAGTCCATTAAGGCTAAGATCGAAGAGGCCAAGCTTCGCAGTGCCGATATCCTCTGCTTCCCCGAATGCGCCCTCTCCGGATATGGCCCCGCCCATTACACCACCAAGGACGAGTTGAAGGCCGACGAGATCGACCTCGCCATTCAGGAGGTCAAGTCCCTTGCCCAGAACCACGAAATCAACGTGATCGTCGGCACCCACCGCTTCCACGAGGACAAATGGCTCAACTCCGCCATCCTCATCGCAGGCAACGGACGCATCCGCGGCACCTACGACAAGGCCCACCTCACCAACGGCGACAACGACTTCTACGAAAAGGGCTCCGACATTCGAACCTTCAACTTCGCCGGCATCAACGTCGGCGTTCAGATCTGCTTCGACCTACGCTTCCCCGAACTTTTCCGCCTTCTCGCTCTCGAAGGCGCTCAGGTCATCTTCATGCCCACCTACGCCTGCGGACCCAGAACCCGCTGGAAAATCTCCGTCATCGAAGCACACGTCAGGAGCCGCGCCGCCGAAAACGGCGTCTTCGCCGCCACCGTCAACGCCGCAGGCCCGTATATGAACTCCCCATCCATGGTCTGCGACCCCGACGGCCTCATCATTGCTCAGTCCAACCTCGAAATCGAAGGCCTTCTCGTAGCAGAAATCAACCTCACCCAGCCCCGCAGAATGCCCGACTTCCTCAAGCTCCGAAGGAACGACCTCCTCACCTTCGAAAGAACCGCCCCGAAGAAAAACGCCAAACAATAACCGGCCGCCCGGCGGACTACGGCATCTCCGCCTTCAGCTCCCGTCCCATCAAACTCTTCACCGCATCTGCCGGACTCTTACCCTCAAACAGCACCCTCTCCACCTCCTCCGAAATCGGCATCTCCACCGACGCCTCTTTCGCCAAACCCAGCAGCGCCTTGCACGAAAAAATCCCCTCCACCGTCACCAGCTCCTCCAGTATCTCCTCCAGACTCCTTCCTCCCGCCAGCCTCAACCCCGCTCTGTAGTTCCTGCTCTTCGTGCTCGTCGCCGTCAGCAGCAGATCCCCTATCCCGGCCAGCCCCGAGAAAGTTATCGGCCTCGCACCCAGCGCCACTCCCAGTCGCATGATCTCCGCCAGCCCCCTCGTCACCAGCGCCGCCCGCGCGTTGTGCCCCAGCCCCAGCCCCTCGCACATTCCCGCCGCTATCGCTATCACGTTCTTCGCCGGTCCCCCTAGCTCCACACCCACCACGTCCTCCGTCGAATACACCCGGAAATACGGCCGCGACAAAAACTCCTGAAGCTCCCTTGCCACCTCAATGTCTTTGCACGCAACCACGCTCGCCGCCGGCAGCCTCTTCGCTATCTCCTCCGCAAAGTTCGGCCCCGACATCACCGCAACCCGCACCTTGCCACCCGTCACTTCCTCAATCACCTCCGACATCCTCTTCCCCGTCCCTTCTTCCAGACCCTTCGCCGCGCTCATCACCACCGTCCCCTCCCTCACCTCCTTCCCGATCTCCTCCGAAACCGCGCGCACGTACTTCGACGTCGTCGCAATCACCACCAGATCGCAATCCCCCAAATCCTCCATCGACCCCGTAACTCTCACCCTCTCCGGCAGCTCGTACGATGGCAGGTTCGGGCTCCGACGCTCCTTTCCAATCGCTTCCGCCAGCTCCTTCGAATGCGCCCACATCAACGTCTCCGCCCCCGACTCCTCCACTAGCCCCGACATGGTCGCACCCAGCACCCCGCATCCCACCACACCCACTTTCCGGTACATGTCTCCTCCATTCATGCATAGCCTGCCGCGCTCTTCTCAGAAAGCACTCCATAGCATCATCCTTCCCCCCTGTCAAGCTCGCTCAGCTTGACCCGCCACTCCACGGCTTGTATGATTCTTGAAACCATTGGGGGATGTTGTCGTGGCCGAGGTAATCGCCGTCTGCACAAGCCGCGGGAAGGGAACACCTAAGCGCGACGTTCGCCGCGCTCGCCTCATCCCCGACCACGGCCTCGAAGGCGACGCCCACGCCGGAACTCGCCGTCAGGTCAGTCTCCTCGCATGGGAAAGCGTCGAACGCCTCGGCGTCGACCATCCCGCCGTACGTTACGGCGCTTTCGCGGAGAACCTCACCCTACGCGGTCTCGAAGTCAAAGACCTCCCCGTCGGCGCAAAACTCCGCGTCGGCTCCGACGCCCTACTCGAGGTAACCCAGATCGGCAAAGCATGCCACGCCGACTGCGCCATCAGGAAGATCATCGGCGACTGCGTGATGCCTCGCGAAGGCGCCTTCGCAAAGGTCGTCACAGGCGGCATCGTACAAGTCGGAGACCAAGTGAACGTCGCGGAAGGCGACCAATGATAACCGCCGCCGTTCTCACAATCAGCGACAAAGGCTCCCAGGGACAGAGGGAGGATACCTCCGGCAACCTCGTCGAGAAAATGCTTCGCGACGCCGGCATCGACGTTCTCTCTCGCCGCGTCGTTCCCGACGAGACCCCCGCCATTATCGATTCCCTCCGTGAATTCGTACGCCAGCACGACCTCGTCGTCACCACCGGCGGAACCGGCGTGACTCCTCGCGACGTGACACCCGAAGCCACATTGGAAGTCATCGACCGCGAACTCCCCGGCTTCGCCGAGGCCATGCGCATGGCAGGATTCAAAAAGACACCCCGCGCCATAATCTCTCGCGCCGTCGCAGGCGTCGCCGCCTCCTCGCTCATCGTCAACCTCCCCGGCAGTCCCAACGGCGTCGGCGACTCCCTAAGTGCCATCCTCCCAGCCGTAACTCACACCGTCGAAATGATCAAGGGCCAAGGAGGTCAATGTGCCCCCCCGCAGTAGCAAAAAGCCCTTCACTATTCAGGAGCTCATCTTCACTCTCGAAGACTACTGGGCCGACTACGGGTGCCTCATCTGGCAGCCCTACGATATCGAAACCGGCGCCGGAACCTTCAACCCCGCCACCTTCCTCCGCGGCCTCGGACCCGAGCCCTGGAAAGTCGCCTACGTCGAGCCCTCCCGACGCCCCACCGACGGCAGGTATGGTCAGAACCCCTTCAGAACTCACCTCTTCTACCAGTACCAGGTCATCATCAAACCCGCGCCCGAAGACTCGCAGGATATTTACCTCAAGAGCCTCAAGCGCCTCGGCATCAAGCTCCGCGCACACGACGTTCGCTTCGTCGAGGACGACTGGGAATCCCCCACCCTCGGCGCTACAGGACTCGGATGGCAAGTCTGGCTCGACGGCCTCGAAATAACCCAGTTCACCTACTTCCAGCAGCTTGGAGGCATCGAACTCGACCCCGTCTCCCTCGAACTCACCTACGGCATCGAACGCATCGCCATGTTCATTCAGGGAGTCGAAGACCACTTCCAGCTTAAGTGGAGCGACTCGATCACATACGAGGAACTCCGCCGCGACGACGAAATCCAGCTCTCCCAGTACGCCTTCGACGTCGCCGATGTCGAAATGCACCGCTCTCTCTTTGAAACCTACGAGCGGGAATGCAAGCGCCTCATCGACCTCAACCTCATCCTTCCCGCTTACGAGTACGTCCTCAAGTGCTCGCACACCTTCAACACCCTCGACGCTCGCGGCGCTGTCGGCGTCGCTCAGCGCACCGACTACATAGCTCGCGTCCGTGCCCTCGCGAAGGCCGTCGCCGAAGGATACCTCAGGCTCCGCGAAGAAAAGGGCTATCCTCTTCTGACCTCAGGACCGGGACAATGAGCCTCCAAAAAAAGATCCTCAGCGTCTTGCTCCTGCTCCTATCCGTCTTCGTTCTCGGCGCTGTCGGCTACCGTATCCTCGCACTGGTAACAGGCCAGACCTGGCCCTTTCTCGACTGCGTCTACCAGAGCGTCGTCACCGTCTCCACCGTCGGCTACGACGATTTCCTCGGCGTCCAGGGAACTCTTGCAGGAAGGCTCTACACAAGCGTCCTCATCCTCTTCGGAATCGGCGCATTCTTCTACGGCGTCAGCGTGCTCACGGCTTCTGTCGTTGAAATGGACATAGGAAAGATTTGGCGGAAACGTAAAATGGAATCCACTATTGAAAAACTCAAAGACCACTTCATCATCTGCGGCGTTGGTGAAACCGGCATTCAGGTCGTCAACGAACTCCGCGCCACCCGAACCCCCTTCGTCGCCATCGACAAAGACCCCCACCGCATAGAATTCCTGGAGGCGCTCGGCGATGCGCCCTGCATGCAGGGCGATGCGACCAACGACGACGTCCTTACACGGGCCGGCGTCGAAACCGCCGCCGGACTCGTCTCTATCTTGCCTGCCGACGCCGATAACCTCTACGTCACACTCTCCGCCAGGCAGCTCAACCCCAAAATGCGCATCGTCACAAAATGCCTCGCCGAGGCGGGCGGCTGCAAGTTCCTCCGCGCCGGCGCATCCGCCGTCGTCTCACCCAATGTCCTCGGAGGAATCAGGCTCGCCTCCGAACTCATTCGGCCCACCGCCGTCAAGTTCCTCGACGTGATGGTTCGTGACCGCGAAAAAGCCATTCGCATCGAGGAGGCCGTCGTCTCCCCCGCCTCCTCCGTCGCCGACAAAACCATCGCCGAAGCCGAAATCCAAAAACGCACCGGCGTTCTCATCGTCGCCGCCAAACCTCCCGACACCGAGTCCTTCACCTACAGCCCCAGCCCCGACACCAAGCTCACCAGGGGCACGACCCTCATAGTCCTCGGCCCCAGATCCAACATCGCCAAGTTCATAAACCTTCTCAACGTCTAGGAGACCCGATGCCCGACCTTCTCATCGAAATCGGCACCGAAGAACTCCCCGCCGGCTACGTTCCCATCCTTCTCGAACAGCTCCGCAACAAGCTCGCTGAATCCCTCGCCGCGTCACGCATCACTCACGCCATGCCTAAGACCGCCGGAACTCCCCGCCGCCTGGTCGCCTTCATCCCCGGCGTCGCACCCCGTCAGGACCCACTCACCACCGAGATTCAGGGCCCTCCCGCCAAAGCCGCTTTCGACCAGACTGGCAAACCCACACCCGCGGGCATCGGCTTCGCCAGAAAACACGGCCTCAGACCCCAGGACCTCACCGTCAGGGAATCACCTCGCGGCAAGTACTGCTTCGCCGTCGTCGAAGAATCCGGCAAAGAGACCATAGACCTTCTTCCCTCCATCATCTCCGACGCCATACGCACCCTCACCGCACCCAAATCCATGCATTGGGACGACCCCCGATTCCTCTTCGCCCGTCCCATCCGCTGGCTCGTCGCACTCTTCGGCGAAACTATCATCAACCTCGAACTCAACGGTGTCAAAGCCGACCGCCTCACCCGTGGCCATCGGTACATGTCAAAGGGCGAGATCGAACTCCCCCGCGCACACTTCAACCTCTACCGGGACACGCTCCGCAAAGCCAAAGTCACCGTCGAACCATACCAAAGAGAAAAAGCCCTGCGACGCTGCCTCAAGAAACTCTACCCCAAAGACTCCGACTCCCTCGCATACCGGGAACTCCTGCCCGAAGTCGTGAACATGCTCGAACATCCCAACGCCGCCGAGGGCCACTTCGACGACTCCTTCCTCGACCTACCCGACGACGTGATCGAGGCCGTTCTCACCTATCACCAGAAATGCTTCCCCGTTCGCAACGCCCACGGCAACCTCCTTCCCTACTTCATCTTCACCCTAGACAGGGACAACCGCCACCTCGACGAAATCCGTAAGGGCAACGAGAACGTCGTCCGCGCACGACTCGCCGACGGTCGCTTCTTCTGGGACGAAGACCGCAAGCACACTCTCGAATCCCGTGTCCCCAGGCTCCAATCCATTCTCTTCCAGGAGAAGCTCGGCACCTACCTCGACCGCGCCCGCCGCATCGAAGAACTCTCCCGAAAGATCGCCGAACACCTTGGCTGCGACCAGAAGACCCGCGACCTCGCCGCGCGCGCCGCCCTTCTCTCCAAAACCGACCTTCTCACACAGATGGTCGTCGAGTTTCCCTTCCTCCAGGGAAAGATGGGCGGCCACTACGCTCTCGCCGACGGTGAGCCCCCCGAAGTCGCCCGCGCCATCGCCGAACACTACATGCCCCGTTCTGCCCCCGACCCCGTCCCACAAACCACCGTCGGCGCAATCGTCAGCCTCGCCGACAAGGCCGACTCCCTCGTCGGATGCTTCGCCGCCGGGCTCATCCCCACCGGCTCGCAGGACCCCTACGCCCTTCGCCGCGCCGCCATCGGCATCATCCGCCTCATCGAAGAACGCCAACTCCGCATCTCTCTCAACTGGCTCTTCTCCTCCGCTCGAAAGCTCCTCCCTGACAACCTCGCCTCTGTCGAAAACGCCGACAACCAGGTGATCGAATTCCTCCGCGACCGTCTCTACCAGCTTAAGCTCGACGATGGCCGCCGTTACGACATCCTCAATGCCGTCATGGCCTCCGGCATCGACGACCTCGTGGACTTCAACCAGCGCCTCGCCGCTCTCGACAAGCTCATGCACGGCAAAATCTCAGCAGAACTCGTCGTTCTCGGTGAGCGCACCCATAACATCAGCTCCTCTCTCCCTCCCGGCATCGACGTCAACCCCCACCTCTTCTCCGAACCCGAAGAGACCGAAATCTGGGACCTCTTCCAGCAAAACCACCAGCGCATCCGGGACCTCATCGACGCTCGCGACTACGGAAAGGCCTCCGATCTCTACGTCAGAACCTTCTCCGCCCCCATCCACAACTTTTTCGAGCGCGTGTTCGTCAACGTCGACGACGAAAAAATTAAATATAATAGAATGGCTTTGGTGAAGGCCGTCAACCTCCTCTACTCCGAGCGCGTTGCCGACCTCGCAAGGATCGTTCCACCTCAGAACTAGTACCTTCAGGCATCTCCATGGGACAGCATTACGACGTAATCGTTGTCGGAGCCGGTCACGCAGGCTGCGAAGCCGCCCTCGCTGCCGCTCGCATGGGCATGCACACCCTCCTTCTCAACATCAGCCTCAACGCCGTCGCGCACATGTCCTGCAACCCCGCCGTCGGCGGTCTCGCAAAGGGGCAGCTTGTCCGCGAGGTAGACGCCCTCGGCGGCGAAATGGCGAAGGTCACCGACGCCACCGGCATACAGTTCCGCATGCTCAACACCGGCAAAGGGCCCGCCGTTCGCGCTCCCAGAGCCCAGGCCGATAGAAAGCTCTACTCCCAGGAAATGAAGCGCCGCCTCGAAGCACAGCCCCGCCTCCGCCTCCTTCAGGACGTCGCCGAAGAACTCATGGTCTCCGACCACCACGCACGCGGCGTCCGCACCAAAGGCGGAGCCGAATACCTCGCCCCCGCCGTCATTCTCACCACCGGCACCTTTCTCCGCGGCCTCACGCACACGGGCACCTCCCAGGTCCCCGGCGGCAGAATGGGCGAACCCGCCGTCGAGCGCCTCTCCTCCTCCCTCGAGAGCCACGGCCTCCGCCTCGGAAGACTCAAAACCGGAACCCCGCCCCGCGTCAACGGGCGCACCGTCGACTTCTCCAAGCTCGATCCCCAGTACGGCGACCCCGACCCCACACCCTTCTCCTTCTCCACCGAGAGGATCGACCGCCCCGACGTCCCCTGCTACCTCACTTACACCAACCCTTCAACCCACGAGATAATCAGGGCAAACCTCGACCGCGCTCCCCTCTACTCCGGACAGATCAAAAGCACCGGACCCAGGTACTGCCCTTCCATCGAAGACAAAATCGTCCGCTTCCCCGATAAGACCCGCCACCCCGTGTTCCTCGAGCCCGAGGGCCTCAACACCCACGAGATTTACTGCAACGGAATCCCCACCAGCATCCCCCGCGACGTCCAGGAAGACATGGTCCACTCCATCGAAGGCCTCGAGGAAGCCCAGATAACTCGCTACGGCTACGCCATCGAGTATGACTTCGTCCCGCCCACGCAGACAACCCCCTGGCTCGAATCCAAACCCGTCGCCAACCTCTTCCTCGCCGGGCAGATCAACGGCACCTCCGGCTACGAAGAGGCCGCCGCTCAGGGCATCATCGCCGGCATCAACGCCGCACTACGCCTCCGCGGCAGCGAACCCTTCACCCTCGACCGCTCCCAGGCTTACGTCGGCGTCCTCATCGACGACCTCGTTACAAAGGGAACACTTGAGCCCTACAGAATGTTCACCTCGCGTGCCGAGTACCGGCTCGTCCTCAGGCAGGACAACGCCGACAGGCGCTTAATGCCTCTCGGCCACGAACTAGGACTCATAAGCGACGAGCAGTTCGCCCGCCTCGAGGAAAAAGAAAACCAGATCGCCCGCACCCGTTCCTACCTGCGCTCCGTCTTTCGCGCCGAGGCCAGCCTCGAGAAGCTCCTCCGCCGCCCCGAACTCGGCTTCGCCAAGCTACTAGAGCTCGACGAGGGCCTCCGCCAACTCCACATCTCCCCCGCGGCCGCGGAGCAGGTGGAAATAGAGGTGAAGTACGACGGCTACATCGCCCGACAAAACCAGGACATAGCCAAGTTCCGGAAAATGGAATCCCGCCGCATCCCACACGACTTCGACTTCGCCGCCGTCCCCCACATCAGCAACGAGGCCAAGCAGAAGCTCGCCCTCTACAAACCTGTCTCCCTCGGTCAGGCCTCCCGCATATCAGGCGTCTCGCCCGCCGACATCTCCGTACTCATGGTCTTTCTCGACCGACGCGCCCGAGTGTCTACATGACCAGACCGACCTCGTCCACCAGCCCGTACGCCTTCGCCTCCTCTGCCGTCATGTAGTAGTTCCTGTCCGTGTCCTTCTCGATCTTCTCCATCGGCTGACCCGTATGCTGTGCAAGGATCGAGTTCAGCTCCTCTCGCACCTTCATCATCTGCTCCGCCTCTATGTCAATGTCCGACGCCGGCCCGTATACCTTCCCAGCTATCAACGGCTGATGGATCATCACCCGCGCGTGCGGCCACGCCACACGCTTACCCTTCGTCCCAGCGCACAAAATCACCGCCCCAAAACTCGCCGCCTGACCCATGCACACCGTTGTTATCGGACTCTTCATCCCCTGCATCACGTCGTATATCGCCATCCCCGACGTATACACCCCCCCAGGGCTGTTCACCAGAATCGTAATCGGCTCCCCCGAACCCTTCTCCTCCAGGTACAGTATCCTTTTCACGACCTTCTCAGCCATCTTGTCGTCAATCGCTCCCCAAAGGAACACCCTCCTCCTGTCCAGCAGCTCCCGCTCCAGCCTATCGTCCGAGAGAATGTCCTTCAGCTTCTCCGCCTCTTCTGCCATCTTTTCCTCCTGATGCCCTCAGTTGACACGCTCATCCCTCTGGCGTAGAATTCCTATGCCTCACAAGGGGGATCATTTAATTATGGCCAACATCCGCAGGCTGACAAGAAAAAAACTCGGCGAGATCCTCCTCGCTCAGGGCCTTGTCACCACCGAGCAGGTCCAGGAGGTCATCTCCGAGCAGGAGAGCACCGGCGAACTCTCCGGCGAGATCTTCGTTCGATGGGACTACGCCTCCGAGTACGACATCGCCTGCGCCGTCGCCACCCAATTCTCCACTCCCTTCATCCGCTGCTCCAGCTACAAAATCCCTCGCGACGTTATGACCCTCATTCCAGCTTCCTTCATGCGACGACACCTCATCGTTCCTGTCGACAAGTTCGGCGACACTCTCGCCGTCGTCATTGCCGGTCCCATCGAAGACGACGCCATAGTCGACCAGCTTGAGGAGATGACGGAATCTAACATCCAGGTTTACATCGGAACTGTCTCTGACGTGAAAACCGCCATCGAACAAATAGAGAAAGTCACTCAGAATAAACCGCAGCCCTCCGCCCAGCCTCCCGAAGAGCAGCCCCCGCAACCCGTCACCGGAGAACCCGCCTAGCCCTTCTCACCCTTCGGCCCCTCCTGCGCTGGCCTCGTCGGTGGCTCTCGTCCCTTGTCCAGATCCTCCAACTTCAACGTCCCCTCACCCTCCCTCATCGCCGACCTGATCTCCTGCAGCAGCGACTTCAGGTAGACCAGAAAGTCCAACTGAAGATTCAGCGACCGCATGATCTTAAGGTACGACAGAAGCGACACTATGAAGAAGAAACCGACGATGAAAAACGCCACCCACGCCCCTCGCAGCAAGGCCGGGGTCAGCTCTATCTTCACCACGTCCGTTGGCATCTCACTCTCCGCATTTCAGCCTATCGCCTCTCCAATCCTACCGGCTTCGCCAAGCCGCATCTATCTCCTCTCTGCTGTGCAGCTTCCCATCGCCCACCCCGGGACACTCCTCCCCAACCTCTTCCCAGGCCCCCTGGCTCCGTATGTTCTCCGGCCAGAACGGAAACGCCTTGCATTGCCTCGGTCTCACCGGATAGATCCTGCACCCACCCTCCCCGTAGAAAACGCAATCCCCGTTCTTCAGCTCCACAAGACTCAGCCGCCCGAACACCCCCCGCACGTACTTCCTCGCAAACTCCTCCTTATCCTCGCCGAGGTACTCCGCAATCCTCCCCACCTCCCCCTCGCTAACCCACACATACCCAGGTTCGCCGCGGCAGCAGCTGCCGCACCGCTTGCACGTGAACCTCAATCCTTCCCCGTACCAGCACCTCTCCCTTGCCGTCCTCGTCATCGCGTCTAGAATATGACCATCGGCACCACCCGTCAAGGAACTTTTCCCTCCAGCTCATCAAGCTTCTTCTTTGCCGCCTCCGTGTACGTCGGATCCCCGTCCCACTCCTCCACGAAACGACTCAGCGCCCCCTTCGCCTTCTCCCTCTCCCCCGCCCTTATATAGGCCCCCCCTAACCGGTACAGTGACGCCAAATCCTCCGGATAATCCGCCACCGCCTCCTCAAGGTACGGTATCGCCTTCACCATTATTCCCTTGCGAAAATAAAGCTCGCCAAGCTGCCCCTTCGCAATCGCGTTCCCCTCGTCCGTCGCAAGCGCCCGCAGCAAGTATTCCTCCGCCTCACCCAACTTGTTCAGCTTCAAGTACCCCATCCCTATGTTCGTCAGCACCGACGTCTCCTCCACGGTCATCCGTCCAGCCTCCTCCAGTTCCTTCAGCGCCTCCGCCTCCTCCCCCCCCTCTATCAGCAAAAGCGCAATGTGCGCGTGCGCCCCCCCTCGCTCCGGCGCTATCGAAACCGATCTCCTCAGCATCTCCAGCCCCTCCTCCGGCTTCCCCTCTCGCTGAAGCACCAAACCCATGTACTCCATCGCCACAAAATCGTTCGGATCCTTCTCAAGCGCCTCCTCCAGCACCGCTCTCGCAGACTCCACATCCCCTATCCCAAGATATGCCGGCGCCAGAATCGCCCGGAAGGCCCCCTCCCCACCCTCCATCTCCGCGAACTTCTTCAACACCTCGATCGCCTCTTCCACCCTCCCCAACGCCCGCAAGTTCTGCGACATATTGAAAACCAGCACCCGGTTCGCCTCCGGCTCCGTCGAAAGACTCAGCGCATACTTAGTCTCAGCCATCGCAGCCGCGTAATTCTTCTCCCGCGTCAGCGCCGCCCCCAAATAGCCGTGCGCCCGAGAGCTGCCCGGGTACACCTCCACCGCCTTCTCCCACAGCCTCACCTCGTTCGACCAGTCCAAGTTGCGCACCGCCGTCGCCAAACACAACGCCGGAATCAGCACCAACGCCGCAACCCGCACCACCGACCCCCACCCACGAATCTTCCCCACGCCAACCAATACCCCGCCCCACACCAGCGCGTACGACACCATCGGAAGATACAGGTAACGCTCCGCCATTATGTTCGCTATCGGAATCACGTTCATCACCGGCAGCAGCGCCACCGGGCACCACACCAGCCCAAATCCCACTCGCCTATCCAACTTCATACTCAGCGCTGTTACACCCGCGTAGCACACCACCGCCGCAATCCCCACCGCCGCCCGCGGGTCCCCTAGCCCCATCACCGCCGGGACGTAGTGATGTACCGACAAGTCTCTCGGGAAAAGCACCAGGCCCACGTACCGCGCAAACACCCACCCCACCGTAAGCACGTTCGTTCCAAAGCTGCCACCCGGATAGCCCGCCGGCTCTTCTCCCGGATCGTGTAGCACCGAAAGCCGCAGCAGCCCGAAGCAAATCGCCATCGCGAAAAACACTCCCACCCAGCACGCCCCGCTTTTCCTCCCTCCCGGTCTGAACGCCAGCTCGTAAGCCAACAGCATGATCGGCAGCGCCACCGCTATCTCCTTCGACAGCAGCGCCGCCACAAATAGCACCACCGAAACCGCCACAAGCCCGTTCCGCCCCGCCTTACGCCCCTTTACATAAAGCAAAAACGCCCCCATATAGAACACCCCCGCCAGCAGGTCCTCCCGGAAAGATATCCCGTTCACCGCATCCGTCAGCACCGGATGAACCGCGTACAACGCCGCCCCCACAAAACCCGCAACCCTCTTCCCACTTAGCTCCTTCACCAGCGCATACACCAGCAGCACCATC
>Ga0180438_10001167_pt1 | contig 47303 bp, 45 predicted proteins | sample SS_ome_12_FD_132455 | JGI IMG/M metagenome (GOLD analysis project Ga0180438, IMG submission 132455) | Hypersaline lake sediment archaeal communities from the Salton Sea, California, USA - SS_3_D_2 metaG | ecosystem: Environmental > Aquatic > Non-marine Saline and Alkaline > Hypersaline >...
CTGGACCTGATGGCGCTCAAGGTGCTACAGGACCTCAAGGTGCCACTGGACCTCAAGGTGCCACTGGACCTCAAGGTGCTACAGGACCTGTTGGTGCTCAAGGTGCCACTGGACCTGATGGCGCTCAAGGTGCTACAGGATCTCAAGGTGCCACTGGACCTGATGGCGCTCAAGGTGCCACTGGACCTCAAGGTGCTACAGGACCTGTTGGTGCTCAAGGTGCTACAGGACCTGATGGTAATACAGGACCCCAAGGTGCCACTGGACCTGATGGTGCTACAGGACCAATAAATACAATCGGATCAACTGGACCTACAGGAGCTATTGTTTTGTATCAAGGGGCAATCTCATCTCCTACATTTATCGGAGGTCCTGATATTGATAGTGGAATTTTCTTTCCAACACTTACGGGGCCTTATGCTGTTCCTCCAATGGCTACCGTAAATTACTACAGAGTAGGTCAAATGGTAACTTTACAGTTTGCATTTGTGTCACAAACCACAACTATGTCTTCCATTATTATTTCTTCCCCAGGTATGGGTGTTCCGGCTGCATTAGCACCATCCGGTACTCCAACTGAGTTTTATATAACTGTACGAAACAATAGTATGGATACTCAAGGAAGAATAACAGTGTCAAACGCAGGAGAAATAAGAATATATGTTGGATTTAACACAGCATTCGGTACATCTGGTTTTGGAGGATACCAACAATTCTCGATTACTTACCTATTGTAAGCTAAGTACGGATCTATTAGTCGCAAATCCTATTACGACATCATTTAAATACCGTAATAGTATAACGATGACAACTCGTGCGGAAGTAACAGAGAGATTGCGTACTGTACATCCTCTTGTGAGAGACACAGCTGTTAGTGTTGTTCTTCTGGAAGAACAGGTTGGGACATCTGTCGCTAATCTACAACAAGAGATTGATATGATTGAGCTACAACCTGGACCGACCGGTCCGTTGGGACCAACTGGTCCTGATGGTCCGACAGGTCCTATTGGCCCAGCAGGTGGTCTGACAGGTCCCACAGGTGCGACAGGTCCAGATGGTCTGACAGGGCCTACCGGACCTTGTCCGACAGGTTCTATCGGGCCTACAGGACCTACAGGACCAGTCGGCGCCACAGGTCCTGTCGGTGCTACAGGTGTACAAGGTCCTGTTGGTAATCAAGGTTCTACAGGACCAGACGGCGCCACAGGTCCTGTCGGTGCTACAGGTGTACAAGGTCCTGTTGGTAATCAAGGTTCTACAGGACCAGATGGTGCGACGGGTCCAGCAGGTCCGGTAGGTTCCACAGGTCCAGCAGGTCCAGCAGGTCCCACCGGACCTTCACAGTCACTTGGAGGACCAGTGACATCAGGGAACACGGTTATGTACACGGGATCTTTGGCGACACCGACTTATGTTGGAGGACCAACTCTTGATTCTGGTAGTTTTACGAGTACCACATCAGTATTAGGGAATCTTACATCCGCTACTCCTCGAAATGGATTCTATCTTCGAGTGGGAAACACCGTGACATACACTACTCGTATCGACTGTTCTTTAAATAGTGGATTTAATTCATTTAGTTTTGTTTTTACTCTTCCGATTCCTCCACCAGTTAATTGGACTGCTATTGATCAACTTGTTGGCGTGGTTCAAGTTTCTGATATTGATGGGTCTGGTGGAAAGGTTCCATCAACAACTAATGACGTAATTCCTAGACTTGGTGGTTTCACAACAGCCCTGGTACAGTTCGGTGTTAACACTAATTTACCAGCCCCAGATCCATTTGCTGTAGTAACACTGACATGTTCTTGGCAGGTGTAAAATATCCTTTAAAGACCTATGTTAGGTATATCCCTTAAAGCCCTAAGTTAGATTTAAGAAATACATTACGTATTTCTTCTTATCCTTTAAAACCTTGTTCAGGGTTTTAAAGATGGAGCATCGTTCCATTCGGAGCTTAGTCCTCTTAAAAACTTTAGGTTTTTAAGGGATAACAGTCAACATAGGATGGGGTGGTTCAGTAACAAGTTCCGCCTCAACTGGAGGATTTAGATATCATCTTGTTTATGAACTGTAATAATCATTGATAAACATCAAGAACCCTCGCAGAGGGATCCACAATATGATCAGGTTGCCATCTAGGCATCCACTGATACGGTATGATCTCCGCTCTTCCTTCTTCCGGGAAGTATCTCTCGAATAACTGCCGGAAGTATTACTTATTAAGACGAGATCTCATATTCACAATATCAGATACTCTTGTATAAGAAGTATTGTATTCAATACATAGCTGGCCAAATGTGTATTTCCCAGATGCATACTTCTCTCTAATTTCTTTAACTTTATCAAATGTTAGTTTACTGTACTTCTTTCTCGGTTTCTTTGAGGGTTCTATTTTGTTTCTTCGAGAACAGTGTCTCTGGCGGAAATAAACTGTTCTCGTGTATGATTACGATGGCAATAACCACATAACAATCTACATTTTTGTATCTCTTCTTCCACTTTTTTTAATGATCCATTCATCTTGGAAACACATCTTGTTTTACTTTCTCTATCGATATGGTCAAACTCGTAAAACATCAAGTTGTCTGAATCAAATACGTCTTTACAGTGAGAATTCTGACATCCACCAATATCAATCTTTCTTTTACATCGATACTCATAATTTCTTTGACGAAATTCTCTTCTTTTTTTTGCTTGATTTGTCATATTTAATGTATATTTTTGTTTCTTTTTCTGAATCTCTTGAAAGGTCTTTTTACGATGACATTTCATACATAACGATTGACAGTTTTCTATTTCCAGTTTGATATCATTGATAGTTGTCATTTTGTTAACCTCAGATGTTTTGTTTCCAATATGATCAAAATCTAGGTGAGTAGGATCAGAATCTCCACACATAACACAAGGAGATAACTTGCTCTTAACATTTACATAGTACTTCTCTTTACTGTTTTTTGGTAGTTGTTTCTTTCGACAAAAATAACAGTTCTTTGTTGGTTTTCGTGATCTTTTGAAACTCACAAAATATGATGAATCCATTTCTCGAAAGCAATGAGTACATGTTATAAGATCTGACATTGTAGCTTCTTTTTCTTTTAGCTTCTTTTACTTAAATCTCTTCAGAGAAAACAGAAAGAACCCTTCCACTTGGGTTAGTAATATCACCTTTTGTCCATTTGGGCATCCATTGGTAGGGAATTATCTTGTCTCTGTCTTTTTCTGGAAAGTACCTATGATAAAGTTTTCTAAACCATAACGCTTCTTTAGTAAGAGGCGAACAGTGTGGATAAATATGTTTTGCTTCAAACATATCTTCATCTGACACCTCTTTTTCAGCTTTTTCCGCAATTACTTGATACCAAGGTCTGTTAACACTTGAACAACCATCTGAAAAACCATCCTTACGTCTCCAAAGAATTTCATCTGGTATAAGCTTTTCATCCGCAAAAGCTTTTCTCAGAAGCCACTTCTCACACTTTTGTTCAACAGGTGATCTGAGAGTTGGAGGAATTGACATGTAAAAGTCGATAAAGTCAGGATCCAGAAAAGGTACACGAGCCTCTAACCCGTGTGTGGAGATAGAACGATCCGCACGACGAACGTCAAAATAACACAGGTCTCTCAAGATACGTACAGACTCCTCATGTCCCGCCTCTTGTGTCGGTGTGTCATGAAAGTACAGATATCCCTGGCACACCTCATCCGCTCCCTCACCAGAGAAGATAACTTTCACGTCTGGTGTCTGTGTCTTAATGTACTGAGAAAGCAGATACATTGGTGTGGAGGCTCTGATTGTTGTTACGTCCCATGTCTCAACGGCTTTAACAACGTTCTTGATAGCTCCTAAAGCCTGTCTCTCTGTCATGATCACCTCATGGTGATCCGTTTCGAGAAACTGGGCGACCTTACGCGCAGCGACTAAATCTGTCGCACCAGGAAGACCGATTGAGTAAGTTGTGACAGGTTGATCCGACAGACGACACACAAGAGACGCGACAAGTGAGGAGTCCAAACCACCTGACAGAAGACATCCTACACCACGATCAGCTTGTAGTCGTTTTCGCACAGCATCTGTAAGTTCTCGCCTGACTCTCTCCTCTGTCTCCTCGATGCTCATACTGTTAAACCTGTGCGCTACAGACACATACGAAGAACAGTTAGCAGGTCTCTTGCCATCACCACGATCTCGTGAGAGAAACGGTCGAAAGTATTCAGGTTCGTGAGATGTCCAGACAGTTCCGTTCGGAAACTCCTTGGCTGATAACCCGAACAAGCCTTTGAGTTCCGAACAGATCGCGATTCCATCCTTCCCGATATGAATCGATAGAGGCCTTACACCGATCGGATCACGAGCGACGATCAGCTCCTTACGAATGTAATCGTAAATAGCAAAAGCAAAAACACCGTCCAGAAGTTCAAGGGTCTTGTTGATCCCGAACTTCAGATACAAGTGTAAAATCACCTCACAGTCAGAGTGTGACTGCATGTGAGGAGTCAACTTGTATTTTCTCTCTAACTCTTTCGAGTTGTAAATCTCTCCGTTACACATGAGAACAGCTCTCTTTTTTCTGTCCGTGAAAGGCTGATCGGCTTTATGAGAGACGTCGACAATAGCAAGACGTTGAAAGCCGAAGAAAAGACGTTCGATAGGTTGTTCGTAATGATAAGTCTCGGGACCTCTCGGCTTGATGGTCTCCGCGCGTTTGTGGCACTCACAGTACCACTGTTCTCTCTCCTCTGGTGTCATCGCGTCAAACGCGGACTGGGAGAGCAAATAAGCAAATATTCCACACATCGACTTAAGGGTTCGGGTTGATATTTCTCATCCTCTAAATCCTTAAGTCACCAAGTCAGAATGTCCCAACAAGTTCAGATGTATGATCCTCGACGCCATCTTGAGGAGAACAAAACTGTTTACGACGAGAACATTAAGAAAGTTCTCTCACACGGTCGTTTCATTAACGGACCTGAGGTGAAAGAGATCGAGACAGCTCTCTCAAAGTACGTAGACGTGAAACACGGTGTAGGTGTCTCCTCAGGAACGGACGCTCTTCTCATCGCTCTGATGGCTCTTGGTGTCGGACCTGGTGACGAGGTAGTGACAGTTCCTTTCTCCTGGATCTCTACCGTAGAGGTGATATGTATGTTGCGTGCGACACCTGTCTTCTGTGATATCGATCGTGACACATTCAATATGGACACACGCCAACTTGCTGACAAAATAAATGAGAGAACTAAGGTGATTATGCCTGTCTCAATCTTCGGTCAGCCTTATGATGTTGTGGGTACGCGTAAGGTCGTGAAAGAGGCTGAGGAGAGGTTAGGCAGAAAGATCTACGTTATCGAGGACGCTGCGCAGAGTTTCGGGTCTATTCATGAGGAAGGTCACAGCTGTTCTGTCTCAGACATTGGATGTACCAGCTTCTTCCCTTCCAAGCCTCTTGGATGTTTCGGTGATGGAGGGATGTGTTTCACGAACGATGACGAGTTGGCTCGTAGAATGCGTGCGATCCGTAATCACGGGTGTGAGAGACGGTATCATTACGAGAGAGTTGGTCTTAACGGAAGGTTGGACACATTACAGGCAGCGATTCTTCTCTCCAAGGTTCCTACAATGGAGTCTCAGTTCGAGAAAAGAGCGGAGAACGCTCATTTCTACAACGAGGCTTTTAAGAGTTTGCCTGTGGAGACACCTGTACTTGACTCGGGGACTATTCAACATGTTTACGCACAGTACACTATTCAGTTAGAGGACGAGAAGACCAGAGATGCTCTTCTTGATCATCTCAAGCAGAACGGTGTCGGTGCCGCTGTATTTTACCCAGTACAACTTCATCTGGTTCCTGCTCTTACACAGGAGTACTTACCAGGGTCACTTCCTGTTGCTGAGTCAATGGGCAAGAGAGTTCTGTCTTTACCTTGTTACCCAGAGTTAACAGAGGAGGAGAGAGCCAAGGTGGCTTTCACTGTAGCTCTGTTCTTTGAAGGGTACTCAGGAATGATTCAGAAGAACACCTAAATACGTGGGTAATGTCGCTATAAAAGCGAAAAGAACGGTGAGAGAGTAGTAAAATATAGCCTCCATGCCAGAGATTCCTGTTGTGTCAAAGAGTAATGGTAGACGAAGAACAAGATACGCGACGAGGAATGTCACAAGAATGTCCGTGAGCGCTTTCCCTTCTTTATCTTTCTCTTGTTCGTTCGTTTTCAGAGCTGTCTGAGCCAGTTGCATAACACCTATCGATGCCAGAACAAAAGCTATAGCAAGAATGCCGTACACCATCTCATCGGACATGCTTTTTGGCCTTTGTCGTTTCAAAAAGAGGATGAATATGAAAATAACAAAAGGGATGACCATAATGGTGAAATAGCTTGACTTTCTGATCTTGATATTAGAGTTGTAAGCCTTGTTCGCCGTTATCGTGATCGCTGAGAAGGATGCCACGATGTAGAAAGCTAGAGAGAGGAAGAACGCTTCCACAAAGAGCTTACTAACCTTCTCTGTTCCCCCTAACTTGAGAAAAGCCATCATGATACTGTCAGAAGGGCTGATCGCGTAAGCGACAGATGTCCCGAGTAACGCGAAGACAACAATTGAGACAAACATGATAATGAATGTCTGTGCCCCTAACTGGGAGACGATCGCACCGAAATTCGGAAACTTAGCCATCGAGAATGCGACGGTATACTTTACTCGATAATTTTAAACACACTCTCACATCGAGAGGGTGACTCGAGTACCCACACCAGAAACTTAAGGTCTTCTGGTGTACTCTCACGATTGAGGAAGTTCTCAAGAAAGTCCGCGAACTCACAAGGTCCGATCTCTCTGTCAAGAAGATCGGATTCAAGGATCTCACCTACTCTACGCAATCTCTCGATCTTCCAGAACATAGTTCTCTTCAGACATGCTAGAAGAACATCAAGATTACTCAAGACTTGCTTCATCTCTGGCCATTCCATCGCGACAGCCTCCTCCAAGACGATCCTACCTAACTTGTTACTAAGAGACTTACGCATATCCACAAGAGCCTGAATGTGCTTGAGTGAGTTTTGCACTTGTACACGGGCGGGACAGACCAAGCATGTATCCGTCTCTTCGTTATTAGAGGACGCGTTAGCTGACATCTGTCTATCCCTTAAAAACCTAAAGTTTTTAAGAGGACTTCTTTAAAGACCTATAAGTTAGTTTATATAATCGGTCGGAGAAAGAAAGTTTGAAAAAACTTTCTTTCTTTCTCCAACCTTTAAATATACCTAACATAGGTCTTTAAAGGATATTATCACTACGATATAAAGACTTTTAGGATTTCAACACAATAATAAAGATGTCAGTACCAGTAGATTTTCGCACCGATGTCAGAGACTGGGTCGCACTTGATGACAAGCTTTCTAAAGCAAAGAAGGTGATTGAGAAGGTGAAGGCTAAGAAGAACGATATCTCTGGGAATATCGTTAAGTTTATGAAGAGGAATCGTCTGGAGAAGAAGGAGATCAAGATCTCGAACTCAAGACTAAAATGCGGTAAATGTACGAAAACCACTCCGTTGACCAAGAAGTTTATAACAGAGTGTCTGACAGAGTTTCTAAGAGACGCTCATGAGGCGAAAGAGGCTGTTAAGCTGATGTACACCCCGAAGGAGAAGATCAAGATCTGTTTGGAGTACTTCTTTGAGGATGAGGAGAAGGCCGAGGAGGCGACAGAGTACATATTCTCGAGACGTGAGAGAACTGTCTCGACAACACTGCGTCGAAAGATTCAGAGAACACCTGTCGATGTTGAGGAGGGTCCGATATCGGAGAATGTACAGAGAGCTATGGAGACACCTCATGATACAGAGGTAAGTTCTGATGATGACTATGAAGAGGGTAGCGAGTCGGATTAACAGGTTATGTGATCGTCTTCTTGAACTCCGCCCACTCCTTTAAGGGTAGAGGAACCTTATCCTGCTCTTTTGGTTGAGCAAGGATCATCCGGCGACAGCAGTAACGCGGATCGCCTTGTTCATCCAGGATCTCTCCCTCGACAGTTTTCACAGCTTTCTCGATCAACTTCTTGTCTCCGATCGAACGTACCGGTAGGTCTGAGGACGCACCGTCACCGATCTCCTGAAGACGAATACAGTAGTCGATCCATAGGTGTGAGATTGTCTTGCCACATGTGAAACACAGTGGCGGTGGTAGATACAACGGTGGTTGAGGATGCGGTTTTGTCGCCATCGTTAATTATAGTGAGGGTGAGGCTTATAGTATCTAAACTATCAATTTTTATCTACACCCGTTCCTTTAAATCCTTCTCTTAAGTCCGCCGAAAAAAATCCCGTGCCTCTTATATAGTCGTCACATCGACCACCGTACTGATGAGTTTCAACCATTTAATTTACGATACATGTGCTTATAAGCAGAATCTGAAACAGAGCACTAGTGTTGGTGCGTACCAGTTGTATCCTGGCAAGTACAATCACTGTAATAAGTGCCGTATTCAACTCGGGATCGTTGGTGGAAACGACGTGAGTACTTACAAAGGAAATCTGGTGGATCTGGAGTCTGATCTTCGCGGTCAGACCAGAGCTGCCTCTCTCTGTCCCTCTCATAAGTTCCTGCCACGTTGTAAACAAAAGTGCGACTCTGGCCTTCCCTCGGGACCTGTCGACTGTAACGCCGAGTTGATTCACCAGCCAGCCTGTCAGATGTTCCGATATCCACCTACTGTTCTGCCACCAGATCCCAAGGTCGCTTTCTGCCCTGGTCTGTATCAGAGCTCTAATTTGGGAGACGCCGGATGCCCGAAACCGGAGACGTTCTGTAACAGTTGTGGTGGGTACGAGTACGAGCGTCTGCCTCCTTGGGTGCCTCCTCAGCAGAAGCCTTGTCCTCTCCCAAAACCCGCCCCCGTACCGGCGATGTGTGGGAGGAAGCCTCAATGCCCACGTTGTATGCAACCGGGAAACATGTGTAACTGTACCTACTACTAAGTACATCATCCAATAAAAACTTAATTATCACAATAATCCCATTTTCGAGAAGGTCTAAACAAGACTCTGTCGAAAGTACGCTTAAACAGCTTCAAAACAACCTGGTATAGATCATACGTTGTTATGGAGGTCATTCGTCGTCATTGGAAAGGAGGTCTCTTCGTGGGTACCATGGCATTTACAGCTTATAACTGGTGGGAGAACTCGAGTCTGAAGAAGGATCTCGAGCTTTTACAGATAGCTCTGAAAGCAGTTCAGGAGGCGAGATCGGACGAGGCCAAAAAGTCTGTTATACACGCAGAGATCAGACAGAAGCAGGATGAGGAGCTGAAGGATATTTTCGAGAACCTGAAAACACTACAGGATCGTGCGACCGCTGTGGAGAAGAAGGCTAACGGGATCTCACGAGTCAAAGGCAAGCTGACATCGATGGAGAAGTCTGTCTCTATGACGATCGAGGCGTGTGGAAACCAGATCACCGGTCTGTCAGACCAGCTGTCAGCTATGGAGGAGGTGTACCGTCATAGCATCGACAACCTTGAGGAGAATCTAGGAGAAATAAGAAAAGTCGTTGACCATATGGACAGAAAAGTTCAAGGTGTGGAGCAACAACAGCAGTTGTACTTGTTACTTAAAGGATCTAAGGATCACCCTACTTTGACAGCACTAGCCTCGAGCCTGAAAGAGATTGACGGGGATGGAAACAATGAGTCAGAGGATGAGGAAGACGGCGAAAGCGTTTCATCCGACCAGTAAAAACTATTTGCCTTTAGCATCTGACAAAATGTCGAACACACCTGTGAGATCTAGATTGCCACCACTGGGTGCATTCGCCGTATTCGGAGCTCTGATTGCTACTGGTTTCTCCTTGTTTAACTGGGGAAGAATAAGAAAATTGGAGAAGAAGAAATGCCCAAGAGCAGAAAGTTCTGATGATGAGAGTAATTTAGCTTTGGACGATAGGCTTGACGTGTACGAGACACGTGTGACTCTTCTTGAGAAGAAACTGGCGTCCATGGCCTCACATGAGAAGCGTATCTCCTCCTTAGGTGTACGTGTGTCAGAGATGCAGGACTTCGGTCAGAGAATCTTCCAGGTTGAGCATCAAGATCGCCAGCACGGAGACACAGTGCGCGAGGTGGAAAAGCGTGTTGACAAGTTGGAGAAAGAGTCTGGTAATCATGAGAGAAAGCTGAGAACACACGGTCAACGCCTACAAAGGATGGAGATGGAAAAACCTGTTTACACCTTCTTTCCTGGGCCTTCCAACGGAACTCACACAGGCCCGAACGGTGTGATCCAAGGTATTCTGGGAACTGTGAACGAACCAGGTGTTATCATCTCTGGCAACATAACAGACTCAGACTCCTCACGTACTCCTTCCCCAAAACTGAAAGCACACCACAACACACCAGAGACACTGAGCTCTGACGAGGATATTGACTCACCGAAAACACCTAAGGTGAGACGTGACAGTAATATCAAACAACCTCCTGAAGTACCTCCGCTTCCAATCCCTCCTTCAACATCCGACTTAAACATTCCTCTGACATCTGCCAAGCCAGTCGAGACAGAGAAGGTGAACAAAGAGCAATGAGTGGGAAGACGCAATCGACAAGTAGTCAACCTGGAAGAAATGGCGGATACTCTAAATACCTATCTTTGGGATACCTCAAAGGTGCTTGGTATTTTGGCGTGATCACTTACCTGATTTGGGACAGGTGGACAAGACCCAAGAACGGGAAGAGCAAGAAACAGAGAGAGAAGGAGAAGCAACGAGAGACATTCGTAGACGCCTCTCTGCGTTCCGCGGAGGAACGCATGGGTATTATCGAGTATCGCCTGCGGCAGATCGAGGAGAATCAGGAACATGATCATGAGCCGGAGTATCCAGAGCCTGAACAGGAAGAACGTTTACCGAGGTCTGCCTCAGAGACAATTCGTGAATCCGGTAGACGTGTACGTGCTCAGGACAGGTTGCGTGAGTGGGACAGAAGACAAAACAGAGGACGTTCTCAACAAAATAACCAGGATAACCAGAATAATCTTCATAACTCACTCCTAAAACTGTACGCGCATCCCTCACTGCGTCGATAAGTGACAACGTTTAGGGATTTAAACCAAAAATAAACCAAAAAAATCGATAAATAATACAGGATAACTCCTTTCGAAAACCAAAAGTATCGATGGCTTTCGAAAGCAAATGTAACCGCTTCTCGATAAAAGACGATATATACCAGAAGTTCGCCCATGTTTTTGCGATCTCTGCCGACGGCAAGTTCCCGATCACTGGTCGGGCGCTTCTGGACGGGAAACGATCCAAGGTGATAGATTTTGAGGTTCTGTACCCGGACGAACTTGTTCCTATCGTGGGACAATACCAGGACTGCCCTCGTCTTTTCGAGATTAGTGCCTGGGGACTTCGTGACACAAACGGTGTGATACCTCCTGAAGACATCGTGGTGACACCTATGGCGTTACAGAAGGGCACCAACAAGGCTTGTTTCTCCATCACAGCTATCAGTGGTCAATCTCTGAGAGGATTTGATTACAAAATTCAGTTCTCCCAGCTGAAAAGCCTTTATGAGAAACACCGCGCCACTCTGTACCAGAGACAGTTCTCCAAGGATGTGGCTATGGAGATGGCGAAGGCAGAGACTCCCACTGTGTTCTACATGGCTATACGAATCATGCGACAACAACAGGAGTAAGTATAACCAACCGAGCGTAAGCCTGTTGGTTCACATAGATTTTTTCCATGAGTAGTATTATACATAGCTCGATACCATGAGTTGGACCCGTCTTAAGTACGACGCTTGCGAGCAGAAGAAAGCTATTTACGAGTCTGTCGGTCCTGGTAACTACAGAGTTGAGGAGCCTTTGAACTGTGGCGCCTGTTTCCAGGATAACCCTTCGATCATCATGCAGAAGTCGGGTGTGTCACTACAGGGTGGTGTTGACTGGAGGTTCTACGACGGCCCTGTGGATGTGGAGTCTGATCTTCGTAACCTTAACCGCACAGCTACTCGCTGTCCCACCGGAAAGTACATGCCTAAGTGCTCCTCATGTGGATGTATCTACCAAGGACAACCCTGTGGCTCTGGTGTGGCGGCTCTCTGCCAAGGATGTAAGCAGGGTAACCTGAAACGTGGCAAGCGTTGTGGTGACGAGAACGTTGTTGACTTCCCTGACTGCCACTTCCCTGTCGAGTGGACCCGTCTGAACTCCTGCTCACCCCGAGGCATTGGTCTGAACCGATTCAACCCTTTGTGCCTTGACCCCCAAGCCAACGTTTTCTTCCCTGGTGCCTATCAGATTCCTACCAGGCTAATTGTCAAGGACAATCATCGCCCGGCAGTTCCTGTGCCTGCTATAAATTCAATGGCTCCTCCTGCTCGTGCGATGCCGTGCCAACGCGTAGAGCCGACATGTGCATCTTTTACCGGAAGTTTATATCAATATGACGTCTGTGGGTGAGAATCTTGATGTAAATTACATCTATTAATTTCCTGTAGGATTTCAGAAGTTTAAACTTATAAAATACTTAAAGGTTTCGTGATATTAATGTAAGTCAGTATGACGAGACTAACAAAAGAGGCTTTTCTTTTACGTGCTCAAAAGGCACATGGAGATAAGTATGATTACGGAAAAACAGTTATCACTAAGGCAAATCAGAAGAGTGTGATAACTTGTTCTAAACACGGTGATTTTAAGCAGTCACCAAGTGTTCATATGAGGGGGCATGGATGTCCCGGGTGTTCCAGTGAGAAAAACGGAAAAAGGAAGAGAGTAAGCAAAGAGAGATTCATTAAGCAGGTAAAAGAGGTTTACGGAGATGACGTTTACAGTTTTCACCTTCTCCCAGAAGAGTACAAAGGAAGAAGGTCAAAAGTAAGAATCTGGTGTAACATTCATGATAAGGAGTTCGAGAAGAATGCTGGAAAACTAGTTCAGGGTCAAGGATGCCCTGATTGTTCCAAGGAGAAAGTTGAAAAAAGGCTTTCAGATGAGAGAAAGAAAAGACGTCAGGAGTACATTGATAGGGCAAACGAGAGACATGAGAATAAATATGATTACTCCAAAGTTCCAGAAGAGATAACATGTGATGATAAGATCACAATTATATGCCCACAGCATGGAGAGTTTTCAAACACCACATTCAAAGAACATATAGGAAAAGGAACAGGATGCCAAACATGTTTAGCTGAAAAGCAGTCTGATTTATTTCGCAAACCTCAAGAACAGTTTCTCAAAGAACTTTCTGAAATTCATGGAGAAAAATACGAGATTATCAGCGCAGAGTACAAAAACGCTTTTGACAAGATAATCCTAAGATGTAGTGAGCATGGTAATTTCGAGATTACCCCTCATGCTATATGTAGTAAGAATTCAGGATGTCCAGAATGCGGTAGGGTAATCGCTGGAGAGAAAAGTAGTAAAACAAAAAGAGAGTTACTACCTTCGTATGAAGAGATATTAAACGCTTTTATAGAGATTCATGGTAACAAATATGATTACAAAGAGTTTAAGGAAGATAGTTACACAATTCTTGGAGACAAAATTACAATTTCTTGTAAACAACATGGGGTATTTCATCAGTCAATTACAACACATCTATCTGGTAGTGGGTGTATTATCTGTTCTGGTTGCCAGAAAAAGACGAAAGAGCAGTTTATTATAGAGGCGATAGAGATACATGGAAATACTTATGATTACTCAGAAGTAGATTACAAAAGTGCTCATACAAAAGTCGTAATTAAGTGTAAAGAACATGGAAAGTTTATGTGTAGACCAAATGATCATATTTATGGTAGAGGATGTCCGACATGTAAAGGATCTCAGTTTGAGATTTTAGCTTTTAACACGTTGAAAAATCTTAAGTTGGATTTCACAAGGCAGTTTTCATTCGATGACTGCTGTGGAGATTCAGGTCTATGTCTCAGATTTGATTTTGGTGTTATGGAAGATGGAAAGTTACTAGCACTTATCGAGTGTGATGGAGATCAGCATTTGACCCATATTCCTCATTTCATGAAAGATGATGCTTTTAACAGACAGGTGAGATACGATTTTCGAAAGAATATGTACTGTTCCAGGAACAATATCCCGTTTCTTCGAGTTCATTACTCAGCAAGATACAGATTGAAAAAAATCATAGGAAGTTTCCTTCAAGATTTGAAGAAAGGAGAAAACGTAGGGACTCGGTGTATTCCTCATGAGAGATATCTGAAGTTTTACACTTCTCATGTTTTTGGTACTATTATCTCATAATATTTTCCTCAATCTATTAAAAACTATTGACACCTTACCTAGTGCCTCATCCCTTGTTCCGTAGTCCTCAACAATTAGAGAACTCGGGGAAATTTCCTTGGTAAAAACACTCATGCGCCCAATACAAATGTTGATAGGTCGCACGTGAAATATTGTACCGGAACCCAGCCTTCTTTGCCTCCTTATCCTCATGATCGATGATCTTGGCGCACAGCTCGTTCAACAAGCTGTTGTTCTGGCAGTAGTTCTCTTTGCCTGGCTGTACCGTGCGTTCAGCCAGTATGCGATCACCGTTCATCAGATACATAGTCGTAGACTTGCCTTTCTTCATGAACCAGATGTACTGCTCGCTCTCGAGGTATTCCTCGGAGTCTCCGATCACCCTTTTTCCGATGACCTTAAAGACCGACTGATTATCCGGAATGATTGCTGGTCTCAGTGACAACGCCATTGTTGCTTGATTGCTTGATTGCTTGAATGCTTGAATGCTTGAATGCTTGAATGCTTGAATGCTTGAATGCTTGAATGCTTGAATGCTTGAATGCGTTCTTGCTTGGTTGTCACTAGAGTAATGCGACCTATTATAAGAGGTTCAGAATAGTAAGTGTTTCAATTTTGAGTTATTTTTTGGCCAGAACGTCAAGGGCTACCTACATCGTCCCGTTAAAAATTGATCCCTTCTTTCTTTCCTTAGGTAACCATAGATCACCTAACGAAAGCGAGAAACGATGGTTGAGGAAAAAGCTCAAGTTATGACTCTCCCTGCGGGGACAATTGTAAGCCACGTTCCCCGATCTGCTCAGATAGGACTACAAGGAACGCCGAACCCAACGACGGACACCTACTTTATTCACGACAACGGTGGGCGACCTTTCAAGGTTACCCTCGAGTCGAAGGAGGTGAGAGTGTTCCGGGAGACAGGGTGGGATGAGGAGAACGGGACTCAGTACGGTGATGAGCCTATTCTGACGTTCGCCCCTCAGCAGGTCTTCATCGGAAGGTCTCCTTTTAATCAGATGACAAGCTTCTCAGGAGGACACGGGGCGAAGTTCGACGGCAACTCGATTCTTCTACATATCAAGAATCTGGAGTACGTGTACATCGGGTCTTGTATCAAGAAGTTCGAGGCGAAAGCTCCGATTAACAAGTACGTCTCTCCTGTCGGAAACAACGACGTGCCTTACCCGTGCGCGGTGGACAAGGAGGGTCGTCATTACTTGATGATTGAGGATGTGATTATCAACTCGTGGCAGATAACCGACGAGAATGACGACCCGTACGACTTCTACTACGCGAACCAACAGGTGATCGCTGACCCGAAACACTGTTGTCACATGAAGACCCCTTTGGAGTTTGGCGGGATCAAGAAGGTCTGGATAGGTACCGAGAGATGCTATCTATGGTACCAGCCAGAGCGCAAGGATCTCGGGTACGACTGGACAAGAGGGGCGTACCCGGAGAAGAAGACAGAGCACTACCACAGGTCTGCCCGTAAGGGCTACAAACTATTCGGACAGAGAAAGCGGGGCGAGCCGAAGTTCGAGATCACCCGTGATATGTACATGGACATCATGACTCAGTTCGCCGAGCAGAAGGGATTCTCTCCTTTGAACGCGGAGATTCTACATAAGAGAATCTTCTGATTCGTTCAGAAATAAACATAGTTATCACAAGTAGAAGTAAGAAGATGGAGAGGTTTGACGTATCTGTAGAGATTCTTCGTAAGAATCCTGATATTATCCTCTTTCGCAATCTCCTTTCGAAGGAGGAGTGTGAACACATAATCGCGAAAGCGGAGAAGTACATGAGTAGGTCTAGGACATTCACGTCTGGGAATGATCCTAGGAGAACATCCTCATCGGCGTTCACGAATAACAAAGACTTCTTTAACGATAAAATATGGAACTCAATTAGAGAAAGGTGTGCTGCTTTGTCAGGATTTCCTGTGAGCCATGTGGAGATCCCACAGATTGTCAGGTACTTTCCTGGAGAGAAGTTCATGACTCATACTGACGCCTATGAGAAGACTGCTGGATCTTACAAGATATCCGGACAGAGAGACTACACATTCTTCATCTATCTGAACGAACCACCTACAGAGATCAAGAATGCGGGTGGTGAGACATCCTTTCCTTGTATTCCTAAGCCAGGGACTGACTGGGAGAAGAGAGATTTCATAAACCCTATCACAGTAGCACCAGAACAAGGAATGGGAGCTTTCTGGAGGAGTATTGACACTGTTACTGGTGATACTATCAAGAACACCTGGCATGAAGGGTTACCAACAAAAGGATGGGTGAAATGGGGCATGAACGTATGGATTCGTCATCTTCCTTTCAGAGGTTAGGAACGCATATTCTGTAACTGTTGCATCTGTTTCATAATTCTAGGAGCTGTCTCGATAACTAACCATGCGCGAGCCATTCCCGCCAGAACTAAAAGACCGAGGAGACCCCAGGCAAGACCTGGTCTCTTAAACTCACATAACCAGTAAAGAGTGAAGAGCACAGGGATCACAGAGACACCTTCTGAAAACAAAGAGGCGACCTTCTGCTCAAAGTCCATGTCAGAGTAAAGGACAGAGACAAAAGCCAGAGCTACTAGAAGAGCGTAGAGCGCGTATGACCAACACCACTGTTTCATTGTTTGTACTATCCCTTAAAAACCTAAAGTTTTTAAGAGGACTTCTTTAAAGACCTATAAGTTAGTTTATATAATTGGTTGGAGAAAGAAAGTTTGAAAAAACTTTCTTTCTCCAACCTTTAAATATACCTAACATAGGTCTTCAAAGGATACCTTCTTACAGATTATGATTTGTACACGACTAGGCCAAGGATTTTAAACTCTCGGTGTACTCGTAGATAAGTCGGATGGCGAGACTAGGTAGATTTTCAGTCACAGATGTCAGGATTTTGAATCCAGGGATCTTCGCTAATCTCTCCTCTATCCTGTCCTGTCGGTCTTGGTAACCCTCCTCGGTGGTGTAGTACCTATCAGAGTCCATATGACACTTCAACTCGTGATCAACCTGTTCATGTATGTTCATCTCGATATCGTTCTCAAGACTACTCAGATTTTCCCAGTGATTGACAATCATGTTGACGAGGTCTCTCAGTGATGAGGGATGATTCCCCTGATAACATGGAAGCTCCATAAGAGCGGAACGTACGTCGTTCACGAAAGCCTTTCCTGAAGGGAATGTCTTCCGGTACTTTCTTGAAGGAGAGATCACAACCATCCCCTCTCTGTTTCTCCCGAAGCGAAAGTCGCGGATCCAGTCACGGGGACAGATATAGCCTTTCATTGGCTCGGGTATCTTCTGGAACAGTTCGGCAAGCGTGTTGTCTTTCCAGCCTGGTTTAATACAGGTAAGCTCCTTGCGTTCATAGTAGAAGTTGTCATCCTGTAGGAAATCACAGGTTAATCCGTCTACGTCAGGCTGTAAAGCTCTGGAAAACATCGCGCGAACCCTCTCGGGATCCACGTATTTCAACTTCTCCATACTGAACATTCTGCGGGTGATCCGATCTTAATCAGAAAGGCAATCAGTTTTTAAGTGGGGACGTTGTCCCGTTTTTTCTCGAACATAGTATAAGCCACTATGTCGGGCACATCAAACTTCGCAGGAATTAGCTTCGGCGCGGACACTAACAAGTTCGTTAAGGATTACGAGGCGAAGACTTGTGACAGATGGGTGAAATCAGACCGTGTTTTCGAGACATGTGATGTTCGTGTCTCCACTAATCAGTCGGGATGTGTTATCTTCGAGGGAATAGTGAAGGAGCCGTTGCGTTCTCGTCTTTTGGCGTCGAACGGTCAGGTGTACGTACAGTACTGGGCTGCCGCGCCTCCTGATTACCGCACGAGTTTCTCCGGGTCTGGTCTTCCTTTTCCGAACGAGGAGGTTGCTTACCAAGACTCTCCCAATGTCGGAAAGATTCCACTTGGATCTGACGGTTCTTTCCGTATCAAACTAAGATATCCTAACTCTTACTACAAGAGACTCGGGGCTGTTTACGTCCGACCTAACGTGAAGCTCCTGTTCCGTGACAAGAACGGAAACATGCTGGGTAAGGTCGTGACGGTGATGCTCGGACAAGGCATTCCTTTCCGTTCTCTCACATGGCCTCGTAAGCGAAACTGGAACGTCGGGCCGATGTTCTTTTGTGGACGCGAGTCTCTCCCTGTTCGTACACAGGCTCAGATTCTGAAGGACTCTGCTTACCCTTGTGTTAACCAGGAGCCTCCTAACTTCTGGGGTCTTCGTCCGCCTGCTCCTGAAGGTTAGGCGAGTGTACCTCGATCCAGTTTGTAGGATAATTTCCCGGATACACTAATGTTCTGGGAGTCTCATCCTAACTTGTACGGGAACACCGCCGTGGCGGTTATCGTTGCTGGCGTATTCTTTGTTCTTTCATGTATTATTGTTCCTTTAGCACAACCATGGACTCTGACAGTTATTGAGTTTCTTAAAACTATACCGATCCCCAGGATTCTGCTAAATGATCGTCTAGTACGTTGGATCTGTGACGGTGTTCACACCTTCTTTGATCACAGAATTGTTTTTGACGGGATGGATGAAAAAACTTTCTCGAACAAAAGGTTAATAAAGTGTCTGTCGCCTCATGGGATAATCCCTTTCTCTGCTTGTTGTCTGTATGATAAGCCAGGGTTTGAGAAATCGAGAAACACTTTCGCAGCGGGTCATCAGCTTTACAACTTTCCTCTGCTAATTCAGCTTCTTGAGTTTATGCAGGTGATTCCTGTGAATTACGATCTTATGAAAAGCTCTTTGGCGCTTAATAACTCTCTAGTGCTGTACCCAGGTGGTGTTCGTGAGATATTCGCGACAGATCACCGAAAGGAGATCTTGGCGATAAAGAGAAGACGGGGTGTTTTCAGGATGGCTTTAGAGACAGGAACTCCGATGGTTCCTGTTTACACGTTTGGGATGACTGTCCTTCATGAGAGATCAGGTGTCTCTGTTACTCTACCTTTCTTCTTCAATAACGAGAAAGACACTATAGCGATGTATTACGGGAAGTACTACACACTTTTTCCAATGCGCAAAAGACTGGTGACAGTTGTTGGAGAGGTAGTTCCTGTGGAGAAAACAGAGGCACCTACAGAAGGGCAGATTAAGACTTTGCGCAAAAAATATAAGAAGGCTGTGCGTAACTTGTTTGAGAAGTGGAAGAGAGCTTACGACCCCGAGTGGTCTACTCGGAGATTGGTGTTTCGTTGAATATCTTGATAACCTCACGTTTTAACAAGTAATGATACAGCATCCTTTGTGAGATAGCGTTCTGTCTTTGATCTGCGGGGTGTAAGTTCCATTGCGCGTAAGGATCCATGTGTGCTACGTAAATATCGGCCACATCTGCGAAGAACGAGGAGAAGATAAGTGCTAAAAAGATCTCAGTAGATATCTTGCCCTCGGCGATAACAGTCTGTGTCAGAATGGCTCTCAGATACTTCGCGAACAAAGGATTCAGGAACAGAGTTTTCTCGGCGTCCACACCTGTGTAGCTTCTAGGGTCATTTCGTAGCGCGAAGGACTTACGGAAAGACTGTGTGATCATAGTGTAAGAGTCGGGAGGAACGACATCAGGTGTCCAATCTCTGACAGACATGAAAGCAGCGACATCTGCTGATCTTGGCAGAGGTGGATGACGATCGGGGAATAGATCAATGATGAAGTCAAAACGTCTGTACATATCAGTGTTGAGACTACTTGGATCAAGATCACCGATAATACAGATTGACATCTTATTCATTCCCATGTCTTTAGACGCCATCTTTTCAGCCTTCTCTCTGATCTGTATAAGTGAGGAGTCTGGTGAGAGATAGGTCTCGTTAGCAGAGATGAAGATCTTCCCGAACTCCACCTGAGACTGGATGTTGTAGAACAGAGTGTCGTAATCCTCTAACAGGATCTTGTCCAGAATGTTGTCCACGATAAGTCGTTTGTCCAGAAGATAGAATCGCTTGATGAGATCTATCTGAGGACCTCTTTTGTGAATGTTGTTGTTACGCATTCTTTGTAGTTTCTTCTTGGAGACTCTGCGATAGTACCTCGCGTACCCGTAAGTGTAGAAGTCAATACCCATAACGTACAACTCCCCTACACCACAGTGTAGAAGATCCGCGATAGCGCAAGTGCCTGTGTAAGGACGAGTCTGTAGTGAGTATCTCATCTTTCGATAGTAGTCATGGTCGATGTGTCCGAAAGGTACGATGCCACGATTCCTGGACTGAAACGCCTGCATGTCATACTTGAAAGGTGTGATCGGAGGGTAAGGGCATCTCAGATAGCGAATACGGTTGTTACGCAAGAAGATCGGGTTAATGTTATTCTCACCTGGGTAATCAGTCTGGTTTAGAGAGTTGTAAAGGATATCTGTGCGAGCACCAATATGGGCGTGGAGTCGAGGTGGTACGGGAAGAGACTTGTTAAGACGGATGACAACATCAAACGACTCGATGAACTCTCCAAGTTTACACTCCTCAACGGTCGTAGATGGGCCAACAATAATGACTCGTTTTCCTTTGATTAAGCTCTCAAACATCCCTGGATTTGTCTGAAAGCTAATCCTTCTACGACGTCTTGGAGGTTTAGGTGTCTCCATGCGTTCCCAGGTCAAAGCATGTCCTTGTTGCTGTTGTTGGTAAGTGTGACGCAGGTATGCCGAACAGAACTGTAGATGGCGCCTGAAGTAGATTGGGTAAAAGTACTTCTTACAGAACTGACAGTATATCAAGGACGGTTTACTGTTTTGTGGTTGTTGATATCTTACAAGAGTGTTGGAGTACATTGGTGCGCGACCGGATTCCACAATACATATCTTGAGTTAAGAAAAGAGGGCAAGTGACGCGCAGAATGTCAGCTCCTTTAGTTCATGCTCTCATACCTGCACGTGGTGGATCAAAGACTATTCCGAGAAAGAACGTTAGGAATTACAAAGGTCAACCCCTTCTTGTACACAGCATCGAGATAGCTCAAAGCTGTCCTTTTATATCTAGAGTTGTCGTCAGTACTGACTGTAAAGAGATTCAGGAAGTTGCCGTTTCGAACGGCGCAGAGGCTCCTTTCTTGCGTCCGTCTGAGATATCAGCTGATAACTCTTTGGACATTGAGTGTTTTCGCCATTATCTTTCATGGTTACGCTTTGCGAAGCAGGAGAGACCGGACGTGATCGTACACCTACGCCCGACTTATCCAGAGAGATCATCTTCTCTTTTGTCAAGATGTTTACAGAAGTTTCTTAGTATTCGCCATGTTTACACATCGTTACGAACGGTCATTCCTGTTGAGAAGACACCTATGAAGATGTACGTGATCGAGAACAAATTTCTCAAACCTCTGTTCCCGACTTACAAGGATATTGAAGAGCCGTACAACTCTGTCAGGCAGTTACTCCCGAACTGCTTTTTACACAACGGCTGTATCGATATCGTTAACACAGACACGATAGAGAAAGGCTCAATGACAGGAGATAAGATCTACCCGTATCTGATGAGAAGAGAGGAGAAGCATGATATCGACACAGAGGATGACTGGCAGAGTAGTCTTAGGAAGACTGTAGTTACACCTGTCTCGGAATCAAAAATTAGTTATGGGCGGTCACCTATACCGTCAAAAGGCTCACCACCTATCCCGATTCCGAACGCTGAGGAGCGTCGGATTCAGAGAGAGAAAGAGCAGAGGGAGGCACGCAAGAGGGAGGAGAATATTCAGAGGATTCTTCAAAGAGGGAAGGCTGACAGTATCTAATATCAACTCTTAGTTCCAACTGTTACGAACTTGTGTGGGATACATGTTTGGGATAGACACTCCGTCCAGACCCAGATGAGGTGGGTTGGGGTAGGTAGTGCTTGGGAGAGATCCTGCGACGTTGTCTCCACTGGTGCTTGTCATGAGCAAGAAGATCAGACCTGCGAGAAGAACAGTTACAATCGCACTTGTTATGTTGAACTCTCGTGTCGCCAAGAACACAAGGATCACCGCGAAGATGATCGATAGTAGTAACGAGGAGTAGATCGACAATGTCGATTCAGCACGATCAAGGGTGTCGCTAAGCCAGACAAACATCTCGGATAGAACCCGTATACTTTCTCCCAGATTTTTTCAAGGGAAGGTATCTAGAACAAAAGAGATGTCAGAAGCACTTAAGAAACAGCTGACTCGAGTTTCGTACGAGGTGAAAACGATGGATCTTGGCGATGAGGACGTTGTCACACCAGAGCATCGGTCAGAGACCTCACACATTCCTGTTGTACCAATCCAGAACATTGTTCTCAATTTTTTCGCTGCGGAAGGATTCCTGACAAGACTCTTCTTGGCTCGTGAGAAGGTTCTTACACAAGCCAGAGAAGGTAAAAGATCTTTTTTCATGTTTCAGTACCCCAGGCTGGGTTGGTATCAGTACGACCATAACTCGATCGAAGGAATCTTCAAACTCGCGCAGATGAAATCAGGAAAGCAGTTAGCGGATATTCATCTTAACGAAAAGCTTCCTGCCAAGACACGTTTACACGCGATCGCCGCTCTTCTTATTCAGAGACAAGACTACGTAACAAAGCTTTACTACGGTGCCCGCAGAGCCAGGAACTCAAACTACAAACCAACAAATGTTACTGTGGTCTTCCAGCACCCGTTTCCTGATATCTTCCCCACTAACAGAAACTCTTTGATGCTCAACGGAAAGGAGCTTATTCAGTATCAGAACGCCGGACATCGTCTTAAGTTCAAGCCTTTTATTCCTTTTAAGGAGAAGGTCGTTCTGAACTCAGACGTGGAGTACGAGATGGCTCTCGCCTCCCACAGATACACCTCTGCTGATGTCGACCCTGACGCACCAGATATCTCAACGACGATCGGAATGTGATCACTGTCCGATATCACACATCATGACTGTTGAGTCATCCTCAATATCTCTAACAGCTTTCTGACCAAGAACGTTGTAGTAAGAACTTGCCGGAATACCATTTCCTGGCGATTTAGTGGTGATCATATCGGCAGTGATCACGGTTCCAGAAGGGATAACACAAGTGCTGGTGATGGACTTACAAAGCTTTCTTATACATCCATGCTCTGAGTTCTGTACTCTTTTGTTAGGTAAACCGATAGCTTTCTCCATCTGTCTCGTGTTGGTCACGAAGTGTCCCAACTGAGACGGGTTGAGAGCGGACTTGTGATCAGATCCTTTCGCCTCCTGGTTCATCGTCAGATGCTTCTCTAGAACTTTCGCGCCAAGAGCTACAGCTCCTAGAGCGATATGATAGCCTTCGGAGTGCCCAGAGAACCCGATCACACAGTCAGGAAACTCCTTTTGATATGCCTTGATTACGGACAGATGTACGTGTGACGCGGGTGTTGGATAACTGGACGTACACTGAAGAATAGCCAAAGGAGTTCTGTGTTGTCCGAAGAGTTTTCTTGCTCTGATAACATCGTCCAGGCTGGCCATTCCTGTGGACATTACGACAGGCTTTTTCGTTTGTGCGATAAGTTGTAGTAAGGGCAAGTTAGTCAAGTCTGCTGAGGCGATCTTGATAAACGGGACATCAAGTGAGATCAGAAACTCAAGACTGGGTGGATCCCAGGCGGATGCTGTGAAGAAAAGACCCTGGCGAATAGCGTAAGATTGTAACTCCTTAAACTCCTGAAAAGAGAACTCCATGACATCTCTGTGCTCACCATATGTAGGAGCCATTGCATGGGGTGAGTCATACTTTCTCTCTCTACCCTCCCTTGTTAAAAGAGCCTGAGTACATCTCTTCTGAAACTTAACGCAGTCCACTCCCGCGATTTTAGAGACATCAATTAGTCGTTTCGCTAACTCCAAAGACGCACAATGTGTAGAACCTACATCGACAATGATGAAAGCAGGATTACTCCCACCAATCTCTCTTGACTTTGTAACCCCTGTAACAGGATCTCTCTGTGTAATTGTGAAGGATGCCATGATACTCTGATACTCTGACCCAGATAACTGCTTATGTCTGTGCCCGCACCCCACCAGCTTTACTTTACTCTTCTATTGTATAACAATGTTTGCTTGGCGAGATAACGAGAAACCCCAAGAGAATTTAACTATTGTTTTAATCGGGGATTACTCAGTCGGAAAGACGTGTATTTTTGAGAGATTAGCGGGACAGAACTTTACTCATGACACACCAACGACTATAGGAGTTGATTTTCGGACTTTACGTGTGAAAATCGGCGATAGTCTTATCAAGGTAAAGATGTGGGACACTGCAGGAATGGAGAGATTTCGTTCTATCGTGAGTTGTTACTTTGCTGGATCACAGGTAGTTCTGATGATATGTGACTGTACCAACACAGAGTCGATCGTTAATCTGAAAAGAAGTTGGTTGAAGTTCATGTACGCGTCTCCGTCTTACAGAAGGGACACCCTTCTTTACGTTGTGGTGAACAAGTGGGATATTAAGAGAAGAATGGATGTAACTGCTGGACAGACCCTTGAGAGTAAGAAGGAGTTTGTACGTAAGTTACTTGGTTCGATTGGACATAGAAAGATCTTTTTTGTATCTGCTAAGACTGGTGAGAATCTCGAGGATATGTTAGGAGAAGTTGTTAAGGATGCCAGACAGGTGCTGAAGGAGAGAGGGGATAGGTTGCCAACTCGATCTTCTCTGAGGATAGTGAGTTCGCCAGAGGAGGACTCATACAGTAACAGATGTTGTTGTGAGCTTATGTGATAAATGTTGATAAATGTTGATATAAGCTTTACAAGGTGATATCGGAGATCAACTGAAACAAGATGACATGTTACGCGAGATTCACAGTGGTGACATTGTTAAAACTTCTGGGGTTGGAGCCTATTTTTAAGGATGTTTCACAAAGTGAAAACGATGATTCTAACTTTGTGTGGAAACACATCGCGAACTGGGGGTACACATTAATGATCTGGTTGTTTCTTTGGTATCATCCGATATTTCTTCTGACTACAGGAATCGATCAGCGAGAGGTTATTCTGATATCTCGATCTTTATTCACGTTTATTCAACCAGTTCAGTACTACATAGCGTTCTTCTACTTTCGCTCACAGAGAACGAAGAGACTTTACGAGTCTACTAATCTCGAGTTTCTTGACAACCCGAACGGTTCTTGGAAGTATCTTCCCGAGGAGAAACAGCTTCTCAAACTTGTTTTCTCAATCGGGATTATTTTCGTTATAGAGGCTATTCTCACTTTTGGTCTGACAGTTCAAGAGTCAGGATCTTATTACAAAGAGTACTCTGACGTAGTGATGGGTGTTGGATACGCTGTGATTCCTGTCTCTCTTCTGTACGGAAGGTTTGTTCTCACCTTAAACACACACGTCTTCTTCTTCTCGTTTTTACAACAGATCCAGAAGATGTCTATGTTACGTGAGAAACTAGAGAAGAAAAGATGGAAGGAAGGGAAGAATCTGTCGGTGGCCACACTTTGTTACGAGATCTTTGATATTAGGTACACTCTGTCACGCATGATTAGTAAGTTGGAGGACATGTACTCATACACGACCATTCTCGGTGCGATCGGAGTAGGACTACTCATCTCGCACTCTGATGCTGACTTCGCGACGATTACTGGTACTGTTATTTTTGGTATTATGCAGGTTTTCTTTCTGATTGTCATCCAGATGATCGGTAAGGAGAGAGACAGATTTCACAAGATCATTCGTCATCGTAAGTTCGCCTCTACGTACATTCTGCGCAGGAATGAGTTCTGTCAGGCGTGCTTGGAGGTTCAGAGAGAGTCAAAGGAGCAGGAGTTGTTCTCCAACATGCCGTTCTCTCTATCCACCTTAGGAAAGTCAGACCCGATTCCTACAGGAGAGCTAAGACCTTTAGGTCACAGAAGAACTTTACACAAGGATCTGAACACGATCATGAAAATCACTGACACGCCGGGTGTCACAGGAAGCACGGCAGATTTACAAGAGGTCTCTCTGGATGTTACCAGAGAGTCCGTTCAAGACTCTGTGCCTAACTCTGTTAGTATTAAGATTAACGATATCGGACCCGTGGAGATTATCGAGGAGGATGGCTCTAGCTCACCTGATCCGATAACAGAGTCAAAGGAGTCAAAGGAGTCACCTGATGAGTTCCGAAAGAGAACTCTGGGTATGACGGGATCCGCCTCCAAGAACGATCTTACAGGATACAACTCTCTGGAGAGCACAAGACATAGAGACTCTCTGGAGGAGTCTGAGGACATACGACAACAGATCAAGAACCTTCTAGAGTCAGGTGGTATAGCCGACCCTCACGTCCTGGCCGACTCAGGATGCTCTTTAACAACTGATGAGTTTATCAGGTGTATTTACGAGTGGGTGAGCAACACTGGGTCTACTGTGGATTGGATTATCCTCAACACGATCCTGAATGAGGACTGGGCTAGTTTCGGGATGTTCGGAGTTGAGTTCTCGGACGGCGCGGCACTTCGTAAGGCTCTAAGCATGACTATGGCACTAATCGCTACTGGATCTGTGGTGGGATTTTTGGAGACCTGGTCAGAATAATTAACGAAACGTTCTAGGATTTAATTAACACTTGATAACCCACAAACGTCCACTTAAAGCCCACTGTTTTTCGAGACGTTCCTGGTAAAAATCGATCTTTCCTTACTATAAAAACGACTTAAAGAGAGCAGAAAGAATATAAAGGGGAAGGTATGGCACTCATGGCAATTCCGAGTTCCGCACAAAACCTTTTTGCTGAGTTCGGATCCCTTCGTGGGTCCGACGGCTTCGGCTCTACCACTACTATCACCTCTCCTGAGAAGATCGGGAAGACTGAGGTAAAGGCTACCAGAGCTCACAATGTGAGCGAGATGGATCTGTTTACCTGTTCCTATTGTCAAGAGAGCACACTGTGTGAAGAAGATGGTGTATTGGTCTGCACATCGTGCGGTCGTGAGAGTGGAAACGTGATTACGGCTCAGCAGGAGTGGCGTAACCATTCTGACTCTAGGAAGGGTGATCCTTCTCGATGTGGTATGCCGGTACATCCTTTGCTTCCACAAGCATCTCTGGGTACAGTTGCTCAGGGGTACGGGAAGCAAGGGTTTCGTCGACTTCAGATGCAGAGTGCTATGCCTTCAAACGAGAGAGCTCTTCTGGAGGCTATCAAGATTATCAAGGGTGCTGCTCTCGAATTGAACATTCCTATGACTCTGGCTGACAAGGCGTGCTTCCTGTACGCTAAGTTGATCAAAGACATGAAGATCAAGCGTGGTCCTGTGCGCAAGGCTGTTATGGCTAACTGCCAGTACGCTATATGTAAGCGCGAGGACTCCGGTTTCTACGTGTCTGCCGAAAAGCTAGTCAAGGGGTACCATATTGAGATGAAGAAATACAACGAGGGAGCTAAGCTCTTTGATCTGTACTCTTACCATAAGACGCACGGACGTGCCAGATGTAAGAAGTGGGACAAGGAGTTCTCCTCCTCTCGTAAGACATTCGTCAAGCCAACATCTCCTGAGAACATCACGGAGGATGCTTGTCGAAAGCTTGCTTTTGATGATCATCAGACCGCCGAGGTTACGTACATCGTGCGTCAGGTGACTCGTCTGAAGCTTGTCTCTGCTCGTATGCCACAGTCTATCGCTGCGGGATGTCTGATTCTGTACGTGAAGGCGAGGAAGTTTCGTGGAGCGAATAAGATCTCGATCTCGCAAATCGCCAAGATCTGTGTAGTGTCTGACGCAACCGCGAAGAACACGTACAACGAGTTGAAGGTGGGTAAGTCGTTTCTGCTTCCTAAGGCGTCTCAGGATCTCTACTCTGGAAAGGTGGGTAACTGTATGCCTCGAGTCCAACTCGAGAAGATATACACCGCTCCACAGAGAGCTCTACCAAAAACCGTTATTCTTCCCTCGAGCGTTACGAAGGTGGAGTCCAATCGTGGTCGCCCAAAGGGGTCTGTCGCCGATGAGGTTTACTACCCTCGTAAGATTAAGGCAAGAAAGAAGAAGGATGTTCAAGAGGAATTAACGGGATAAAACAATTGATAACCCGTACCATATCATAATTAGAACTGTCATGACAATGACGTGATAAGAATTAATCGGTTCGTTAAGTAACATCTTTCTCCCAAACTGGATAAAGAAAAGCACGAAGAAGAAAGTGAACACAAGTGTGACCTCTTTCTCGTTCGTAGCGTAGATGCTGTCCGCAGGACGATCCTCATTCAGAAGTAGGGTGGCCATAACTGAGCGCTGTCCTATACTGTTCTTTCTATTTTGTTAAGGATTCATCTCCTCTCTGTCCGAGACCCATCTGTTCTGAGAAGAGAAGAATCCCATGTAGTCTTGGCCTTCTGCCAACAAGTTGGAGATAGATGCGCTGATAAAGAACCAGGCAATGAAGAAGAATAGAGGGAAGTACAGATGTGAGGATGAAAAGAGTTTCTGCATGTCCGCTCCTGTTAGAGGCCCACCTTCACTTAACAACATCTGACCGAAGAACACGATAATGATAACGTACATGACAGTGGAGATCTGAAGGAACTTCATCTGTCGTGGTGTTAGCACATGGGTGTATCTTCCGACAACCCACATCAGAACCAGAAGGATCAGTAGAAGTACGATAGCCCACATCTTAGAATCTTGGCTCTATCCCTTTATAGTCTAAACGATATATAATATGCCTTAAAATAGTCGGAACGCCTTTGGCGTTCCTTCATTTTAATGGCATATTAACTAACTTGTTAGACTATAAAGAAAGTCCCCTTAACGGACAAAGTCCGTTAAGGGATAACATCTCTTGGAAATTACTCAGATGACTCATCATCGTCAGGGAACAGGGTGTCCATATCAGGATCCTCCGCAGAGATGGACACGTTCGCCTCTCTGGTTTTCGGAACTGTAAGTGATAGTGATATGTTATTCATGATTGTAACAGTGAAAGCCCATAACGCGTAAAGACCTGTTGTTACTATTAAGTTCGTGAAGAAAGGATCCTCTGGGTGTATAAGCTTTAGATAAGCGAAGTACAGAATGAAGAAAACCAGGATCTCGATAAGGATCCTAATTCCTTGTCCGAACGTGAGCACCTCAGTACTTACCATACTTGTACTCTATACAGTTCACACGAAAATTTAGCACCCCGTTATTTTTTTAGGGGGGTACGAAAAAAATCGTTTCTGTTCACGAGTTGTCACCGGGGAGAAAGTGAGCGTTACAGAAAACATACACACATAAAGAGAACCTTGTCTATTATAGAGAACGATCGCATAATCTGCCAAACATGTCTTCCGAACAGAGCAATCAGGAATCTTTGACCAGACTCCGCCGTACTCAGGCGTCCATGACCGGAAATTCTGAGGAGGTGGACACTACTAAGTACACTCTTCTCGACGAGACCCTTGAGACCAAGGATCCGTTCAACGGAGAGAACATTCGTCCTCTTGTGTGGAAACTCATTGATGATTACTTCAATGACCCCAATCGCCTCACTCAACATCACCTTCTGTCGTATGATCAGTTCATCTCTTACGGAATCCCCAAGATCATTCACGATCATAACCCGATCGAGGTGAAGTCGAATTACAATCCGTCTCTGGGCAAGTACATGACCAAGTACGTGATCGAGTTCGGAGATGTGTACGTGGGTAAGCCAGGTATCAAGGAGACGGACGGTACCACTAAGATGATGTACCCGATTGAGGCACGGTGGCGCAACCTCACTTACTCCGCCGACCTCTACCTGGACGTACATCAGAAGGTTGTGTACTACAACGAGTCTGGTGAAAGCTCTGTCAAGGAGTACCCACCACTGAAGATGGTGAATCTTCGTTCGATCCCTATCATGCTCAAGTCGAAGTACTGTGTACTTTCTAGCCAGACTGGACAGTCTATGGGCGACCTTGGTGAGTGCGAGTACGAGAAAGGCGGTTACTTCATCGTCAAGGGTGCTGAGAAGGTGCTGGTTTGCCAGGAGAGGAAGTGTGAGAACAAGATTCTCGCCTTCTCACAGAACAAGACTCAGTCATCATACTCGAACACTGTGGAGATCTCATCGGTCCCTCCCACACAGTCATTCCACCGCTCCACGCAGATGAAGCTACAGAAGAAGACGAGCCATGGGACGATTCAGGTGTTTATCCAGAGATTCAAGTCTGAGGCGCCCTTTCCTCTGTTCATCGTGTTCCGAGCTCTTGGTATCACATCAGACAAGGACATTGTACAGATGATCTTGTACGACTACACGGCCAAGCGCAACCGTGACGCTTTCGAGCTACTCAAGGCTTCTCTAGAGGAGGCAGCCGCGATTCAGTCACAAGACACCGCTCTTCTGTTCATGGCGAACTACGTCTCCAAGATGCCGGAGATGAAGGACACGAACGAGACCGAGGAGAGGTTCCGTATGCGACATGTAGCTACTCTGCTGGAGACAGAGCTGTTCCCTCATGTGGGTAAGAACCCTTTGAAGAAGGCTTGGTTTCTTGGTATGATGGCGAAGAAGCTGATAGACACCGCTCTTGGTGTGAAGAAGTACGACGATCGTGACAGCTTCATCAACAAGAGGGTGAGTACATCAGGAGCTCTCATGGCTGATCTGTTCCGCAACAACTTTAACAAGCTGGTGCGTGACATCACCAAGGCTGTGGACTCTGATCTTCGCCAAGGACGCATTGATGAGGTTCACACATCGATCCTGAAGAAGATCAAGGCGAGCACTATCGAGTCCAGCATCCGTTACGCTCTCGGAACCGGCACATGGGGTATGAAGTCACAGGCTTCGAGCTCCAAGAAGGGTATCGCCCAGCCGATTAACCGTCTGTCTTACTCCTCCTACATCTCTCACCTGCGTCGTGTTAACGCGCCTCGTGCGGAGAAGGGTGGTAAGATCACGGAGCCTCGTAAGCTTCACTCCACTCAGTGGATGCGTTGCTGTCCTTCCGAGACTCCAGATGGTCATATGATCGGTATCGTGAAGAACATGGGTCTAGCCGCGACGATCACTATCGGATCTGATGATTCTACGATTGTCTCTGTCCTTGAGGAGGAGAAGGTGACACCGATTCTGGAGGCTACCCCGGAGCAGATGGGCAGAGAAGTACGTGTTCTCATCGATGGTGACCCATGGGGGTGTACGAGTAATCCGGATCGACTGGTCGCGAAGCTTCGTACTCTGAGACGATCTGGTGCGATCAATATCTTCACGTCGGTCACCTGGGTGGTTCGTGATCAGGAGATTCTGATTCACACTGGTGCTGGTCGTCTTACACGTCCTGCCTTCGTGGTGAAAGACAACCGTCTTCTCATCACCAAGGAGGATTTCATCGCGATCGCCAGACGTCAGAAGTCATGGCAGGATATGATCCTGGAGGGTAAGATCGAGTATCTTGATCCTCAGGAGGAGGACAGTTCTATGATCGCGATGTTCTACGAGGATCTTCTCGCGAACAAGATCTCTGAGCCTACGTACGTACACTACACACACGCGGAGATTCACCCTGCTCTCATCTTCGGTGCTGTCGCTTGTGCTATTCCTTTTGTGGAGAACAACCAGGGTCCTCGTGTGACGTTCGAGTGTGCTCAGCGTAAGCAGGCACTGGCTGGTGCGTACGCCTCGAACTATCGTGATCGTATGGACAACCCTGGACAGGTTCTACGGTTCCCACAGATCCCACTGGTCTCCACTCGTCTCGCACGGTACGTCCATGAGCGTGATCTGCCGTCTGGTCAGAACGCGATTGTCGCGATCGCGACCTTTAAGGGCTACAACCAGGAGGACTCTCTGATCTTCAACCAGTCAGCGATCGATCGTGGTCTCTTCACATCGATGTACTACAGGACTTACAAGGATTCTGAGCGCAAGAACCAGGCGTCCCTAGAAGAGGAAAGGTTCTGTAAGCCTGTCAAGTACAACGCGAACGGAACTCTCAGGACAGCTGGCACAAAGTCGGCGTCTTACAACCTGCTGGACGAGAACGGTTTCGTCAAGGTCGGGTCGTACGTGAAGGGTGGTGATGTCATCATTGGCAAGGTGGTTCCTCTGAAGAACACCACTGAGTCAGGTCCCAAGTTTAAGGACTCCTCCACTACCCTCTCTGATAACTCCTCAGGTGTTGTTGACTGGGTGTACGTGAACCGTGACTCTGATGGGTACCAGTTCGCGAAGGTGAGGGTTCGTTCTAAGCGAACTCCTGGTATTGGTGATAAGTTCTCCTCAAGGTACGGACAGAAGGGTACGGTTGGTCAGATCTACCCACAAGAGGACATGCCTACCACAGCAGAGGGGATTACACCTGATCTGATCGTGAACCCTCATGCAATTCCATCGAGAATGACCATCGGTCAGCTACTGGAGTGTGTGATCGGGAAGGCTTGTGTGGTGGACGGATTCGAGTGCGACGCCTCACCGTTCTCATCCGAGGCGATCGACACACCCGACAAGCTCGCAGAGATTCTCGGCTCTGCTGGATTCCGTCCTTACGGAACAGAGACTTTGTACAACGGTGGTACAGGTACGCGTATGAAGGTGAAGATCTTCATCGGTCCCACATATTACCAGCGTCTGAAGCACATGTCCAAGGACAAGCTTCACGCTCGTGGTACTGGCCCTCTACAACTGCTGACTCGCCAGCCTCCAGAGGGTCGTAAGCGTGATGGTGGATTTCGATTTGGTAAACATTTTGCCAAAGAGTGGGTGGTAATACACCTGCTAGTCTACATGTGGTAGGCAACACGGTTAGATTCAGGGAAGCCAGTTGGGCTTAAAGTTAAGAAAAGGTATAATTCATAATGGATACTCTGTATGAATGTAAAGTTTGTGGGGAAGAAAAGTTCCATACAGAGTACTATTTGAAAAAGAATGGAAAACGAAGTGGTGCTTTATGCAAACTTTGTTATGGAAAACAACGAAAGAAATATGTGACAGCAAATCACGATAAAGTCAAAGCAATTACTCGTAAAGCTATGAAAAAATATTCATACCCAGAAAGAGATACATACCCCTCTGAAAAAGAATGTACAAAATGCGAAGAAGTAAAAAAAATTAGTAGGTTTTATTATGATAAACAAAAAAACAACTATCAAAGCTACTGCAAAAAATGTAAGTATGAGATGGTTGTTAAAAATCCGAAAAGGAAACTTACTAGAACACTTCGCAAAAGAGTGGGAAATGTATTAGCCAGTTATAGAAATGATATCAAATGGTACAAAAAATCTCTAACAAAAGAATTGTTAGGATGTGACATTGAGATATTTATTGATTGGTTAAAATATCAAATGAAAGGGAATATGAGTATAAAAAATCACGGAAAAGTATGGCATATTGACCATTGTATACCGTGTGCGAGCTTTGATTGTTCTAAAGAAGATGAGCAAAAACGTTGTTTCCATTGGTCAAACTTACAACCGATGTTTAAGATAAATAATCTAAAGAAAGGATGTAAGATTCAACCAAAAACCATTCTAAATCAAGAAATAAAAGCAAAAGCCTTTTCAAAACTTAAAGTTCCAAAAGAATCTTGGTCCCAAACCATCTTCGAAAGTGGATGGTGGCTTCGGGGAAAACTCGAAGGTACAGTGAATTAACACTGGCTTCACATACGTGAAGAGGGTATAAGCCAAGATGTTTGTTGGTAATCCTGAGCCAAGCTCCTAAGGTCGTTTTGACAGACTATGGAGAAGGTGCAGAGACTTAATAGCCGTGGACTTGAGAGGGTTGTCACCCCTCAATGATAGTCTAAGATAAAGTCCAGTCCCCCCGTAAGGGTGCTACTGCTCAGCCTTGTGTATCCCACATTTAATCGGTACACAAGTCGAACCAGTAGAAGGCGATGATCCTGAGAGGAAATGCTCAGGGGATGCCTGGTATATCGGAAATGGAACGTGATTGTATCCTTGGTCACGCCACCCAAGGATTCCTTAAGGAGCGTATGTTCGACAGTTCTGACAAGTACGCTTTCTACGTGTGTAGGCACTGTGGTCGTGTCGCTGTGGCGAACCCAACCGAGAACATCTTCCGCTGTCTGTACTGTCCGACATCCTCGGAGTTCGACCAGGTACAGGTTCCTTACGCAGCCAAGTTGTTCTTCCAGGAGATGCAGGCGATGGCACTGGATCCTCGAATGTTCACATCGGAGACGCTTCAGTAATCATCCTTTGTGCTCCATCCCCGCGGAGATCTCTTTCTCCATATCTGCGAAATCCTTACGGATCTCCGCCTCTAATTTCTCCAAGTAAGCCTGTGTTTCTTTCGCCTGTTTGTTCGTCGCCTTGGTAGTACTATCAATGGTTGACACGTCCGACTGTATAGAGTTTAGTTTTGTCATGATCTGTGTCAGCTGGATCTCCTTGTTACATCCCTCGGGACACTCCATGTTCTCGAGCATTTCGACAACACCAGGGGAGAACTTCTCGGTGATAACCTGGTTTCCGTACCAGTAAGCGAACAGAAGAAAGACAACAGCGAAAATACTGGCTAAGACCAAGCAATGACCTTTTGTTAGTTTACTTAGTCTCCACTTCATTTTCAGGATACTTTACCACAGATAATCTAATCAAATTTACGTAAGCCATCCGCTCATGACCTTAGTACTAAGGGTTCATGGGTGGATGGCTTACGTAAATTTACTTACATTAAGTAACAGACGTGAGATAACATGCTGGATGACGTCGAGTGGAAAACCTTTTTGATATGGGGTCTCGCTTTAGTTTTCATGATGTGGATAACAAACTCTTTGTTTCATGACGATATGTTTAAGAAAAAGGAGAACTTTGACACAGACCCTATCACAGATGACATAGAAAAAGTCGTGAACTTTGTCAGGAAAGAGATAGAGAACGGTAAGGACAAACGCAAGTGGCGCACTTACAGAGCCCGCAAAGAGTCAAACTACTACAGACTTTACGGTGATCAGGACGATGATCAGACGAAAGAACCTGTTATGTCTGTTCGTGTGGACGTGGAGGACGGACTGAAAAGATACCGGGTGTTCAAAGGGATTAACCCTGTCGGAACAGAGGTGAGAGAGACGGAAGAGAACGGGTCTGATCTCACAGGTAGACACGCCAGAATGACAAACAGGATCTCTGTTAATCACGGACGCGAGAGAGTCACGATTCGTCTGCGCAACAACCAGATCAAGATCAGTGGACTTGGTGGATTCGCAGGATCTAACTCTCTACCTCATCCCTGGTACTACGGAGCACCGATTGTCTGGACAGAGGGTGGTAGAGCTATCGGGTTCATGGATTACGCGAATGACAGACGTCTTGCCAAACCAGATATGCCGTATCTTCCTGTCGAGATATCAGTACCTGAGGATCAAGAACGCGAGTTACCATTGCTCTTACAGACGTACGCTATTTTACATGAGAATATCTCTAAAAAGAGGATATAAAGAGGCGTGTTACGCATTCATAACCATGGCTCTAAATATTTACGTGGATATTGATCAGACAATTGCTAGAACTCCTGAGGGAAAGTACGATCTGGCAGTTCCGATTCCTGAGAGAATCCAGATGATTAACAGGTTGTATGACGAAGGTAATAATATTATTTACTGGACAGGTAGAGGAACCGTGACAGGAATCGACTGGACACGTCTGACAAAAGCTCAGTTAGACTCATGGGGAGTTAAATATCATCAGTTGCTTATGGGTAAACCAGCGTTCGATATCTTTATTGATGACAAGGCGTTCAACTCGAACACATTCTTCAAGAAGATCGATGAGGATATGAAACAATTAGCTATGGTGTGAGTGATTCACTCACTGATCTGATTCAAGCGATTTTAACGCGATTTGATCCAGTTGCTTATTGCGTCCGTAAGCAGTGCGCACGAAAGTGTTCGTGACAGCACCAATCAGCGGGTCGAACCTACACTTGAACAGCGCTTCTTTATCTGGATTGAAAACTCCAGACGGAAGATACTGAGACATCCCGTGTAACCACGTGTGGATGATCGAGTAGATCAATGCTGAGTAACAGACCGGGTAAACCCCGAATCTTAGTTCTGTATTCTCCAGTTCTGTGTCTTGAACGTAAAAGGGCACTCTCTTGTCGTGGCGGTGTTGAAAATGCTCCAACGAGAAGATCGATGTCTCACCCTCCGGATCGTTCACGAACTCGTCCATGTTGTGAACTCTCGTGGCTTCCTCGGAGTACGCCTTTCCGGACACCATCTTCAGCTCCATACGTTTGTACTCCTCGACCATGTAATGACGACACTGCTCGATCTGAGTGTCAGTAAGATCATCAAAGTACTGACAAGGAGTCAGCGTCTCTGCGTGAACCTCTGAGGGACGCGACTGTACGATAAACCTCTTCTTCTTGATATCGAACAGAATGACAACATTGCGGTGGTCAATCTCCTGGAACGTGATTCTTCCTTCCTCGATATCAACGTGAAAGTGAGCGTAACTCCAGGAGTACTTGCGCAGAAGGTTCGCGTCAACAGTGACATATCCCACAAAAAGGTAACGACCTGTGACATGAACCACGTTCCTGTACTGATCACCCATGTTCCTCAGAGCGACAACCTGTGTCTTCAAGGGTGGAGTACGCTGTCGTGCCAGATTCAACCGTATGATGTTACGCTCTGAGAGCCCACTTTGTGGTGAGGCGATGAGATCACGAACGTTACGACGCGTCACTTGTAAGTGAGCTGAACGAACTCGTTGGCCGAAAGACTTTCCGACCGTTCGTTTCGTGTCATCCTCCATCAGTTTCATCACTGCCTCTCGCTCTAAGAGCCCTACAAGGTAAATCATGTGTGTGAATAAGTCGTGATTGTACGCCTCCGGGTTTGTCAGAGGGAGAACAGGTGTCTCCATCTGTAACGCTTCGGGTGAAAAACGTAGTACTGGCATCTCGTGATCCAGGGTTAGTTCGTAACATTCGGGAATCGTCACTAGAATCGCGGGAGGTTCCTTTTTTTCATCAATAGGTTTCTCTTGTTCCAACGGTTCGAGTACTCGAACACGTTGAATCAGACTCGGCAGACGTTCCAGTATATCTTGTAATCGATCTCTTGATACTCGCGACATGGTGAATGTTACTTGTTACTATGATGGGGTTCTATCACCTTATTCTAATCAGTTTTTCCCCATTCTTTTTCCCTTTTTACCGAAACGTTTGGCGCCTCCCGAGTCTCTAAAAGCTTGTGCTTTCTCCACGGCGTCCATGAGATCTTCCAGAGTCATCGCGGAGATGGTCTCCAGATCGTCTCGAACGTCCTTCGGTAGAAAGTAGTTGTCTTTCTTGGACGGTTTACCGTTCTTGGGAACGAACCGGATGTAGTACCCGTAAGGGCCTTTCGCGATTGTGAGAGCACCCTCCTTATCGTTCAACTTACAGTCGTATGACAGAATCGGGGCGTTCTTGTTTCGTTTCGCGCGAATCGCCGCGATGGCGATATCAGGGGTGACATCGGTGGCGCTCTCGTACTTCTCCTCAAGATTGTACCACTTGTCATCATGCTTGATAGCAGGACCGTAGCGAGTCACGAAAAACTCCATTGTCTTGCCTTCAAACTCACCGATGTTCCGATCTTGACGTCTTTGCTTGCGCTCAGCCTTCTGCTCCGGAGTCACATCCGGGATCGCAGAGATCTGATCAGTCATAGTGCCGTGGACATTGCCAACAACACCTTGCCATTCAAGGATACCGTCAGCGACCTTGTCCAGGTCACCTTCCAGATCCGATGTAAACTGGTAAGCCATCAGTGTGTCAAGATTTCCTACAAGAAATGTTGTTGTTCGCTCACCTAGTTCTGTCAGAAACAATCTCTTCTTGCGATCCCCGAAAGTAGCCTGAAATGTCTTCGAGGTTACCTTTCCTTCAACCAGAGTGTCCAGAAGACACGGTTTCTTGACCGGGGAATCATTTTTTTTCCGCACGTACTTGCGAGCCTGGATCGTGTCCACAATACTCGCGAACGTACTCGGTCTCCCGATACCTCGGTTCTCCAGCTCTTTCACCAGAGAGGACTCTGTGAAGCGCTTCGGAGGCTCCGTGAACGTCTGTCTCGACTCGATCTTCTTGTAAGTGACAGGATCACCTGTCTTCAGATCAACTACAACGGCGTTCGTCTCTGTATCTTCCTCAGTGGATTCCGTAGGATCCGTCAGAATCTTGTAACCCTTGAAGAGGGTCATCAGGTAAGTAGCGACGAACCAGTAGGTCTCGGTGTTGCTCAGATTGATTCTGGCAGTGTACCGACGGCACTTCTCACGTGCCATGAGAGAGGCGACAGCGCGAACCCAGATCATGCGATACACCTTCTTCTCCAACTCACTAAAATCACCTTGTAACGAAATAGTGTTAATATCGGTCGGGCGAATCGCCTCGTGGGCTGCTTGAACTGTCGTTCCACCGTCCTTTTTGGGTGCTTTTGACTCTTTCTTCTCTTCAGTGGCACCATTAACTGGTGCGACAAACTTTTTGGTCTTTTCAGAGAGGTACTCGGTTCCGTACTTGGACTCGATGTACTCCTTGGCCTGACCGATGAAGTAACCGGACAGAGTCGTGACATCGGTTCGATGATAAGTGATCTTACCCTTCTCAAACAGCTTCTGTGCTACACTCATAGCCTGTTTCGGTGCGAGACCGAAGCGCTTGGAGGCTTCCTGCTGAAAGACAGATGTCTTAAAAGTAGCAGGTGGTGAGTGCCATACAATCTTAGTGTTGGTATCACCAACCTTGAACTCGGCTGTTTTACAGTGCTCCAAAACTTCCAGAGCGACCTCATGAGTCGTGGGTACCTGGTGAAGTGAGGCCTCAACAGGTTTCCCGTCTTTCGTCTCAAAATCACCTTTCACCTTGTACTTCTCCTCCGACTTGTGCTCATCGATCTGTTTCTTGCGATCCGCGATCAACCTGGTAGCCACAGACTGAACTCGTCCTGCCGACTTCGCACCTTGTACGTGTTTCCACAGGCATGGTGAGACGGTGTAACCGACCACACGGTCGACAATACGTCTCGCCTGATAAGCGTTAGCCATAGCCTGATTGAGATGTCCGTCTCGATCAGCCTCAGCAAGCGCAGCTTTGACAGCTCTCGGAGTGATCTCGCGAAAGGTCATGCGACGATACTTGGGGTAACTCAGTCTGAGCACCTGAATCAGATGCATAGCGATTCCCTCACCCTCACGATCAGGATCTGTCGCGATGTAAACACATGAAGCGTTCGCACACGAGGTTCTCAAGTCCTTGACAACCTTGTGTTTCGTGATCTTGTACTCTGGTGTAAACCCGTTCTTGATGTCCACAGCCATCTTGTTCCCTGGCAGGTCTCGAAAGTGTCCCAAAGAGGCGACAACCTTGAAGCCAGATCCAAGTATCTGGCCGATCTTCTTGATCTTGTTCGGTGACTCGACAATAACAACCTTCATGTTGGTGCTTTAGCTTGTCCGTTTGCCGATTACAGATTGCTACTAACTATGAATATACCAATAGTTTATGTCGATTTTTCCAGTTCACCGAGTAATTTTACCAGGACGTCCCCGTGACAACCCTCTGGCTTACACCAGCACCCAAGCACCTTACCCTTCAAAGAAGGAAGCTGACTCATTAGATCTTTTCTCCCTCGCACATACTTCTCGTACTGCTCGATACACCCCTCACGTCCGTGCATCTTAACAGTGAACTTGTTTCTCCAGATAGAGGAGTGAGTGCCTTTAACATAAGGGTTTTTACGCCCGATGTACACGTGATTCTCATCCTCAATCCAATGTTCAAGGTCTCTGTACCCTTGTTTCTTGAGCTCCGCCTTGCGGATATTCACTACTGACGTCATCTTGTTGTGACTAACTATGAATATACCGATAGTTTATGTCGATTTTTTCTCATGTGAAGCACGATATTGCTTACGCCAGGCATTTTGTGTGAGGTACTTCCCCTCGAAATTGTACTCTTTGGCAGGATAGTCAAAAAGAAAAGAGCTCACGTGAGCATGAAGATCCTCACTTAGCGGATTCATACTGTTCAGACAGAGAATCTGAAGGTAGAAATGAAAGTACCCGAGCATAGCAGGGACGGTCGCTGATGTCTCTTCCATTGAGTTTATTGATCCGAACTGGTAAGAACTCACGTTTTTGTCGGATTCATGATAACAATCAGGAAAGAACGCTCTGTACAGACAGATTAAGGCAGGCTCGTAGTGTTTGTTCCCGATCTCTCCGATACAGTCCCAGTCAGAGTGTGCGTGGTCTAAGGGAGCCACTCTGTTCCATCCTAACGTAGTCTCTGAGAAGCAGTTGAGGAAAACCTCCAAAAAGTCTCTCTCAAACTCGTCATAATTGAAGTACTTATTCATCGGAAACCTTTCCATGATGGTCTTTCTGACAAGTTTGACGAGTTTTGTCGCTCGTTGTGCGCCAAGGCGCTCCATGCGCTCCAAAACGTAGTTTACAGACTCCATTTTAGCTTGACGTCATCTGATTGTGATACTATGTGATTTCTGTTTGAGATGATCGATTTTCACTGAATCGCACCTATTCGACGACCAAAAGCGTCTTCCTGGCGCCTTTGCTCCTCGTCTAAAAACCGTCTTGCCTCTCTGGCGTCGTCCTGACTGCTCTTTCCGTCTCTCTCGATGGACTGAGCGAGAAGGAACATGTTGCTTCTTGCTCGAATCTCCTCATCCTCAGTAGTGTTCTCCAGGAACACCTGAAGGATGATAGGATCCCAAGTGTCCCAGAAAGCCTGTTTCGTTTCTACTGACGCTTTTTTGTCGCGAATGACAGATGAATCGCCTACTCCATCGTAGAGTTTCGCGATGTCGAACTGCTCATGTGTGCCTTTGTCATTGATACAGAACGAGACGTTCTCGATCCAGTCCTCAACTGTCTCCTGATCCCAGCCTTTCATTCCCGGGATACCTGTGAGCTGATACCATATTTTCATGTTTTTCTCATCCACAAGCTTCAGCACATCCACGTGGAAGTCACGTTGGAACTGCACAAGCGCGTAATCAGAGAATCCACCAATCTTGATGTCTCTCTCCATACTGTACTTGCTCTCATCTCTTTGCTTAAAGAACTCCCAGTACGCTGCGGTCTGAACCATCAGCCTGTCAGCCTGATCCTTCATCCTCTGCCAGTACCCTGGCATGTCTACCAGGCGCTTTCCAGTCCCCTGGACGATCGGCTTGGTATCTCCATCAAGTCCGTAGTCCTCAAGAACGAAGTAAAGGGATTGTTCTTTTGTTAGCGCCATGACGTTTGATACTATGTATTCTGAGGGGATCGTCAGCAGGAATCGATTTTCTTCATCAAAGAGCACCCCTCAATCTGTTCTTTCTCCCAATCGTCTGGCGGATCGTGAAAACGCCAGAACAAGTGATGCTCCCAGTCGTACATCTCCTTCTTCTGGCGTATCATCACCTTCAGAAGATCGTTGATATCCCCTTCTTCCTTGATCTTCTGGATCTCTTTCTCATGTTTCTTCTGAACAGACAGAAGAAACTTGAAACGTCCCGTGTTTTTCAACGAGTCAGGGATCGAGTCTAGCGACATAATTGTACAATATTAGATTACTGAATATGTCTTAAGTCTATGATAAAACCATCGGTTTTTCCGTTAATAATCACGGTCTAACATAACGAACTTGCGTTTCCGTCTACGTCTACGTGCGAAAGGTTCATTTACTCTAATATCATCGAGAGCAGGTGAACGTCTGAGGGAGCCTGGATGAGGCGCCTCTTTTTCATCTCGACAAAACCCACAACGAACGCAACATCTGGCACAAAGGTACCAAGAGCCAATGATAACGGCGTACGACGCTAGCGCTGCGATAATCTGTAAAGGGCCAAGACGGCCTGTGAATGAGTCGGAGTCAAACATTCTTGTTACACGTACCGTGTAGAAGCCCTTATATCTAATCAATTTTCTGTATATCAGAGAGTAAGGTTCCTTGATATCCTTTCTGTCTCTCATACTTTCTTCTTATTTTCTCTACTATAACTCCCCAGTAGATACTAAGACTCCACAGAATTAGGCAAGATAGTTTCAGTACTTTGTCTGTGGTGTAATACAGACCTATCATGCCCACGATGTTACGTCCTACAAGATACCCGAACACTTCCGCTTTGTAAATCAAGCTCATGTCACCTGGATTGTCAGAATGAAGACGGTGATAAGCTAGTAAACACGGTATGTTCATCAGCTCTGCGCCGAATAATCCAAGAAGAGTCATGTATCCGTCAAGAGATTTAGCAGGATTCTCATTACCTATCCAGTAAAGATATGATAGAGAGTAAAGTGTTGCTACATGATGAAAAATCATGACACCTCGACTTTTCTTCACCCATCCGTTCTCAAAGTAATTCGTCATGTCCCAAAGATTATACCCTCGACAGAAGATGATAAGATGTGGAATGATCTGAGGATAAAAGAACGCGACACCAGAGAGAACCGTGGAGCTAATGGCGTACACTACTGTGACCATATTATGAGTTTGTTTCTGGTTAAGACCACAACGCGACCTTTGTAGAAGCTCGTGAAGAAGTTTGAAAGTGAGAACACAGTAAATCTGCTGTAGCCAGGTCATTTTTTGTTGTCATGGCTCTTCTTAAATCAGAGTTATCTGTTAACACCTGCAGGAACATCACCAGCTCCAAACCCAGTGAGTGGTGTTGCGCGATTTCCTGTGACAATACTAGTGTTATCAGATGTAGATACGAAAATACCAGACGGAGATACATTTCCAGTGATAGAGACACCAGATATACCAAGACCACCAGAAACACCAATTTGATTACATCTGTTAGAACTTATAACTGATTCTGAAAGTTGGTTATCAATAAGTATATTTCCACCCGCATGATTACCTGAAATAACTCCGTCGATTATACCATTCCAGAAATTGATGTTGTTTAACACCATGTTTCCAGAGAATGTTAACTCCTCAATCGCACCTGTGCTTGCGAAATTGTTACGAACTGTGTTAGAGTTAATAGCAAAATCACCACCACCATTAATTAACAGATTTCTACACTGATTACCAGCGATAGTTGACTCTCCAAAGAATAATGAAGTCCCGATAATATCCTTAGAGACAGTATTATCAGATATCACTGATCTAGAACAGTTATCAAACCTGATAACACCACCTGTGGTTCCTGGAGTTCCAGTAGCTCCGTTTACAATATTTGATGATATGTTAATCTGAGTTGATATACCGTTTAGAAGAATATTCGCTCCTGAGAAAGTAGGCACTGTAAAAAGAGTGTTACCAACTATGCTACATCCAGACGGAGTGTTTACCACGATATTAGCATCATCACCCGCGCCATTTAACTCGTTTCCAGTAATTGTAACATTATTAGAGGATGTACCTGTAACATTAATATTGTAAGCTACATTGTCGCTTATGGTCACATCTGAAGACGATCCCAGTACAATATTCCCAGGAAGAGTGTTTCCTGTTATTGTTGTGTCAAAAGTAGAGTTGTTAAGCAGAATCTCTGCTGTGAGACTTGATGGGTCGAAGCTGTTATCAGCGATCGTGAGAGAACGTGCGTTGCTCACAGAGAAACCATTAATAAAACTGTTACTTGTAAAGCTACTATTCTGTGTTTGTCCATTAATAGTAAAAGCGCCAACAACACTATTTCCTGAGAAAGTACTATCATCCACGGTTGATGATCCTGTGAATGTAGAGGCGATATTATTACTGTTGAAAATTAGAGATGTTATTTGAGACATACTAACAGTTGACTTGAAAACGTTGTTTGAGATCTCAGAAGTGGTAATATCACTTATAGTAAAAGTGCTATCAAACCGATTATTAGTGAAGAGACAATCTGTGGGTCTCGCGAAGCTTGCCACACCAACAAAATGATTGCCATCAAAAGTACATCGAAGATATTCGGGAGCTGCTGATGAGAAAGTACCTCTTACGATATTATCATTGAAGATCATGTCCGTGACTATTCCAGGGTCTAAGGTTGATACGTTATCAAAATCATTACCGGTGATCACACCGCGTGTGCTATCCTCTTGGAATTGAAGAGTACAGTCAACAAATCGGTTATTCTTCATCATGAGGTTTCCTAAAGAAACCTCCAATGTGTTTCCAGACCCACTCATGTCGATGAGACAGTTTGTTATTGTGATACCTTGATTCCCTGCGCCACCGGCGATAATACGAGTAAAAAGATTAGATCCATGAACAGAGAGCTTGTGTAAAGAGAGATTACCAGTGGTTGTGTTCACCGTGGCGTTTCCAAGATCCAGAATAGAAGCGGCATTGCCTCCAGCAGATGCAGTAGCTCTTGATGACGGCTCCATACATCCGTGAATGAGGTAGTTACCGTTGTTAAAGAACGACGCAACAGAGATCTGTAGTGTCACACTCGACGGAATGTAAACACAGACAGCAAGCCCACCCGCGTCGGCAGCAACAGTCTCTGTGGTGCCAGCATCCATACAGATATTACGAGCCCCTCCTGCGATAGCCAGTTGAAGAGTCTGATAAAAAGGAGCAACTGCTCCAGTCATGCCGTTGACAATACCGTCAAAACAACTCGCGGAAACACCTGTCTCACCTATCGGCCCTGTCATACCTGTTGCCCCTGTAGGTCCAGTAGCACCAGCAGGACCTGTTAGACCGTTAGAACCAGTAGCACCATCGGGTCCAGTAGCACCGACAGGACCGGTAGCACCAGCTGGACCAGCAGGACCTGTTAGACCGTTAGGACCGGTAGCACCAGCAGGACCAGTAGTACCGGCAGGTCCAGTAGTACCCATATTACCAACAGGGCCTTGTGGACCTATAGGTCCGGTAGCACCAGTAGGACCAGTTGCGCCACTGGCACCGGTAGGACCTATGTTACCAGTAGGACCCATATTACCAATAGGACCTTGTACTCCTGTCGGTCCAGTTAAACCGTCTGGTCCAGTAGGGCCAGTTGGTCCTGCGGCAAATCCTGTTGGTCCGGTGGCACCTGTAGCTCCTGTCGCTCCAGTTCCTACGAAATTATCAATTTGGTCTTGTAATGATTTAACCTCCTCATCCACTCTCTCGCGAAGACACACAACAGCGACTGTTGTGTCACGAACAAGTGGATGAACTGTTCTAAGAAGATATTTCTTCTCAGCAAGACTCGTCATTTCAGTTATACATTAGAACAAGAAAGCTTTTACATTTACTTCCTTTTCCTAATGATGATAAATAATAAGGTTTTTGTAGTTTGGAAAATGATTAAGGAATGTTGGTTCCTCCAGTGTCTCCAGAAAGCCAGGGAGCGGCAAGTGCTACCCCAAGGATATTGGAACTAAGAATGTTCATGTTATTTGATGTTGTTGCAGTGATTCCACCAGGATCGACATAGTTGCTGTTGTAGATACAAGATGTAGAGTTATTTCCAACTGCGATTCCAGCACATCTGTTACCAGTAAACGTGCTTCTTAAGTGGTCAGTACCACCCATCGTGTTAGATACTCTGTTTCCTGTAACTGTACAGTCTGACACTGTGAGTCCAAGATTCATCTGATTACACACATTTTCGGAGAATGTGGTGTTAGATACAGTGCTTCCTGTACAGTCAAAGGTTCCTGACAGGATATTGCTATCAAATGTTGAGTTTGAGACTGTATTTCCGGTACAACCTATTATATTAATTTGGTTGTTAGCAACAGTACATTGACTAATAGTGGATGCCTTTAGATTAATAGAACCAGCGATACCAACGTTGTCAGAGATGTTCACAGACCCAATAAAAGAAGCTGTTGGTGACCCAATTAATAGTGATGTTCCTTCTCCTAAACGATTATCAGTTATAACAGATCTGAAAAGACCGTCATTAACTACTAGATTTGGAGCACCACCATTTGAGAACTGATTACTACAGAACATTAAGTACGCTGCGATAGCTCCTGTGATACCAAATGTGTTACTAAACCTACAGTTTGAGACACTCTTCCAGGAGTTAGACCCAGTTGATGTTAGTACAAGTTTAACCTCGCTGTTACAACGCGAGTCAAACATGTTAAACGTGCCAGTAGAACCTCCCGCCAAACACTCGTAGATGTTAAGATTGGTAGCTGGAAGAACTGCAGAGTCTAGCAACTTACAGTGTCTAAACGTTGTGTTAGCCATAGGGATAGTACCTGTTGAAGTTGGTGCCATCACAATTCCTTCCATAGCTAGTAACGCAGTAGTGTCGTTGAAAACGTTACCCGCTCCTACTGCGGGCACAATAACAGACTTATTGTACTGTGGCGACCCAGCTACATCAGGATTAAGATCCACAATATCGTAAAATCCTTTAAATGAGAATTCTCCGTTTGTCAGAAGAGGAGTTCCTGTATGTGTTACAGTAACTGTAGCACCACTAGCTATCGTGATACTCCTTCCTGTAGCACCTCCGTTAATCTGAGCAGATTCCGTACAGTCCGCGTTCACACATATATCTCGTGCGCCTGACGCAACGGCAGCTCCGATGCTGGCGAACACACCTGTAGCTCCACCTGCTCCGTCAACAATAGCGTCGAAACATCCACCTCCGCCACCAGATCCAGCAGGACCTGTAGCTCCTGTCGGACCTGTTGCGCCACCACCAGGTCCTGTAGGACCAACAGGACCTGTATTACCATCAGGACCTGTAGCACCATCAGGACCTGTATTACCATCAGGACCTGTAGCACCATCAGGACCTGTAGCACCATCGGAACCTGTAGCACCAGTAGCACCATCAGAACCTGTAGCACCAGTAGCACCACCAGGACCTGTAGCACCAGTAGCACCATCAGAACCTGTAGCACCAGTAGCACCACCAGGACCTGTAGCACCAGTAGCACCATCAGGTCCTGTTAATCCGTTAGGACCAGTAGTACCAGCCGGCCCAGTAGCACCATCAGGTCCTGTTAATCCGTTAGGACCAGTAGCACCATCAGGACCAGCCGGCCCAGTCGCACCGTCGGGTCCTGTAAGACCATCTGGACCTGTAAGACCCGTCGGACCAGTGCCTCCAGCACCAACAGGACCCGTAGCACCTGTAAGACCGTCGGGTCCAGTGGCTCCAGTAGGACCTGTGGGACCAGTGCCTCCGGCACCAACAGGACCCGTAGCACCTGTAAGA
>Ga0180438_10001168_pt1 | contig 47284 bp, 52 predicted proteins | sample SS_ome_12_FD_132455 | JGI IMG/M metagenome (GOLD analysis project Ga0180438, IMG submission 132455) | Hypersaline lake sediment archaeal communities from the Salton Sea, California, USA - SS_3_D_2 metaG | ecosystem: Environmental > Aquatic > Non-marine Saline and Alkaline > Hypersaline >...
CGATCGCCACCTTCTTCAGCATGAACGTCGGCATCTGCTTGTGGGTTGACTGTTCCTTGTGAAACTCGTTAAACGGAACTTCCCATACAACGGGTTTCGAATAGCTCTTGCGGTTGATCGTGATGACGGCCCTACACGTTTCCGGTTGTGAGGGTGTGCCCATCATCTCGATCTTCCATCCGTCGAGGTCTCCGGTTTCCTGCGCTCTCTGCAGGTACACCTGATACCCGGTAACCGGTGTACCCGGCTTGCCGCCATACTTCACGAAGTACACTTCGCGCTTTCTCGGATCTAATCCATTCGCCTTTGCAGCATCGAAGAAGATTGCTGCTTCCTGTGGATTCGCACCTGGACAGTAGTGCTGAATGATAGCCTCTCTCGTGAGGCCACCATCTGCGAACAGAATCACGTCCGGATCTGCTTGTTGAACTTTCTGTACTGCTTTCGTCGGCATGTTCATCCTTTCTTGTGAGCATTGTCTAACCAGTGTGTGATAATCTCTGCTTCTTTCCGCGATCCTACCGGTAGGCCGACCTCCTTTCCATTGCACGAAATCTGCCATCCATGTTTTCCTCTGTGCGCTTCGCACGACCCCCATCTGAGCGTGTGTTTCGTGTCTTCATCTTGAATCTTTTCGATATACCTTCGATGCATTTTGTCCAAGACAACTCTCTGTCTTTCAGACAGACAATCCTTGAACTTTGATCGAATCGACGGAAGGAACTCGTTGCGTTCCCAATCCGACAAGAGTTGCTTTCGACTCCACAACTCTTCGATGATCCGATCATACTTGAGTAGGACAGGCATATCGCCCCCCGTTTCAGAATGCCGGATTCAACTCGTAGTTGTACTGCTGACAGAACAATCGAACCGGACAGTACCGTTCGCATCGTGTCTGCTTTCCAGGAACGAACCTTACCTCCGTTTGTCCCTTGCACTTTCGAGAGTAGGCAATCGCTTCTGCTTCTGTATTGCAGTTCTTTCTGGACTTTTTTCCAGGTGCCCATGGCGATGTGAAGACCTTCCATTTGCTGTCTCTCACCCACCGATCTTGCTCGGTACATGGCGGCAACTTGTTGTCCGGAAGGCTTTCGCAAGCCTTGTACAGTTTGACCCGTTGCTCGAGAAATTTCTTGGTCTTGTCCCAACTCCAAATAGGAATAGGAACGACTTCGAAAACATCATCAGGATACGGGATTCCTTTTGCCCTCTCGATTTCTTGATCAGTCCACGAGAAGTCCTTGATCAGCATCTCGATCGTGATCTTCTTGACCTCGATACCCATCAGGTGCAACCCGTATGCATAGATGTTCGTCTGGGCTTCCCATTCGAACTTGGCATCGGCATGTCTCCAAGCCCACACGTTTGAGAACTTGAAGTCCTGAAGCCAGTAGAATCCATCGCCCATCGGCTCAACTCGATCAGGTTGTGCTCCGACCGTTTTCCCGAGAACCGGGATCAAGATACGTTGTTCGATGATGGCACCATTACCTTTGGTGCTTTCGAGCAACTTGTGAACCGCCTTCCCTGCAACCGACCACGCCATATCGCATACGTCTGCCGTAAGTTCGGCATCATGACGTTGTTTCAACAGCGTGATCTGAGGAGGGTTGATGATCCCAGTGACCGATTGCCATCCGGGATTGTGGTAGTCGTCTACTTCTACTGCTTCAACCCATGCAGAGCAGACACCTTTCCGATTGGTGATCTTCATGTGCTCTTCTCCTTTCAGCGCGACACAGAGTACCTGTACAGATTTCCCTTGTCAAGTATCATCATGTCCAGTAGTGTGTTGACAGTCTCCTTTCGGCCAGACTTGCGTCTGTTGGAGCTACGTTAGGCCCTTCGGTTTCTCACCGGGGGGCCTTTCGTTTCCATCTGAAATGCTATCAAGAATCGTCTGAATCATGTTGGAATCATTCAATTCCTGTAGGCATTTCGCAATCTGAAGGATCCTTCGCTGCGTGAAGTTCGGATCTATTTCCTTTGCCTGATACTTCACGAGTAACGCATCGCATTCTTCACCGGCTTGCGTGGCGAGATCACTAGCGTTCAGCAGGTTGATGATCTTTTTCGATTCGATCACATCGATCTTCAGCCGACGTGGACTATTGCTGTACAGCATCACATTCCATGCGATACTGATGAACCACTTCACAACAGGAAGAGAGAACGTTGATTCTAGCCAGGTAGCCTCATCTTCACGTCTCTTATCTGTCCACTCGTAGAACAGAATCCTTCTGAGATCTGTCGTTACAGCATGGATGTCTGCTATCGCATTCTGCAAAGCGAGGAGCTTCGGGATCTGTTCGAAGTCCATTAGATGCACCTTACTTTCCCGAACGGAGGCATCATGCTCAATTCGTGTATCAATTCCATTGGTGTCGTGCTTACCCAGAAGAACGGAACATGCGGATCTTCCGGATAGGAGTCGCACAGTCCAAGATCTGTGAGAACTATCACAGCATCCGGTTTTTCGAGAATAGCTTCTCGAATGAACGGCCTGAACAATGTTCCTCCATGCCCTAATCTCTTTCTATACTCATCTCTCAACGGGAAGTGAGATTCCGTCAACGTAATTCTGGTCACCACGTCTGTATCGAACGGCATGAATATGAACGCACATTGAAGAAACGTCCTGACAATGGTTTCCATTTGCTGATAGCAAAGTCCAACCTTCGAATCATCCATCGATGAAGATTGATCGGAACCGAAGACGATCTTCCTGAGTCCGGTTTTCTCACGTGATGGAACAATGATCGAGCTTCCTTGGTGCCGACGATTGAGTCGACGGTATGTTCGTTTTCCTCGAGCGGTGTTGCTCACGAATTGCTGAAGGTCAACCCGCCATGGAAGCGGTCCAGGACTGAGCGTTGCTTCGATCAGTCTGTCAAGATGTTCAGGCATCTTCCCAAGTCCAGCAGCGTAGTTCCTGGCGTTGATCACAGCAGCATCTATCTGAGACTCCAGGGGATCTTCTTGTTCGACACAAGGAATCAGATCGACAAACATTTTCTCGAAGTCTGCAAGATCTGCTCCATCTGAAACACCCGAAGTTCCCTCGCCGCTCGACGATTGTGTCTCTTCTTCAGGTTCATCTCTTTCTTCAGCTTCCTGTCCGCTTCCATCATCATCACCCGTTGAAGGCGGTGCTTGCGTTCCTCTCTCTTCTTCAGCTTCTTCGCCTTCTTCCGTCTCCTCCGTATCAACTTCAACAGCTCCGGGTTGTTCGTGATCATTGTCATCATGTTTCAACTCCTGTTCGAGCAATTCTTTGAAATAGAACTCGCAATCCTTTCCGACTGGCAGGCTTTCGAAATCGAATCCAAGCGGAGACGGACCCGGCTTCTTCGGCCAGATTGACCACTCTGGTCGACCAGGAACACTGATCAACAGATGAGAGATCGCGAGGTCGCACGCAAGATTCAGAATGAAGTCGAGCCTACGATATCCTATGTTCTTCTCTTTGATCCTTGGTCCATACTTTGCGCTTCCGATGATCTGGACCAGGAAGTTGTTCGCTCGTATTGGATGCTTCAGGATCACGTGGCATACCTCATGGCACAATGCCCAGAGAATCGTTTTCGCATTCTCTTTGAGGATTGCTTCTTCGTTATACCACAGACGAACTCCATCGGTTGCCATCATGCATTCTCGTATCATCGGATACTTGCGTAACGTCACGAGAATTGCAGCAAAGAACGGATGCTTCTGCATACATTTTCGTAACGCTTTCAAGAGCTTGGCTTGTGGAGTCATCGTCATAACCGAATCCCCTTCAACTGTTCGAGAATGGTTGCGCCTTCTGCCTTCACGTGGTCTCTGACAAAGCTGCTTTCTTTCAGAACCTTCTGGTCCCATTGTCCGAGATCGTTTTCGATACGATCGCATGCAGCAGCGATGTCTGCGTTCTTGAAGATGTTCAGCGACCGGACTGAATTACACGTCTTCTTGATTCGCTCGAGAGTCTTGCTGTACTTCAATCCCTTCTGCTCTTCGACGCTGAGTTTCTCGATAAACGACGCGATCATTTCTTGCATTCTGTCGATGAGCGTTTGCGCACCCATGGAGAACTGTTCTTCGTATCGTTGCTCCATGTCTTCTTTGATCTGTTTCCTGGCAATTTCCGTCAACCCGGTGAGACGAATGTCGTCCGGATCCGCAACGCTGCTCGGTATGAGATCAATCTCAAGGCTGGTTGCAAGTTCAGCCTTCGAGGGAAATGCTGTAGGATCCCACAGGTTTCCAACCTTCTCTTCGGTAGCTTTCCTGAACTCGTCATACTGAGATACGACTGCGGATAATGCTTCATGCGCCTTCTCACGATAGTCGGAAACCATGGTGAGCAAATCGTTCCACTTTGCTGCCGGCACCACGTACCAGTACTTGTCCCATGGTAGGCATTCCTCGTAGAAGTCAACACGAAGCCGGCTGAGTTGCGTTGTGACTGGAGACGTGAATCTCTTCGGAAACATGTTCAGAAATCCGGAGACCGCTCCTTGTTTGGAGTCGTGTTTTTCTACGGCGTCGTCCTCAACCTGCTTGCACCGAATCCTCCCGCGATTGAACGAGATCCTCAGATGCACAAGCACGAGGTTCTCGATGATTTTCTGTTCGTTCGTCACTGTTCGTCCCTTTGCTTGATGATGTGCTGCACTGCTGTTTCAACTGACTGGTCTTCCAGCCAAAAAACTTCCAGGTCATCGCACAGAGTGTTTGTCTCGTCGACCTGGAATCCGAACCGGGTACTGAGTTCCCGGTTTACCGAGCTGACGTATTCAATCAGTGTCACACGAACCATTCCTTTCTCGTCTTGAAGTATGATTGGTAGTCTGGGCTCGATGCCACTTCGGGGATACGTTTGACGATCGTATCCATCATCCATGTGCCGACTTCATCCGGCATCTTGGTTGCTACCTTGACTGCATTCACACCGTCGTCACGGTTCTCAACGATGCCGAGTATCCCGGATCCGATAGCGAACATCATCGACGGTTCGTTGATCCATCCATCGATATCTCCAGTTCCATCCAGGATGCATTTCAAATCCGGCATGTTGAACAGATTCTTTCTGAAGCTCATCAGTTCGATCGCTGCTGCTTTTCCTATCACTCCAGCGATACACGGCAACAGGATGTCTTCGGTTTCGAATTCGACCTGTTCTGCAGCTTTCAGAATCTGACCTGCCATGTCTCTCGATCGTGGTGAAGGAATTGCCAGCTCTTCAAACTGTTCGTTCTTCTCCAGGAGATCTGTCCTGAAGTTCGCGAATCCTCTGATCACCGGATGGATGTCGTTCTGTTCGGCATACTCGTTCCATGCCTTGATGTTCCCGCCACTCTCGGACGACAGGAATAGCGTGCAGACCCTATTCCGTACCGCCTTCGACAGTGGAGTTGTGTAGATATCAGCGAGTCCATTCATCGCAATGATCGAGTATGAGTTCGGACTGATCTGATGTCCGTGGATGTGCCCACCCAGAAGGATCTGAGTGCTAGCATTCTGAACATCCGATCCAGCCCGATCATACTCATCGAAGAAAATGATCCCGCTATCTTCACAGTCGAACGGAAGATACCCAGGCATGATGAACTTCAGTATTCCATCCGCAACACTCGGGAATCCGCCAATGTCTTCGGCGGATACGAGACCAAGCATCACAGGCCAATACTTGAAGTTGTTGATCTGTTCGCTGAGCTTCCTTACGAGCATCTGAACTGCTGTGGTTTTTCCGGCACCGACGTTGCCAATCAACGCTGCCGGGATCCCTGCATACCACAGAAGAATGAGGCATCGCATCAGCTCGAGATGCGTTATAAATATGACTGATAACTCATCCATTGGCCGGTTTTCCTTTCATGCATCCGGTTCCAGGTTTGTGTGAAAACTTCTTCCCTTCACGTACAAGCTTGTAGAAATCGACGAAGTGTTTCGGTCGATTAGCAACGTGATCGGAGTGCATGTACCTGCCGCACTTCGAACACCGAATTACGAACGACGAGTCTTGCATGTACTGTTTGTCCCACTCGAGTATCTCGTGGTTGCGGAACATGCGATACAGCTGTGATCCCTGCCAGTTCATAACAACTGCAGCAGGAAAGCGATGCCGCATCTTCGGAACGAAGACCGACAATTTATTGTCGACCAACATGCCGAGATGATACAGACTCAAAACGGGTTTCGCTCTGCCCATTGTGTCTTCTCCTTTTCGCTGTCCCAGACGATATCCTCGACAGCAACTATGGTTTGGTAGTCCTTCCCTTTCGGTTGAACCATGATGTGTGTGATCCCTGCACCCTGTGTTTCAACAGAGTGCAGGGGAATTAGGCGCGTCTTACTCTTTGTCTTCATGCAGAACGATGGCCTCCATGTACTCGATTTCCTCGAGAAGATCGTTCATGCATATATCGCTATACGATTCTTCCTGCCATTGCTCATGCAATAATCGTAACCGGCGCATCATTGGACGCACCACCTTTCGGACAGTGTTGATCGATGGAGCGTATTGTTGTTCCCATTTGGCTTCACTGACAGCTTCCTCGAGAAGCGCTTCACGTTCTCGGTCTTTTTCCTCAACGACTTGCCCATCAGGAGGGCAGAGTTCACCAATGACATATTCATGGCTGTGGTATCTCTCTCCAAATTGTGCAGCCGAATCGGCGTTACGGAATGGACCGACAAATCCGCATCCGTCGATAATATTTCCTGTAATCAGAATGAACTTCATGTCTGACTCCTTAGAACGGTCCTCCATCCAGCGCACCGCAGTCGTTACACTTGAACTTCGGATGATTGGTGCAAGGTTGTCCGTCGTAGCACGTCAGCTCAGCCGGCACGTCCTTGCGTTTGTGATCCGGATCTTCTTCAGGATCCTCGACGAGTCGTTCGTCAACCAGACAGAAGATCGTGAGATTCTCGTCGTTCGGGATCACCGCTTCTTCGTCGGCGATTCGTTGTCCAGGATTCCACTCCTCAATCTGAGGCATCAGCATTGTGTCGATGAACGTTGGCATGGGTTCGTTTCCTTTCGTAGCGTCTGTTCGTTGTGTGGTCGTTGATTGCCCATACGATCAGCATGAGCGTAGAGAAGACGATCGGCGTGAAGAAGATCACGTGGTCAATCAGTCTCATCGAGTAGCTCCTCGTACTGATTGATCCATTCGATCGCATCGGTCCTGATCTGAACATTTGTTGATGTCGTCAGACCAGGGAGATTGTCGAGAGCTGCTCGGATCACCACGTAGGCTTCTTCGAGCAGCTCCTCACGACGTGCCAACTTCGCGTTGACTGAATTTTTCATACAGCTCCTTGCAGGAACACAGTCCTTGCGGATTGGTTGTGGATGATGGCGTTCAACAATCGGTCACGCTTGTCACGTGCCGTGTTCTGAATCTTCTGCCATCGTTCGACCATCAGCCGAGCGTTGTCGAACTCAGCTTGCGCCTGTTCTTCTGCGATGCATACCCGGTGAAGGGCAGCATCCATGATCACTTCCGTTTGTGGACTCATGGCGGTCTCCTTTCGACATTAAACCGCTATCCTACGATACCATCTATCTCACGTAACATTTCGATTGCATCCTCGATACATCGAACATTCTCTTCTATTACCTCTCCACGATCCGAGCATTGGATCGACACAGGTAGGTTGTCGAATGCTTCCTGCTCTTCGTACACAACCGACATGAGATCATCGATGGCTGATTCTACCTTCTTGCGTCTGGAATTATTCATATGTGAACCTCATCGCCAACACGATGTACCTGGACAACAACCTAAACGTTGGAGACAGATAATGCCAGCGATCGAACTGTCCGCTCAGTTCAATAAGGTCTTCGTGACAGTATCGTCTACACACAGACAAAACCCTGTTCCAGATCAGGATTCCTCCGTATCCTCCAATCATGGAAGGTTGCCTATTTCCAAATCCGGATACATGTGCCCCTGCTGCATGAAGTTCATCCTCGAATTCAACGATATCTTCGAACGTCACACAGCACTCTCCTGGCGACGTAGCCGGCGCAATGCGTTGCGTTGCATCTTCTTCCTGTTGTGGTTCCGAACGATCTGCAGGCATCGAATGTCGTGCTTCGTCACCGAACGCAGGATCCCGTGACGATATCGCGGCTTGACCTTGATACCCTGGTGCTTGTTCCGGCCACCGGTATAGACGTGGCTTTTGAACGGTAACGTTTCTTCGCTCTTGTCTGATCCTTTGGCGAAGAACCTCTTCACCCAACTCAGCATATTTCTGAACATCGATCTGTCTCCTCTGTTTGAATCTAAGAGGGGACTGGCAACCTCGCCGCAGTTTCCTACAACGACCAGTCCCCTCGATTTCTAAGGTGGGATGTTTGCATGAGTATGGAGCTGTTCACTCCCCCGTCCCTGGTTCCCGGGGATCACCAGCTCTCCATGACGGCCTCCTTTCAGCACGATGCCGTTTGAATTGTGCGCCTCTCCCGACTGTACTCTGCGAGCCTCGGCCGGGAGACACGTCTTGTCCTGGATCGGGAATTCTCAACCTCACCAGAACCAAACACCAACAATGAGGGTAGCAGAGCACTGCGGAAAGGAGAAGGAGAAAGAGATCGGAGAGAAGAGTGGGACATCAAGAATAATCTGAATGTCCAAGATCCTCCTGCACGAACTACGCATTTCCTCGTGTATACGTGCGCGTATTCGCACGCGTGCGCGTGCGCGTATAGGTAATTCCGCCGAACGGACGCCTTTTGTCCGCAGAGGATTGACATCAAGGGGATGATGCGCTATCCTGATTCCATGTCAGACGCACAGGTTCAAAAACACACACGCTACTCACCGCTCACGAAGCACAAGGCCTTCGAGATGTACCTGCTCGCGGAGGTCTCCCTCCATGAGATCGCCAAGACTATCGGGATCCCGTACACCACGCTCTGGTACTGGATCCGGAAGGAGGGATGGATTGAGAAGCGTCGACAGTATGAGCGGGAACTCGCGGTGAACTTCGAGCTGGAGTATCGCCGGCAGATGATGTCCCACAGGTCGGACGTGCTCAAGAGGACGATGTCACTCGGGAACCAGGTTCACGATGCCGCCTCACACGTCCTCGATCGGATTAAGAAGCAGGGGTTTCGGACGAAGTCTCAGGATGCCCGTGACTCAGACGTGATTCAGACCCTCTCCCGGACTGCGAAGAACTACGGCGACCTCACACAGAAAGCTGTAGGCCTCTCCAGAGGACCGGTGACGGATCCCGCCCAGAAGACCTCTGTCTTGATCAACGTAGGGATCAAACCCCTCGAGCAGGATACGGTAAATGTGATTGACGTATCCTCCCCCGCGGACCTCCCTCCTCATACTCCTCCCTCTCAATCTCTCTCCGACTTCCCAGAAGTACTCCCATTCGAAGAGTAATCTCTACCATTACTACTCCGACCATTACTCTCCTCTCTATCCTCTCTCTGTCTGAGAAGAATACTTCTCTCTGAAGTATTACAATCGCGCACGCGTATACGCGTAGGGGAGGTTGAGATACAGAAATCGTGGTTTGACAGGAGATACAGCAAACTTCAATTTCTGTATCGATAGAGAAATCGGCTGATAAGCCACCTGATTCACTCATGTTGTGGTTGTCCACGTCCTGGAAAGGCGTAGACGTTGGAACAAAAAAAGGGGACGGGCGATTGCTCACCCGTCCCTGCTCTGCTCTGCTGTTCGTTCAGAACGCTCCATCCTGGTTCTTCGCGTCAACCGCGTTGGCGACCTGACGGTTCAGCGAGTTCGGTGCCCAGATCGAGTAGCTTGCGCTCGAGATCTGCGAACCGTTCCGTCCCGCACGCCATGCACGCGTGAACCCTGGGTTCGGAACCCGGATCGTCACGCGGTGCGTCTGCCCCTTGCGTTCCGCTTCGATCGCAGCGGTGGCGACCGCCAGCAACGTGTACGGATCGCAATGCACTTCGATCTGCCCGTTGTCCAACGCTTCGCCGTTGCGATCCTTCTGCTGGATCGTCACGAGGTTCGATACCCGTCCACGCTGGAGCGTGGATGCAACCTGCTCGTCCCGCGACCGCTCGCCGGCAGCCGCCTGTCCGTTCAGTCTCACGTTCTTCGTCAGCTCTTTCGTCGTCATTGGTCTGTTCCTTTCGGCTCATACTGTACATCTGGCATGGATGCGGTTGACCATCACATCCAAATCTCGATAACGAGGGGAGCAGAGCATTGCGATAGAGAGAGAGGGCATGACCTACCAGCATGGCTCAGGAAAAAAGCATGCTTTTCTGTTCGGTCTGTCTGCCGGGACGTAGGTACGTCGCTACCCCTCTCGCCACCCCCCACCACAATATGATATCCCCTTCTTGTATATTCTGGTCTTCTGAAAACGGTGGTTGACATTGGTGTTGCTGTAGAGTAGGTTCTGGGAACGCAAGACTGGTTCAACCTGAGAGAGGAGGTATTCATGAAGGCTACAAAGATTGTTCGCTGGCCTGGGAAAGTTGTCTACTGTTGTGAGCGTCATCATGGCGAGTTGCTTGGGGTGGCTCTTGCGATTGGACTTGATGCCTACGATTGCTCGTATGAAGGGGATGAGGTTTGTGAGAACTGCAAGAATGAAGAGAGGAAGCGTTCATGAAGGACAGGTTCTTGGGATTCGGTATCACGATTCGCGTTACGGAAGCGAAGGTGGTTGACAGAGAGACGGATCTGGAGACCGGTGAGGTTTTCGCTGTCGTGCATGGTGAGATCGAGATTGAGGGGAGGAAGTACAGAACGATGGTGAAGACAAAGGGTGGGGATCTGTCTCACGCTTCGATCCGGAAGCTCGTTGTGAAGCTTGTGGACGATCTGCAGTCGTGGATGAAGGGCGGCATGCCGGAGCCTCCGGCGTCGACGCCTGACGGCGTAGGAGGTTGAGGATGACAAACGAGAGCAACAACTGGGTCTCGCCGCCGCTCGTCCCGAAGTACAGCTACTACATTCGGGTGAAGCTCAGTCACAGCTTCCCGGCTTTCCCGCTCTCCAGCATTATCCATTCATGGATCCATCCTGAACCAAACGATGAATGGATGCTCTGTGATGGAAGGGTTGTGTATCCGTACGATGTGGATTCCGAGTTCTGGGATATGATTTGCGAGAAGTTCGATGGCAGACTCCCCGACCTCAGAGAGCATCCTGTCGATCTGGACGTACAGATGAACGTGCAGAAGATGTGCGAGAATCCGATTCCTCCGATCCCGAAACGCATCAGCGATGTGTTGACATCATTACTGATTCTCAGTTGTCCGGAAGACATTGCCGAGTTCTGCAAGATGCATGAAGAACTATCGGCGTTCATTCGTTCCGTGTGGAAGACGCGATGGGAGTTCAGTAGGATGCTGAGGAAAGTCGGGTTGCTTCAAGTAGACGACGAGGAAAAACAGAAAGAGAGTACGACCATGGGAAAAGCAAGTTGCACAGATTGCATTCACTTCACCGTCTGCAGATTCGTTCGAGACGTTGAGATTGCATTGAAGCGATTCGATGCAATCGATTCGATCGATGCCACGAACGGCGAAACTCTCACCGTACTGGCTGCTCATTGCGCCAAGTACAACGACGAAGGGTGATATGAGAAAGGCGGCTCTGACGGGAGGCATGGGGAGTGTCGGCGGCTTTGCGACGGACCAAATCCTCGTATTGCGGTTCGTTGCCGCCCCCGGTTGAGGAAATACGAGCAACTTCAACCAAAGCCGACTCGCCTTTCACAATGAGGTGATATGAAAGACGAATCATGCGATCGAGAAAAAGGAAGGTTGCGCGAGCAGTTCGAGGCGTTGATCGACGAGACCCGGTGGCTGCTTCCGTGTGAACAGGAGGCAGCGAAGAATCAGAAGAAGGGATTCTTCTTCGGGCGGTATCGGTGTGATGAATGCAGTAATACTGAACCGTGGATCGACGGAAAAGCGATTCGGTGTCAGTTGGTCAGGCAGCAGCAGAAAGGAGTCAGAGTGAAAACGTTGCAAGAGAAAGCAGCAGAGGCAGTTCATGAGTTGGTGTCAAATGCACTGGGGTCGCTTCAGAGAGTGGCGGTAGGTAACCACGATGCGGATGAGGAAAAAATCCATGCGTCCATCGAGGCACTGAAGCATGCAGTGTCCTGGTTGGACTCAATGAGAGGAGAACGGGAATGACGGAGGCACGGAAAGGAGTTGGTCCTTGGGCTCGGCCGGCGAACCAGTTCTACATCAGCTCTGGTGGTGACCAGTGGTGCGTTTCGAGACTGATTGCCAGAGCACAGGAGCTTGAGCCGTTCAACGTTCAGTTGAGAGGATTCAACCTCTGCTCAGGAACAGTCATGGGCCATGATCTCCTGACTGTCGCGAAACACGTGAAGCAGATCATGGATGCGGATCTCGACAAGCCGATCATCCTTGATTCTCGAGGAGCGGTCATGGACGGTCGCCACAGGATCGTCAAAGCTCTTGTCCTTGGGCACGAGACGATCAAAGCAGTTCAGTTTCCTGATGGAGCAGAACCTGCGTCATGCGGAAAGGAGAGCGAATGAAGAAGAGGACGCCGGCACAGTCATCGAAGATGCAGCGACGGAAAACCATGAAGGAGAAGATGGAGTATTACTTGGATCTTCTCCAGCGCATGCACCATGAGCGTCTGATGCTGTACCAGATGCTCGATCGTGCTCTCGGACAGATCGAATCACGCGACTATCGTCGTGGTCTGTTTCGATCCTTGAAAAAGGACCAGGAGTTCGCTACTATGCGGAAGGTGATCCGCGAAGGTCTGAATGTGTACCTCTCTCACATGGCCCCTCGGAATGTACCGCAACAGATCAACATGGATGCGGTCAAGCAGGCGGTCAAGGAGAAACAGAATGAGCGATCAGGACTGGTGGCGCAGGAAGCGTCCGGGAAATCTGAAGCCATGCTTTCCCCTAAAAGCGAGGATAGAACCCCAACCAGTCCTGTCGCTCCACCCAACCATGTTGTTCCTGGTACAGCGTCCTACTGAAGGAGACCTATGAAGCTCAACGACGTACAGTTACAGGAACTCGCGAAGTATGCCGCTGAAAGTATAATGACGCTTCACATACTCCCTGAGACCTATTGGGTTGTTGCCGAAGGAAGAGTTCTCCGTTCTATCCATGCCAGAAAAGAAGATGCCTTTCGTGCATGCTTCGCGATGATGGCATTGCATTCGATCGAGTTGGAGTCAATCATGAAGTCACCGATTTCTGCTGCTGACTCGCAACGTCTGAAAGGGTTCACCGTGAAAGAGTACGACGAACAAATGCTGGAGGCACCGTTCTGATGGCAAAGAAGAATTGGATCGGGAAAGCAACCAAGCGCATGAAGCAGAAGGGAACCGAGGGAAGCTTCACGAAGTATTGCAAACGCCAAGGATTCTCTGGCGCTACGTCTGAGTGCATCGCTCAGGCGAAGAAATCAAAGAGTCCTTCGATCCGGAAGAAAGCGAACTTCGCAGCGAACGTTCGAAAAAGGAAGCGGAAGTAATGCCGCGAAAAAAGAAAGAGAAACTCACAGAATTGGAGGCAGCACGACGTGAACTCGCCAGATACACAGGTCTCATTTCGAGAATCCATGGACACTATGGACTCGAAGGAACGTCAGACGAAGAACGCCGTTGCGCCGTTGCTGCATGGATTGAAGGGCTCGTCAAGCGCCGAGAGAGCATGGGATCATGCTCAACTGTTGTCGAAGGAACTCCTGAAGTTGTCGATGACATTGTCGAATTTGATGATTTTCCTTCAGCAGGAGCACGACCGTTCTGATGTTCGCGAAGTACGGACTCCCATGGCATGATGGTGTCACGGAAGTAGACATCGAACTCTGGTGCTATCGAAATAATCACGTTCCGAAAAACGGGGGTCTGGGCAAAGCGGAGCACATGAAGCGTGCGATAAAGCTACTCTGGCCTGAACGCATGCCGAATGGAAAAACCGGATACGTCTGGTCCGAATGGACTGATCGTCGCGTCGAAGCATGGTGCAACAATCAGTTCCATGAAGGGGATTCAGACTGGCAAACATGGTGGGGACCATCCTCGAGCGGAAAGTCTACCGACGCCGGGATCATTGCGCTCGTGCATTGGCTTTCTGCTCCAGACGAGACGATCATTCTCGTTTGCTCTACAACTACTCCAATGCTCGAGAAACGCATATGGGGTGAGATCCTCAGATTCTACAACATGCATGGCGGTGCTCTTCCTGGTCGATACTTCAAGAGCAAACACGCGATCGTCCTGGGGGACGAGAACGCGAAAGCAGGAATCCATGGCATTGCTGTTCAGAAGGGATCCGTTGAGGAAGCTCTAGGCAATCTGATCGGTATGCATCTTCGGTACAATGCACTGATCGTTGACGAACTTCAGGCGATGCGGGAGGTAGCGGTCGATGCAACAGACAACCTCGATTCTGGCGAAGAGTTCAAGTTCCTTGGAATGGGCAATCCGGTATCCAGGCTCGATCCACTCGGACGTTATTCTGAACCTATCGTCGGGTGGGACAAGATCAACCCTGACGACTTCGATTCCTGGGAAACACAGTACGGTAAGACTCTCTTCTTCGACGGACGCAAATCTCCAGGTGTGCGAGATCCAAAGAGATACTTCTTCCTTATAACTCAGAGACAGATTGATCGAGTTGCCAAGAGACGTGGTCGCAACTCGCCTGCTTTCTGGTCACAGAAAATTGGTTTCGTTCCTCCTGAAGGACTTCTGCAGACGGTCATGACGGAGACCATGATTACACAGTTCGACATGATGGGTGAACCTCAGTGGGAGTTTGGGTACCAGATGGTTGCTGGCCTGGATCCAGCGTTCAGCTCAGGCGGCGATCGCTGCATCCTGGTTCCTGCTCAGGTTGGAAAATGCACAGACGGAATCACTCGTATCAACTTTCTGACTCCGATCACTATTCATCTCGAGGTATCGAAGAAGAAGTACATGGCATACCACATTCAGGCGAAGGTGCAGGAACACTGCGAAGCTCTCGGAATCCTCCCGGCTTCTATCGCAATGGATACGACAGGAAGTCAGTCTGTACTCGCTGATGTCATCGAGAAAGAGTGGGGTCCAGGGTTGCTTCGTGTTTCCTTCGGTGGATCCGCTTCTGAAATGGCAGTTTCGCAGACGGATCCCACGCCGGCGCGTGAGAAGTACGCGAACCGGGTGACTGAGCTGTGGTTCAATGCCGCTGAATTCGGTCGGTCAAATCAGATTCGAGGAATGCAGTTTGACGGCATTCGAGAGTTCTGCCAGCGCATCTTCGACGAGATCACCTTCAGGAAGACCAGCGTGGAAACGAAGAGAAAGATGAAGAGTCGAACCGGCCAGTCTCCAGATGTCGCTGATGCTCATGCATGCGTCATCGCTTACGTTCGAGAACGCCTGGGAATCCATCCGGGAGGAGATCTGTCGCTGAACAACAGGGAGGAATCAGAGTATTACAGAAAACTTGACATTGACGCTCGTGCAGATTATTCAACAGATTCAGTTGCGGAGGTAGCGTATGATCAGGCTGAAACGCCGAAACTCAGTTCCTCGCGGAGGATTCCGCTACAAAGATCCAGACACTGGCATGCTTATCCATCCGCCGCGTGAGAATCCGACGTTCATTGGACTCGTGATCAACGTTAGAAAGCACCGTCATGCGAATGGTCTTTCGTGCGATATGGATGTGTTGGAACAGCAGATCGAAGAATGGCTCTGCGATCAACTTCCCTCTGGGTTTTGTGTTGACGACAAGGGTAGACCTGTTCAAGGTCGCGGCCTCACGATGTCACAGATCGAAGAGGCGATGAAGCCTGTCAGGAAGTCTCCGGTTGTCACGCAAGCAATCGCTGAAGAGCGTGCGGCGATCTGCGTCAAATGCGAGTACAACATTCCTTCTGGTGTCTGCGAGACATGCAAGGGTGTCGTTACTCGCCTGAAGGATCGGACGACCCTGCTCGACAGCAAGCTCAAATTGTGTGCGATCTGCAAATGCTTCAACAAGGCGCAGGTGCATGTCGTTCCTGAAACCATAGTGAAACGCACTCCAGCCAAGGAGGCGTTGAGATATCCGAAGAAGTGTTGGAAACGAAGGATACTGGAGGTATAGATGCCCACGATGAAACTGAAACTTGATGGCGAAATCGAAGCTCGTGAACTTGACGACGGGAAATTCCTGATCGTCTACCGGATGAAAGCTGTTGGACATGATGGTCGAACGCACAATTCGGCGATCAAAGGGATTGGAGCGAATCGTGGTGCAGCTCTTGAGGCACTGAAGAATGATGCACAGTTGAACGGTGTGTCGTTCTCCAGGGTCATTGCTCATGCGATTGAAAAGCAGATCATCGAAGAACGTGAAATCACCGAACAGCTCAGAAAACAGACGAAGCTCGATCAGATTCTTCACGGGAATTCCGTTGGGCCAACGAAGGAAATGAATCGCGTCGAATCCGACTTGACGCAACTTCCTCCTCAACCTTCCGGTGAAGACGATCCTGTAGAGTTTCCGACGCTTCTCGATGAATCATCTCTCGCCAAAATGAGGAAACCGAAGATTCAAGAACTCGCTCAAGCACGTGGCATTGATCCTGATCAGACAAAGCAGAGCTTGATCGACGCGATCATGGATTCCCAGAATGCGGAAGGAGATGCGTTCTGATGAGTAGTGAAGGCGAAGCAACCCTTGAGACATTGGACGAGGAGAAGGGTACTCCCCCGAAATCTCGTATCAAAGATTCTCACAAGGCGTACTCATTGTTCGGGCAACTGAAGAAAGAGGAACGTCCACGTGCACGGAAACGTTCTGTCATGCAAGGCATGATTGACGGAAACCGTCCATACGATACGGCTGAGCTGGAACGATTGGGTCAATCGTTTCGATCGAACGTCAACTTCCGTGAGGCGGAAGCGTATGTCGATGCGAGGAAGACGAGTTACTACGAGCTTCTTACCTACGTCGAGTATGCTGCAACGGTAACGGTCAAAGATGTTGAGCTGAAGGAGTTCACCGTCCAGGAACCATCGCTCGATTACGGACGAATCATCACGGAAGAGTACGACGAGATGCTGAAGTCGTGGAACGACTACTACTACAGCATGATGCTTCATCAGGATGAGATGATCAAGTGGGGTATCGGTCCTGTTTTCTGGCCGGATGAAATGGACTGGAGATTCGAATCCGTGAAGCGAGGATGCTTCCTTGTTCCGATGGCGACAGAAGCTTCAACCGGGAAACTGAAGATAGCCATTATTCGCGACTCGATGACGGTTGACGAACTGTACGCTCTCATTCGTGATGACGATGATCAAGAGAACGAGAAGACGAATGCTCAGGATTCTTCCGACAAAGGTTGGAATGTCGAGCTGATCAAAAAAGCAATCGTCACGGCTGACAAGGATGGAACTTCGTCAAGCGAAACGTACCAGAATTCCATGTGGGAATCTGTTCAGCAACGTCTTCGTGAAGACGATCTGACAGAAGGGTACGTGAAGTTTGGACAGGTCCATGTCGCTCATATTCTCCTGAAGGAGTTCAGTGGAAAAGTATCGCACTACATCATTCGCGAGAACTTCGACGAAAACGACTTCCTGTTCAAGAGCATTGATCGCTTCGATGGATTCGAACACACACTCAATCTGTTCTGCTTGAACATCGGAGATGGGACGTATCATTCGATCAAGGGTCTCGCGCACAAGATCTACGCTCACCTCGAGAATGGCAACAAGATGATGAACACCATTGTCGATGGAGCGATGACGGGATCTACGATCATCATGCAACCAAGAGCCGGTGGAGCAAAGCAAGCGATTCATCTTGCAAGAATCGGATTCATCACTGTTCTCCCGGAAGGGTTCGACGTGATCCAACAGGGATACACATTGAACGTCGAAGGGTTGTCGAAGATTCGGGCGATGATCAAAGAGGATCTGAATCAAAATGTCGGACTCTTCCGTCCGTCTCTTGACAAGGTTCCTGGTCCGGAAAAGACGCTTGGCGAAGCCACAATGGAAGTCATGCGCCAAGGAAAGCTCGAAAGTTCTGACATCAATCTCTACTACCTTCAGTGGGACAAGCTTCACCAGGAAATTCTTCGTAGAGTTCTGAGCGAGAACTATACGGATCAGGATCCTGGGTATGAAGAAGCATCCGAATTCAAACGGCGATGCAAAGAGCGTGGCGTCCCTGAGAAACTCTTGAAACTGAGCGCACTGAAGATCATAGCAACTCGAGCAATCGGGAACGGCAGTCCGCTTATGCGCAACATGATCACTCGCGAGATTGTAGGAATGAGTCCGTACTACGACGAGCGTGGTCGTGATAACGCGATTCGAGACAGGCTCGCATCTCTTGGTGGATACCAGATTGCTGATCGCTACAAGCCTCAGACTGATCGCGACACAATTCCGACGACTCAACATACCCTGGCGAAGCTTGAAAACAATCAGCACAAGATGGGCATGGAAACAATCGTTGGCGTTGACGAGCCTCATGTGATCCATATCACGACGCATCTCAATGATCTTGCTCCGCAGATCGCTGCATTTGTGCAAGGGCAGTCGCAAATGGAACCGGAGCAGTTGCTGCAGTATGCTCAGGTTGCGATGAATCACATTGCGCAGCACCTTGATCTGCTTCGTGGTGATCCGGCGCGTGAGCCTGACTTCCTGAGATTCATGCAGGTCTTTCAGTCTATCTCCAAGTATGTTCAGCAGCTCGGTGGCCTTGTGCAGAAGCGTGCGCAAGAACGCCAGCGACAACTCGAAGAGCAGCAGAAAGCTATTCAGGAAGCGATGTCTCAGGAGAAGAACATGGAGATGATGCTTCGGATGAAAGAGATCGAAGCTGACCTTCAGTATCGAATCCTCAAAGAGCAGAATATGCAGGCGATTCGCGAACAGAAAGCCCAACACTCAATGGCGTTGAAGACAGCACGCACGCAACAGGATATTGCATCCATCCAGCAGAAGACATCCGCTGAGACTGATGCGATAACGATGAAGACGATGATGCAAACGCAGCAGCAGGGAGGATCCGTATGACAGTAGACCAATTCATGGCGAACAAAGAGCTGATGTCAGCTCATGCAGAGTTCGTCAATTCACCGCTCGGCAGAGCAATGCGAGAGCTTGCTACTGAAGAGTGCAGTCCGCTGGTTCCGACATCAGCAGAATCGATCACGGATGATCGTTGTTCATTCTGTCTCGGAGAGACGGCAGGCAAGTGGAAGATGAGAAACTTCATTTTCGATTTGTCTGCCCCGAGACAGGTGATAGAGCAACCGATCCCGACGTTTGGAGCAAAACCCGAGAAGGGTGAACGACTGGAGGATTTCCGTGTCTGAACCATCTGTATTCACTGATACTATCAAGGATGTCGCGAAGGCGATGAAGAGCGGCGAGATTCCGACTGAAGATCCTGGACCTTTTCAGGTTCCGAAGCCGGTCATGCCATCGAAAGACAGGGTCGAAGACCATCAGGTTGATCAAGATCACAAACCTGAACCGCAAGAGACGCCTGAAGAAACCGATGAAAGCATGGTTCAGTCTGACATTCCAGACGATGTGTTTTCGCCAAAGAAGAAGGATACTCCAGAAGAGCCAGATTTCGATCCGGATTCGGTTGACGTTGAATCAATGCCGGATCAGTACAAGCAGAACGTGATCAATATGCGTACTGCATTGAAGTCGGCACGGAAGAAGATATCTGAACTCGAATCGCAAAAACCTGAAACCGTTCCTGGTGATCCAGTTGAGTTAGACGCGCTGAAGAAGCAGCTCGAGGAAGCGAACAACACGATCGGAAGAATCCGTCTTGAAGAACACCCTGTGTTCAAACAGACGTTCGATGTCAAGATCGCTCAACTCGCACAACAGGCTGAAGCTGTCGTGAAGTCGTTTGGTGCGGATACGACAATACTTAGTCAAGCCGTCAAGCTTGAGCCAAGCAAGAGGGTTGAGTTCCTGAAAGAGAAGATTCCTGATGGGTTCTCAATGATCATCCCTCTGATGGTCCAGCTCGATCAGTTGATCGCGGCAAGAGGAACTGCAATCCAGAATCACAGGACGCATCTCGCGAAGCTTGAAGCGGTCCAGCAGAAAGCTCAAAATCAGTTTGTCTCCGAACAGACTGAAGCATTGTCGACAAAGGCATTCAAGGATCTCGAGGATGAGGGATACTTCGTCCTGAAGACTGTTCCTGGAAACGATGACTGGAATTCGAAAACTGAATCTGTCAGAAAAATGGCGACAGAATCTTTCGGAACGAATGATCCGGAAGAACAGGCGAAGATCATTGTCAGATCTGCAATGGCACCACGCCTACTCGAGCTTCTGAATGCCGAAAAGAAACGAGCAGATCACTACGCAAAAGAACTGCAGCGCAGGACCGGAAAACTTCCAAAATTGCGCGGCCAGCAGGAACCTCCGATCCAGAAAGGCAAGGATCCGAGTCGCAAAAAAGACGCCAAATCGGCAGCAGGAAGAGTTGCTGACAAGTTCTTTGGCTGAAATCGCTTGACAAAAAGATCCCCTGGAGCGTACTGTGGCACTGTAAACCGCACAGCACGGTGTCACAGTGCTCCGGGTGGTAGCGCCGTTACTGACCAGACGTTTTGAGTAACTCTGAACCTGGGAGGTAACACCATGGGCGCTGAAAGTCCCTGTACCGCCGAACAAGTCAATAACGCGTTCATCGAGGCATCGACCGAGATCAACGATGTTATCGCTGACAGAACAAAGCAATACAAGTCACTGTGGCGCGATATGATCGATCGCGTTCCTTTCGTTTATGGCGAAGGGTACATCAAGGAGACGAACGTCTTCCACGGTGGCACGATCATTCAGGATGCCGGGGAATCCTGGTATCCGGTCCAGGAGTCGCGTGCTCCAGGAACGAATGGTCCGGACGATCCCGGTTACGATGCCTGTCGGTATGAGGCCGAGATCATCGGTCACGGATTCGAGACCAAGAATTTCCAACTCTATCAGACGTGTCGTCGGACGTACGACGTATGCCTGAAGGACGTTCTGTTCAAATGGAAGTTCCGTCGTCAACTGCAACTGCTCTACAATAACCTGACGAACATCACGTTGGGTGAATGGGAACAGATCACTCGCGAGTTCTACCTGGGATTCTGCGACAAGTATTGGGTGGCCGCTGGTGGATCCACGTACGGCCTGGAAGAGTTCACGCTTGGCCTGTTCGGTCGAACGATTACGATTCCTCCTGGTCCTGGTGGTGGCCTGCCTGATATTGGTCGACTGACTCAGGAAGTGCTCAATCGCTTCTATCAGTTTCTCGTGAGACAGTGTCCGATGGCAGCTATCGGCATGGCTGATGGCATGCCTCAGTTCACGATCGTTACGTCGCCGGAGACCTCGACAGAAGTGATTCGATCGGACTCCACGCGAAATACCGATATGCGCTACGTGAACCAGAACTTCCTCATCGAGGGATATGGCACGGTCAAGCAGTACCAGGGGTGGGCGCATGTCCACGACATCTTCACTCCTCGGTTCAAGGTTGATTCGACTGGTGCGAATCTTGAGCGCGTGTTCCCGTATCGAACGCAACCGACTACGATCGGTGATGCAGTTGATGTGGATCCCGAATACGTCAATGCTCCGTACGAGTTGTCGATCGTCTTCCTGAAAGATGTACTTCAACTCCAGATCCCGCCTCCGAATCCCTCCGAAATCTCCGGGCATGAGTTCGAACCGTACGACAACTACGGTGAGTTCCATTGGATTAACATCAGAGAACGCTCGACGAACCTCCTGGGTGAGAAGGGCTTCTTCTTCGCTCGATTCGAAGGAGCTGCCGAACCTCTCGAGTACAGCACCGATTGCGTTGCGATTCTGCATCGTCGATGCATCGATGTTCCGATCGAGATTTGCGGAACCTGCGAAACCACCGAAGCTGTTGCGGTTGTGTCCTGTGCGCAGTTTGACGAGACGGAAGACGCGGATACCGCGACTGAATACCTTGTCGAACTGGCCGATTGCTTGCCTTGCGAGCCGGGTCAGGAAGTCACCGTGACATTCGTTGGCACGACTAAGGTATGCGCTCACCTGTCGAACTTCTACGGGAACGGCGTGTACAAGATCACCTTTGCTACGACTCAGACGGGAGGTTGGTGCGACTACGACAGTGGTATGGCCGGCGGAACGATTGAGTGTGGTTGCGAAGAAGAGCAATAGACCCTTACCGTTGAGGGGGTTCGCATGATGCGGCCCCTTCCTCGTAACCCTGAAGGAGAAAGACCATGAGTAACAGATTCGATCCCGAACTGAAAGGGACGATGTTCGGCAACGCTTGGTGTCACAAGTTCGCTGCCGATGGTGTCACAGAGCTGAGCGACCAGATTGCTATCGGCTCGGACAGCAAGCTTGCGCAGACGCAAGCTGACGGTGCCGTCCAGATTGGTGGCGGTATGAATGATCTGGCCGGATCGGTTAAGATCGGTTCGTCTCAGGTTGAATTGGCCTGCGTCGCCGAATACGACTTCGACACCGATGGTGGAGTGGTTGGCACGATCGAGATGCGCGGTACTGAGCTTCCTGACAATGCCGTTATCGTTGGCGGCATCATGGAAGTCATCACGCCTCTGACCTCTGGTGGCGCCGCAACTGTCGAAGTCCGCGCCGAAGGTGCAGACGATGTTGTTGCCGATGCCGCTATCGGTGGTGCTCCCTGGAGCACTGGCGGGTTGAAAGACATCGTGCCTGATTTCACAGCCGCAAATGCTGTGAAGATCGATGGGGCAAAACAACTGAGCTGCATCATTTCGACCGCTGACCTGACGGCCGGTGCGTTCAAGGTGTATGCGAAGTACATCGTAGGCGATTAAGCAGGTTATCCCTGCTGCTGCTGCGGGTCGCGTCGGGCTCCTACTTACCCCGGCGCGGCCTGCTGAAAGGAGACAGTATGCCGCCTCCGGAAACAACCCAGAACATCTACCAGAACACCTTTGTCTTTCCGAACATTGTCGTCGCCTCCGCAGAAGGCGATCGAACAGCCGCGACACTCAACGCGATCATCGCGAAGTACACTTCAGAAGTCATTCTGCTCTTCGATGGAACATGGCTGATCGATGCCGATGTTTCATTCACTACCAATTTCTCTTTCATCTTCGTTCCGAATGCTCTTCTTCAAAGCACGACGAACAACCTTGTCACCTTCCGTGGCCGCATCAATGCCGGCAAGGAACAGATCTTTGACGGGATCCGAACTGGAATGAACTTCAGTCAGGATTTCTTTGCTCGATGGTGGACAGACTTCGATGAATGTATGAGTAACATCAGTCTCGGAAGTGCGTTCCCTCGAGTAATCGTCGACCAAGCTACTGAAGTCACAGGAGCTGTCACTCACGAACAGGACACCACCGTAGAGTTCAAAAACCATGGGTATCTTTACGGACCAGGGTCGTATGACGTTGCTGGTCCGATTATCAATGACGAACTCGGTGATTCGTTCCAAGGCGCTTTGACGGTGACTGGACTTCATTACGAGATACCGGATGGCGACGGGACGGTGAACCTCTACGCTCATCGTTCCGCCGTCACCAACAACACAGCACCGACAACGATCACTAGACTCTTCGGCGTTACGCATGGACGATGGGCAATCGTTGTCTTCGAGGACGACTACACGACTGTCGACTTCAGTTCCGGTGTCTACATCATCGGCAACAATGGTCAGGATTATGAAGCTCGTGCAGGCGACTTCATGATCGTCTATGGGTACAGTTCTCCGAATCCTGCTGCTGTCAACGATGTCGTATACGCTGTGGTTCATCGAGTCGAAGATGCCGTTCAGACGATCGCAGACGGTGACGCGACTCCGGACCTTGGTAGAGGCCGGCTGTTTGAGACCGCGAATACCGGCCCTACCACCATCACTGATTTCGATGGCATTCCGGTCGGCGAAGAAAGAATCGTCATGATCGATGACGGGAATACGACGATCGATCTGTCCGGAACGAATCTCAAGGGTAACGCTGGTGTGGATCTTGCGCCGGCTACTCAGTATGACGTGTTGAAGGTTCTGAATCTCGGGACGTATCGACACTGTTTCATCTCTGAAGCGTAGGAGGTCGTATGCCTTGCTGTAACTGCGGGTGTGATCCTTGTACCTGTTGCTCTCCTCCGGAGACCACACAGAACATCAACAACATGCAGATCCTTGCGAGTCGTGTTTGGCAAGGCGATGTAGAGAATCTCCCCGGTCCTGGAGGAACTCGTGTTGCAAACCTTCCGTATGTTCCTGCAGGCGACTACACGGTACTCGTATGGGCAGACGGTGTGATACAGAGACTCGACGATGACTACACGCTTGACGTTACAGGCCAACTGATCACGTTCGTCAATCCATTCCCGGATGACGCCGTAATCTACATCGCGATGATCACTTCTGAGGAGGTAACATGAACAGCGTAGGAGCAGACTTCGTACTCCCCGACTATTCCGGGTTTGGAAATCTTCCTGCTGGTGACCTGCAGATTATCCTTGATTGGATCGATACGAATTGGGGTGCTGGAACTGCGGTCACAACAGGAACGCTTGCTGCGTATATGATAGATCCTGTCGTCGGGTACCCGAATCTCTGCACCGACAAGACTCTGTATGCTGACCTCGCAGGTCTGAGTAGTCATATGGTCACATCGGAGCCGCATCTCTGTACGGATCGGCGAAACTACTGTCAAGCAATCGGAACGGTTACAACGAGCGGAGCTGCGGGAACTGCCGCCTTGACGGCATATGGATCTCCGCAGACAGGCTTGAAGCTTGACATCAACTTCCCGGATCCAGCAACCGCTCCAACGACCCCTGGCGTGATATGCATGTTCGGAGGAACCGTCGCTCCTGGTGGTTGGGTATTTTGTGACGGACAGGCGTACGACGGAACAAATCCAACCTATGCAGGATTGTTCGCCGCGATAGGAACTGCATGGGGAGACGGAACCATCGATAGAGACGGAAATCCTGGTGTCGGAACCACGTTCAATGCTCCTGATTTTCGTGGCCTATTTCCACGTGGGGCGCTTCAAACATATGCCGGTGGAGACAGGGATCAAAGCCCCGGAACTACTCGAGTAGCTTTGAAGCATAGCGGCGCTTCATATGGCGGCAATGCTGGAAATGCTGTTGGAAGCTATCAGGGTGATTCAGTCAAGAACCACAAACATCAGATGGGTGATCTCTACGGTGTAGAGACAACGACGTGGTTCAATCCGCTCTATGCTCCTGGCGTATTTGGAATCACGCACTTGAATAGAATCACCGGCAATAATCTCGACGGAACCGTGGAAACTAGACCGATGAACGTGTACGTTCCGTTCATCATCAAGCTGTAGGAGGTATACATGAAGAAGTTCGCATTGATCACACTGCTGGTTGCTCTGACCCTCGGGGCATATGCTCAGGCTCCTTACTCACAGACTGTCTCGACCACCTCTCAGACGATTGTCGCCGACAACACGTTGAAGAGAGCGATAGCATGGGGTGTCGGCCAATCGATTTCAGTAGGCGACTACCGGGAAGGTGGAAGCGAGAACATCTACATCGCCGCTTCCGCTGGCACGACTGGCGCAGGAGATATGCCTGTTCATTTCTCCGGTGAGTCGAGTGGTGTTGACACGATCGTCTGGCGATACGTTGAAGTGAAGAAGACCAGAACGGCTGTTATCGTCACGAATACGAGCGCGACGGTCGTTTACCTGGCGCTGTACGGAACGCCGGCTTCTGGTGCCGGGATTCCCCTGCTTCAGAACCAGTCGTTCGTCATTTCGAATGGAGAATACTTGAACGAGATTTCTGCGATCACCGCTGCCGGATCCGCGACTGTTGCCGTCCAAGAAGCGTACAAAGGGAGGAATAAGTAATGAAGCGCGGAATACTCTTTTTGATCTTCTGGCTGACAGTAGTGACTGCTGTCGTCTACACCGTCGCCGATATGGAACTCGAGTTTCCTCCATTTACCGGTGTGCTTTTTGGTAATCTTGATCTGAACGGAAACTGTATCGTCGATACGGATGATAACCAAGTTTGTATCGATGATGATGTTTGTGCTCCGTCTTACTATCTTGGGGATTGCGATTCTGGACTTTACGAGTCGTCTGACGATCTTCTGGATTTCACTATTGCAGGTACGGATTATTTCCAAATGCAGTCAGGACTCATATTGCTCAAGAATGCCGGCGGTACGCCTGTGATTGTTCTTGATAGCGGCAGCGGTGAGGTTCAGCTCAGCGGGGCATACTTGGATATGTTCGGCAATCCAATTCAGGACGACTCTCAAGATCATGTGGAGTTCGAGGACGATATTCGTTTGGAGTCTGAAGATGACATCGAAAATTCAGCTCAGGGTCACGTCGAATTGATCAGTGAAATAGATCAGACCGAACTGATGCGCGAAACACTCAGGAGTGACAACAGTCCCGGCAACTTGGATACTTCTGATTACATCACGCGAGCTTCTGAAGTTGCTGGCGGATATGTACTTCGTGAACAACGTGATCTTGTAGGAAATTATAGCGTTGAGTCTGCGTCGGAATTTTACCAGCTCGATGGTGGCGTATTGACATTGATTCAGACGGATACCCCTGGCTATGTAGACTTCAACGGCAGGGATATTCGAACGACTGGATACATTTCTGCTGCTCTTGACACAATAGATGTTACAGCAACTCCGAAGACAATGCTTGGCACGGAATGCTATGGGTCAATGTATGTTTGCGCGAACAGCGGCGGGGTTGTGATCAACTGTTTGGCGGCGGTGGACGAGATGAATTTCGCTGCGAAAAACAAACGGACCTACACAGGTGTAGGCGATACGATTACCGTCGCTCCGAATGGATCAGAACGAATCATCAAACCTGATGGAACAATTCTCGGTGCTGGAGTTAGCCTTGTCATTACGCCGAATGGAACTGGAGAATTGATTCGTGGTGTTTTCATCTGCGACGAGAATGGCTACTGGACGATGACAGATTATGTCGGGACACTTTCACCATGAAGAAACTCGTTGCTCTCATCCTGATCATTGGAGTCATTTCGTGTTATGCGAGAATGGGCGGACTTGGTTTTGGTGGCATCATGTTCGGTGGTGGGCCTGAAGGTGGGGGCGGTGATGGTGACTATAGTTATTTCCGTAACGTGACCATCAAGTCGAACGTCGCTGCTTCGACAACGCTCTACGACTTTCCGGTGATCGTTCACCTGGAAGCTGAGAATCTTGCCTGGACCAACAATCCGGGAGGGCATGTCAACAATCAGTACGGGTACGACATTGCTTTCACGAACTCTGAGTGGGGCCTGTTGAATTGGGATATCGAATCGTACAACACGAATGGAACGCTCTGGGCCTGGGTTCGAATTCCGTACCTCACGAACAATGCGGACACCGTCATCCAGATGGTGTACGGCGGAACGAACGAGAGCGCAATAGGGCAGGCGACGAACGTCTGGCAGGACTACGTTGCAGTGTGGCATCTCGACCACACCAACGCTGCCGGTGAGTACGTCGACAGTACTCCGTACACGAACAACCTTTACGAAGCGAACCAGAACCCTCCAACGTACTCGGACGGTCAGGTTGCTGGCGGGACGGATTGGGCAACAGACGCGATGTACTGCGCCAACAAGGATAACTTCAACGTCTTCACAAACGCAACGTCTGTCTCGACATGGTTGACGTTCGATACGATGTCTCAGTGGAGATACGTTTGGTCTCGCAGGGGCAATGCCAACGAACTTCGTCAGGTGCAGAATTCCAGCACGAACATTCAGTCTCGGTGGTATACCGTGAGCGACAACACGACCATGGATGCAAGCCCTCTTTCGTCCGGACCGTGGTATCACGTGATGCATTGCTACGACGGAACGAACATCCGGTCCTATGCCAATGGGCGACAGTCAGATATTTCGTCAATAAGCGGCCCGATCGAAGCTGATTCGAATACCCCTGCTATGGGTGCTGAACACGCTGGTATTGGTGCCGGGTATTTCTGGGACGGAGATATCGATGAGTTCCGCGTCGACAAGTACTACCGTAACGCAGACTGGGTATTCGGTTGCTTCACGAATCAGGTCGACGTTCTTGGTACTGTGCTCGTTTGCCCCGAGAGCAATGCGTGCTCCTACGCGCACACCAGAACGATCACCGTCGACAAGGACATCGCCCCGGAAACGCTCTACGACTTCCCGCTTCTCGTTTCGTTCTCGATTCCCAACATGGCGGAACACGTGAAGTCGCCCTACGGGTACGACATCATATTCACGAACAGTGAATGGGGTATGCTGGACCATGAGGTAGAGAACTACGAGACGAACGGCACTCTGGTTGCGTGGGTCAGGATCCCGTACTTGACGAACTCGGCCGACACTGAATTCATCATGGCGTATGGCGGCGAGAAACAATGGCCCTCGAGAGAGCAGGTCACGAATGTATGGGATAGCAATTTCATTGGCGTGTGGCATCTTTCTGAACCAGAACTTTCCGGAACTAATTTCTACTACGACTCGTCGAAGTATGCACATCATGGTCACACTAGAGATACTTCTGAAGGCCCTCAACGATATACTGGCGTTGCCGGGTACTGCCAACTATTCGACGGTGACAAAGACGAGATACAGATTTACACCGGCGCTGTAGAGGACTTCGACATCAAGACTGGAGAACAGCGCACATGGGAATGTTGGATGGCGGTAACGAATTTCGAGGGAGCAGATGACAAATATCTATGCAAATCTGACGCATATGACTTTCAGCGTTCACGTGCCCATGATGGTTCAACGCAGACCAATTATCTGAATGCGAGATTGGATCTTACGTCAGGCAATTCTTCTCTTTCTTTCACGAATACACCAGCCGATGATGGATCTTGGCATTACTACTTTGCGTCATGGAACAATTCCTCATATGAGCATGTTGCTTTTGCTGATTGGATCGACTTCTACAGTCGTTCTGATTCATTTCCAGTTTCAACAAATGGCTCAAGGTTCCGTATTGGTGGTGACGGAACGGTAGATATGCTTAACGGCGTGATGGATGAGGCGCGAGTATCCACCGTTTGTCGTAGTACGAATTGGGCATTCACGACGTGGACGAATATGCTTGATCCTGGTGGCACTGTTTCTGTGGGTGGGCAGGATGGAAGGTTTGTGCTTCCGGAAGCTCCGCTCGCATGGTTCAGGCCGAATGGTACGAACTTGTATCTCCCGACCGATCACTCTGGCAATGGGTACACCATGGCTGCATACCCATCCGCTGTCACCGGCCCGGATCGAGAGGTCACTTCGACGAACATCTATGGCGATGTGATCTATACATTCGATTACAATGGTTCTACTGAGCACTTCGAGAATACGTCTTGGCCTGAAACAAATCTGTTCAGCAGCGGCGGTACCGTTCTTATCTGGGCGGATGCAGACACCTACGGTGACTACCACTACTTCTGGAGTTTCCAGTTCGACAATAACATTGCCGCGAATGAACCGACGATCGGTGAATACATCTCCGGATCAGGAGCGATCTCTTTGTTCGTCCAACACACAGACAGTAGTTACGACGAGGATATCGACGGAGCTTGCGGATACAACTGGAATCTGATCGCCGTCACGTTCACGAATAATGCTGAAACGCATTACGTGAACAACGTCGAGGAGGGGAGCATGACGATGCCGCTCACTGGCGGAACGTTCCTCTATTTCTACATCGGTGTCGGATGGCAGTACAATGCGAATTCAATGCATTGGGATGGGAACATTGGCGATGTCATGATCTTCGACAAGATCCTCTCGACGAACGAGTGTATCGCGATCGGGGCGGCGATCTGCCCCACTAACTACTATGCGGAGTTTCCGTACTACCCATGAAGAAACTGATTGCAATCCTGTGCCTTGTTCCGTTCTTCGTGCTGGCTGCAGAGAAGAAGGTGATCATCGTGATGCTGTCAACGACGTTGGGCACAAACGATTGGGCTCAGCTTGAGGCAACGTGGTCGCAGAAGCTCGACGGCGATGTTCTCGACACGAACAACTGGCTGATCGTGGAGAGGATTTCCAACACGAATCAGATTGCGTACTTCAATATCGTGACTCCAGAGAAGCTTGGAAGGAATCCATTCGATATCGATGCGGATCCGATGAACCTTTGGGCGACGAATCATCTCGATGCTCCTCAGAAGGCGCTTTTTGTGGAGGCGACTCGTGATCATCATTCCATCACAAGCGCGGTCGCGTTGGCCGGTGTGCAGTTCAGGAGATACAAGGGTCCCAAGGAATGACGATGGATGCTTCAGAAATAATCCTGAGCATGCTCAAGGATACTCGCCAGGAGGGAAAAGAGGGTAGGCGGCGTATTCTCGAGAAGCTAGATGGAATCGACAAGACTCTCGAGAACCATGAGCTGCGAATCAAAGGACAGGAGGAGCGCAAATGTCCAATTATCCAGCCGACTGTCCAGGAGCCAACCACTTGGAAAGGCGTCGTTGCGAGATGGGGAGCTGGACTTGTAGCCTTTGCGCTTGTAATTACTGCGATCGTTATGATTGTAGGCATTGTCCTGGGTGGATGGAATCCGTTCGGGCCATGAGAATGTTCAAGGTAAAACTCGCATACACGCATGACTCAAAGAGCCTAACGAACGAAGCTATTCGTCGCGTTACGGGTGGTCCTGCTCATGTCGTCATCGCTTTCATCCATCACGACGAGACTCTCTATTTCGAGTCGATCTGGAAGAAGGATCCGGTAACGAAGAAAGATGGCGTGCGTGGACCTCTTCCGATCATGAGAATCCAGAACTGGCTCGTTGAAAAACCGGGTCGAACAATCGAATGGCAACCTGTAGACGGATACCTTCCGTTCTCATTCGAAGAGACTGAGAAGATGTTCGCTGACCTATGTGCTGCAGTTCACACGGTCAAATATGCAAAACTTCAGATCGTTCAGAATTGGATTTCAGGAAGGGCGAACATTCGGATTTCTCGTGGAGAAGGAACGAGGAACAAGTGGACGTGTTGCGAAGCTCCGGTTCGCGTGTTTCCTCTCAGGTTTCTCGATTGTCTGAGAATCAGGAGTATTTCAGCAGATGACTTCTTCCCTGGCGGTGATTCGATCTACAGTCTTCGTGCAGGGGTCGACCGCATAATCAAACGTTTCGGTGTCATAGAATAGGAGAATGCCATGCCTACACCGCTGCCGCCTGAAGTAGATATCAACTGTGTTCAAGAGTCGTGCACCGAACGTGCTCTTCAGACCGCCGTGAACCACGAACCGTTGACGGCTCCCTTCACGATTCCCGCCATAGCTTCATCGACAACGATTACCGTTGGAGTATCTGCTCAGTATGCTGTCGGGATGTACGTGTGGATTCAGAATGCCGGTTACTTTGAGATCATCGGAATTCCGAGCGACACTTCTCTCCTGATTCAAAACAATGGAACAGAAGGGAATCTTGCTCCAGGAGTAGTAGCCCCTATTGCTTCTGCAATCGTCGCCTTGGCTCCTCCGACGTATCCCATCATAAGCGACCTCTTGCCGCTCTACGATACGGTTTCTGAGGCTGTTGCAAGTCCGATAGACGGGAACTCAGCCATCGTCAAGCTAACGAATGGCGGATGGGCCGAAGTCGACATGTACGTCTTCATCGCTGAGAACGGATGGTACAAGGTGACCGCCGTTACATCGGACACTCAGATCACTGTCATTCGTGCTGATGATCAAACGATCAACGACGGAACGACGATTCCGCTTGGATCAGCGATCTACCCCGAGTATCCGCGAACGTTTCTCATTGATACAGAGAAACTCCAGTGGATCAACAGCACGAACTTCTTTGGTGATCAGCTTGCTGGCGCAACTGAAGTTCCAATCTTTCCTGGTGCCACACAGACAATGAAGATGCTCGCTGGTGTCGAGACGGGAATTGCTCTGGCTGTCGCCAATACGATCGTGACTACTGCAATCGATATCTCGGCGGCTGCATTCACGAATCCATCGACTCCATACATCTTCCTGTCCTTGGTTGATCCTACTCCAGGAACGTTTACCGGAACCGACGAAGTCAACTTCTGGGCGGATACCGTTGTCTATAACTCATTCAACCTTCTTGCTGAAGGTGGGGTTGTTCCAAGAACAATCGATGTGAACTGGCTTGCGATCGGAATCTAATGGCGAAGGAACGACAAGATCAACAGCTTCCGACGTTTCAGGCTCGAAACGTTACGGATGGTTTTGATTCCATGATACTCGGGATGAATAGCTCGACGTATCCAGCCGCATTGGATCCAAAGCAATACCACAAGGGAATCAACGTCACTTGTCGAGCAGGCACGATCAAGACGCGTCCTCCGTTCCAGAAGCATGATCTTGATTTCGAGTTCCCGGAAGATGATCCGGATCGTTTTGCATACGGGAAGTTCCAAGGGGCATTCACGTACCAGTATCAGAATTCGACCTACACTGTTTGTTGTATCAGCGGATTCGTCTATATGATCGATGCTCAGTCATTCAAGTGCTACAACTTGACGGCAACCGTCGAGCGTAGAAGCCAGTATGTGGATCGAGTGTTCTTCTGTCAGGTCAAGGACTTCATGGTGATCCAGGACGGAATCAACAATCCAATGATCGTTGAGGGTTTCGATGTTCGCGAAGCAGATCCGGACAACGACGAAGTTCCGATCGGAACGATCATGGCGTTCGGTCACGGGAGACTCTTCCTGAAGGTTGGGCATAACCGTTTTCTTGCTGGAGACATCGACATCACGACAAATCGAACAAAGGTTCTCCAGTTCACAGAGACACAATACCTCGCTGGTGGTGGCGACTTCACGTTGCCGGCACACATGGGCGAAATCAGAGCCATGATATTCGCCCACAACTTTGAGACTGGAACCGGTTCTGGCCCTCTCTTGGTCTTCTGTGATCAGGGAGTTTCGTCCTACCGGGTAAACGAACCTCGTCTGTCCTGGCAGGAGACAGACATCAGCAACATCGAGTTCCTCGGGGCTGGAGGAACCGGTCAAGCTGGAGTCGCAATCCTCAATGAGGATTCGATCTACGTGTCGTGGGAGGGGTTCCAGTCTCTTTCTGTCGTGAAGACGATCGTTTCGACGAAGCGGCATATTTCGACGTTGAGCAAGGAGATCGACGCGATCTTGGATCAGGAAACTCAATGGATGCTTCCGTATACATCTCTCGCGAAATTCGATGGACGACTTCTTTTCACCGTCGTAGGGGAAAAGGTTGGAGCGATTGATTCCGAAGGCGATACGATCGACGACTACCGCTTCAAAGGGTTGGCATCTCTCGACTTCACTCCTATCGAAAGCATGATCTATACCGGTGGTGAAGTGAAGCCCGCGTGGGATGGCGTATGGACAGGAATCTTTCCATTGGCAATCACGAAGGGGGTCTACGAGAACAAGGAACGGTGTTTCGTTTTTGGCAAAAATGATGCTGGTCGTATCGAACTCTGGGAAATCAAGAAGACGATAGGGAATGATGGGTACGGAGATGTTCCGATCAACTGTCGCTTGTACACGCGAGCGATGCCGTTCTACGCCATTGACAAGGATATGGTACGTTCAGTTCCGTACTACGAAAAACACATCGATACTGCTTCAATTTGGATCAAGAGGTTCTGGGGTTCGATTGACGTGAAGCTTTGGGTTCAGACAGATTTCATGACTGAACCTGCATTGTTGACTACCGCCTATCTTCGTGCTGGAGAAGTTACTCATGAACTTCCAGACAGAGAATACATGTACGTCGGGAGAGAGCACGCATGGCCCAGAATGCAGTTCCCAGCGTTCGACAGAACGCTTTGCGATCCTATCTCCGGACGGTCGCTTTTGAACGGTCATGAATTCCTGTTTTGCCTTGAGTGGGATGGAGCGATGGAGATATCGAGGATGATGGTACAGGGACATATTGATAGCCCGAAGCGTGGTCTTCCATGTCCGAAGACAGGGATTCAGAGGATCGAGTTTCCGAGGGATGACTTCGACTACAAAGCAGATAGGAGTCTGGCATGAGCAGAGGAATTGTGCTTTCTATTCGTTCGGTCAATGTTCCGGATTACATCCCGCACAAGGATCGTCCGACAGAGATCGAAGAACTCGAGAACTATCTTCAGGTCAACGTGAAGACGCTTGGAGATACTGGGCTCGTGAACATCGGATCCGCAACACCATCTCCTGATGTCCGAAACATCCCATGGTTCAAACTCGATGTTGACGGTACACCTCTCGGTATCTACATCTACCACAACGGTCAATGGGTTGAAGCGATCACCGTTACCGAGAAAGAGGTCGACTTCGACACGTACCAACCTATTCTGATAGACACGACCTACGAAGCTGAGACTCCTGGCATCCTGTTTGGTACCGTTACCGATAATGATGCTGGTGTTTCTGGCGTATACGTCTATGTATCTCCAACGAAATCCGATGTCGATGGTGAGCTTCCTGGTGCTCTTATGTTGACGGCAGGTGACCTTGGTGGAGACGATTCAAAATACGTTGTTCCTTTTTCTATCCCCGTGAAGAAAGGTGATTTCTACAGGGTCGCCGAACAAGGCACTGTGATCACATTCATGTATTGGGCACCACTGGTACTAAATGACGTGGGAGGATCCTGATGCTTACTGTGGGTGATGCAAGACCATTCGTTGCTCCATGGGTGCAGGGTGGCGTCTGTGAAGACGATCCTCGCGTCCTTGCTGCAATCAATGAGGCCGAGGAAGTCCTGATCAACAAACAGATTTCTCGTGGAGTTTTCTGGCAGATGCAGATGTGCATCTACGACGGATGCGTTGTCCTCCCTCGTGAAGTAGACAGGATAGTCCGGTATCGTCTTGATGGATACGAGGGGCGGACGTGGTCAAAGTTCTACGAATTTCTGTCTTCTGGTCCTGGAGAGTTGTCCAGGTACAATGGGCCATACCGGGATCTTGTTGATCGTGGAGAAACTCCAGTTCAATACAAGATGTTCGACTACGCTCACCGAGTAATGGTGTTCTCTGATCACGAAGAAGATGACGATTCCTACATCACGATACGCGGGTATGATGAAACGAATCGCGAAGTCTTCTCTGAAGACGGAACGGTTGGTGAACGTGTTCAGATCACGAACAACAAGGGGATCTACACACAACACATCTTCAGTCAGATCACGTCCATCGTGAAGCCCACGACGAATGGATATGTCTACCTGCATGCCTACAAGCCTGATGAAGGGTACATCTATTTTCTCTCCGCGTATCACCCGGATGAAACGCGTCCATCCTATCGCCAGTACGCAATCGTCGCTCCTACTGCAACATGCTGCAATGAGGATACGGGAGAGACAGTTCGCCGTGGGTATCTGATGACTGCACTCGTGAAGCTTCGTTTTGTTCCGCTGGTTCATGACACAGATGTTCTCCGGATCCAACATCTCACTGCATTGAAATCCATGATCCAGGCGGTTACGTTCTACGACTCGAGCCAGGTTCAAGCAGCAATCGCATACGAGGCTCGCGCCGAGAAGCTTTTGGTGGAACAGAATGCTTCCTATCAATCCGACGAGACTACGATCGATTTCGATTCAACGATCAGCTTCGGGGGGCTTGAACAAGTATGAACTTTCTCACGCTTGAACGACTTCCGAATCCCGTCGCCAAAGCAATCAAGGAATCACCGATCATGCAGTTCGGTCGCAAGGCAAGAGACAGGCATCTTCTCTCCGAAGACAGTGACGTAGACGCTGTCGACCGGATGCAGATGATGCGATACAATCTGCTCAGAACAGGAGGCTGATATGGGACGCTCAAGAGAAGAGAATGAAAGAATCGCAAGGGAAGCGTTGGCTCAGTACATCGGCGAAGTAACTCCTGCTGCACTCGAGCATCATGTTGCGCTTCTTGAAGGCGGAATGTCACCAAGAGATCTGAGAGCAGGAATCTCTTCCGGCCCACAGGCTACTGGCCGGCGTGAAGATCCGAACTACGTGAATCCGTATACCGGTCAAGCGCTTCAAGAGTACGAACCTCCTAAAAAAGAACCGGCATGGTATGATCCTGGCGGATGGGATTGGAGTTGGGATCCGATTGGAGACATTGGTGATATCGCCACTCGGGAGTGGGAAAACATCACATCGGGAAATCTCCTCGAATCGTACATCTTCAATCCTGTTGGAGCAACCGCTCAAGATTTTGCTCAGGGTGTTGTGAGGAATGTTCAGCCACTTCAGGGAACATTTGCTGAAGACATTGCAAGGAACATGTCTTGGGCCGCACCGCTGATTGCGCTTTCAGGTGGCATTGCTGGCGCTGCTGGTACTGGTGGTTTTACTGCTGGAACAGCCGGAACAACCGGAGGGGGGCTTGTGAGTTCAGGAAGTACGCTTCCTGGTGTTTTCGGAACCATGAGTAATTGGCTTGGAACAGCCGGCAATGTACTCAGTGCTGGAGCAGGAAGTATCGGAAACATGCTGAATCCTCTCGTGAGTTGGATTCCTGGCATGGGGGCAGGTGGAACGGTATCCAACGCGCTAGGAGCACTTGGAACAACCGCTTCTGGACTTGCTGGCCTTGGCGGAAATGTACTCGAGTGGGGATTCATGGGAGGACAGAATCCATTTGTCTCTTCACAAGGTCCTGCATATGACATCGTCTCTGGGACCATGAGTGGAGCACCAGGAATGAGTGAGATGATTGGAGGTGTCACGAATCCGTCTTTCACGATCGTTCCTGCTGGCTCTGCCGGTGGTGGTCTTGCCGGTCTTGCTGGTGGCCTTCTGAAGGGGCTTGGAGTAACGGCAGGCCTTGGTCTCATCGGCAGTCTCTTTGGAGGAAAGGAATCAGGAGGAGGAGAACCATCTTCTTCCGAACCTCCGGTCTTTGAATTTGGTGGTCATGGTGGAGGCGGTGGAGGCGGCGGAGGTTGGCCGGGTGGATTCGAAGGTATGTACGAAGACTACTGGAGAGACATCATGGAACGACTCTACCCTCCGTATGTTCGATCTGGACGTTCGCTCGCAAAAGAGACTGCAAGTGACCTCGATAAAGAAACGATCCGACAGTGGCAGAAAGTCTTTCCTCAATTCCAGGGAATGCTTGGTCAACGTGAACGGGTTGTAAGTAGTCAGCTTCGCGGCGAACTCTCCGACGAAACGCGATCCATGATGGAGATGGTTCTTGGAGAACAGGCTGTTCAGGGTGGATTTGCAGGATCCGGCTTGGCGCGAAACCTTGTTGCTCGTGATCTCGGGAGGGCTGTTGAGGATCTTCAGCTTCAAGGACTGACTGCATCCGATCAACTGATGGCCGGCGTGAATCGAGACTTCATCAGTCGAATGGTGAATATCCCGATGACCGCTCAACACTACACCGACGAGATGTGGTCGAAGATGCCGTCTGTAGCTCAACTGCTGTCAGCTCAACTTCAGTCTCAACAGATCGCTTCCAATGAAGCTCTGGGGTATGCGCAACTTGCTCAGCAGGATGCAATCTCACAGGCTCAGATGGAGTATACTCGTTGGGCTTTCGAACAAGAGATGGCTTCTGCTGCTGCAGCACGTGACCAGCAGGCTTCAATGCTGCCGTGGCAACTTGCTGCAGCGGCATTGCCGACTGGTTTGAATTGGCTCGGCAATGCTATTGGTCTTGGATAATAGGAGGTTCTCATGGCGACATTCGGATTCCCAAGGCTCCCGTCGGTCTATCATCCGATTGACATCGCCGGGACTCTAATCAACTCGTTTCAGGCAGGTCAACAGATTCTCCTGAATACGAAACAGATCCAGCTCAAGGATCAACAGCTTCAGCTTGCTCGAGCCGTTCAGCCATATGAACTCGAGAATGCCCGCCTGTCCATTCAGCAGATGGAAACCGGAATGGTTCAGGCAGCAGCACAACACGATGTTCGGATGAAGGGGTACGAACTCGACAACCAGATCAAGCAGATGCAGATTGACGAATTCAATGCGAACCAGGTGAACGCATCAAAGGGGTGGGAAGAAAGACTTCACGCGGCTCCTGAGTACCAGGAATACATGGCTCGTGTCGGATCGAAGAATCCCATTGTCCTCGGTGATGCCCTCGCCGAATTGTCTCTGTCTGAGTTTGCTGAACAGGAGAGAGCGAACCATAGAGAGCTGGATAATTGGATCACGCAACAGGTCAATGGTCTTGGCGAATTCTCCATTCCTCAGTCAACGCAAGCATTCAACATTCTTGTGAATGCCAAAGAATACGTTCCGATGATCGACAAAGAGTCTGGAGCAATGAGTTTCGTTGGATCGAATTGGTATGACTTCTCCAGACAAAAGAAGATCGCCGATCGTCAAGCTGCTATCGGAGCTGTCGATCTTGCACTGATGTCTCAAGACGAGAAGGAAGTCTACTACGAGAAACGAACTCGATCTATTGCCGCCGACATCAGGAACAGAATGGTATCTGGCGAAAAGGTTACAAATCAGGAAAAGGCTATCCTTTCTGAATGGGAGAAGATCCGAGAGAATCTCGGGATGCCAACATTCAAACAGGATTCTCCGGTGTTCGAAGATCAGGAACCATCCGGATCTGGGCCTAGTGTATCCGGTATGTCTCAAGAGCAAGCTCTTGCTGCAGAGAAAAGGTATCGTCCGATCATCTCTGACTTGATTGCGAGATATCATATGTCTACCAGGAAAGACATGACGGATCGCGAACGACAATACGTGAGACGCTATCTTCAGATCAGGCGACAGGCCGGTCTCTCGTTGTCTGGAACGATGGTCAACACATTGACGGACCTCTTGCGATAGGAGGCGTCATGCCGAACGAGATTAACTTCTCCGTCTTTGATAACGCCGGGATCCAATTTGGTAGTACAGGCATCCCTACTCAAGAGCCAATCGGTCCGGAAGGAACGACGTGGGGATACGATGCTGCAAATCGGAACGATGTCTATGCTCTATTCAATGTAGCGACATCGCTTACTCCTGATGTCTATCAGCCGCAAAAGCCTCTCGGGACTGTCGGGGCGATCTTCAAAGCTGGTTGGTCTGGAACGGCACGTCTTCTGGCATCCGGTATGACGGCAGCGCCGGCCTTTCTTGAATTCCTTCCTGATGACCTCGAACTGAAGATTGCTCAGTGGGGTGATGCACTCGACAAAACTCTTGCTCCAGATCGTCTTCGCGCCGAAGTGCAATTCACTCAACAGCAATTTCTCACGAAGCCTGAAGACATCGGTGACCTTGTTGACAACGTGAATGGACTTCTGGCACTGACGGCTGAGAACGCTCCTCTCATGGCAGCATCCTATTACGGCATGAGTGCTGCAGGAACAGCCCTTGGCGGTCCTGCGGGTGGGGCTATAGGTGCTGCTGGTGCTTTCTTCGCTTCATCTCTTCCAGTGATGTCTCAGGAAGCGACATCGTTTCTTCAAGAGGGAACTCGATACGGAATCGACAAGGACATCCTGGCAAAGTATGCACGTCGTCATGGCTTCTGGAGCGGGCAGGTTGAACACGCAACAAACCTGATGACAATGGCGTTGTTCAGCAAGGGTCTTCCGAAGAAGATACTTGCTGCATTCCAAAAACGTGCGATCGGATTCGTCCTTGGTCATGGTGCTGCGGCGGCTGCAGAAGGCGGTGAGGAAATCGCTCAAGGCCGAATGATGGAACACTACCTCAACAAGGCTTTCGGAGAAATGAGGCAGCGTCATGGAAATCTATGGAAACCGAATCAACCGTACACTGCTAGAACAATCGAGGATGACATCTACGAAGGAATCGTAGGAGCGAGCATATACGGAGTCATGGGATTCAGTGGAGCTGCACAGCGAACTGTTCGCGGGCAAGTCTCTGAGGACGTTCAGCGTCAAATGAGCATGGTCGATCTCGGGTGGAGAGCGGATCCCGTTATCGCTAGATCCGTTGCCGAGGAGCATGCTCAGCATCTCGGAGAGATTCTCGTGAGTCCTGCAGCTACCGGCGAAACGTTCATGCACAAGCTGACTCGTGGCCGGCTCGGGTGGCTGTTTCCACAATTCAAACGTGGCGGCGTTGAGCAGATGTTCGGCGAAGACAAGTACTTCAACACTCGTGAGGCACAGAGGATATTCGAGACAGAAGGAAAAGAAGGACTCGCGAAGCTTCTTGCTCGACGGTCGAACACACGTATCGTCGAAGACTCCAATGTGGAAAGTTTTCGTGATCTGATTCAAGCTGTTCGATCCGGAAAAGTAAGATCGACTATCGATCCGGAAGAATCGTTCAACCGCTTCTTGCGCAATCCGGCAGACCAGACACAGAGAATGTTCATCTCTGATGCAGTTGACTTCGGATCTCTCGGAAAAGACTTTACCTCCAAGTACAACGTCTATGCGTTGATCACTTCGCTTGATCAGTACAACGACCATTCGTTCGCTTTGAAGGATGCTCACGGGATCATCCTCAACAAGAATGCTCCGACAGATCTAGCGATTGACGAGATGGCGAGAACCTTCACTTCCTTGAAGGCGAATGAGATGCTCGACATTCGCAACATTCTTCTCGACTCTCAGGATTCTCCTGTGTTCAGCGAACTCGGTGGTCTTGATATTCGATATCAGATCAACCGAATCCTCCGGATGACTGAAGAGGATCTGAAAGAAGGACCAGGGTACACGCGTCAACCAGGATGGGAATCCCAGACGATTGATGGCAAGGAATACTTCACTGTGATTCCTGGTGCTCGAAATGGATTTGAGAACGGAAAACCATTCCTCGAGGTAAACCAGTCGTCACAAGCGCCATCCTTCATCGAAGACATTGTCGAAAGTACGCTCAGGTCTTCACAACGAATCATGGACAATGACTCTGATACTGGTCGAGCAGGCGCACAGCTCGCAACGTTGTACGAGACATGGGCTCAGAATCTTCGTCGCAATCTGGAGGCGATGGTCAAGTCTGAGGCGGTTCCCGTTCCAGTCGATAAAGAACAGGCTTTGCGTGATCGTCTCGAAGCATCTCAGCATCAGCTCGACAAATACTCTGCGGATCCGGACTATCGGGATCAGTACAATTCTCACCGTCTGAATTCTCTGAAGAACCGGATGCAGAAGATCATGTCGCAGATGGCTGAGATTGAAGAAGAGGGAATGTACGAAAAGCTGAAGGCTCGTATTGACGGGATTCAGGCTGAACTGAGCATTCTCCCTACCGGATCTCTCGCTTCAATGTTGCTCGAACAACTCAAGACGAATCCTCTCGAGGTCTTCTCAAAGGTGATGACGTTCTCGCATCTTGGGATCAAAGCATCGAAGAGCTTTGGTGATACGACCATGTATCAGATTGCTGGACTCACGCGATCTTCAGACGGGATTATCGGTGGCGAATTTGATGCTGTCATGGAGCAGCTACTCGGGGCACCGATGTACTCAAGAATGAAGGCTCTCGGAACTCAAGTGACGCCAGCACAGGTACAGGCTCAGGATCTTGGGATCACCAGAGCATACGCCGGCGAAACACAATACCCTGGAGAAGCCGCGCCGACGCGTGCTGAATTGGATCTGATTCAGATGGAGGCTCGAGCGATCGAAGCTATCCAGAATTCAATTCAGTCGATCGACAACAATGTTGAGGTCGATCAGCAGGCTGACGCCTTCTCTCTACTGTCTCCAGAAGAGACGCAAGTCTTGAACAAACTCGTGTCTGAGTATCAGCGTGTTACCGGGAAGAAGATCAAGGCTGGTGACTTGAAACAGCTTCTCGATGCGGCCAATGTTGCACTTCGCGAAGACATCAGGTTCAAACTGAATCTCGAGAATCGACCAACAGTCATGATTGAAGGGATGACATCTCCGCTTGATCGCACGATCGCTGCGCTCGAGCGAAAGAATAATCCCAACGAGGTAACGCTTCGTGAGTTCCTGAAAGGGATTCGATCCGGTTACACGCCAGTTGATACTGAAGCGGTGATACGTGCTCGTGAGGTTTCTCCTGGAGCTATCCAAAGGCAGGCTCGAGATATCCTTTCTCGCCAGGAAGCAGAACGTGCCGAGATGGAACGTCGCTCTGATTATACTCCGCTTCAGCCATCGTTCGGAGAGCCAGTACCTGAAGTAGGTATCACTCGAGAAACATACATGGAAACAGCTCCATGGTGGTTGAAGAGCGATCCTGAGTTGATCAACAGATGGGTTGACAGATCGCAACCTGATGCTGAAATCGTCTCAGAATTCGTGCAGCGAAACAAAGAGTGGATCGCAAGGATGCGCAACAGAGGATATCCGCTTCCTGCCGATCAGTATGAAGCGCGTGAGCAACTCGCGGATGCTCGAACGAAGGCGCAGTCAAGAGAACAGTTTGCTCGTACTCCGACATACGGAAAGCGTGGTTCCGGTCTGGAACAATTCGGAGCTAGGGAAGTCACAGTCCGTGCTACATCTGCAGAAGCGGCACGATTGACACCAGGAGAAGAAGCACTTCTGAGAGGAGAAGCCATTCGTGAAATCGCTGAAGAAGAAGAACTCCCGCCTTCTCAGATTGATCTCGAAACTCAAGGATTTGGTGGGGCAGCTCTGGCTGTTGAGGCACGTCTTGCTGTCAGTGAGGCGGAAAAAGCTGAACTCACAATGCGAGGAAAGCGAAAGCAGCGTATCCTCGATCCTCATCCACCCGGTACACGTCCTGCAGATGTTCTCACGAAGATTACGAACCTGGGCGACACGGCGTTCGGAACGCTTGCTGGAGAGACGAACGTATCTATCGATCAACAACAGGCTCTACATGGTGAGGATTTCAGAGGCGCAACGGAGAAACGAGTGCTTGCAGCGTTTGATGAAGCAGATGCGGCAATCTTCTATGTCTCTTCGAAAGCTGCGGATGATGTCAGAGGATCTCCGATCCAGAAGCTTGTCAACACGTCGTTCCTCGGTCAGTTTCCGAACATCCAAGCAGAAGTCGAACATCCCACCGTAACACATGGGATCAGAGATACCGCTTACTACAAGCCGGTGATGGTGATCAACGAGACTCAGCTTGCTCAATGGGGTGAAGATCTCGTTCCTCGTCTTCGCGGATTCCTGCTTGATACAGGCGTCAGGAATCTTGCCGTGATGGGTGTAGACGCTGTTGAGAGCGAAGCCGGCAGGGTCATGCAGAATCAGTTCATCCCTCTCTTGGGCGAAGCGATTGATCAGTCTGGTGAAGTAGCCTACGATTGGGAGCAGTTCACTCAGGAAGGCGTTGTGTCGGAGATACCGTCTCGAGGACAGATTGCTCAGGAACAGTTCCACCAGGACATGGTCAAGGTCGCTGGTAATGATTCTGTGTTGTACGGTGCTACCAGGAACGTATTCCCGAAGCATCACTTTGAGTCAGCCGCTCATGCAGACGCATGGCTCATGCAGCACCAGAATGACAAGGTGACCTGGAAAGGGAAGTACACCGGTCGGACCTACATGGAAGCTGTCCAGCGTGAGTCTCGGTTCCTCCGTGACCAGACGAATGAGCAGAAGCCTCTACATCTACCTGATTCTATCCTTCGTCGTTACGGAGACAACCTCGATAACGTCACTCTCGTCTTCGCTGAAGGAAAGCCGAATGCTCATGGAGTTCAGTCTACAGAAGAGCTGATCAAGAAGCATGGATGGATGATCAAGGATCCGGCTGGTGTGTGGCGTGAAGTTCCTCGTGGAGCTGAGCATCCCACGACATTTGCTTTTGATACCGCGAACACAAAGTGGGTTCTTGGCACAGATCGAGTCGAACTTGAGAAGGCTCTCAAGAAGCGTGGCTACCGAAGCGAGGATGTTAAAATCAGAGACTATCGTGGCAAGACGAGAATCATCCGTTCGTTCAGTCCTCGATGGATGAAGCGTGGCACAGCTACCAAGACTGTGTACTTCTCCGGTGGATTCAATCCGATCCAGCAAATGGACAAGGGCCAGCTCGCTCAGCTCATTGCGATTCGGCACAACGAGGATCTCCAGAAGCGATCTCTTGCTTCCTGGGAACAGGCACAGAAGCCTCCAGCGAATCCTCTCGTGAAACCTGATCTCACTGAAGTTCAAGAAGGGGATTCCTCCTATTCGCTCCAATCTCCTGTTACTGCCGCTATGGAGGGAGCCTTCATGCGGTCAGGAATGAGCCGTGAAGGAGCCTCACAGGCCGCATTCGATGTCGCCTTGAACATTGCTCAGGCCAAAGACAACGCCTCTCAGGAGCGAATTCTGGCTCGTTATCGCCAGCTTCAGGATCCGGAGACTCAGAAACTCATGCGTGGATGGATGAATGAGACTCGTGCGGATCGGGAAGCCAGCGCCAAATTCCGTGAAGAACTTGCTGCGCGTAAAGCAAAAATGGGAGAAGATATCCTCCCTGTCGACAACGGTACGGCGGTCGTCATGATCCCTGATGGCGATTCATTCTCATTGATTCCTCTGTCTGAAATGGTTGCTCTATTCCACGCTACTCCGAACATCATAAAGGGTGGGTTCCGAGACCAGTTTATTCGAAGCGGAGCAGGTACTCAGGAGTTCGGGTACGGCCATTACTTCACCGGAAGTATCGAAGGGCTCGAGCAGTACGCGAAGGATCTTGAAGCTCAGGGTGGTCCTGTCAATCTCTATGCAGCTCGCCTTATCGCAAAGGATCAGTACCGATTCCTTGAATGGGATGCTCTCAGCGAAGAAGACAAGGCGCTTCTTGGTCGGTTCGCAGAAGGTGAAAACTGGGGTAGCTTCGTCTACAAAAAGATGGAAGCTGAGATGGGTTCGAGAGAAGCGAGCAAGATGCTCTATCAGATGGGGTATGATGGGATCAAAGCGAATGTCGAACATGGTGGTGTATCTCAAAATACCTATGTGATCTTCAATCCCAACACGGTCAGCGTAAGGGATGCTCTGTCGCTTCGTGGAGGGTTGAGCACAAAGGATCTGATTGATCTCTTCAACGCTGAGACAGACAGCTTCTCTCTCACCTACGTCGAGGGGCTCGAACAAACGTTCGACCAGGGATTGTTCACTGCAGGAAAAGAAGGACTCCAGAAAGTCCTCATAGATTCTTCTCGTGAGAATCGTGCACGATTTGAGAAGGCTCGCATCCAATCCCTCAACTACAAGAAGATGGTTCCCGATCCCGTTGTTCGCGAAGCGATCGCCGCCATAGCTGATGATCCGAATAATCCTGTAGACATTGGCGATCGAAGCGCGAAGGACATCCTTGCTGAAGCCGGCCCGGAAGCAAAGAAGCTTCTTGCTCAGTACAAAAAAGACATCGAGCAACAGCGTTCAGAAGTGAACAAGTACGTTCGCAATCTTACTCAAGGTGAGTGGGTCCATTTCCTTCAGCACTACCTTCCGCACATCTACAGTTCCGATCGTGCTTCTCAGGCTATCATCAAATCCTATGCGAAGAGTGCGAAGTCTGCACAGAAGAGAAGTATTCCTACCCTGAGAGAAGCAATCAGCATGGGGCTCACTCCGGTAACGATGGATCTTGCCGACATCTACAACATGTACTCTCGTGCGATCTGGCGGGCAGCTACGAATCGAAAGATGATCGAGTATGCCACCATGATTACCGATGATGACGGCACGCCAATGGTCCGCGCTGTTCCGAAGGGAGAGATGGACAAGTATACAGCTCTTCGTGACGAGGGGTACAAGAAGGTCGACTCGCCATACGAGGAGTATCAGCATTTTTGGATTGCTCCCGAAGCGCGACAGATCATGAAGCATGTTCTCGACAAGCGATGGGATGCAGGATGGTTGAAGTCGATCGAGAGATTCAATGCCTGGACCAAGACGGCTGGCCTTTCTTTCTCTCTCTTCTTCCCGGCAACCATTCTCGAATCCTCAATGGCAGTCATGGGGCCAGTGAAAGGCGTTCGCACTCAGTTCGGAATCTTCCAGCAATCCAGAAAGAAGATGCTCGAGGATATCCGAAACAATCCTGATCGAGTAGATCCGTGGATCCGTGCTGGTCTCGTGTTCTCCATCACTCCGGATATCGATACCGGGCTGATCAACCGTGATCTGAACAACACGATCAACTACCTCGACCAGTTCAAGTGGAAGGGTCCGAAGAAAGCCGTCGAGACTTTCAAGTCCTGGAAGAACGCATGGGACGAATGGATATGGATCAAAGATCATGCCATGATGAAGCTTGCTGCAGCGGAGAAGGTCTACAACGAACTGGAACTTGCGCGTCCCGATATGAACGATATCCAGAAGCAGCAACTTCGAACTGAGATTGCTGGATATCTGAATGATGCGATGGGTGGGCAAGAGTGGGAACAATACGCGTGGGCCACTCCGAAAGTTCGACAGCTCATGCATATGTTCATCTTCGCTCCGGACTGGACGATAAGCAACCTGAACATTGCTACTGCAGGCGCGTCGAATCTCTTGAATATCCCTGAGTTCAAAACGCACACAGCTCAACAGCGCCAACAGGCTCTCACGAAATACTGGCCGAACATGCTGGCAATTCTCTTTGGGCTTCCGGCTGTTGCTCAGGCATTGATCTTTGCTGCGGGTGGTGGTGACGACGACAAGGGTGATGAACTGTACCCGTTCCTGAATGAAGTAGGGAAGCGTACGCATATTGATATCACTCCTCTTGTTCGGAAGATCGACGAAAACATGGGAACCGACTGGACTGGTCCAACCGGGAAGCAACGGTACTACATTCGCTTCGGGAAACAGGCGTACGAGATTGGGCGCTGGTTACAGAATCCGATTCAACAGCTCATGAACAAGTCGAGCATGGCCGTGAAGACTGCGTATGAGCAGACGACTGGTCAGAACACTGCTGGATGGGATATGCCGTTCGCCGATGATACACTCTGGGGTGGGATCATGAACGGCGAAAGGATCGATGCGATTGCGGAGAAGTTCAAGCCGATGTCCCTTTCAGGAACCCCTGAGAAGCCCCCTGCTTTTGTTGCGCCTGTCTCGAAGGGTATGACAATGGCTCGAGCAATCTACGAGATGGGGAAAGTGTTTGCTACCTATGCAGATAACGGAACCATGGCTGAATTGAAGGGGTATCCTCAATACGTCGAGAAGCTTGCTGAGCTGGTTCCTGAAATCGTCGAAGCTGTTGAACTGGCAGGCCTCCCGACAGAAGATGCTGTGCGACAGGCGAAGGCAAGAGTTCTTGCTGATCTGTACCAGGAGTTCTATCGGGCGCTCGACAAAGAGAACTTCCGGAAAATGGAACGAATTGCTCCCGCAATCATTCGGATGCACGGCACGATTGACGCTGTCAACAAATCCATCGAGAACAAGAGGGAACGGCAGGGTGCGGAGTACGATCTCGAGAAGAGACGGATC
>Ga0180438_10001169_pt1 | contig 47252 bp, 39 predicted proteins | sample SS_ome_12_FD_132455 | JGI IMG/M metagenome (GOLD analysis project Ga0180438, IMG submission 132455) | Hypersaline lake sediment archaeal communities from the Salton Sea, California, USA - SS_3_D_2 metaG | ecosystem: Environmental > Aquatic > Non-marine Saline and Alkaline > Hypersaline >...
GCTGTTGGACAAAAAGACGGGGTTCCGCGACGCCGGCTTCGGCCTGGACATTGTCGACTGGATCATGGAGCCCGGCACCGACACGGCCTATCGGGACAAGCTCGAACCGGGGTTGGCCTACCACTTCGGCGACCTGGTCCACGGCCAGCGGGCCAAGCGCTCGATCGAGGGGCCGCAGATCTGCACCCAGGCCAAAGCGCTCGAACCCGCCGTGGTCCGCGGCGAGGGCTTCGTGGCCGTGCGCCAGAGCTTCCAGTACCGCACTGCCGCGCCCGGCCGTCGGGTCGGCTCGGTGTGGACACAGTGGCTCGTCTTTCCCGTGGGCAAGCGCTACTTCATCTCCATGGACCGGATCGACGCGGTCAACTCCAGCGAGGGGATGTTCCTGCGCGTGGACATGCCGGGCCACATCCGCCACCAGCGAGGCGACACCTTCAGCGAGATCTACCTGAGCTACCACGGGCAAATCCCCGCAAACGAGTTCTTCGAGGACTTTGCGCCCGACGCGCGGTTTCACTACCTTCGCGGGCGCGGCGAAGTGCCCGAGCGCCTGATCCGCGCCTACCGGCTCCGCGATCCGAAGACGGGTGGCGAGGGCCCCTGGCTGGCCGGGATGACGCTCGACCCGAGCGTGGTCTACGAGGCGTGGTGCCACCAGCGGGGCTACGTCTGCATGATCGAAGAGTTCGGCGGCTTTCCGGTCAAGGCCGGCGAGTCGCTGAGCGCGGCGTTCATCGTGGGCTACTTCGACTCGATCGAGGAGATGAACGAGGTCTACGACCGGCACAAGGGCAACCGCGGGCTGGTGGTTTCGCCCAAGGGGTGGAAGCTCGTCGAAAAGGCGCCGGACGCCGAGACGGTGCTGGACCCCGCGTTCGGCGTGAAGAAGGTCGCCGAGGGCTGCAAGTTCACCGAGGGCCCGGCCGTCGACGCCCACGGCACCCTGTTCTTCTCCGACGGCCCGAACGACCGCATCATGCGGCTTTCCAAGGACGGCAAGCTGGCGGTCTTTCGCCAACCGTGCGGCCGGGCCAACGGGCTGATGTTCGACCAGGAGGGCCGGCTGGTGTGGTGCCAGTCGGCCGGCGAAGGGGGCGGCCGGGCCGTCGTGCGGCTCGAGAAGGACGGCAGCCTGACCACGCTCGCCGACCAGTTCGAGGGCAAACCCTTCATCGCGCCGAACGACCTGGCGATCGACCGCCGGGGACGCATCTTCTTCACCGACCCCTACTTCCGCGGCGAGAGGTCGCAGCCAGCCAGCGGCGTGTATCGCATCGACGGCCCGGGCAAGGTCGCCATGGTGATTTCCAACCTGCTGAAGCCCAACGGCATCCTGGTCACGGCGGACGGCCGGTACCTCTACGTCTCCGACCGGGGCACGCAGCAATTGCGCCGCTACCGGCTTACCGACGACGGCGGCATCGCGGCGGACGGGTTCATCTACGATTTCTCGCCCGACCGCGGGATCGACGGGATGTGGCTCGACGTGCATGGGAACATCTACGGCGCGGCCGGGCTCGGCGAGACGACCGGACTGTTCGTGATCAACCCGGCCGGGCGCCTGCTGGCCCACCAGCCGCTGCCGGAGATGGCCACCAACGTCACGTTCGGCGGGCCCGACATGCAGACGATCTACGTCACCGCGGGCGGGAACGTTTACGCCATGCGAGGGCTGATCCCCGGCGCGCGGCTGCCGGACGCCCCGCGCCACTGAAGAGCGATCCGATGAGTTCGTAGTGACCGCATTCATGCGGTCCCCAGACAGCCCAAGGCGCCTTTCCGCAGCAACACGCAATCAATGCAGCAAGGCCCGATGAATCGGGCCACTACAAACACTCGTCAGACAGAGCTTGGAGAACCACTCATGACCGCAACGAATCGCCGAGGGTTTCTTCGCCACGCCGCGGCTGCCGCGGCCGCCGTGGCCGGCACCGGGTTGAGCGGGCTCGCCGCGCCGGCTGCAAACGGCCGCAAACGCAAGTTCACCATGGACCTCGTGCCCGGGGCCATCGGGGTCCGGGCCGACCTGCGCGAGGCCATCCGCCTGGCCGCTGCGCACGGCTTTGAGTCAGTGGCCCCCTCGCCGGGGTTCCTGGCCGGCCTTTCCGACGAGGAGTTGGCCGAGCTCACGGCCGACATGAAGGCCAAGGGGCTCGTCTGGGGATCGGCCGGTCTGCCGGTGAACTTCCGCGGCGACGAGGAGAAGTTCCGCGAGGGGCTCGCCCGACTGCCCGAGACGGCCGCGGCGCTGAAGCGGGCCGGGGCCTGCCGCGTGAGCACCTGGATCTCGCCCCGCCACGACGAACTGACGTACGTGGCCAACTTCCGGCTCCACGCCCGGCGCCTCCGCGAGGTCGCCAAGGTGCTCGGGGAGCACGGGCAACGCCTGGGGCTGGAGTACGTGGGCACCAAGACCCTGTGGACCGGCGGGCGTTACCCCTTCATTCACACCATGGCCGAGATGAAGGACCTGATCGCCGAGATCGGGCGCGACAACGTGGGCTTCGTGCTCGACTCCTGGCACTGGTACACCGCCGGTGACACCGAGGCCGATCTGCTCTCGCTTCGCAACGAGGACGTGGTGGCCTGTGACCTGAACGACGCCCCGGCCGGTGTGCCGGTCGAGGAGCAGATCGACGGTCGCCGCGAGCTGCCCGCGGACACGGGCGTGATCGACCTCGGGACGTTCCTCGGCGCCCTGGTCAAGATCGGCTACGACGGGCCGGTGCGGGCCGAGCCGTTCAATCAGAAGCTCAACGCCATGGAGAACGAGCCGGCCGTGGCCGCCACGGCGGCGGCGATGAAGAAGGCGTTCGCGCTGGTCGAGTAGCTTGTCGCTTGTTCACCGCCGGGACAGCTACGAGCTTTGCACTCGCAGAGAGGCGGAATCACCGACGTTCTCCCCTTTGCAGGAGCGGCAGCCGTGAAACATCCGATGTCCCGGGCCGTTGCGGTGTTGTTGGGCATTGCCGTATCGGTCTCTTTCGGTTGCGCCGATGCCGTTCAAGACGCGGACCCCCCCGGCCCGCCGGAAAAACCACCTGTGGAAGACGAATTCGCGTCACAACCTCAAGCGATCTCGGAAGACGAGACGGCAGCCGTCGCCGCACTGCGGAGGCTCGGGGCCTCCGTGGACCAGGACCCCGACGGGGCGTGGCACGTGCTGAGTGAAGACATGGAAGGAACGAAGGACGTCGACGATTCGTGGCTCGTACACCTCACTGCACTGAAGAACCTCAAGACTCTCAAACTCTGGAGCACGGCAATCACCGACGCCGGACTCGCAACCATTGGGCAATTGGACGACCTCGAGCAACTGCGCCTTTACGATTGCAGCAAAGTGAGCGGCGCGGGACTGATACACCTTCGAGGGCTAATGAACCTCTCGTCGCTGGACGTTGAGAAGACGAATGTGGACGGTGACGGGCTGAAAGACCTTCGCGGGCTGCCGAACCTCAGGTCCTTGAACCTCCTGGAAACCAGGGTGGACGACGACGGCCTCGTTCATCTCGAAGGGCTGAAGCAGCTCAGGTCCCTTAGACTGGATTGCACGCGAATCACCGACGCGGGCCTGGTGCATTTGAAGCCCTTGTCGCACCTCGAATTCCTGCACCTGGAAGCCCCCTTGTTGCCCTACGAGCCGGGGAGAGATCATTTCTACGGCCCGAGCAAGATCGGCGATGCCGGGCTGGCACACCTCGTCGGCCTCCCGAGGCTTCGGGTGTTGAACCTGGAACACGCCAACGCCACGGACGCCGGGATCGAGCATCTCTCGCGGCTGACCGGGTTGGAGATTCTCGTACTGAACCGCGAGAACCTCAGCCGCGAAGGGTTGGAGAGGCTCCAGAAGCGCCTCCCACAGTGCGAAATTCACGATTCGATGACCGACGATGACGGGAACTTGATTCCGGGCTCCTTCTACTACTGAGCGGCTGGCCGACACCCTGCGGCAGAGGAAACCCGCTTGACGCGAAGGTCGGGCCCGGCTAATGTACGCTGCCCTTTCGGGCCCGGCCAACGCGAGAAGGAGGGCCCCCCGTACGGGAGGGGGGTATCAGGGCCCGGCTTCCGCCGGCGGTTTGCCACGGATGGCCTTCACCGACTTAAGCTACGCGATCTTCCTGCCCGCGGTCTTCGTCCTTTACTGGGCCGTGCGCTACAAGACCGCGCAGAACCTGGTGCTCCTGGGCGCCAGCTACCTGTTCTACGGGTTCGTCCACCCGTGGTTCTGCCTGCTGATCGCCACGTCGACGGTCGTCGACTACCTCTGCGGGCTGTTCTTGGACCGGCCGGAGCGTCGCCCGGGCTTTCGCAAAGGGGTGCTCGCGGCCAGCCTGGTCGTCAACCTCGGCATGTTGGGGGTGTTCAAGTACTTCAACTTCTTTGCCGAGAACGTCGGGGCGTTGGCCGCGGCCGTGGGCGTGCGGGCCGACCCGTTGTTGCTGTCGTCGTGCTGCCGGTGGGCATCTCGTTCTACACGTTCCAGACGCTCAGCTACACGATAGACATCTACCGCGGCCAAATGCGGGCGAGGCGCAACCCGATCGACTTCGCGGTGTTCGTGTCCTGCTTCCCGCAACTCGTGGCCGGGCCGATCGAGCGGGCCCGGCGCTTCCTGCCGCAGATCGAGACGCCACGCCGCTGGCAGTGGGAGCGGCTCTTCGCGGCCGTGCCGCTGTTGATCCTGGGCTTCTTCAAGAAGCTGGTGGTGGCCGACAACCTGGCCGGGTTCGTCGAGCAGGTCTACATGCTCCGCGAGCCGTCGGCCTACGTGCTGCTGGCCGGCACGGTGGGGTTTGCCATCCAGATATTGGCCGACTTCTCGGCGTATACCGACATTGCCCGGGGCTCGGCCCGGCTGCTGGGGTTCGAACTGGTCGAGAACTTCAACGCCCCCTATCTTGCCGTTTCTCCCTCGGACTTCTGGCGACGCTGGCACATCTCGCTCTCCACCTGGATACGCGATTACCTCTACATCCCCTTGGGCGGCTCGCGCGTGGAAAGCCGCTGGCGCCACGCCTGGGTGCTGATCGTCACCTTCGCGCTCTGCGGGCTGTGGCACGGCGCACAGTGGCACTTTGTCGCCTGGGGGCTATTTCACGCCCTGCTCTTGGTGATCTACCACCAGTTGGGCTTTGGCGGGCGATGGCGGCCCGAGGGCGTGCTGCACTTGGCGGCAAGCTGGGGCGTGATGACGTTCTTGACCCTGGCCGGCTGGACGCTCTTTCGCGCCACGAGCCTGGGTTGGCTGGCCGGCGCGGTGACGCACGGGCGCCTGGGCCTCGGCGGCGACGACCTCTACGTGGGCACGCTGATCCTGGGCTACTGCCTGGTCTACACGCTGCCCTGGCTGCTCTACGCCGTGGTGCAGCGGTTCTGGGCCCACCTGTACTGGAACCGCGTGGTCTATCATTGGCTGCTGTTGAGCCTGATCGTGCTCTTGGCCAACCGGGACCCGGAGGCGTTTATCTACTTTCAGTTTTAGGAGCGTTGCTTTGTTTAGCGCCGCGCCCACGCGGCGGGGTCCCGGCGTGGACGCCGCGGCTAAGCGTGCGTCGAGCGAACCATGAGCTTCCACCAGCCCGAGCGACTGCGAACCTGCGTGATCGGCCACGCCGCGATTGCGGCCGTGTTCGTGGCGGGGTTCTACGTCCTGTTCGTGCGGTCGGGGAGCACGGGGAGGGACATTGCGGCCCGCCGTGCGGCCATCGAGCAGCAGCGGCCCGACCTCGTGTTGGTGGGCAACTCGCTCTTGAAGGCGGCGGTCGACGCCGAGCGGCTCGGCGAACTGACGGGCCTGCGCACCGTCAAGGCCTGTTCCGACGGCTCGGCTTCGCTCTGGTGGTACCTGTACGTGAAAAACGTGGCCGCGCAGACCGAGCACCGGCCGAAGTACGTGGGCATCCTGTTCCGCGACGCTTTCCTCACCGAGCCGGCCTTCCGTGTGACGGGCATGTACCAGAAACCGATCCGCCGGCTGATGACCGACGACGAGCCGCTGGCCGAGCAGCTCAGCTACGCCGGGGCGGGCGTGGACCACGTCAACTCGCCGCTTTCCTGGGTCCCGCGCGAGGCGCGAAACTGGCTGAACTACAAGATCGAGAAGCGGGTCGAGGACCTGCTCGACGTGCGGCGGGGCCAGGGCCGGCCGGCGCTGAAGAGGGTCTTCGCCCAGGAGAACATGACGGCCGGGCTCTACGACGAGTTCCAGCTCGGCTACGAGGACCAAAGCGACCCGGCCGGCTACGACTTCGACGCCCGGGTGCAGGCATCCTACCTGCCGCACATCCTGCGGATGCTCGTGGACCGCGACATCACGCCGGTGTTCATCCGCGCCAAGCGCCGGCGCGACCTCGAGCCGGGCGCCGAGCCGCCGGAGCTTGCGGAGTACGTCGCCAGACTCCGCCGCTACGTCACCGAGCGCGGGGCCCTGTGGATCGACTTCACGCACGACGCGCGGCTCAAGCCGGAGCACTTCGGCGCCGGCGATCACCTCACCCGGACCGACGGCCGACGGCAGTTCATGCAGATCCTCGCGGCGGAGCTGACGCCGATGGTGGCGGGGCGGAGGGCTTCGGCGCTTCGGTGACTGAATGACTTCCGGAGCTAGGCATTGTCGGAAAAGTCGGGAACGGGGTGCCATGGGCGGCTTGTCCGCCCTTGGACACCGGGATTCGGCAGGGGCAGGCAAGCTGCCCCTGGCACTCACGGCCGTTTTTCGACAAAGCCTAGTGCGTGGTAGCCGGCGTGAGGCTTTTCGGCAGCACGGCGGGCAGCTCGAGGGTGAAGCGGGCGCCGCGCCCCACCTCGCTGTCCACGTCGACCCGGCCCCCGTGCTCGCCCAGGATCTTCTGGCTTACGGGCAGGCCCAGGCCCGTGCCCCGCGCCCCCTTCGAGGAGACGAAGGGGCTGAAGAGCGTCTCGATCTGGTCCGGGGGGATGCCCGGCCCGTTGTCTTCGACGAGGATCCGAGCCGTGTCCTCCTCGGCCGGGTACTCCGAGCGAACTTGTACGCTGCCTCCCTCTTCGTTCTCGGCGGCCGCGTCCAGGGCGTTGGTCACCACGTTGAGCACGGCCCGGTGGATCGCTTCGGGGTCGAAGACCAAATCGGGCATGGGATCGGCCGGGCGCCAGCGGAGCTCGACGCCCTGCTCGTCGGCCCGGACGAGCATCAGCTCGATCACGTCGGCCACGACCTGGTTGAGGTTGGCCACGCTTAGGTCCGGCTCCCGCTCCTTGCTGAAGGTGAGCATGTCCATCACCAGCGAGGAGATCTTGGTCTGGTTCTTCTCGACGATCTTCCAGCCCTTGTCGACCACCGACTCGTCGTGGTCCTTCAATCCCATCTCGATCAGGTAGCTGCCGCCGCGGATCCCCTGGAGGATGTTCTTGATGTGGTGCGAAAGGGTGGCCACGGTCTGGCCCACGGCCGCCAGGCGCTCGGCCTGGACCATGGCCGAGTAGTAGCGTGTATCCTCGACGGCCAGGGCCGCCTGGTGCCCGATCGCCACCATCAGCTTCAAGTGGTCCTCGCTGAACTTCGGCGCCCCGCCGTGCCGTATCACTTCCTCGGCCGGGGTCGAGGTGTCGATGTAGATCACGCCCACCATGTCGTAGCGCCCCTGCATGGGCACGCAGATCGCCTCGCGCACGCCGGTGCTGACGATGCTCGCGGCCGGGCTGAAGCGGTCGTCGCGCCGGGCGTCGCTGGTCAACACCCCCTCCTTGCGGTTCGTGACGTAGTCGAGGATCGTCGAGCTGAGCTGGATCTTCTCGTCGCGGCTTATGCCCTCGCGGGTCCGACGCACCTTGGGCAGCAGCTTCCCCTCGGGCGGCTCGACGAGCAGGATGCAGCCCCGGTCGGCCTCGACCCACTCGAAAATCAGCTCCATGATCCGGTTCAGGAGCTGATCGATGTCCAGCGTGTGGCTTACGGCCAGGGCGGTGCGGTACATCACCTGGAGGTTGCTGCGGGCCCGGGCCAGCCAGGAGTTTTGCGGAAAGGCCGCGTCGAAGTCGAAGATCCGGCTCCCCTCCTCCTGGGAGACGGAGTGGATGATGTGCGACTGGTGCTCGTCGGGCACCGTGGCCCCGATGTCGACCGAGGCGGCCAAGTCCTCGTCGGGCTCCTCGGCCGGGCCGGTGTAGAGCAGCAGCGTGCCGCCGAGCTGGATCTGGTCGCCGCTGGAAAGCTGCTGCTCGCCCACCCGCCGGCCGTTGACGTACGTGCCGTTCGAGCTGTCGAGGTCCTCGACGAGGAACCCCTGGCCGTGGGGGCGGAGCCGGGCGTGGTGGCGCGAGACCTCGGTGTCGTGGAGCTGCAAGTCGCTCGCCGAGTCGCGCCCCAGCCGCACGGGCCGCTGACCCAGCTCGAAGCGAGTCCCCTGGTCGTTGCCGCGAATGACGAACAGCGAAGACACGGCCCGCCCCCCAAGAAGTGCCGGCCAGCCCGCCGGCCGGCCCCGCCCGTGGCGTCAGGCGACCTCGGCCCGCGATGCCACCGGGCGCAAAAGCAACTCTTCGATTTTACGGATCAGGGGGGCGTAGTGATAGGGCTTGGAGACGAACTCTCCCTCCGAAAGCGGGGGGCCGCTCCGCCGGGCCGTGCCCAACAGCACCAATGGGGCCCGATCGGACCGAGATTGATCGGCAAAACCCGCCGAGAGCCCCTGGTCCTCCCCGGCTCCGTCGACCAGCTCGAGGTCGAGCACGATCAGGTCCGGGTGGTGCTCGCGGGCCAAACGCAGGCCCTGCGGGGCCCCGGCCGCCGAGAGCGTGCGCAACCCGCGACGCCCCAGCACGGTCGCCAGCACCTCGCGGGTCTCCTCCGAACGGTCGACGATCAGAACACTCTTCGGCTGGTTCAAGCGTGGACCCTCCCTGGTCGATTTCGGGCCGGATGTCCTTGACCGAGTAGCATAGCCGTCTCGCTCCGCGAGACGCTCGTCCATCTCGCTTCGGCGAGATGGCTACTGCGGGCCGCGAAGCATAGCGACAGGCCCCGACCGTGTCAAAGCGAGTTCAGTGGGGCAGGCATCCCCGCCTGCCAAGACCGCAGCGAGCTTCCTTCTCCAATCCGGCTTCGGCAGGCAAGGATGCCTGCCCCACTTCACTTGACCCGGCCCCGACCAGGGAGAACAATGGAGCGATTGCGGCCACGCCCCATTTCCCCCAGTTTCCCGCCTAGGAGCTTCTCATGGCAACGAAACCGGGACCAGGTTCGTTTTGTGCCAAGCACCGCTCGGGCTATGCCGGAAAGATGAACCTGGTCCGCTTTTTGTTGGCCGCGCTCTTCTGCACTTGCGCGGCCCGGGCCGCCGAAGAGGACCACGCCGCCATCGAGGCCCGGCTGTCCGCCGACGCCGGGTACCTCGCCTCCGACGAGTTGGAGGGCCGCGGCCTGGGCACCAAGGGCATCGACCTGGCGGCCGACTACATCGCCGAGCAGTTCGCCCAGGCCGGACTCAAGACCGAGCTGTTCGAGGGCTCGCCTTTCCAGACCCTCCCTGTGACCACCAAGGCCGAGCCGGGCAAGGACAACCGGCTGGCGCTGTTCGGCCCGGCCGGCGAGGACGGCAAACCGCCCGCGCCGATCGAGTTGAAGTCGGGCAAGGACTTCATGCCCATGTCGGCCAGCGGCTCGGGCGATCTCGACGCGCCGCTGGTCTTCGTCGGCTACGGCATCTCCGCCGAGGACAAGGGCTACGACGACTACGCCGGTGTGGACGTCAAGGGCAAGGCCGTGATCGTCTTGCGCCACGAGCCGCAGCAGGAAGACCCCGAGAGCGTCTTCGACGGCAAGAAGAACTCGGCCCACGCCCCCTTTGAGCGCAAGATATCCAACGCCTATCAGCACGGGGCGGCGGCGGTGATCTTCTGCACCGACGAGCTGGACCTCGAGCGGACCCTCCAAACCCGGTATGTCCGCTGGAAGGCGGCCCTGGGGAAGCTCACCACCGAGGCGGCCGGCATCCAAGAGACCAAGGACCCCGACCGCAAGAAGATCGACGAGCAGCGCCGGCGGATCGACAAGCTGGTGGCCGAAGTGCAGCGGTGGGGCAAGCAGCTTGCCGGAAAGTATGACCCGGTGCTCCCCTTCGGATCGACCGGCCCCGGTTCGCCCCGCGACTTTCCCGTAGTGCACTGCCGGCGCGAGCCGCTGGAGAAGGTGGTCCGGGCGGCGCTGGAAACGGACCTGGCCACGCTGGAGAAGCAGATCGACGAGGGCCCCACCCCGCACAGCCGCGAGCTGGGCGGCTGGCGGGTCACCGGCCGGGTCGAGGTCGAGCGAAAGACCGCCGAGGCCAAGAACGTCGTGGCCTACTTGCCCGGCCAAGGGCCCCTGGCCGAGGAAACCCTGGTGATCGGCGCCCACTACGACCACCTCGGCTACGGGGGGCACGGCTCGCTGGAGCCGAAGAAGGAGGCCATCCACAACGGGGCCGACGACAACGCCTCGGGCGTGACCGGCATCATCGAGATCGCCCGGCAAATGGCCGCTCACCCCGCCGAGGGTCCCCGCCGCCGCGTGGTGTTCGTGGCCTTTACGGGCGAAGAGCGGGGGCTCTTGGGCAGCGCCCGCTACGTGCGCGAGCCGCCCTACCCGACCGAATCGACCGTGGCCATGATCAACCTCGACATGATCGGCCGGCTGAGGGACGACAAGCTGATCGTGATGGGCAGCGGCACGGCCAAGCGGTTCGACGAGCTGCTCGACGCGGCCGCCGAGGGGTCGGGGCTGACACTGGCCAAGCGGCCTGGCGGCTTCGGCCCCAGCGACCAGGCATCGTTCTACGCCAAGAAGATCCCGGTGCTGCACTTCTTTACCGGCACGCACAAGGACTACCACCGGCCGAGCGACGATTTCGAGCTCCTGAACGTGCCCGGGATGCGGCGGGTCGTGCAGCTCGTGATCACGGTCGCCACCGCCTTGGCCACCGAGGAGCCCCGGCCGGAGTACGTGGCCGTGACGATGCCCGTGATCCGCCAGGACGGCAAACGCCCCTACTTGGGCACGATTCCCGACTTCGGGGGCGAAGGGAAGGGCTACGTGATCAGCGGGGTGGCCGAAGGGGGCCCGGCCGCACAGGCCGGACTCAAGGGGGGCGACGCCATCATCCAGTTCGGCGAGAGCAAGATAGGCGGCCTGGTCGACATCGACGCGGCCCTGCGCAAACACCACGCGGGGGACCGGGTGCGGACCGTAGTCCTTCGGGGGGGCAAGGAGATGACCTTCGAGATCACGCTCGACCCCCCGCGGTGAGTTTCCGATAAACCCAAGAACCACGTCGGTCCCGGTCTCGTAGGGACACGAGTAAGTGTTTTTTCCTCGGTTCTTGGATTTCTTGGCCGGAAGGTTCGTAGTGACCGCATTCATGCGGTCTTTGGCAGCCCCAGGCCGGCTTTGCCGAGCAAGACCCGATGAATCGGGTCACTACGAACGCTTTCCAAACAGTTTCCAAGGGCGGGGGATACCGATATCACCGGGGTCCTCGGGTTTTGTCGAGACGGGGGGGCCGGGGGAGTTGCCATCGGGGGAGTAGGCCGAAGCGCAACCTCTTACTACCACACGAGTTGCGATTTGAGCCCGCCTGCCGATTATCTGGCCTTTACCCGGACGCCCCTTGTCGGCAGAATACCGCCTCCCTGAGGACCCTCAGGAAACGTGGGGTCAGGTCTTGACTTGTAACTTCTCAGCGGGTCCCGCTCTTGCACGCGATCGCCGGTAGGAAAAGTTACAAGTCAAGACCTGACCCCCCCTTACCCCAGGTCACGGACGACCGACCCAGCAGCAAGGAGTGCTGAACGTGAAGAAGACCGCTCTTATGGCCGCAACGGCCGCCGTGGTGCTCGCAGGCACCCTGATCTCTCGCCCGGCCCACGCTCAGGCGACGGCCCGGGCCCCCCAGGCCACCCCGCAGATCGTCCTGTTGGACGTCAGTGCCGTCTTTAAGAACCATCGCCGGATGCAGGCGATGATGGACGACATGAAGAAGGACGTCGAGCGGGCCGAGCAGGAGGTCAAGACCCAACGCGACGCCATCCGGAACCTGGCCGAGCGCCTGAAGGACTTCCGCAGCGGCACGGCCGAGTACCGGGCCATCGAGGAGGAGCTGACCCAGAAGCAGGCCGACCTGAGCGTCCGGGTCCAGCTCCAGAAGAAGGAGTTTCTGCAGCGCGAGGCCAAGATTTTCTACACCGTCTACCAGGAAATCCAGCAAGAATTGGCCTACTACGCCTCGGCCACCGGGGTGACGATGGTCATGCGGACCAGCACCGAACAGCCCGACGTAGAAAACCCCCAAGAGGTGCTGGCCTATCTGAACCGCGACGTGGTTTGGAACGCCCGGCAGATCGACATCACCAACTACATCATCGATCGGCTCAACAAGCGTTACGGCCCCGCCCAGCAAACGACGCAGAGCGGAAACACCGTCGCGCCCGGCGGCACCGCGTCGCGTCCGGGCGTCTACGTTCCCCCGCGCAAGTAGGGCGCAGCCCCGGCGGGGCCGCGTCACCCCGGCCACGGACGGCCGCGGCGCGGCTTTCGGGAACTCCCTGTACTGGTCAAGGATGACGGGCTTCTGCGGATGGTGCCCTTACGCAAGCAGCAAACGATAGCCGGCGCGGCAGTGGTCGAGGGGATCGGCTACTGGACGGGTCGCGACGTGCGGGTGGAGTTCCGTCCGGCGCCGCCCGAGACCGGCATCGTCTTCGTGCGTGAGGACCTGCCCGGCCGGCCTCAGATTCCCGCCACCGTGGCCTACTGCACGGACACGCCGCTTCGGACCACGCTGCGCTGCGGCGGCGCGGGGGTCGACATGATCGAGCACGTCATGGCGGCCCTGGCCGGGCTGCGCATCGACAACTGCTTCGTCCACGTCGACGAGCAGGAGATGCCCGGCTGCGACGGCTCCTGCCTGCCCTTGGTCGAGGCCCTGCTCGCCGCGGGCATCGTGCCGCAGGAGGCCGACCGCAAGGCGTGGCTGGTGCGCGAGCCGATCCGCCTGGGCGGGGACGACGCCTGGATCGAGGCCCGGCCCTGTTGCTCCCGGGAGCCGGTGCTGCAATACGAGCTGGACTACGGGCCCGGCGGCCCCATCGGCCGCCAGAAGCTCGAGGTGGTCCTTTCGCCCGAGGTGTTTTGCCGCGAGCTGGCCCCCAGCCGCACGTTCCTGCTCGAGGAGGAGGCCCTGGCCCTGAAGGTGCGCGGATTGGGGCGGCGGACCACCTGCCGCGATCTGCTGGTCTTCGGACCCGGCGGACCCATCGACAACCCGCTTCGGTTCCCCGACGAGTGCGTCCGTCACAAGCTGTTGGACATGGTGGGCGACCTGGGCCTGGCCGGCTGCGACGTAGTCGGGCGGATCGTGGCCTATCGCAGCGGGCACCGGCTCAACGCCGGGCTGGTCCGGGCGATCCTGGCCGCCGCCGGCGCCCCGAAACGACTCAAACGCTGCGCTTGACCCAGGAGCCGTCGCCATGGCTACGCACTTCGCCGCCAACGTCGCCGTCGATCCCTGTGCGGAGATCGAGGAAGACGTAGAGATCGGCCCCTTCTGCGCCGTCGGCCCTCAGGTGCGCATCGGCGCCGGCACGCGCCTGATCAACAACGTCACGCTGATGGGCCACGTGAGCATCGGCCGTCATAACGTGATCTATCCCGGCGCCGTGATCGGCGGCGACCCCCAGGACCTCACCTACGCCGGCACCGACACCCGCGTGGTGGTGGGCGACCACAACGTGATCCGCGAGGGGGTGACCATCAACCGGGCCAGCGAGAAGGAAACCGGCGTGACCCGCGTGGGCGACTACAACTTCTTGATGGCCTGCTCCCACGTCGCGCACGACTGCCAGCTCGGCAATCACATCATCATGGCCAACAACTCGCTCTTGGGCGGGCACGTCCACGTCCACGACTACGCCTCGCTCTCCGGCAGCGTGGCCGTACACCATTTCGTCACCATCGGCAGCTACAGCTTCGTGGCGGGCCTAAGCGGCGTGCGCCAGGACGTGCCTCCTTACATGCTCGTCGAGGGGGTGCCCGCCCGGCCGCGGTGCATCAACGTCGTGGGGCTGAAGCGCAACGACTTTCCGCCCGACGTCATCAACGGCCTGGCCGAGGCCCACCGGCTGCTGTTCCGCGCCAAGGTCCGCCTGGACGACGCCTGGGAGCTGTTGCGCTCCGGCGGCCACCTCGTGCCGCAGGTGAGCCACCTGCTGACCTTCCTCCAAAGCCAGCACGAAGGGAGCCACGGGCGCGGACGCGAACGGAGGCGCGCGGCGTGAAGCGGATCAAAGCGGCCGTCGTCGGTGCCGGACGCCTGGGCGGCTTCCACGCCCAGAAGCTGGCCGCCCATCCCCGGGTCGAGCTGGTCGCCGTGGTCGACCCCGTCCCCGAGCAACGCAACCGCGTGGCCGCCGAATGCGGGGCCCGGCCCGTGGCCGACCATCGCCCGCTCATCGGCCAGATCGACGCCGCGGTGATCGCTGCCCCCACGTCGCTGCACCACCGGCTGGGCATGGAGCTGCTCGCCGCGGGCGTCCATCTATTGGTCGAGAAGCCGATCTGCTCCACGCTGGCAGAGGCCGACGAGTTGGTCGAGGCCGCCCGACGCCAAGGGGTCGTGTTGCAAGTGGGCCACGTCGAGCGTTTCAACCCGGCCTTTGCCGCGGCCACGGCCCACACGCCCGAGCCGAAGTACCTCGAAGCGGTCCGCGCCGGCGGGTTCACCTTCCGCTCGACCGACGTCGGCGTAGTGCTCGACCTGATGATCCACGATCTCGACCTGGTGCTCTCGCTCGTGCGCTCGCCGGTGCGAAGGGTCCAGGCCCTGGGCCTCTCGGTCCTGGGCGGCCATGAGGACGTGGCCAACGCTCGGCTGGAGTTCGAGTGCGGCGCGGTGGCCAACCTCAGCGCGTCGCGCGTCAGCCACGCCCCGGCCCGGTGGATGAACGTCTGGTCGCGGGCGGGCTTCGCCGGAATCGACTTCGCCGAGCGCACCGCCACGCTGGTCAAGCCGAGCGAGACGCTCCGCAAGCGGCAGTTCGACGTCGATTTGCTCTCGCCCGAGCAGGTCGAGCACTACAAGCAGCACTTCGCCGAGGAGCACTTGCCGGTCGAGCGTCTGGAGTTTGAGGCCATCGACGCCCTGGCGGCCGAGGCCGACGACTTCGTCGAAAGCATTCTCACCGAGCACAGCCCGCGCGTTGATGGCGCGGCCGGGCGCGAGGCCCTGGGCGTGGCCGCGCAGATCCTCGGGCGGATCGCCTCTCACGCCTGGGACGACGCCCCTGACGGCCCCGTGGGTCCGCTGGCCACGCCGCGTACCCGCGTCATCCCCGCCCCCCACTTCCGGCTCGCCCCGTCGGCGGTGCCGGCGCTTCGCCGCGAGGCGGGGTAAGCGCGGGCTATGACGGCTCTATCAACCCCCGCAGCGTGCGCAGGTTGATCGCGTCGAGATCCTCGCCGTTCTCTTCGCCCTTGGGAGTTTCGAGGTACATGGGCACGCGCCGGAAGCGGCGGTCGGCCAACAGCAGACGGAAGGGCTCCGTGCCCATCTCGCCGCGACCGATGTGGGCATGGCGGTCCACGCGGCTGCCCAGCGGTCGGCGGCTGTCATTCAGGTGAAACGCCTTGATCCGCTTCAAGCCCACGAGACGGTTAAACCGGCGCATCGTGGCGCGATACTCCCTTTCCGTGCCCATCGCGTACCCGGCCGCGAAGACGTGGCAGGTGTCGAAGCAGAAGCCCAGTCGCTCCGGCTCGGCCACGCCTTCGAGAATCTCGGCAAGCTGCTCGAACCGCCAGCCGAGCGACGTGCCCTGCCCTGCCGTGGTCTCCAGCAGGCACCGGGCCCGCAGGCCGCGGGTTCGCACGTGGATTTCATCGAGTGCCCGGACAATCTGTCGCAGTCCCCGCGACTCACTGCTCGTGGTGTACGCGCCGGGGTGGGTCACGACATAGGAGATTCCCAACGTGTCGGCCCGCTGAAGCTCCTCGACCAACGCCGTGACCGACCGCCGCCAAAGCGTCCGATCCGGGCTGGCCAGGTTGATCAGATACGAATCGTGAGCCAGGGGATGCGAGACCCGAAGACGCTTCAGCGCCTCTCGAAACCGCTCGGGCTCTCCGTCGGCAATGGGCGCGGCTCGCCACTGGTTGTTGTTCTTGGTGAAGAGCTGGACACAATCGCACCCACGTTCGTGGGCCCGCTCCACGGCCCGGTCGAACCCCCCGACGATCGACTCGTGTGCGCCGAGAATGGCCATCGCGGACAGGGTATCAGCCGGGGACGGGTCCCGCCAGGCGTGGGGGATTTCGGCGGCATGGACGGACGCGGCGCTGGATCGCGAACGGTCTGCGCGGCAGAGATTGCTTGCCAAAATCCGCACGATCGCTATAAAATGACCCGGGTAAGGAGCAACCCGGGGATTCCGTTACTTTGGGGGGTTCTCGATGGGCGAGTCATGGTGGATTCTGCTGGGCGTCGGGGCCGCGGTCGCGACGTTTCTGCTGGTTTGGCGTCCGGTTCGGGCGGGGCTGCGTGAAGCCCGATTCGCCCGGGCGCGGAGGAGCTTTCACGCGCAGCGGGAGCGATTGGAGGCCAAGTTCGTCCAGCTCGCTTCGGCCCAGGCCAGGCCCAACGGCCCGCAGTGGGAAGACTGCGATTTCGACGACGACGTGGCCTACGTGCGCAATCGGAAGACGGGCGAGCTGTCGGCCTTCGTGGCGGTGACCGTGGCCATCGACGACCGGGACCCCGGCGAAGGGATGCCCGGCAGCGCGGCCGACCTGATCCGCAATCTGCACGCCGGCACGGCCGTGTTCCGCATGGAGCGTGACCGTTGGGTCACCGACGGCCGGGCGATCCTCAACCTCACCCCGTCCGAAGCGATCAGCTTCTACCGCAACGACCTGGAGATCGTCGAGCAGGAGCTGGCCCAGCGGTCGTAGTGCACAGCGCATTATGATGCCAGCTTCCGCAGCACCATCTGCAGGATCCCGCCGTGGCGGTAGTAGTCCAACTCGACGGGGGTGTCGATGCGGGCCTCGGCCGTAAACTCGACAACGCGACCGTCGGGCGCCGTGGCGCGAACCGTCAGCTCGGCCCCGGGCGTCAAACGGTCGTCCAGCTCGGGCACGTCAAAAGTCTCCTCACCGCTTAGGCCGAGCGACTGCCACGACTCGCCCGCGGGCAATTCCAGCGGCAGCACGCCCATGCCCACCAGGTTGCTGCGGTGGATCCGCTCGTAGCTGCCGGCGATCACCGCGCGGACGCCCAGCAGGTACGTGCCCTTGGCCGCCCAGTCGCGGCTCGAGCCGGTGCCGTACTCGCGGCCCGCCAGCACCACCAGCGGCACTCCTTCCTCGCGGTACTTCCTCGCGGCGTCGTAGACGCTCATCTGCTGGCCGTCGGGCAGGTGCCGGGTCACGCCCCCCTCGGTCCCCGGGGCGAGCTGGTTGCGGATGCGGATGTTGGCAAACGTGCCCCGGGTCATCACGCGATCGTTCCCCCGGCGCGACCCGTAGCTGTTGAAATCGACCCGGTCGACGCCCTGCTCGATCAGGTACCGGCCCGCCGGAGTGTCCGAGGCGATGGCCCCGGCCGGCGAGATGTGGTCGGTGGTGACCGAATCGCCCAGGGCCGCCAGCACCCGGGCCCCCCGAATCGGCCGGATCGGTTCCGGCTCGGGCGCCATGTCCACCAGGAAGGGCGGTTCCTGGACGTACGTGCTCTCGGCGTCCCAGGGGAACAGCTCGCTTTCGGCCACGGAAATCTCGTTCCAGATCGGGTTGGCCTCGAAGATGTCCCCGTGGCGGCGGCGGAACATTTCCGGGTCGATCGCCCGGGAGACTGTCTCGGCGATTTCCTCGGGCGTGGGCCATAGGTCGCGGAGGTAGACCGGACGGCCGTCGGCACCGGTCCCGATCGGGTCGTTCGCCAGATCCACGTCGACCGTGCCGGCCAGGGCGTAGGCCACCACCAGCGGCGGGCTGGCCAGGTAGTTGGCTTTCACCAGCGGGTTGATGCGGCCCTCGAAGTTCCGGTTGCCGCTTAGGACCGCGGCGGCGACCAGGTCGGCTTGCTTGACCGCACGGGCGACGGGCTCGGGCAGCGGACCGCTGTTGCCGATGCAGGTGGTGCAGCCGTAGCCGACCGTGTGGAAGCCCAGCCGTTCGAGGGCCTCCGAAAGCCCGGTCTTCTGGAGGTAGTCGGTCACCACGCGGCTGCCCGGGGCGAGGCTCGTTTTCACATGGGGCGGAACCCGGAGTCCCCGCTCGACCGCCTTCTGGGCGAGCAGGCCCGCGGCGAGCATAACGCCGGGGTTGCTCGTATTGGTGCAACTCGTGATGGCGGCGATGACGACCGCGCCGTGGCCAATGGCGGCGCTTTGGCCACCGACCGATACGGCGTCGATCCGCCCGCGTTCGTCTTGCGCGATACCGAAGCCGCCTTCGTTGGGCGAAGCCGCCAGCGCCCTGTTGAACGACGACTTGAGCTGCCCGAGCGGCACGCGGTCCTGCGGGCGTCGAGGGCCCGCCAGGCTGGGCTCGACCGTGGCCAGGTCGAGCGAGACGACGTTCGTGTATTGCGGCACCGGGGCCTCGGCGGTGTGGAAGAGCTGCTGCTCGTTGCAGTACCGCTCGACCAGCGCGACCTGGTCTTCGCCCCGGCCCGTGTCGCGGAGATAGGCCAGCGTCCGGGCGTCGATGGGGAAGAAGCCCATCGTGGCCCCGTACTCGGGCGCCATGTTGGCCACCAGCGCGCGGTCGGCCACGGTCATGCGCTTAAGCGCCGGCCCGAAGTACTCGACGAACTTGCCCACCACGCCCTCGCGCCGCAGGATCTCGGTGATCGTGAGCACCAGGTCGGTGGCGGTGGCCCCGGGCGGCAGCTCGCCGCGAAGCTCGAAGCCGACGACCTCGGGGGCGAGCATGTAGAGCGGCTGGCCGAGCATCACGGCCTCGGCCTCGATCCCGCCCACGCCCCACCCCAGCACGCCCAGGCCGTTGATCATCGTGGTGTGGCTGTCGGTGCCCACCAGCGTATCGGGCAGGGCGACCGGGCCGCCCTCGTCTTCGCGCAGGAAGACCCCCTTGGCCAAGAACTCAAGGTTCACCTGGTGGACGATGCCCACGGCGGGCGGGACCACGCGGAAGTTGCGAAACGCCCGCTGGGCCCAACGCAGCAGCGCGTAGCGTTCGGCGTTGCGCCGAAACTCCAGCTCGACGTTGGCCGCCAGGGCATCCGCCGTGCCGAAGCGGTCGACCTGCACCGAGTGGTCGATCACCAGATCGACGGGAATCAGGGGGTTGATCTTGGCCGGGTCGCCGCCGAGCCGGTCCATGGCGCTGCGCATCGCGGCCAGGTCCACGACGGCGGGCACGCCGGTGAAGTCCTGGAGGATCACCCGGGCCGGCTTGAAGGGGACCTCGACCGGCCCGCCTCCGTTGGCCTTCCAGCCGGCGAGGCGTACCACGTCCTCCTCGGTCACCGTGCGCCCGTCGCAGGCGCGCAACACCGCTTCGAGCAAGACGCGGATCGAATAGGGCAGCGATTCGACGCGAGTCAGCCCGGCGTTCTCCAGCGCCGCCAGGCGATAGATCGCGGCCGTCCCGCTGCCGGTGTCGAACGTGTCGCGGACGTGGAAGGGATCGTTCACTTAAGCGTTCTCCGAGTGATGAATGTCTGTTGACGCATCATGTCGTCCAGAACGCCGGAGCCGAAGCAACAACGGACACTTGCTCACGGGTCCTCGGATGCGCGAACTCCAACAGCCGGGCGTGCAGCGCGATCGCCCGGAGCCGCTCGTCTTCGTGCTGCGGTCCGAAGGGGACGGTCGAGCCGTACTGTGCGTCGCCCAGCACGGGATGGCCGCGCGCGGCGGCCTGCACGCGAACCTGGTGCGTGCGCCCCGTTTCCAGTTCAACCTCCAGCCACGCGACCCCGTCGCCGACGTCCAAAACGCGGTAGTGTAGCACGGCGAGGCGTCCCTCGCGATGGCCCTCGGCGACGACCTCTGCCCGGGCCTCATCCGGCACCTTGCGCACGAGGTCCTGCCAGGTGCCGGAGGCCGGCTTGACGCGGCCTTCGACCTTGGCCCAGTATGCCTTGCGAACGCGGCGGTCCTCGAACTGCCGGGAGAGCCGTCGTGCGGCGCGGCGCGTGAGCCCGAAGACCATCGCGCCCGAGGCCGGCCGGTCCAAGCGATGGGGAACCCCGAGATACACTTCGCCCGGACGCCCGCTCCGCTCGGCAAGAAACGCCCGAACGCGAACCTCGAGGCTGTCGATGCCCGGGGGGGCCTGGGTCAGCACTCCCGGGGGTTTGTTGACCACCAGGCAGGGGCCTTCCTCGTACAGGACCTCCGGGGCCGACTCGCTCATGCTCCCATTCTAGACTAATATGGGCAGCACCACGACGACGCCCCGTCGGCCGGGGCCCAACTCCCCAGTCCACGCCCTGCTCCGAAGGGACCCGCCATGAGACATTCTTCTTTTTGTGCGGCCGCGTTCGTTGTTGCGCTCTGGTTTTCCGGCACCGTGCCGGCAGCAGGGCCGGCCGATCGCGAGGTCGACCTGTTCGTGCGCGATCTGAACAGCGGCGCGGCCACGCTGGCCGACTGGGAGTTCACCAGCGAAGACCCCCAGGCCAAGCTCGAGGACGTGTGGAGCGTCGACGGGCGCATCGTCATCTGCAAAGGGACGCCCAAGGGCTACATTGCCACGGCCGGCGAGTATGGGGACTTCATCCTGCGGCTCGAGTGGCGTTGGCCGCCCGGGGGCAAGCCGGGCAACGGCGGCGTGCTCTTGCGCACCACCGGACCCGACAAGCTCTGGCCCAAGAGCCTCGAGGCCCAGCTCAACCACCCCGACGCGGGCGACTTCTGGGGGTTAGATGGTTTCACTCTAATCGGCCCGGCGGAGCGCACCGAAACGCTCGAACACCCCAAGTTCGGCAAGCTTACCCACGTAACCAAGTCGCTGGCTGCCGAGAAACCGCCCGGCGAGTGGAACCAATACGAGATCGCCGCCCGGGGCGACACCGTGACGCTCTCGATCAACGGCAAGCTGGTGAACCGGGCCACCGGCTGCGAGCGGACCCCCGGCAAGATCGTGCTGACGGCCGAGGGGGACGAAATCCATTTCCGCAACGTGCGGATTACCGTGCTGCGCGAGACCGAGAAGTGAGCGTGCCGCGGCCCCAACAGAACCCCCCTCTCCCGCTTGCGGGAGAGGGGTTGGGGTGAGGGCCTCTGAGCTCTCCAGCCGGCTACCGCTTGCGCCGTCGCCACCCCACGCCGATCCCCAGCCCGGCCAGCAGGGACCAGACGAGGATGGTGGCGGGCTCGGGGGTCTGAACGACTCCGTTGCCCTGGGCGTCGAGGATGATGAACGGCTTGCCCCCGGCAACGCCGCTAAAGCCGATCGTGGTCGAGGGATTGCCCAGGCTGGCGCCCGTGGCGTACTGCCAGGGGTAGCCGCCCGATACCGCGGCGTTACCGGGTCCGGCCTGGAAGGCGGCGAGCACGGCCGCGATCGACGGGTCGGCCTGGTCCACGCCGGTGAACTTGCCCAGACCGTGGACCAGCGCGACCTCCTCTGCCGAGAGCGAGGAGTCGTAGATCCCCACGTCGTCGATCAGTCCCGCCAGATAGTTGTTAGCATTCCCGGAGATCTTCGAGTAACCGATTCCGAGCGGATCGTCGTTCACGGAGATGTTCTTGTCAAAGCCTGTTGATTTACTCTCCATACCGTCGATGTAGACCCGCATGTACGAGCCGTCGTACGTTGCCGCAACATGGTGCCAGGAGTCGTTCGACAGGCCGGGGGCGTTGTCGAGATTTCCGTTTCCGCCCACTCCCCAAATGTAGAACCGAACGTGGTTGTAGTTCGCCTCGACTCCCCACGCCTTGCTGCTACCGAGTTCCTTGCCGACGAGTGTGCCGTCGTTCGTATCCGTCTTGTAGACCCAACCGGTCAGCGACAGCGAGTTGCCGTTGATATCAAGGGTGCTGCTGTCGGGGTGCTTGGAATAGTCGCCGTTGCCGTCGAGCGAGAGGGCCCTGCCGCGGGGGGCGCCGTTGTCGACGATCACCGCGTCGCCCTGTAGGGTCCCGTCGTTGTTGCTGGGGCCGTCGTCGTTGACCGTCGCCCCCGTCGTGCCAAGCGTGTCGTTCTCGAAGGTGAATTGCGAGATCAATGCCCCGCAAACCGGGCTTGCCCCGAGAGCAAAGGCAACGAGAACGCACGCGATCCACGGTCGTCGTGTCATCAACATGGTCGGAACCTCCTAACATGGCAAGAAGTTCGAAAAGGGCTCAATCCTCAAATCACTCGATTTCCGTCCCTGTCACTTGCGTCGCCGCTGCCACCCCAGGACGACCCCCAGCCCGGCCAGCAGGGACCAGATCAGGAGCGTCGAGGGTTCGGGAATCGGCACGTTGCCCGGGCCAAAGGACCCGGCGGCCAGCCCTTCGATCTGCCAATCGGCCAGGGCCTGGTCCCAAATGGCGAAGTCGTCGATCCGGCCGCGCCAGGATTCGGTGCCCTGCCGGCCGACCAACAGGCTGCTGGTCGTCGCCAGGGTCCCGTCGTAGCCAATGGAGTTGCCGGTGAACGAGCCGTCCTGCCAAAGCTCCCAATCCTCGCCGGTGGCACGGTAGACGAGGTGCGTCCACAGATCGTCACCGGGCATCACCGCGCTCGTGTTTTGTGGCAAGTTCCTGTTGCTATTGTTCGTTTGTATGAGGCGTCCCCAGATCTGATCGTTTCCGGCGACCCAACCGCCCAGGTTCTTGCCGTTGGTTGAGAACAGCCCGTCATTCCCGCCGGAATGGCTGCTGTTGCGCAGTGCCCAGAGGCTGATCGTGACACCGCTGCCCGGCAAGGCGGGAACCGAGGCGCTGACCGAATCGGAGCCGTCGAACTCCAGGACGCCGCCGCGCACCGAATCGTTGACCCACGTGGCGCCGGTCACTGTCCCGTTACGCCCGTTCTCCGAGTCGTCGTGGCCCGGGTCGACCTGGTCGTCGAACGAGTAGTAGTTCGTCGGGATGAGGCTGCCGATTGCCACATCGGCGCCCGCCAGCAGCCCGGCAATGCTCAAGAAGCCCAGAATCACGGTAGTTCTGTTGGTCATCGAATGGTCTCCCGTCCGAATGGACTTGGCTGAAAGAGTTCTTGTGGAAAAGCGGGCGGTGCCCGCCGAATTTTCCTTTCTCCTCGCTACTTAGCCGCTCGGACCCCATTCCTGACACCGCTTACCGAATTTTTCCCATTTTTGCCGAAATCCCCTCTGAAGTAGGGGTCCGATCGCCCGGATTCCCTCACGTAATGTGGAGCCGTGCCCCTCGTGCTTACGGAATCGTTGCCCAGCCTCCCTTCGGCATCGTTCCCTAGCTGGAGTATCGGGAACGAGTCGGGCTCCGGGCCCTTTCGGGGTCCGTGAGACGCCCACAGCACCTCCGCACCGCGGCCCTGGCCCCAGAAGCCGTACCGTGGTAAACTCCGGGTGAAGGCCGACTCTTCTCTACGCCGCAAGGATCGCAGTCATGTCTGACCGACGGCATTGTCCGCGGGGGTTTACCTTGGTCGAGCTGCTGGTGGTGATCGCCATCATCGGGATCCTGATCGCGCTGTTGCTGCCGGCGGTGCAGGCGGCACGGGAAGCGGCGCGGCGGGCCGAGTGTACGAACAACCTCAAGCAGATCGGCCTGGCCCTGCACAACTACCACACCCTGGTCGGCAAGCTGCCCTACGCCTCCGCCACGTACCCTCCGCATAGCTACCGCCCGATGGGCACCTGGGCCATCTTCATACTCCCCCAGTTGGAACAGCAAAACCTCTACGACAAGTTCGACTTCAACTACTACCTGACCGACTCACAGAACCGGGAGGCCGTCACCACGCCGGTGAACGTCTACATCTGCCCCACCGACCCGGACAGCCGCACGCCCGTGATGGGCAACCGCTGCAGCTCGAATCCCAGCCCCTGCACCGTCTCCTGGTACCAGGTCTGCATGGGCCCTACCGAGCCGGACACCTGCACGTTTTCCTCCGATCCCTGCTGCTGCCAGGGGGACCACTACGGGTCGACCAACCCGCCGAGCTACACGGGCATGTTCGGGCGCAGCCACACGTCGATCCGGCTGGACGACGTGCTCGACGGAACGAGCAACACCATCATGGCCGGCGAGACGTTGCCCAGCCACAGCATCCACAACGTGGCCTTCGGCCACAACTTCCCCATGTGCGGGACCCACATCCCGCTGAACTGGATGGAGGGCGAAGGGGCCCCGCAGACCCACGGCGGCCAGCGCCATGAGCGCACCCAGGGCTACAAGAGCCTGCACCCCGGCGGGGCCAACATGCTCATGGGCGACGGCAGCGTCCACTTCTTCCAGGAGTTCATCGACTACGTGCTCTACAACGAGCTGGGCACCCGCAACGGACATGAGCCCGCCCAACTGCCCTAGTGAGGGTTGGGGGGATGGAGTAGTGGAGTGATGGAGTAGTGGACTAGGCGCCAACACTCCATCGCTCCATTACTCCATTACCCCAACACTCCGCTGCCCCGACGCCTCGAGAAGGTGCCACCATGAACGGAAAAGGCCCCTCTTTCTGGTCCCTCCTCCTCGCGGCCGGGGGCTTGCTGTTCCTGGCCGGCTGCGGCCCCGATCGGCCGGACATGATTCCGGTCCGCGGCAAGGTGACGTTGGCGGGCGGGGCATGGCCCAAGCCGGGCACGCTCTCGTTCGACCCCGTGGAACCGGTCCCCGGATTCGACCGTCGCCCCGGCGCCGGCGATTTCGACACCGACGGCACCTTCATCGCCAAGACCGGCCGGTACGAGGGCCTGATCCCCGGGCGGTACCGCATCGGCGTGTTCTGCTGGAAGAACGAGCCGAGCCACGAGGCCGATGGCGAGCACTACGTGCCCGAGCGCTTCGCCAATCCCAGCCAGAGCGAGCTCGTGCTCGAGGTCCCCCCCGACGCCGACGGCCCCATCGAGTGGAACTACAACTTCCCGAGCGCGGAGTCCTCGCCCTGACACGGGGGAGAACGTAGCGGGGGTCAGGAACGCTTCAAGTGGCGTCACCGAGTGCCGCGACAAGAGATTGCCGCGAGATCAAACCTCCCCCGCCGCCGGCACCACGAACGGGCTGCGGTACTCGCGCGTGAGCAGCTCGTTGGCCGCCGCGTTGCCGACAAAGGTCTCGGCCGAGGGGTCCATCGAGAGGATCGGGCCCAGCGCCATGGGCGTCTTCGCCACGTCGACCCCGTTTTCCCCGAGGTGGGCTACGGTCCGTTCGAGCGTCTCGATCGAGTCGTCGACCGTCTCAAGCCGCTTCAGCTCCCGCTTCAGCTCCTCGACCGACGTCTTCTCACCCAGCCGGTAGGAGATCGTGCCGGTGTGGGCCAGTCCGGCCGAGAGGTGGCCTTCGAGGATGTCGGCCGTCAGGTCCTCGACCTTGCGGCTCCGCACGGCCTTCACGAAATTGTCGAAATGGTCGCCGCCGCCGGAGAACTTCTCGATCACCTCGCCCTTCAGGTCGAACGCCGCAGCCGAAGTGTAGCTCGTCGTGACCACGTAGCCCTCGCTGCCGTAGAAGATGCAGCCGATCTTGGCCCCGCGAAGCGGCCCCGTCTCCAGCCCGCGCACCTCGAACACCAGCTCCTTGTCGCCAAACGTGTGGATGGCCACCTGGGTGTTGGCCGAGTCGCCCGCGTCCTCGTATCCCAACCGCCCCCCGTAGCTGATCACCCGCTCGCTCAGCCGGTCGACCTGAAGCCCCCAGCGGCAGAGGTCCATTTGGTGCGGGCCCTGGTTGCCCATGTCGCCGTTGCCGTAGTGGTACTGCCAGTGCCAGTCGTAATGGAACCGCGGCCGGGTGAGCGGCCGAATCGTGGCCGGGCCGGACCACAGGCTGTAGTCGACCGACGCCGGCACCTCGTAGTTGCCCGCCGGGCCGATCGACTTGCGACGCTTGTAGCACAGCCCGCGCGCCAGCTTCACCTCGCCGATCTTGCCCTCCTGAACGTACTTGATGGCCTGGATCGAGCCGCCCATCGAGCGACACTGGGTGCCGGTCTGGCAAATCCGCTTGTGCTTTCGGGCCGTCTCGACCGCGCGGCGTCCTTCGCTGACGTTGTGGCTTACGGGCTTCTCGACGTAGACGTCCTTGCCCGCCTGCATGGCCCAGATCGACGCCAGGCTGTGCCAGTGGTTCGGCGTGGCGATCGCGACGATGTCGACGGCCTTGTCGTCGAACGCCTCGCGCATGTCGCGCACGAACTTGCACTTGGCCGTCTGCTTGCTGGAGACGGCCGCGGCCCGGCCTTCGCCCACCGCGGCGTCGGGATCGACGATGTAGAGGATCTCGGTGTCGCTGCGCCCCGAGAAGGCGCCGATGTGGGTGCGGCCCCGGCCGTTGACGCCCAGCACGGCGACGCCCAGCTTCTCGTTCGCACTCTTGGGCTGGTCCTCGGCCGCCAGGACCCGGCTCACGGGACCCGACGCCACCGCGGCCGCAGCGGCCAATAACGAATCCTCCAGAAAACGACGCCTCGTGAAGCTTGCCATCGGATTTGCTCCTCGTTGAACCCTGGACGGTTGGGAATCGCGCACCCTTTGCGCAATTCTCATAGTCTAGCTTCGCGCAGGGACAAGATGCCAGGGGCGGCCTACCGGCCATGCCACGAGCCGCCGACACGGAGCGGGTTGAGAGCCCAGCCGGCGGCGGGGCGAGCGACGCCGGGGCGGGCGGCGGCGGGTTGACCCTGATACGGAGCCGGGCCCGTGCTGCTGGACCAACTGCCAGAGGCCATGGGCCGCGAATCCTCGGGGAAACGGCCCGTCGACGCCGATGGCGTGCCGGGCACCGCCGCGTGGAACGTCAGGCGCACCGAGCCGCCCTCGATCGGCCGCGCGGCAGGAGCCGCGTCGAGCCGGACCTGCCCCGCCGGCAACCAGGTCGTGGCGATCTCGGGCCGGGCCGGGGGCGGCTGCAAGCGCTTGGGCGGAGCGGGAACCGGTTTCGAGACGATCAGACGGAGCCGCGTCGAGCCGGCCGGGCCAGCGGCCTGCCGTCGAGGTTCGAGAGACGGCGACCCGTCCGCGACAGCCGCGACCGCCGCGACCGCCGAGCGTGCCGGGCCGCCAGGCAGTGTCAACCGCGTGCCGGCGGTCGTCATGCCCCGCGCCTCCGCGGCGGGATGTTCGTCCTGCGCGACTATCCCCCAATCGTGCGATCCGTCCGCTCCCAGGATGCGAACCTCCGAGACCGGAAGCTGCAACGTCTGCCCCTCCAACCGCCCCGCCCCCAAGGCAACCACCACCAAAAAAGGTACGTAGTACCTTTTTTGCGGCAAACTAGGCAAGTTGGGGTGTCGTGAATTTCCCCGGATATATCCCATCTTCTCCACTTTCTTTGGGCAGAGGCACCGATTCCCCTTGTTTATCGGGGCGGCCGGTGCGCGAAATTGAGCGGAAGGTGCCGGTTGTTCCGATTGCGAGGGGAATCCCCGCTGTGGGAAGATCTGCGGGGGGAACGTACGTCCGGTCTCACGGCCGGTCAATTCCGGGCGCTATGGGGCGTGGAGCCGCCGTAACCGCCCCAGGGCTACTCGGTGCCGTCGCGCCCGAGAAGAACGTACGTGTCGCGGCGGACCAAGTCGGGCAACCACTCGGCATCGTGGGCCAGCGGGTCGTAGAGCGCTGTGCCCACGTTCGAGGGCGGTTTGGCCCCAAAGCCGCCCGGTCCGACTTCGCCACCGGGCTCCTCGCCTTGCGCCACGCCGAGCAGCGAGTGGATGATGGTGGGCTTATTAGAGGGGTGTGTTGGCGGCTGGTCGGGGGGGATTTCACCACCCGTTTCGCCAAAATCGCCCGCCTTCGCAGGCCCGCCGATCGAGAGAGACGGGCCGACCGCTGCGGGAGAACCGACTGCGGCCGGGCGACCGACCGCCTCCGGCACACGCTGCATGCCGCACCCGGCCAGCAGCAGACCTCCCCACAACCCCATCGTCGCGAGCCTTCTCATGGGAGCGGACCTTGCCTGGGAAAGAACCTCCGTCGATTCGGCGAATTCCCCTGGGAGACTTTCGACTCTAATTGCCAGGCGTGAAATGTCAAATTGGTGCCATGACGAAAATGGGACCAGGTCCATCTTGCCGGCACGGCCCGAAGGGTGGTTCAGGCTCGTTCCCAAAATGGACCTTGGGAACGAGTCGAGAGAGAACCTGGTCCCTTTTTCGGCTAGACGTAGCGGGTCATCAGCCGGTCGACCAGGCGCGGGGCCAAGGCGTTGAGCCACAGCAGCCAGCGGCCCGCACGGTACGTGACGACCTCGTGCTTGCCGTGGCGGATCGCCCGCAGGGCTTGCCGGGCCACCTCGGCCGGCGGCATCACCGCGTGGGCGGGCCAGCTCGGCTCGCCGGTCCGCTCAATCACCCGGTCGAAGAACTCGGTCTCGGTGGTGCCCGGGTTGACCAGCAGCACGTCGATTCCGTGCTTGTGGACCTCGGCCCGGAGCGACTCGCTAAAGCCGCACACCGCGAACTTGCTCGCGCAGTACTCGCTGCTGTGGGGCACGCCCCGGCGCCCGAGGACCGAGGCCACGTTGACGATGATCGGCCGGGTCCCCCGTTTGAGCGCGGGCAGGGCCGTGCGGATCATCTCCACCACGGCGAAAAAGTTCACTTCCATGATCGGGCGCAGGCGTTCCGGGTCGGCGTCCTCGAAGAGTCCCATGGCCCCGATGCCGGCGTTGTTGACCAGAATGTCGAGCCCGCCGAAACGGTCCACGGCGGCGTCGACGGCCGCGGCCCGGACCGACGGCTCGGTCAGGTCGCCCGCGACGATCTCGGCCCCTGGCCCGCCCGCGGTGATCTCGGCGGCAAGCTCTTCGAGCCGGTCGCGGCGCCGGGCGACCAACACCACGTCGGCTCCCGCCGCGGCCAGCGCCCGGGCGATCTGCTGCCCGATGCCGCTCGAGGCCCCCGTGACAATCGCCCGGCTTCCTTGGATTTCGCGTTTGGCCATGGGTGTGATGCGTCGTCTAGGCGCAAGCCGAAGGCGTGTGCTTCTGCCTGCCGTTTACCCTAATGCCGGCGCACGCCTGCGGCTTGCGGTTGAACGAAGAATCACGCGACGTCTTCGAACGCGGCCACGTCGCGCCGGCGGTGCGGCTGCACGTCGACCCCGTCGCCCTCGATTTCGCCCAGGTGGCGCCGGGCAATCCGGCAGTGGACCACCACGCGACTGTCCAAATAACGCTTTGAGAGCACTTCGCCGTGGGCCGCCAGGTAGGCCAGCAGACGCCCGTTCTCGACGCCCATCTCCACGTCGAGGTCGAGGAAGCTGCGGCTCAGGGCCTCGCTCACGGCCGCGGCCAGGCGCGACAGCCCGGCACCCGTGCGGGCACTTACGGGCACGGCGTGCGCATAGTGGTGCAGCAGCCCTTCGAGTCGGACCCGGTCCGGCAGCACGTCGATCTTGTTGAGCACCAGGATCGTGTCCTTCTGCCGGATCCCGATCTCATCGAGCACCCGGTAGGCCGCCGCGATCTGGTCGTAAACCGCCGTGCTGCTCGCGTCGGCCACGTGCAAGAGCAGGTTGGCCTGCCGCGCCTCCTCGAGCGTGGCCTTGAAGCTCTCGATCAAATGGTGGGGCAGGTCGCGGATGAAGCCCACCGTGTCGCTCAAGAGCACCGGCCCCCAGCCGGGGAGCTGCCAGCGTCGGGTGCGGGTGTCGAGCGTGGCGAACAGGGCGTCCTGGGTAAACACGCCGGCGTCGGTCAGGGCGTTCATCAGCGTGCTCTTGCCCGCGTTGGTGTAGCCGACCAGCGAGACGGTCATCAGGTCGGCCCGGGCGGCGACCTCGCGCTCCTTGCGCCGTTCGATGCCCGCCAGCTCGCGCTTCAGGTCACGGATTCGCCGCTCGACCAGGCGGCGGTCCTCTTCGAGCTGCTTTTCGCCCGGCCCGCGCAGCCCCACGCCCTTCTTCTGGCGCGAGAGGTGGGTCCACATCCGCTTGAGCCGCGGCATGGCGTACTCGTGCTGGGCCAGTTCGACCGCGAGCCGGGCCTGCTTGGTTTGCGCGCGGCTGGCGAAGATGTCGAGGATCAGCTCGGTGCGGTCGAGGACCTTGACGTTGGTGGCCCGTTCGAGGTTGCGGACCTGGCCGGGGCTCAAGTCGTTGTCGAAGATCACCACGTCGGCCCCGGCGGCATCGACCACCCGGGCGAGTTCTTCGACCTTCCCCCGTCCGAGGTAGGTGGCCGCGGTCGGGCGCTCCCGCTGCTGCGTGAGCCGCCCCACGACCCGCACTCCGGCAGTGGTCGCCAGCCCCTCGAGCTCCGCAAGGGGCGGCTCCTCGGTCCGGCGATCCGGCAAGAAGACGCCGACCAGCACAGCCGCCTCGCTAGCCACACCGTCGGCGCGGTCGAGTTCGTACACGGCAGGTTGGATCCTCCGGGGTTTCACGGGTGTACCCTCTATTGTAGCTAATCGACGTGGAAGTCGCGCCCCCGGGTCGGCGGCGCCCAATCAGGTGCGGCGTCTCGGCGTGTCCCCCGAAAGAGGAGGACTGCGGCGGAACTCGATAGGTTCGCGATTGGCGGCCGGCAGATTGTGAAAGAACTGACGGGTACATAGAATAGGCGTGGGAATCGCCGTTTCTCAAGAGAAGTCGAGCCTACGCATCTTCCATCGGGCAACGTGTGTCGGGGGAGAAGACGGTGTCCGGCAAGGCCCTCTGGATCGGGGCGCGGTCTTATGGTCGATTCAGGTAGGAAGCCACTCTCTGCGGCCGAGATTCAGCTTCTGCGCGAGTTGTTCCCAGCACTTCCTGGCGATTACCTGGATTACCTGCAAGATGTCGGATGGGGCGAGGCCGAGAATGGACGTATGATCTACTCAGGCCCAATCGATCCTCGCGAAGTCTACGGTGATAAGCGCGCTCGATCCTCGATTCTTCTGTTGGGGGATGACTTCCAGGGCTATTGCTTTGGCTACGACGTTGTCCGTAGAACCTACGGCGAAATGACTGACTCTGGCGCGTGGGAACCTTGGCCGCCCGATAGAGGATTCAACGACTACGTCAGGGACCCTGATTCAGATTGACACGGGAAGTGAGTGAAGTTCCGTTGACATGGTGCGGCCGCCGGGCCCGATACGTCGAGTGGCTCGGGGGGACGGACATGGCAGAACCCACCCGCGAGCTGATCGACGCCATCGAGCGCGACCGCGTGCTCGCCGCTCGGCGGATGTCGCCGGAGGAGAAGCTGCTGGCCGGGGCGCGGCTGTTCGACCGGTCGTGCCGGATCATGGCCGACGGGATTCGGCACCAGTTCCCGGACGCGGACGAAGAGCGGGTGCAGGAGATCCTCCGCGAGCGGCTGCGGAAGATACGTGAGCTGGAGGGACGAGGATGATGAGCGACGAAGCCGCAGTCGCCATGATCGACGCGCTGAACGCCCTTGCCGTCGACTACATGATCGTGGGGTCCGTATCCAGTGCTTTCTACGGCTCACCCACGGCCGGCCTCGGCGTCGACTTCGTTGCACGGCTCACACAGTCACAGGTCTCCGCACTCGCCGAGCGGCTCAGTCCACGGCTCACGCTCGAACACCCCGAGGAATCGGGCACGGCCTTGCGATATCTCTTCCGGTCGGCGGACGCCGGGGCTTACGTCGAACTCTACCGGCTTTCGGACGACCCGTACGACGAGGAGCGTTTCGCCAGGCGTGTTCGCGTAAAGCTGTTCGGACGAGACACGTTCCTTCCCACAGCGGAAGACGTCGTTGTCACGAAACTGTTGTGGTATGGAGAAGGCCCGCGCGCCAAGCACTTCGAGGACGCACGGAACGTGGTCCTTGTCCAGCGGGACGCTCTCGATTGGGACTACGTCCAGCGCTTGTGCGACCGGCACGGCACGCGCGAACTGCTGGACAAGATTCGTCGCTCGATTCCGCAGGTCGACTGATACGGATTCGCCACACTCTAGGTCACAGGATCGTTTAACCCGAAGCCGAAGGCGACGGCGCCGGTCCGCGGTCACCTCCAACACGGCTGCGCCTGCGGCTACGCGCTAAACGAAGCGTCGGCTTCGCTAGGTCACCCCGTCCTCGATCAAGTGGCAGTAGCTATCGTACCGCCGCTCGTCGATGCGGCCGTCGGCTACGGCGTTCTTCACGGCGCAGTCGTCCTCGTGCGTGTGGGTGCAGTCGGGGAAGCGGCAGAGGCTCACGTAGGGGCGCACGTCGCGGAAGAAGCCGGCTACCTCCTCGGGGATCACGTCCCAGAGCTGGAACTGGCGAATGCCCGGCGTGTCGACCACGTAGCCGCCGAAAGAAAGCGGCAGCAGCTCGGCGGTCGTGGTGGTGTGGACGCCCTTCTCGGTGTCGGAGCTGACCGGGCGCACGCGCCGGGCCAGCCCCGGCTCGACGCGGTTCAACAGCGACGACTTGCCCACGCCGCTCTGGCCGACCACCACGCTCTCTTGCTCGGCCAGGGCGCGCCCGAACCGCTCGACGCCGAAGCCCGTCTTGGCGCTGGAGAGGAGCACGCGGTAGCCCATCTGGGAGTAGACTCCCACCAGCGGCTGGAGCGACGCCGGCTCGACCAGGTCGACCTTGTTGATGCAGATGATCGGGCGCACGCCCCCCTTCTCGGCGGCCAAGAGCAGGCGGTCGATCAGGTTGGGCTTCAGACGCGGCTCGGCGGCGCTGGAGATGATCAGGAGCTGGTCGACGTTGGTCACCAGGATCCGCTGGCGCCCGCGGCTGGTGCGGCACAGGCTCCCGCGACGGGGCTCGACCCGCTCGATGATCCCCTCGGGCGGGTCGGTCCCCTCGACCGGCCGGAACAGCACCCGGTCGCCCGCGGCCACCACGTGGCGCTGGTCGGTGCTCAGCGTCTTCAGTAGCCGGCGCGTGGCGCACTGGTAGACGGTGCCCTGCTCGTCCCGGACCTCGCTCGCCAGACCGCGGATCGCCAGCACCCGGCCACGGCGACAGACCGACTCGTCCACTTCGAGCTGCACGCCGAGGCCCGGCTCGTCGCCCAGCTCGATTTGTTCGCCGCGCACGGTCCGCTTGCGCGAGAGCTCCCCTTTTCCGCTGATGCGCTCATGGCGCTTCAGCTCGTCGTCCTCGAAGTCTTCGCGGTCGAACTCCCGGGTGAAGTCGGTCTTCCGCGTGCGGACCTCGCGGTTCTTGCGAAACGAAGCGCGGATCTTTCGCTTCTTGGCCATCGCGTGTTGAGGCGAAAAAGAGACCAGGTCCATTTTTCGCCACGAAACTAGCGCCGCCGAGCGCTGAACTCGTCGGGCAGATTGTCGGGCAGGTCGTCGGCGATCTCGTAGCGCTTCTGTTCGGTCGGGTCGGGCTTCAGCCTCGACGGGGAGACCCGCTTGCGGTCCAAGCCGGCCCGTTCCAAGAGAGACGAACCGAAGATGCTGGCTTCTTCTTCGTCGGGCGGAGGCGGCCCCACCGCGCCAAGCTGGGCAGGCGCATATTTCAACTCGTACTTGTGCTTGGCGATGGAGATGACGTCGTTCGGATTGACCCGCTTCTCCAGCACCCGAGACCCGTTGACCTTCACGCCGTTGCGGCTCTTCAGGTCGCGCACGTACCAGTAGCCGCCCTTGACGGCGAGCTGGCAGTGATGGGCCGAGACGTTCGAGAACCGCAACACCACGTCGCAACTCTCGCGGCGTCCGACCAGCAAGGACTTCTTCAGGAGGGGGATAGGATCCCCTCCACCGAGGGGTACTAGTTCACCGTACATTTCAGTGCTTACAGCCTCGTGCCTTTGGCCCTACAACGAAAAAGGGACCCGGTTTGTGTTGTGCGAAGCACCCTTCGGGCCGTTGAAGGCAAGACAAACCGGGTCCCTTTTTCGCTTCCCAGTGTCCAGCGTACGTACCAGTCTAGTCAGCTTGCGGTATGCGGTCAACCGAATCCCCCGATCCGAGCGGGCAGGCGGCCTTGTGGCGCGAGGCCGGATTGGCCTACTTCTCGCGGGGTCATTTCTTCCGGCAGCGGTTCGGCGCCCGGGTGTGGAAGGTAAGCGTGGACGGGGGGTTCGGCTGCCCCAATCGAGACGGGACGCTGGGCACCGGCGGCTGCGTCTTCTGCGACCCGGCGAGCTTCAGCCCCAGCCGCCGGCAGGCACGCCGGACGGTGCGCGAGCAGATCGACGAGGGCGCCACGCGGCTTCAGACCCGGTGCGGCGCCCGGCGGTTCGTGGCCTACTTCCAGCCGGGCACGAATACCTATGCCCCGGTCGAGCGACTCGATGGGCTGTATACCGAAGCATTATCCAGCCCCCAAGTGGTGGGGTTGATCGTCGGTACCCGGCCCGATTCCGCCGACGACGAGGCCCTGGCACTGCTCGAACGCCTGGCCCGACGCACCTGGGTCGGCGTCGAGTACGGGCTACAGTCGATCCACGACCGGTCGCTGCAATGGATGAACCGGGGCCACGACTACGCGGCGTTTCTCGACGCATACCAGCGGAGCCGCGGCCGGGGGTTCGACGTGGGCGTCCACCTGATCCTCGGCCTGCCCGGCGAATCCCGGGAAGACCTGCTGGCCACGGCCCGCGAAATGGCCCGACTAGGGGTCGACTCGGTCAAGCTGCACAACCTCTACGCGGTGCGCGACACGCCGTTGGCCGAGATGGTGGCTGCCGGCGCGGTCCGGCTCCCCGAGCTTCACGAGCACGTCGCCGCCGTGGTCGATTTTCTCGAGCAGCTCCCCCCCACATGTGTGGTGGATCGCCTAAGCGGCGATGCCCCGCCGCAGTATCTCGTGGGGCCGGCGTGGTGCCTGGACAAGCGGGCGGTCCATCGCCGCGTCGAGGCGGAATTCGCCCGCCGGGGCACGTACCAGGGCTTCGCGCTTAAGCGGCGCGAGTAACGGCCGACGAGGTGTCGCGACGCGTCGGGCTTGAACAACCACCACACATTTCTCACCAGCCGTAGCGGAATTCGCAAGAACTCCGAGTTCGAAAACGAGTTGCGTCGGAATCCTTGCGAGTTCCGCCAGGACAAAGCGCACCGACCGCCCCCTGCTGGTGAGACATGGGGGCTGACCCCGCGTATCGCGATACCCCGCCAGAGCGCGTTGTGGGGGTCTTGGGGGCGGGGTGTGGGGGTGGCAAGCGGCGAGGCGAGTATCGGAAACCGGTCGTTCTTCGAGACTCAGTTTTCGTAAAGAGCCGCCGGCAGCCCGACGGCCCCGAAAACGGGCCTTGAGGCCCGGTTGGTTACTTGGTTCGCCTCCTCCTCGCACACCACGCCAGCCCCAGCAGGCCGAGGGCCCAGATCAAGAGCGTCGACGGCTCGGGGATAACACCGAGGGTCTGGAAGTTCAACTCGTCTGGATCCGTCGTGACGAGCACGTTGTCGATCTCACACAGCCCTGCCACCGTCGTCTGCGGCACGTTGAAGGAGAAGCCGACAAAGGAATACGTGCTGGTGTCCACCCGGAAGGGCAGATTGTTGTACGTGTCGTCGACCGAGCCGCTGGCCAGCGACTGGATTCGCAGGTCATAGGTGTTCAAGCCCGGCGTGTTCTCCGGATCGACGGTAAACGTGTAGCGATACCACGTCTCGTCGGCAATGGTCGTCCCCAGCGCGTTCCACGTGGAACTGTCGCGATACTCGGGGCCTCCGCTGGATCCGCGGATGTGAAACTGGAGGTCGGGCGGCCACGTTCCGCCGTCGCGCAGAACGAAGTGCGGGTTCAGCGCGCCCGACGCCGCCTTGAAGTCAAACTGCACGTACAGCGTATCCGAACTCCCGACCGTGATACCCCGTGTGATCGAGGGGTTCGGATTGACGTGCGTCGAGTTGCTGTAGAGCCGCGCGCCCTGGTCATCGGTGGGGCTGTTCTTGATAGGCGATTGCGCCGGGGGCGTTGTGGCGTAGGCGTTGCCCGTGTGGGTCCAGGGCGGGTTGAGATTGCCGCCGACGTTCGGGGTGTACGACTCGAAGTCGTCGGAGATGATCGCCGCCTGCAAGCTTGCGGCGGCGAAAAAGGCACCCAGCAAGATCACGAGGCCCCTCAGACCCAGATTGTGGATGTACATCGGGTTGCTCCTCTCTCTCGGCTGTCAACCTCCCAGGAATCAGGGGCCGCCGGCGTCCCGATCGCTCGGAAATCGGACCCTGAGGCCCGGTTGTTCACTTGGTTCGGCGCCTCCGCCACCCCGCGCCGATCCCCAGCACGCCGAGCCCCCAGATCAGGAACGTGGACGGCTCGGGAATGACGTCGCTGGTAGGAGCGGGAACGAGTTTCGCAATGGTGAAATCCCAGTTGACCGCGTCATAGCTGTCCGACCCGTGGGGGCCCATCGCCACGTAGATCGTGTCCCCCGCAACCAGATCGCCCAGGTCCAATGGGAAGGACAGGCCGCCGGCTCCCCACACGTACTGCTGTGACACGAGCGTGTCGTTGACGTACACGAACAGGTCTTCCCCGTCGCTTCGGGAGTCCGCGACCCTGACCCAGGCATCGGTCAGCCCGTAGGCCGCGTCCTCGGTCACCGTGTACGCGGCGATCGCGGACTTGCCCGATTGTCCCGGGTGTCCGCCACCCCAGTTCAGGTGCACGTACCGCGCGGGCACCGGGTCCGGAATTCCCGCCACCCCGTCCGAATCGTAGCGGTTCGATCCGTCCCACAGCAGCGCAGCGTAGTTGGCGCTGTTGCCGATGGCCCCGTTCTTGTTCCACAAGTACTGCCACCCCGCGCCCGGCGCGCCGGTCTGGTAATCGTCGCGGTAGTCGGCCACGGGCACGATCGTGGGCGCCGGGCCGAGGTCCGCCGGAGTGACGGTTAGGGTTGCCGTGACCGTCGTGTTGTCGTAGCTGGAATTTGCCTTCTTCGAGTTGACGACGAAATCGAGTGCCGTGCCGGCGCGCATCGGAATCGCGGTCAGGCTGTTCGTGATACCGGTCGTATCATTCGCGGCGATGTCGTGGCTGGCGAGCTGCCGTCCGCCGGCGTAGACAAGCCCCAGGATGCCGTTGCCGCTGCCCGTCTGCGCATCGGCAACCGTGTAGGTGACGTCCACGACCGCGTCGACCGGAACCACGTAGCGGCGGACCGACGTCTTGTCCTCGTCCGGATGCTGGGTGCTGGCGTTCATCCGGGTCCAAGGCGGATTGCCGCCCGGCCCACCCCAGTCCCAGTACGTTCCGGTCCAGAAGTCCGTGGCACTGATCCCGGGGCCCTCGTCCTCGGGAAACGGGATGAAGCTGTCCGGACCCAGGTAGAACCCGTCCGTGTACCCGTAGTGCCAGTTGGCCTGGCCTTGCAGCCCATTGCACAGGGCGAAGTCCGATACGGAATCCGCACCCGCAGGCCCCGCCGACCAAGCAAGAACCCCGATCAGAACTGCCAGCCTTTTCATGGTGGTTCTCCTAGCCGCTAAGGTCACCCGGAAATCGGGCCGCGAGGCCCGGTTAGTCACTTGGTTCGCCTCCTCCACCCCAGCCCCATCGCCAGCCCGGCCAGCAGCGACCAGATCAGCAGCGTGGAGGGCTCGGGGATGACGGTCGTGGGAGCCTCCGTCAGTTGGTTGAACCACACGTTGTCAAAGAAGGTCGTGCGACGGTCTGACAATCCTCCCTCCAGCGACCCGACGATCGACAATTCGTACGAATCCTTTTCCGCGACGAACGCCGGGGATTCGAGTTCCGTGAAGCTGCTGAAGATCACTTCGGCAATGTCGAACAGCACGATTTGCGTGCCGAGGTCCGCGTCGAGCAGCACGTCAAAAGCCGTGCCGCCGTTTGCAGCTTGTCTCGCCATCGTCAGCAAGCTTAGGGAGTATTCCGCTCCGACTTCAAATCCACTAATCGTCTGTACAAAGGAGCCGCTATTCTGGATCAGCGCGTGCTGGTCCCCTTCCGGGGCAGGGATACCGCCGTCCTGAAACGCACTGATATTGCGGGTGATGCCCGCCGCACCGGTGATCGTCCATGCGGAACCCGAGAGGTCGCCGCCGCCAACGCCGTTTGCCTGCTTCCAGTCGTTGTCCGGCTGAACGGGGTTTTCGAATCCGTTGTCCGCGATGGTCGGACCGTTACGGAAGACACGGAAGTTGTCGACAAGGAGACTTTGGGCAGGAGACGCGGTTTGCTCGATTTCCAGTGTTTCCGTGACACTTGTTGGAGTAAATACGATGTTGCCGGCGTAGTAGGAGTTGGTGCCGCCCACTGGTGGAACTGAAGCATCGGTGAACGTGCCGCTTCCGATCGTCGCCGTCATATCGGGATCGTTGCCGCTGCGCGCGTTGTAGTCGAACGCGATCCGGTAATTCTTGCCGGCCTCCCAGCCCGAAATCGACTGAGCAATGTTGGCGACGTTTTGCAGGAAAGCGACGTTCGACGCGTTGTTGCCGTTGTCGCGGAATGGGCTGCCGGCTCCGTCGCCGGGATTTATTCCGCGGTTCCCGGTCCCCGGCCAGCTCGGGATCTCCGCCGGGTTGCTGCCGCCTGCGTAGCCGGGAAAGCTCGTGAACAAGTTCGCATCCGTATCGAACGTTGGATTGAGAATGACCGGGAGCGCCACGCGCCCGGCCGGCGTCTCATAGGCTGCGGTCAACTCGGCCTCCACAGCCTGAACTTGCGGCAACGTGAGCTGCGTATCGTAGATTCGGATTTCCGCGATGTCGCCCGCAAACCATACTTCAGGAGCAACAAACTTCCGACCGACGCCGGTGATCGGGTTGCTGAAACTATTCGGAACGGTGTTGCCGTCTACGGATCCGTTAAGCCTTAAGCCGCCCGTAACGCCCGCACTGTTGACTCGCGCGTTGATGCTGCTGAAAGCGGACGTTTCCCCCTCAGGCACGGGATTCGAACCCGTGGAATGGGCGCCCACATTGGCCTCGAGCGTCTCTTGTCGCCCCGGCGCCACGATCCGGTACTGAAGACTATCTAATGCGCCGGAGAATATCGTTCTGGGACTTGTTCCGGTGTTCGGCCGGAGATAAGCAAACGCCGTGTATCCATCCGCAGGTGAGGCAGGCGAGATTGACGAGGTCAGATTGAAGAAATCATTGACACCATCGAACCGCACGACCGACGACCCATTGGCGGTCCGGTTTGCAACCACGCTCGGTCGACTGGCCCCTGTGCCCTGCGTGGCGTGGTTGTTGTTGCCCGAGGTGTCGGTCCAGGTACCCGTCAGCGGGCTGTAGTTGGCGGCTTCCAACTTCAGCATCAGCGCGGCGCTCGCCGAGGTGGCCATACCCAGGGCGGCCACGACGGCGACGGCCAATACGACTGAAAACTCGTTGCGTCTCATGGCGTCACTTCTCAACAAAGAGTCGTTATTTGAAAGTCGGTTCTCGTAAGGAGCCGCCGGCTTCCCGACGGCTCTCGGAAACGCGTCACCAGGCCCGGTTGGTTACTTGGTCCGTCGCCTCCTCCGCCAACCGACCAGTCCCAGCAGGCCGAGGGACCAGATCAGGAAGGTCGAGGGCTCGGGGATGACGCCGGTCGCGGCGACGGCGAAGTCAAGGACGCCGGTGGCCTCGGTGAACATCCAATCTCCGCCGGCGTCGCTGTAGGTCCAGATGTCGCTGCTCTCGGTGAAGGTCGGGCCGGCGTTCATTGCTATCGAGAACCCTGTGTCGAAGGTCTCGGTCAAGTTGACGACGTCAACCAGCAGCCAACTCCCCGAGCCCGTCACATCAGCGACGTCGAGGCGCAGGGCCCCGTTGAGGTCGACAGTGCCGGTTCCGAGGAGTTGGGTGAAATCGCCGGTGGAGTTAATGTCCATCAACAGCGACCCGTTGAGCGTCGACGTGCCGGCGTTGACGGTTGTGTCCCCGGTGTAGGTGTTCGCGGCGTTCAGGACCAAGTTGCCGTCACCGTTCGCAGTAATCGCGCCAGGGCCGGAAATCGAGGCGTTCACAGTGATCGTTCGGCCCGATCCGGACGAGAACGTGCCCCCTCCGGCCTGGACCGTGACCGTGCCGTTAAGCGGGGTATTGGTATTGCCTTGCCACTGCCCCACCCAGCCGCCGTCGATCCGCAGATCGTTCACCGTAATCGGCCCGTTGCCCTTGAATGCCATCCCCCCGCCGCTGAGTGTCAGGGAATTGCCCTGAAAAACGTAGGTATTGTTGTTCGGAGGCGTTCGCAAGTAGTACCCCGCAGAGAGGTAGTTATTACCGGCCGAGGGTGCCCCGCCGCCGCTCCAGTTTCCTGCCGTATTGAACGAGGACGTGTTGAGGGCGTCGTTCGCGGTCAGCGAGTAGTCCGCCGCCTGCACACTGCCGCACAGCACAACCGCCAGGGCAATTCCCAGCCCCACCATTGTCCGATAGTTGCCTATGCACTGTCTCATGTCACACCTCCCAGTTACGGGTGCTTGCCGAAACTCTCGTTCGTCGGATGATTTTGGAGCAAGCAGTTCTCAAGGAAGCTCGCTTCCAGGGGTTTCGATACCCCTTTCTTACCTCCCATATCTCCCACCGGCACTGCCGGCGCCGCCAGCCCTCCCGGGCCAGCAGCGACCACATCCACTGGGCGATGGTCGCCACTGTTTCAAATTTCCGTGGTTTTCTGGGACTCGATTTTCGTAAGGAGCCGCCGCCGAGGCGACGGCTCTGGAAAACGGGCCACGAGGCCCGGTTGCTCACTTGGTTCGCCTCCTCCGCCACCGCACGCCGATTCCCAGTCCGGCCAGCAGCGACCAGATCAAGAGCGTCCCCGGCTCGGGGATGACAGCGTTGATGGCCAACGTGTAGTAGCCGTCGTTCGAATCGTCCACTCCGGCAAGGCTGAACGAGACAAGGTCGGCAGCCAGGCTGCCGCCGGAAGCGGCCAAACTCCAGTCGAAGTCATTCGTGGGACTGTAGAGAAGCCCGAAGTCATCCTCGGCGCCCGGAGGGGTCAAGCTACCGTCGCTAAAATCGAAGCCGAAGGTTGGGTCCAGTGCGCCCGTAATATCGACGTACCACACGCGGTCCCAACGATGCCCGGAGGCGAACCCCTCGATCGCGACCAACGAGTTCGTCGCGACCTTGTGACCGGCAAATGCCCATTCGTTGTTATCGAGACCGCCGGTCACCTCGATCCCGAAGCCGGCTGCGCCTGTAGTGACGACCTGGTTCGATCCGTCCACCTGGCCGATTCCGAAAACATCCGAGTCGTAGTCGCCGTTGGCTCCATCATCTCCGGCGTAAACATCCACAGCACCGCCGCCCGTGTTCAGGGGAACGTCATACTTCGCGCTGAGGTAGTTGTCGGTGACGATCTGCTCGGCGTTGTTCAGTGCGCGGTTAAAGAATCCCAACTCAGCGGCGTCGCCAATGAAGTTGGAATTCGTGATGCTTCCACTTCCGCTTTGCGGCGGTACCGAGTCGCCGATGTGAAACAGGCCACTATCGAAATTGTGAGTGCTGCTATTGTTCTGGCTAGCAGGAGTCTGCAGCACGCCGTCGATGTTGAGTTCGTAGATCACTCCCCCGCCAGGGTAAAGATTCGAAAACGAATGGAACGAGGTTCCCAGGTTGGTCGTATGATCGACGTCTTTGCCCTGCAAGCGATTGTGCGTCTCAAATGTATGTTCGAAGTTCAACCCCATGATTTGCCGATTGGCGGGGTTTGATGGGCCGTGCCCGATACCTACGAGCGTATTGTTCCCGGCGTCGTGAATGAATTGGCGGACGGCGAACAAGCCAACCACGGTGTGCTTCTGATCGCCGGAATAGGTTCCCGTTCCAAAGTTGCCGGCCAGGAAATCGTTCGTTCCATCAAATCGCACGACCGGGAGCGTCGAGTTGAGCACATTGCCGACCAATTGTGGTTGCATACCGGACGTGCCTTGCGTCGCGTGATGCGCTTTGCCGCTGCTGTCACTCCACGTGGCAACCGATGGCCCACCCGTAATGGTCTCGGCCTTGAACCAACCCTGCAGACTGGACGAACCGTCCGTAAAGCCGATTCCGCCGGGGCCGGTCCCTCCGGTAACCACGGCCGCATGGCTGTGGACCGTAAAGATCAGGGAGCCAGCCAATGCGAAAGCACCGACCATTCGCAGGCGTGTCATCTCATTGTCCCTTTCAATAACCGTTCGGAAAGTAGAGGGCCCCGCGGCAGTTCCGCTCTTCTCCGCCGCCACCCCGCGCCGATCCCCAGCCCGGCCAACAACGATGCTCGCCGCTGTATCAAACTCCCGTCGTTTTCCGGGACTCAGTTTTGACAAGGAGCGGCCGGCAGCCCGACGGCTCCGGAAAACGGGCCGCGAGGCCCGGTTGCTCACTTGGTTCGCCGCCTCCTCCAGCCCAGCCCCACGCCCAGCCCGGCCAGCAGCGACCAGACGAGCAGCGTGGAGGGCTCCGGTATGATTGCGGGGATTTCGAGGTCGTCGCCGGAGAAGGTGATCGACGTCAGGGTGCCCGAGAATCCATCCCCGCCGAACACCGCGAAATACGCGAAGGAGTCACCGCTGACCCCCAGCCGGTATGGGTCAACGCCTTCTCCGTCGTTGATCGAGACAGAGATGTTGGTTCCGTCGTACAAGCCCGCGGCCGTCGTCAGCGCGCCTGCGGTGCCGGATGCCCCGGTGATGTCGAGGACCGCGAGGTTCGAGTCCGGCGGATCGTTGTTGTTTGAACTCGAGCCACTGGGGGGAGCTCCGGGCGTCCTGACGTTTTGCACAATATCGTCGCCGGGTGCGCCTTCGTTGTGAAACACGATCGCTCGCAACAGCCCGTTGTTGAGATTTGCCGCCGCCGGCCCCCATCCCAGCGTGACCTGATCGAAATTGGTGTCCATCCCCGTCAGGCCGCCGGAGAACCGGGCCGTGATCGTGACCGGGCCGGAGCCCGTTGTGTCGAAGGGCACGCCTAGGCCGATCGTGTCGCCGGTGGTGGTGAAATTTAGCCCGCCAGCGGTCAGCGTGGCCCCGTTGACCGTGCCGTCGGGCTCGGGGTCGCCGGCTTTGAGGTAGGTGAACCCGATCGGCTTCCCCGTCGAGTCCTTGGCGGCGCCCACAGTGTTCAGCGGAATAGCGTCGCTGAACGAGCTGCCGGTGCCGTCGGGATGCACGAAGTCGAACGTGAATGACGTAGGCCCAGACACGGGGATGACGCTGGCCTCATAGGCGTAGGTCCTGTTGTTCAGCCCCGCGTGGCTGAAGTCGCCGACCGACTGGCCGGCCGCGGTCGGTTCCGTGGGGGTGTTATCGTGGTTGGTTATTGTGGCCGTGTTGTTGAACCGGACCTTGGCGGTGCCGTCCTGGTACGCGCCCGCGTAGACTGTGGTCGCCGCACCCAAGCTGAACTGCTGCGTGCCGTGTGGATAGTCGATGCCTTGGATTCCGGCCGCGGTTGGGGTGAACTGCGGTCCCACCCAGAGCGTTTCGTACGTGAGCGGACTGCTGCTCGTAAGCTTGGCCAGAAATGGGCGTACGACACCGCTGGGGCTGGCGTTCCCGGCGGAGTTCATGGCGAAACCCGCGACGTCATAAGTTCCCGCCGACAGGTTCTCCGTGAAGGCGGGCTCAATGTTCAGCCTCGCGCCGCCGCTGTCGGAGCCCGTCGCTCCGGAGATGTCGGAGCCCGGTCCGATCTGGACGACGGCGCCGGGTGCCGGTCCGACGAGGACCGCCAGCAAGCCGAATGCGAGCAGAAGGGCCAGTGTGTTGCAGCAGTGTCTCATAGTGACACCTCCCGAGCGGGGTCAAGAAGGGTTGATTCCTTTCGGCGGAAGTATACCGCCCCTTGTCCGACGAACGCACGAATGTCGAAAAACGTTGGGTTTTCGCGGGGACTCCTATTGCCAAAGCGGCTTGCGACATCGTGTCCCAGAAACTCATTTCAGAGATCAAAGTCCCGAAGAACGGGCAAACGACCCAGTTTATGAAACAGGCATTATCGCCAACGACCCCCCTCTTTGGTTGCTTCAGCCGGTGTGGCGACCGTCTTCTCCCATTTGGGCCCCGCTGGAGCCCATCCGGCCGCGCCGGTTTGCGTTGTTCCCGCGAATCTGGCCCACGTTCTCTACTCTTACTTGCCCGCCCAGGGCGATTCCTGACACCGATTCCGGAGTTTTCTTGGATTCCGGCAAAAACCACTCTGAAGAGGGGGTTCGGCGGGTGTTCGCACATCCAGCGTGGGTACCGACACACCCCGAGAGTCAGGCCAAAGTCGGCCTGTCGCTGCTAGGGGATGAGTTCTCGGCGGCTCGAGAGTGGATAAGGCGAGTGCTGCTCTCTCGGACGTCAGAAAGGTAGCCTGTCGCCTCCGCGGGAATGAACCCCTTTGCCTGTTGCACCGTCCAACCATAAAGTGAAGGAAGAGCCCGGAGTGGACTGGACGGCCGCCGGCCGGGGGTTCTTGGGGCCGCCACATCGGCCCGTTGGGGGCCCCGGCGGGAGGAAAGTCCGGGCACCGTAGGACAGGGTGATGGGTAACGCCCACCGGCCGTGAGGCCAGGGAAAGTGCAACAGAGAGCAGACCGCCTCGTGGGCCTTCGGGCGCGCGCGGTAAGGGTGAAACGGTGAGGTAAGAGCTCACCAGCAGGTCGGGTGACCGGCCTGGCTCGGCAAACCCCACCCGGTGCAAGGTCAAGCAGGGAGCAGCGGAAGCGCCGGCCCGATCCGTCAGGCCGACGCTCCCACGGATTAGTCCGGTCCGTTACCGACTCCCGGGTAGACCGCTCGAGGGTCCGAGCAATCGGCCCCCTAGATAAATGGTCGTCGCCCGCCCCAAAACGGCGGGAACAGAACCCGGCTTACACGTCCACTCCGGGCTTTTTCTAAGGGGGTCAGGTCTTGACTTGTAACTCTGCGCACACGCCCACTGGCGCGTAGGAAGGGGGCCGCGCGCAAAGGTACAACTCAAGACCTGACCCCACCTCCTTGGCTACGGGCGTTCCACCTCGACGTCGGCTGGAACCACCTCCTGGTCGACGAACTGCAGCAGCTTGGAGATGCAGAGCTTGTTCATGCTGGTGTGACGGTCGTGGGCCTCGGCCCGCAGGGCTTCGTGCAGGCACTTGGGCAGCCGCACGGTGATGACGCGGGTAGGCTCCTCCTCCGAGGGGGCCAGCGGCCCGCGGCGCCTCAGTTGGGTGAGCATCCGCTGGATTTCTTGGTAGGTCTCCGTCTGCTCGAAGGCGGCCAGGGCCTGCAGGTTGGAGTACATCCGGCGAACGATCCCATGCCTACCCAGGATCTCGCGATAGAACGTCACCCAGTCGGGCGTCTCCTGGAACAACCGCTCGGCGAACCGTCGGACCTCCGCTTGCTTCTCGGTCGTGATCATCCTCAACTCCTTTTGAGAAAAAGACTTACTCCGTCACTGCCCGGCTGGGCCAACCGGGCGACTTCGGGCGAATCCTTTGCGAATCGGCGGCCGGAATCAAGCAAGGAGTGCTGCCACAAACCCCACTGCGGGGTGTAAAGAAATGTGCTCACACCGATGGCGCAAAAGTTTGAGAAAAAACTGGCGCGCCGCGCGAGCACGGCCTTCCACCGCGGCCATGCACAGCTCGCAGCGACATGGCCGCCGTGCAGGCAGTGACGCAAGTGCTTGCAGTGCTGAGGGTTCGACCAATAGTCCCAAAAACCAACTGTCTACTTGACCCCCGTGCGGGTGGTGTACCCTGCCCACCCAGGCTGCGCCCCAGGAGTGGCGGACATTCCCAGTCTGTGCGGAAATTTCATGTTCCTCGGGCAAGACACGCAAGAGTCCGAACTCGGAACCCCCCACTTTCTATCGGCGCGTCGAACGGAAAAGCCTCGCCACTTTGCCCCAGGGCCTTGACTTCATCGTCACGAGGCGACGGGTTTTCGAGGCTTGTTGAGGAATCGGCCGCGGCCCGTTCCAGCCGGCCGATTGGGAAGCCGCCTCTCGTGGCGAAGCGCGGAACCCGGGGCCGGCAAATGCGTCGAAGACTCCGGGCGGTTACGTGGCACCGGTCCTTTCGTGGGGAATTGACGTTCCCGTCCGGCGGGATTACAATAAGATTCGAGCTTGTCTGGCCTCTCGGGCGTTCGCCCGACACGCATCGGTATCCAGGACGAGATTTCGCCGGTAGGTTGAGCCCCGGTCGGGGGTGCGCTTTGCACGTAGGGCGGCCGGAAAACCCACTACCACCAGCACGGTTCGCGAGGCTTCATGGGCGATAGTCCCTCCAGCAGTCGACCGGCGGACCCTCTGGGGCAACCGGGCGGCGCCGCGCCGCAGCCCGAGGTGTCGGGCTCGCACGCCGCCTACGTGCCGCCGGCGGCCGACGATCAGCCCACGGTCATCTCCAATCGCGAGCCGCTGCCAGTGGCGCCGACAGTCGGGGACTCCCAGCGTGCGGCGGGGGGTGGGGTGAAGCTGGGCGACCGGCTGGCGTCGTTCGAGCTGCTGGAGTTCGTGGGCGGGGGGGGCATGGGCCGGGTGTTTCGCGCCTGGGACACCAGCCTCAACCGCACCGTGGCCCTGAAGATCCTCCCACCCGACCAGGCCGACGACGAAGAGACTTTCCAGAGGTTCGTCAACGAGGCCCAGTCGGCCGCTCGGCTGGACCACGAGAACGTGGTTCGGGTGTATCAGGTCGGCGAGGATCGGGGGCTGCGCTACATCGCCTTCGAGTTCATTGAGGGCGTCGACATCCGCGCGATCGTCGAGCGGCACGGCCCCCTACCGCTGCCCGAGGCGGTCAGCTACGTGCTGCAGGTGGCCGAAGCCCTGGTCCACTCGGCCGCCCGCGGTGTGGTCCACCGCGACATCAAGCCCTCCAACGTGCTGGTCACCCCCGAGGGCCGGGTGAAGCTGATCGACATGGGGCTGGCCCGGCTGCGCCGCGAGACCAGCTCGGCGGCCGACTTGACCGCCAGCGGCGTCACGTTGGGGACGTTTGACTACATCTCGCCCGAGCAGGCTCGGGACCCCCGCCATGCCGACGCCCGCAGCGACGTCTACTCGCTGGGATGCACGTTTTTTTACATGCTCGCCGGGCGCCCGCCGTTCCCCGAAGGGACGGTGCTCCAGAAGCTGCTCCAGCACCAGGGGGACCAGCCGCCCGACATCCGCCGTTTCCGCCGCGACATCCCCGACGAGGCGGTCCGCGTGATGCGGAAGATGCTCGCCAAGGACCCTCGGCAGCGATACCAGCACCCCGGCGAGCTGGTCGAGGACTTGCTGGCGCTGGCCGAGCACGTGGGATTGCGCCCCCGCGATCGCAGCGGGCGATGGCTGGTCGTTCCGCGGCAGGCCCAC
>Ga0180438_10001171_pt1 | contig 47173 bp, 39 predicted proteins | sample SS_ome_12_FD_132455 | JGI IMG/M metagenome (GOLD analysis project Ga0180438, IMG submission 132455) | Hypersaline lake sediment archaeal communities from the Salton Sea, California, USA - SS_3_D_2 metaG | ecosystem: Environmental > Aquatic > Non-marine Saline and Alkaline > Hypersaline >...
CGGGATCACAATGCGCATCCGTACTGCTCGCGGATCTGCTGTATGTATTCGCTGAAGCAGGCCCACCTGGTACGGGATAAGACCGGTGCTGAAGTGTACGAGTTCTACATGGACATGCGGTCGTTCGGCAAGGCGTACGAGGAGTTCTACGAGCGGATCCAGGAGGAGAACGTCACCTTCGTGCGTGGCCGTGGGGCCGAGGTGCAGGTGCTGCCGGATGGGAAGCTGCGCGTCGCAGGAGAAGATGCGGACCTGGGACGGAAGGTACACGCAGACGTGGACATGGTGGTGCTGAGTACGGCGGTTGAGGCGCCACACGACGCCGATCGGGTGGGCTCGCTGTTTGGGCTGAGCCGGTCGGAGGATGGCTTCTTTGCCGAGGCGCATCCGAAGCTGAGGCCGGTGGAGACGAACACGGAGGGTGTGTTCCTGGCTGGCGCGGCCCAGGGGCCGAAGGACGTGCCGGACACGGTGGCCCACGCTGGCGCAGCGGCCTCGATGGCACTGGCCCTGTTGGACAAGGGCGAGGTGACCATCTCGCCGCAGGTCGCCGTGGTCGACGAGAAGCTCTGCTCGGCTTGCAAGACCTGTCTCTCGCTCTGCCCCTACACAGCCATCAGTTTCATCGAGGAGGAAAACGTGGCCCGCGTCAACGAGGCGCTCTGCAAAGGGTGTGGTACTTGCGTGGCATCCTGCCCTGCCGGCGCTATCACGGCGCGGCACTTCACGGATCAGCAGATCCTGGCACAAATCGAGGGGCTGTTTCGTTCGCTTGAGGAGGAGCCCGCTGCGGCCGAAGTTGAGGCTGAAGGAGTGAATTTATGAGCACCGCGGACTTTGAACCGAGAATCGTTGGCTTCCTGTGTAACTGGTGTACCTACTCTGCGGCCGACACGGCCGGTGTATCCCGGCTGGAGCAGCCGCCCAACGTGGACATCATCCGCGTGATGTGCACCGGACGCGTGGATCCAGTCTTCATCCTCAAGGCCTTCGCCGAGGGGGCCGATGGGGTGATTGTCTCCGGCTGTCACCCGCCCGGCGACTGTCACTACAACAACGGCAACTACAAGACCTTCCGGCGCATGCCACTGGTCGAGGCGATGCTGCAGCAGTACGGGATCGAGAAAGAACGTTTCCATTGGGGCTGGATCTCCGGTGCGGAGGCTCCCAAGTGGGCGCACCTGGTGCAAGATTTCACTGAGCAAGTGCGAGAGCTGGGGCCGCTCAACTGGAAGCGCGAACTTGAGAGCAAGGAGGATTAGGCGGATGGGAGAGAACGGAAAACTGAAACTGGGTCTCTACTGGGCTGCATCTTGTGGTGGGTGCGAGATCGCTATCGTGGAGCTGCGGGAAAAGATCTTGGACCTGGATGCGGCGGCCGACATCCTCTTCTGGCCTTGTGCGATGGACTTCAAATACAAAGACGTGGAGGCGATGCCCGACGGCCATATAGATGTCTGTCTCTTCAACGGGGCTATCCGCAGCAGCGAGAATGAGGAGATCGCTCACCTTCTGCGGGAGAAATCCAAGGTGCTGGTTGCCTTTGGCTCGTGTGCCCACGAGGGCTGCATCCCGGGTCTGGCCAATCTCTTCGATCGACAATCTATCCTCGATCGCGTTTTCTTGGAGGAGCCCTCCGTCGACAATCCCAAGGGTCTCCTGCCGCAGACCTCGTACCACGTGCCCGAGGGTGAGATCGAGATCCCTTACCTCTACAACACCGTCAAGACGCTGGGCCAGGTGGAGGACGTGGACTACTTCGTCCCAGGCTGCCCACCGCAGGCTCCCCAGATCTGGGCTGTAGTGGAAGCCATCTTGGGTGGCAACTTGCCGCCCAAAGGGAGCGTGGTTGGGGCGAACGAGAAGACGGTCTGTGACGAGTGCCAGTACAAGCGTGAGGAGAAGCGCGTCAAGAAGTTCTATCGTCCCCACGAGATCATCCCCGAGAACCGTTGTCTTTTCGATCAGGGGATTATCTGCGCAGGGCCAGCGACCCGCGGTGGCTGCGGTGCACTATGCACCAGCGTGGGTATGCCCTGCCGCGGCTGCTACGGTCCGGCGCCCGGCGTCGTCGATCAGGGTGCGTCGCTTCTGTCCGCCATCGCTTCGGTGGTCGATGCCGACAACGAGGATGAGGCGGCTCGCATCGTGGGCGAGATCGTGGACCCGGTAGGCACCTTTTACCGCTTTGGTTTGCCCGCATCGCTGCTGCACCGCAGGAAGTTGGAGTAGGCGCGCGATTCCCGCACCTATGGAGGAACACCTATGCAAAAAATCAGTATTGATCCAATCACCCGCCTGGAGGGACACGGCAGGATCGACATCTTCCTTGACGACGATGGCAACGTTGCCAACGCCTACATGGTCGTCCCCGAGCTGCGGGGTTTCGAAAAGTTCTGCGAGGGCCGGCCTGTTGAGGAGCTGCCCCGTATCACGCCGCGCATCTGCGGTGTATGCCCCGAGGCGCACCACATGGCCTCGGCCAAGGCCTGCGATGCTGTCTACCACGTCGAGGTGCCCCCGGCGGGCAAGAAGCTGCGCGATCTGCTCTACTCCGCCTTCTACGTCGCCGACCACACCGTCCACTTCTACATCCTCGGTGCACCCGACTTCGTCCTGGGGCCTGACGCCCCACCCGCCGAGCGCAACATCCTGGGCCTGGTCCACAAGGTTGGCCTGGAGATCGGGGGCCGGGTCATCAACTGCCGCGGCATGGCGATGGACATCGTCGGTATGCTCGGTGGCAAGACCATCCACCCGGTCGGTGCGCTTCCCGGTGGCGTGAGCAAGGCGATCGATGAGGATGAGCGGGCGCAGATCGAGGCCTGGGGGCACGAACTGGTTGACTTCGGGCTGTTCGGCCTGCAGCTCTTCCAGGACGTCGTGATGGCCAACCAGGCCTACGTGGATATGATCCTGAGCGATACCTTCACCACGCCGATGTACTACATGGGCCTGGTAGATGAGAATAACCACGTCAACTTCTATGACGGCAAGGTGCGCGTCGTTGATCCCGAGGGCAATGAGTTCGTCAAGTATGCGCCCGATGAGTACCTGGACGTCGTCGCCGAGCACGTCGAGCCCTGGACCTATCTCAAGTTCCCCTATCTCAAGGGGGTAGGCTGGAAGGGGTTCGTGACCGGCAAGGACAGCGGCGTCTACCAGGCCACGCCTCTCTCGCGGCTCAACGCCGCCGACGGCATGGCCACGCCGCGGGCGCAGGAGGCCTACGAGCAGTTCTACGAGACGATGGGCGGCAAGCCCGTGCACGGCACGCTGGCCACCCACTGGGCGCGCTTGATCGAGCTGCTCTACTCGGCCGAGCACGTCGTCGAGCTGGCCACCGATCCCCAGATCACCGATCCCCACGTGCGCAACATCCCTACTGAGACACCGGACGAGGGCGTGGGTATCGTGGAGGCGCCGCGTGGCACGTTGACCCACCACTACATCACCGACGAGAAGGGCCTCGTGCAGAAGTGCAACCTCATCGTCGGCACGACCAACAACTACGCCCCGATGTCGATCTCGATCAAGAAAGCGGCTGAGGCCTTCATCAAGGATGGTCAGGTCACCGAAGGATTGCTGAACCGGGTGGAGATGGCCTTCCGGTCCTACGATCCCTGCCTCGGCTGCGCCACGCATACCCTGCCCGGCCAGATGCCGTTGGAGGTGCTGGTGCGTGATTCCAGCGGCGACGTCGTGGAGAGGTTGACGCGGTTCGTCGAGTAGGTGGTAGGTTGGTAAACTGGTAAATTGGTAGATTGGTAGTTGGGAGGCTGGTACTTGGGATTGGTTTCCCAATCTACCAATCTACTGTTATAATGGATACTTGTGATGAAGACACTGGTGATAGGCCTGGGCAATCCGATCCTGACTGACGACGGCGTGGGTGTCTACGTCGCCCGCGAGGTCGCGGCGCGCTGTCAACGAGATGACGTGACTGTCGCGGAAGCGAGTGTCGGCGGGCTGCGGTTATTGGACGTCATCGCCGGGTATGAGCGGATGATCCTGGTGGACGCCATCCAGACCCGCGACGGCAGGCCGGGGGACATCGTTCGTCTGCACCCCAACGACCTGCGGGCTTCGTTGCATTCAGGGTCGACACACGATCTCTCCCTGCCTGGCGCGCTGGCTTTGGGGCGCGGCACAGGTCTAGCGCTGCCCGAAGATGGGGACATCGTCATCATCGCCATTGAGGCCGAGGACGTGTTGACTTTCGGCGAGACCTGCACCCCCGCAGTGTCTGCGGCTATCCCGCGCGCTGTGGACGTGGTGTTGGCCGAATTAGCGCCGGGGAAGTATCGCGCACCGAGTGTTGGCCCGCCATAGTAGTCGGTGGCTCCCAACCTGAAACACTGGAACCTGAAACCTGAAACTATTCGTGTTGTCCCTTGAGTGAGGAACCAATATCCTATGTGTTTGGCCATACCAACGTTGATCACGTCCATCGAGGGCACTTCCGCCCGGGCTGAGATCGGCGGTGTAGAGCGTTCCATCAGTCTGGCGCTCACGCCCGAGGCGCGGATCGGTGACTACGTGCTGGTGCACACCGGCTTCGCCATCAGCGTGGTGGACGAGGAAGAAGCGCAGGAGACGCTGCGGCTTTTGCAGGAACTGGCCGAGTTCAGCCAGGAACTGGATGCATGACGGACGGGAGGGAACCGTCTACCTCGCACCTCCTCGTGCCGTCCGATTTTGGCGCGTTGCGCATCCTCTGGCAGGAGACGGAGACCGGGCCAAAAGTAAGCCGGGTGTTTCTACCTGGTCAACAGGCCATGCTAGGCCAGGATGCCCAGATGGCGTCCACAGGGGTGAATCGTTCGCCCAGTCCCTCGATTGCCGAACTTAGCCAGCAGATCGGGTGGTTTCTCAAGGGAGATACCGTTGAGTTCGATCTGGGCCTGCTCGCATTCGAGCAGTGTTCTGAGTTTCAACGGAGCGTCCTCCTGGCCGAGCGACAGATCCCGCGAGGGTGGGTCAGCACCTATGGTCGGATTGCCAGGAATCTGGGTGTGCCGCGTGGCGCACGGGCGGTGGGCGGCGCGTTGGCGCGTAATCCATTTCCCATCATCATCCCCTGCCACCGGGCGATCCGGTCCGACGGTCGCCTGGGCGGATTCCAGGGTGGCCTCGAGATGAAACGGGCCTTGCTCAGAATGGAGGGGGTGGAGGTCGGGCCGGCCGGGAGGGTGCTCTCGGCTCAGGTTTTCTACTGAACGGTTGTGCCGAGATCAGGTCTCCTTGAAATCAAGCACCCCCAGGTTTGGCTGTAGAAACCTACCTGGGGGTGCTTACCTGTTCACCAGGTTCAGAACCGTCAGTTGCCCGTGACCAGCGCCTTGATCTCGTTGCGGTTGGGGAAGCCGACCTGTCGCCCGATCAGGGCCCCCTGACCGTCAAAGATGAGGAACGTGGGTACTCCCCGCACCCCGTGGCGCCGGGCCATCTCCTGTCCCATTTGGCTGAGTGCGCTTAGCCGCACTACCCGAGCTTGCCCCTCCAGCTCCCGTTCCAGCCCATCCACGATGGGCTTCACCAACAGGCAGGGTGTTCAGGTGTTGCTGAATACCTCCACGACGACCGGCTGGCCCTGTCCCAGGATCTCGTCCAGCCCGTTGACGGGCGTCGTTCGGTTTTGAAGCAGCAAGAACAGCGCCAGTATGCCGCCCAGAACGGCCAGGCTTGGCCAATTCGCCTGCAGAAACTCGATCACAGCAGTGCCTCCAGTTTCTGGCGCAGCACGTCCGCCGGCTGGGCTCCGATCACGCGGTCCACCTCCTGCCCGTTGCGGAAGTAGATCAGTGTGGGGATGCTCATCACCCCGTACCGCCGTGCCGTGACTGGATTGGCGTCCACGTCGAGTTTGGCGACCAGTGCCCGTCCGGTGAACGCCCGGGCTAACTCTTCGAGAATCGGTGCCACCATCCGGCATGGGCCGCACCACGCAGCCCAGAAGTCCACAATGACCGGTCCGTTCGTGTCCAGGACTACCCGCTTGAAGTCAGCGTCGCTCACCATCAGGGGTTGCCCGCTACCGACCGGCGCTTCCCTCCTGGGTGCTTTCTTCGCCGCCGGCTTTGGCCCGCGGCCCAGCAGGTACTCGACCCACGGACGAAGGGCCTTCGCGCTGGGCATGCCCTTGGCCCGGGCGACGAGATCGCCCTGGCGGAAGAACAGGAACTCGGGCAGCGTGTCCACGTTGTACTGCGCCTTCGCCTGAGGGGCGTCGGCCGCGTCCAGTTTCACCACCAATGCCTGCCCCGCGTACTCGCGGGCCGTTTGCTCCAGCACGGTGTTGATCTGCTGGCGTGAGGTTTCCGTTGCTGACCAGAAGACCGTCACAACGGGGATAGCGGCCTGTATGACCACCCGCTCGAAGCTGGCGTCGGTGGCGTTGATCGGCGTATCATATTGGACCATCTAGGCCTCCTTGACATCAATATCCGCGATTGGTGTTGCAATTATAGCGACTTTCCCTCCCTTGACAACCTCCAGGATTCGTGTATAATGCAGCCCGTATCCTGTGAGGAGGTATTTCATGCGCACTGCAAAGCTAATCTTTCGCGCGTCCCGGTCTCGCAACGCTAGCGGGGTGCTGTTGCTGCCTTGTCGCAGTGCGCCTGGTTAAAGATTGACATAACGTCATCACAGGCCGTGGGCGCATGCGACGCCCACGGCCTTTTTATTTTCTGCGTTCTTCAGGCAAGCAAGGCCGTGGGCACTGCCCACGGCCTTGCTGTGTGTGTAAGGTTCTTGACGGAGGGGAAGGTTTCGTTCGTAAGGGGGTATTCAGATGTCCGCGATGAATCACATAGCCTTGGAGATCTTGGGCGTCACCAAGCAGTTCGCGAAAAGCAATGGTGTCCGCTGGCCGTGGAAGCGGGATGGCAACGGTCACAAGCCAGTTGTGGCCGTCGACCACGTCAGTCTCCAGATCCGGCGTGGGGAGGTCTTCGGAATCCTGGGCCCCAACGGCTCTGGCAAGTCCACGCTGGTGCGCTGTATCGCCACGTTGCTCCTCCCCGACAAGGGCGGCATCCGCGTCTTCGGCCACGACGTCCTCCAGGAGGAGATGGCGGTCAAACAGCTCATCAACCGGGTCTCGGTGGAGGCTTCGTTCTTCAAGAAACTGACGCCTATGGAGAACCTGATCTATGGCGCCCGGCTGTATGGACTGGGGGCCCGCCAGGCCAGGGAGCGCGCGCTGGAGGTCCTGGAGCGGCTGGGGCTCAAGCGTCAGGCGATCTTCCAGCCCATGGAGGAGATGAGCCGGGGGATGCAGCAAAAGGTCGCTATCGCCCGCGCGTTTCTCACCCAGCCGATACTGCTCTTGTTGGACGAGCCGACGACTGGGCTGGATCCCCGCTCGAAGCGGGAGGTACAGGCCTTCGTGGAAGAGTTGCGCGACACGCACGATGCTACCATCCTGCTGACCACGCACGATATGCAGGAGGCTGAAGCGCTGTGCGACCGGATCGCAATCCTGGATGAGGGGCAGGTCGTGGCGCTGGACACGCCAGCCGGCCTGAAGGCGCTCGTGGCCCGTACCAACGGCCACGAACCGACGCTGGAAGACGTGTTCATGGAACTGACGGGGAAGCGGCTGGTTGAGGAGAAAGAAACATAGTGAACCAAGGAGACAACCATGACACAACTTGTTAGCGAAATCCGCGCTTCGTACGCCTTCGTCGAGCGCAACTTCAACCTGGTCAAGCGCTATTGGGGCTGGGAGCTTGTGTGGCTGGCCTACTCCATCGCCAATGCGCTTTCGATCACCTTCATCGGCGCGGGAACCGAGGCAGTCACCGGCCAGGCGATTGATACCGGCTACATGATCCTCTATCTCTTGGTAGGGACGTTGGTGTGGCACTATCTGGCCGTCGTCTTCGAGAACGTCAGCGAGTTGATTGCCTGGGAGCGTTGGGAGGGTACCATCGAGTATACCTTCATGGCCCCCATCTCACGCTCCACCCACATGGTCGGGCAGACGCTCTTCTCGCTGGTCTACGGCCTGCTGCATACCGGCATCATCCTGGGGATGGTGGCCCTCTTCTTCAACCTCGACCTGAGCCAGGCCAACCTGCTTGGGAGCTTCCTGATGCTGGTTGCTGGCAGTCTGTCGTTCATCGGTCTGGGTATCGTTGCCTCGGTGATGCCGCTCCTTTTCCCGGAGCGCGGGGCGCAGATGACGCACGTGATCCAGGCGCTCTTGTTGCTGGTATCCGGTGTTTACTTCCCCATCTCGGTCCTGCCGGGATGGATGCAACCGCTGGCGCGCCTTTCACCTGCAACCTACGTATTGGAGGGCATGCGGGCTGCGCTGCTCGACGGCGTCAGCACCGGTGCGTTGCTCGGCCATCTGGGGCGATTGGTGCTCATCGGCGTGATCGCTATCCCGCTGGGCCTGGCGGTCTTCCGCCAGGCGGAGAAGTACGCCAAGCGCACGGGCAAGCTGAAGCGCAGTGGATAGTCTAGGAGGAATTGCAGATGAAGCCAACGCTCATCGTCGACGCGGATGATACGCTGTGGGAGAACAATATATTCTACGAGAAGTGCTTCGCCGCATTTGCAGATCTGATGGCCGAGCAAGGCTTTGAGCCGGAGGAAGCACAGCGTCTCGCTGACGCAGTGGAGCGGGAGCGTATTCCGCTCGTGGGCTATGCGCCGGAGGAGTTCGCTCGTAGCCTGGTCATTGCATATCAGCGCCTGGGCCAACGCTACGGGCGGGCGTTCGAAGATGGGGTCGCGGACGCCGTGTGGGAGATCGGGCAGCAGGTGGTGGCGTATCCCATCCTGCTGCTCGAAGGTGTGGAGGAGACCCTGGCCCGCCTCAGTGGACACTGTCGCCTGATCCTCTTGACCAAAGGGGACGAGGAGGTGCAGGAGGGCAAGCTGGCCCGGTCGGGCCTGGGTCACTTCTTCGAGAGCGTGCACGTCGTGTACGAAAAAGACGCAACAGTGCTCCGGGATCTGGTAGCCCGGTATGGGCTGCGGCCAGACCAGACCTGGATGGTCGGAAACAGTCCGCGCTCAGACGTCAATCCGGCACTGGAGGCGGGAATCGGTGCAATCTACGTCCCCCACCCGAACACGTGGACGATGGAACACCAGGATATCTTGGACCCGGAGCAAGTCGTCACGCTGGAGCGTTTCGCCGAATTGACTGCGCTGTTTCTCGGGCCTGATCGGGGGCAGGAGCAATGATCCGCGCGCTCATCTTCGACTACGGAGGCGTGCTGATGCGGACGGTCAATCCGCTTCCACGTCGCCAACTGGAGGAGCAGTTCAATCTGCCGCCAGGTGGTGTGGACAGGCTGGTGTTTGAAAGCCCGCTGTGGGACCAGGCCCAGCTTGGCCACGTCAGCGGCGCGGAGTTCTGGGCGGACGTCGGCCAGCGGCTGGAGCTGAGTGCGGATGAACTATCGAAGTTCCGCCACATCTTCTGGGCCGGCGACCGGCTCGACGAAGAACTGGTCGCACTGATCCGGCATCTGCGTGACGAAGGCTACCTCACGCTTCTGCTCAGCAATGCCCCGGCTGGTCTTCGCTCGCACGTGGAGCAACTTGGCATCGCCGACGCCTTCGACGCGATGGTGATCTCGGGTGAAGAGGGGCTGATGAAACCGGATCGCGCGCTGTTCGAGTGCGCGATCGATCGAGCGGACGTGGCGGCGGAGGCCGCGGCCTTCGTGGATGACTCCCGAGCAAACGTGGTCGCGGCCCGGCAGACCGGGCTGCGGGCCAGTCGCTTCAGAGGACTGGTCCCACTGCGCCAGTGGCTGCGGGAGTTGGGCGTGGGTATCTCTGACTCTGTCCTGGATCCTGTGCCCGACGTACGCGCGGTCATCTTCGACTGGGGTGGCGTGATAGAGCCGTTGCCTGACGACGACTCCATCGCCGCCTGGGAGCGCCGGCTTGCGCTCGCGGATGGTGCGCTCTCGGGGGTGCTGTGGGGCCAGCTCTGGCAACGGTTGTCACTCGGTATCTCTACCCAGGACGACTACGTGCGCTCCGTCGGTGATCTGCTGGGATTTCCAGATCTGGAGACAACCCGGCGTTTCTTCGATGAGTTCTACGCCGGTGACCGGTTCTACCCTGAGGTGGTCGGCGCAGCGCGCACGTTGCGTGGCCGTTACCAGGTGGCGTTGCTCAGCAACGCCGCGCCGGACCAGGACGTGGACATTCGCGAGCGCTTTGGACTGGACGTGTACGCCGAGTTCGATGTCTACGTCAACTCGGCCCACGTTGGCCTGCGTAAGCCCGATCCGGCCATCTTTTGGAGGGTGATCGATCAACTGGATGTCGCCCCCGAGCAGGCGATCCTGTTGGACGACGGGCTGCGCAATGTGGACGCCGCTCGCGAATTGGGCATACACGTCGTCCAGTTTGTGGACCCAGCCACCTCGCTGGCGGAACTGGCAGCCCTGTTGGGGCATCCGATCGGCTAGCAGTGGGCGTTGGTGTTTCGAGGGAAACAGGCAACGTGGAAGCGCCGGGTTTTCTGGAGGTTGTACAATGACAGCCAGTAGTACGTCATCTGAATTCGATCGCTTTGACCTCAAGGACACAGTCTCGGACAAGCGGTTGGTTGGCTTGTGGTGTATGACGGCCGGTTATCGTCTGCCCTACCTGGGCGCGGTGGCCGGTGTGGGCGTGGCCGCGGTTCTGCGAATCGGCACTTATCTGTTGCTTCGCTACTTCGTGGATGACATCTTGGGTCACGACGGGGCTGGCCAGACGTTGCCGCTGATCGGTCTGGGTTTCGTGGCTCTGGCGCTGGTTCAGGGCGTGTTCACGTTCTTCAGCGGGCGCTGGGCCGCCCGGACGGCAGAGGGTATCACCGTGCGCCTGCGCAATTACCTGTTCGATCACATCCAGAAGCTCTCGTTCACCTACCACGACCGGGCCAAGACTGGCGAGTTGATTCAACGTGTGACCTCGGACGTCGACGCGGTGCGTTGGTTCTTTGCCGACCAGGCCATCGGCGTGGGGCGCATCGTTTTGCTCTTCGTGGTCAACTTCGTGGCTTTGTTGAATCTGAACGCGCGGCTGGCTTTGCTTTCGATCGTCGTTGTGCCGTTGGTCATCGCCACGTCGGTCTTCTTTTTCAAGAAAGTCTCCCGGGCCTACGAAGAGTTTCAGAAGCAGGAGGCCAAACTATCGACTACGCTGCAAGAGAATCTGACGGGGGTGCGGGTGGTCAAGGCCTTTGCCCGGCAGTCGTACGAACGGGACAAGTTCGAACAGGACAACTTTGAGCAGTTCCGGCGCGGTCGGCACCTGGTGACGATGCATTCTCTCTTCTGGCCGAGCTCGGACGTTCTCTGCGGGGCTCAGATGCTGGGGGGCTTCTTCGCCGGTGCGCTGATGGCGCTGAACGGCACGATCACCCTGGGTACGTATCTGGCCTACGCCGGGCTGATCGTGTGGCTCATCTGGCCTATGCGCAATCTGGGCCGGCTGATCGTCCACATGTCCAATGGCCTGGTCTCCTATGGACGCCTGGCAGAGTTGATCAAGGAAGAGCGCGAGCCTCTAGCCGAAGGTGCTCTCAATCCTGCGACTGACGTGCACGGGGCGATTCTGTTCCGTGACGTCTGCTTCGAGTACGACGAGGACAGCCCGGTGCTGCAGGACATTTCCTTTTGGTGCGGCCCGGGGCAGGTGGTGGCCCTGCTGGGCTCGACGGGCTCGGGCAAGACGTCGCTGGTCAACTTGCTGCCCCGATTCTACGATTACACCGGAGGCAGCCTGACGCTCGACGGAGTGGAGTTGAATCAATATCCGCGGCGCTACCTGCGCCGGCAGATTGGCATTGTCGAGCAGGAGCCGTTCCTGTTCTCACGCACCATCCGCGAAAACATTGCCTACGGTGTTAGACGGGAGGTCTTGGACGATGAGGTGGAGGCTGCCGCGCGGGCAGCGGCCATCCACGATGTTATCGAATCTTTCCCAGATGGTTACGATACCCTGGTGGGAGAGAAAGGTGTGACGCTCTCCGGTGGGCAGAAACAGCGCGTTGCCATCGCCCGTACGTTGCTGAAGGATCCCCGTATCCTCATCCTGGACGATGCCACCTCTTCCGTGGACATGGGGACCGAGGTCGAGATCCGCGAGGCCCTGAAACACCTGATGCGAGGGCGCTCCACGTTCATCATCGCCCATCGCGTTCAGAGCGTGATGAACGCGGACCTGATCCTGGTGCTAGATCACGGGCGCATTGTGCAGAGGGGCACGCATGACCAGCTCGTGGCACAGAGGGGCGTATACCGCCGTATCTACGAGATGCAGGCGCGCATGGATGATGATTTGGAGCAGGATATCGATCGGAAATCCACGGCTTGGGAGGACGTGATGGACGTGGGTAAAAAGGAGACTGCCGGTGCCAGAGTTTGAGTTTGAAGAAGAAGAGTTCACCACCAAGTTCAACGGCCGAATCGTTGTGCGCATGCTGGCCCAGACCGCTTCCCATTGGCCGTGGTTGGTCGGCTTTCTCGTGGCCATCACGGTGGTGGCTGGCATGGATTCCTATTTCACCTTCCTCAGCAAACGGATCGTGGATGAAGGCATTCGGGCGGGCGACAGAGCGATGCTTGCTCGCTTAGTCACTACGTACGGTTTGCTGATCGTCGTGCAAGCGGTCTTTGTCTTCGGCATGATCTTCCTGACTGGGGTCCTGGGCCAGCGGATCCGGTATGACCTGCGGCGAAAGATGTTCGATCACCTGCAGGAGTTGTCCTTCTCATACTTTGACCGGACGCCGGTGGGCTGGATCATGTCGCGCGTCACCTCCGATTCGGCGCGTATGGCCGAGTTGGTGACCTGGGGACTACTGGACGTCACCTGGGCGGTCACGAGCATCGGCACGGCGTTGTATTTCATGATGCGCATCAACTGGAAGCTGGCGCTGGTCGTGTTTGCCGTCATTCCGGTGCTGATCGTCGTAGCGGCGCTGTTCAAAAAGAAGGTCGTCGTCGAGTATCGCCAGGTGCGCAAGGTCAACTCCAAGATCACCGGCGCCTACAACGAGAATATCACCGGTGTGCGGGTCGTGAAGGCCCTCTGTCGCGAGGAGGAGAACCTGCGTGAGTTCGGTGAGCTTACGGGCGAGATGTATCACGCCGCCTTCCGGGCGGCCTGGCTTTCGGCGTTGTTTCTCCCGGCCGTCCAGCTCATCAGCGCCTTTGCGGTGGGCAGTATCGTCTGGTACGGCGGTTACCAGGCCCAGGTGGGAGAGCTGACGGTCGGTGGCGTCCAGGCCTTCGTCTCGTACGTCACGTTCATGCTCTGGCCTGTCCAGGACTTGGCCCGCGTCTTCGCTGAGATGCAGCACGCGATCGCTTCTGCTGAGCGCGTCTTCTCCCTGATCGACGCAGTGCCCGAGGTGCGAGACCGTCCGGAGGCCGTTGATCCGGGCACCATCCGCGGCGACGTCGAGTTCGACCACGTGGACTTCTGGTACGAAGAGGACGAGCCGGTGTTGGCCGATTTCAACCTGAAGGTGAAGCGTGGTGAGACGATCGCGCTGGTCGGACCGACGGGCGGCGGCAAGACGACGATTGTCAACTTGCTGTGCCGCTTCTACGAGCCCCGGCGGGGTACCATCCGCATCGGCGGTCGGGACCACACCGGCCTCTCGCTGCACGCGATCCAATCTCGGATCGGGGTTGTCTTGCAGACGCCGCATCTTTTCTCCGGCACGATCCGCGAGAATATCCGCTACGGCCGGCTGGATGCCACGGACGAGGAGGTCGAGCGGGCGGCCCGGCTGGCTGGTGCGCACAGTTTCATCTTCGCCATGGAGAAGGGATACGAGGAAGACGTGGGTGAAGGGGGTGGCTTGCTCTCAGTTGGGCAGAAGCAACTGGTCAGCCTGGCGCGGGCGATCCTGGCCCAACCGGAGATCTTCATCATGGACGAGGCGACCAGCTCTGTGGATACGCTCACCGAGGCGCTGATCCAGACGGGCATGGAGGCATTGATGCAGGATCGCACCAGCTTCATCATTGCCCACCGGCTGTCGACCATCAAGCGGGCGGATCGAATCCTGGTGATCGAGGACGGGCGGATCGCGGAGATCGGTAACCACGCTGAGTTGTTACGCGCCCGCGGGCGCTATTACCGGCTGTACACACGCCAGTTCCGGCGCGAGCAGGAACGCAAGTTCGACGTGTTCGGCGTGCCCGGCACGGTGGGGGTTTGACTCAAGAGGGACACTATGATCGCCGTAAACCTGGATGCTGTCACCGTCACGTACATCTCCGAGCCCGTATTTGAGAATCTCTCTTGGGAGATTCACGACGACCGGTGCGTGGGGCTGATTGGGCCAAACGGCTGCGGCAAGAGCACGTTGTTGCGTCTCGTCGCTGGCGAGCTGGTCAGCGACACCGGATTCGTCGTTCGTCGCAAGGGATTGACCGTTGGCTATCTGCCCCAGGAGCCCTACTTGAAGCCGGGGCGTACCGTGTGGCAGGAGGCGCTGACGGCCTCGACTGAGTTGGCCCGCGTCGAGGAGAAGCTGGCCCAGATTGAGGCGAAGCTGGCTGATCCTGCTGTCTACGGCGACGAGAAAGCGCTCACGCGGGTGCTGGACCGGCAGGCTCGGGTGCTGGAGCGTTACACACAGCTCGGTGGCCCGGGCTATCAGGGGCGCGTCCGCGCCACGCTGCGCAGCCTGGGGTTCGCCGAGGACGATATGGATCTGCCGGTGGACGTGCTCAGTGGTGGCCAGAAGAAGCTGGTCGGGTTGGCCAAGTTGTTGATCGTCCGGCCGGGCCTGCTCTTGCTCGATGAGCCCGATAACCACCTGGACCTGGACGGCAAGGCGTTCCTGGAGCGCACCATTCGTGACTATGATGGGGCAGTGATCATCGTCTCCCACGACCGGTATCTGCTGGATCTGGTGGTCGACGAAATCGCCGAGCTGGAGGATGGCCGCCTTATGCACTACCCCGGCAGTTACTCGGAGTACGCTTTCGAGAGGCAGATGCGCCTTCTGCGACAGCAGCAGCTCTACCAGGTCCAGCAGAAGGAGATTGCTCGGCTGGAGCACGCCGCCAGGCGGCTCATGACCTGGGGCAAGGTGTACGACAACAATAAGTTCATCCGGCGCGGGAAGAACATTCTCAAGCGTCTGGAGAGGATAGAGCGCATCGATCGGCCCAACCTGGAGCGCAGGCGCATGGGGCTGGAGCTGGACGGCTGGCGCGGCAGTGAAAAGGTGCTGGAAATCGTCGACCTGGACAAGGTGTTCCCGGTGGACCCGGAGGGTTTGCCCTGGGAACCCTCCGGGTCTGGCCGGACAGACGAGGTGATCATCCTGGCCGGCCTGAACCTGCTCATCTGGCGCGGTCAGCGGGTGGGGATGGTCGGGCCGAACGGCGCGGGTAAGTCGCTTCTCTTTCGAATGGTCTTGGGTCAAGAGACGCCCTCTGACGGCCGGGTCAAGGTCGGCCCGAGTGTGAAAATCGGCTACTATGCCCAGGAGCACGAGACCCTCGATTACGAGTGGACGTTGATTGAGACGGTGCGCCAGGCGGCGCGGCTCTCGGAGGAGGGAGCGGTACGTTTCCTGGCCCGCTTTCTATTCACGTACGATCAGGCGCGGGGGAAGGTAGCGGATCTGTCGGGCGGCGAGCGCAGCCGTTTACAGATGGCTCTGCTCATGCTGTCTGGCGCCAACTTCCTGTTGCTCGATGAGCCGACCAACAATCTGGATATTGCTTCCGTCGAGGTGCTGGAGAGCGCGCTGGCCGATTTTGAGGGAGCGGTTCTCGTGATCTCCCACGATCGATATTTCCTCGATCGGGTGGTGGATCGCATCGTGGAGCTGGATCAGGGAACCCTGACCGAGTACCAGGGCGGCTACAGCGACTTCGAGGCCGCGAAAACCTCTCGCAGCATAGATCCATAGGTTGGTAGTAGGCGCTTCAGCGCCGTGTTTCAGCGAGCCGTGAGGATAAGCTCGTAGATTCGTAGATTTGCAGATTTGCAGATTCGCAGGTTCGTAGTAGGCGCTTCAGCGCCGTTTCAAGAATGTGGTATAATTAGGTTTTTTGATCAAGCAGGAGAATAGGATGTCTAGAAAGAAAGAAGCACCAATCGAGAAAGTACGTATTATCGGTATCTTCGCCCACGTGGACGCCGGCAAGACGACCACGTCGGAGGCGATTCTGTACTATACGGGACGTGTCCACCGCCTCGGCAACATCGACGAGGGTAGCACGCAACTGGACTGGATGGAGCAGGAGCGAGAGCGTGGAATCACGATCATGTCGGCGGCTACCGCTTGCCATTGGCAGGGACACCGCATCAACCTGATCGACACACCCGGTCACATTGACTTCACCGCCGAGGTCGTGCGGTCCATTCGCGTCATCGACGGCGCGGTCATCGTGCTGTGCGGTGTGGGAGGTGTCGAGCCGCAGACCGAGTCGGTGTGGATGCACGCCGACCGCGAGAATCTGCCGCGTGTCATCTTCATCAACAAACTGGACCGTCTAGGCGCTGACTTCAGGCGTGTGCTGGGCGAGGTTCGCGAGCATCTCACCCCAAACGCCGTGCCGCTGCAGCTTCCCATCGGTCGTGAAGGTGAGTTTACCGGCGTGGTAGACCTGTTCAGCCAAAAGTCGTTCATCTGGCACGAAGGCGTGGATGACCCCGTCGTCGAGCCAGTCCCATCTGCGATGCAGGATCAAGTCGCTGAGGCGCGCCAGGCGCTGGTTGATGCCATCTGCGAGACCGACGACGCGCTGCTCGAGCAGAGGCTGGAGGGGCTCGAGCCAGACGTGGAGGCGCTTCGGGCGGCACTGCGCCGGGCCACCATCGCTGGCGAACTGGTCCCGGTCCTGTGCGGTGCATCGCGCAACCGCATTGGCGTGCAGCCCCTGCTCGATGCCATCGTCGACCTTCTACCCGCGCCGGTGGACATGCCCCCAATCCTGGGCACCGTCCCTGGCGACGGGGAGGAAATCGTCGAGCGCCCCGACGATCCGGCGGCTCCGCTATGTGCCGCCTCTTTCAAGATCGTCACCGATCCCCACGTGGGACACCTGACCTGGGTACGGGTGTTCTCCGGCCATCTGAAGGTCGGGGAGACAGTCTACAATCCCCGCGCGGACGAGGAGGAGCGGGTGGGCCGCATCTATCGCATGCACGCCAACCGGCGCGAGCAGGTGGATCACATGGCGGCCAGCGACGTCGTCGCGCTCGTCGGCGTCAAGTCAGCCATCACCGGCGACACGCTGTGCGACCCGGCCCATCCGATCATGCTGGAGACCTTCAAGTTCCCGGAGCCGGTCATCGCCGTGGCGCTGACGCCGACCTCCAACGAGGATCGGGAGAAGCTGCGCCAGGCTGTGACGCGTTTATGTGACGAGGATCCAACGCTGGTCAGCCGTTTTGACCCGGAGACGGGCGAGGAGACGCTGTCTGGCATGGGCGAACTCCATCTGGAGATCGCTGTGGATCGGTTGAGGACCGAGTTCGGCATTGTCCCCCAGGTAAGTCCGCCACAGGTCTCCTATCGCGAGACAATCCGGACGGCCGCTGAGGTGGCTGGAACCTACAAAAAGCAGACCGGTGGGCACGGCCACTTCGCCGAGGTGCATCTGCGCGTCGATCCGCTGGAGCCCGGCGAGGAAATCGTCTTCGAGAACGAGGCCCCGCCCGCCGAATTTCCCACCGACTTCGTCCGGCCCACCGAGTTGGGCGTGCGCGACACGTTGGAGAAAGGCATCATCGCCGGTTACCCGGTCACTGGCCTGCGCGTGACGTTGCTGGGGGGCAGGTTCCACGAAGTGGACTCGGCAGCTATGGATTTCCAGATCGCTGGCTCAATGGCTGTGCGCCAGGCGGTGCGCCGTGCGGCTCCCGCGTTGCTTGAGCCCGTGATGGGGATCGACGTGAACGTTGCGGAGGAGCACTTGGGATCAGTCGTGGCCGACATCGGCCGCCGGCGGGGCAGCGTGAACGCCATGCACGTCCGTGGCGGTATGCGCAACGTGGACGGCGAGGTCCCGCTGGCCGAGGCGCGGGGCTACGCGACCGACCTGCGTAGCCTCACCCAGGGCCGAGGCACCTTCTCGCTCGAGTTCCGCCGCTACGACGTGGTGCCGGACGGGATCGCCGAGGAGGTCATCAAGCAGCGCCGGGCGGAGGGGAAGATCCCCGAGCGGTAGCTCCTCGTCAGGTTGAATGCATTAACTCGTTGACTCCTTGCCAAAATGCGCTATACTCAAACCTAGCTCAGGCGGTGGGTACCGCCATCACATAATCCATCGTCGTTCAACATCAGGCCCGCCCACCTGCAAGGTGCGGCGGGCGCTTGTTTGATGGGCAAGGAAACGGTCGTCGCCGGGGTGGTTCTGGACTGCCCGTGCGATGATGGGTTGTGCGAGACGTAGAAACGTTTCCGGAAGGCATTGTTTGGAGACGCGCGAAATGAAAGACGAACACAAGACCAAGCAGCAGCTCGTAGACGAATTGGTGGACCTGCGCCAACGGGTTGCTGAACTGGAAGCAGCAGAAGGCGAGCGCAGGCGGGTGGAGGAAGCGCTGCGGGAGCAAGTGCTGTGGAATGAGTTGATCCTCCAGACTTCCTTGGATGGGTATGTCCTGGCGGATACCGACGGGCGGATCATCGACGTGAACCCCACCTACTGTGCTATGGTGGGATACTCGCGAGAAGAGCTGCTAAATATGGATATCCTGGAATTGGACGTGCAGCTCTCCACCCAGGACATGGAGCGCGGGCTTGAGCGTGCGCTCGCTCAAGGGAATGATCGCATTGAAACCAAGCACAGGACCAAGGATGGCCGTATTCTTGATCTGGAGATTAGCGGTGGCATTCTGCAACGGCAGACGGAACTACTGGTGGTTTCATTTGTGCGTGACATCACCGACCGCAAGCGGGCGGAAGAGGTGCTGCGAGAGAGTGAGGAACGATTCCGACGCGCCATCCTCGACGCTCCTTTCCCCATCATTATTCACGCAGAGGACGGCCAGGTCGTGCAGGTAAACGAGGTGTGGACAGAGCTGACTGGCTATGAACGCGACGAAATACCCACGATTGCGGACTGGACAGAGCGGGCCTATGGGGAACGGAAAGAGCTAGTGAGAGCGGTCGTAGACAGGCTATATGGCCTGGACACCAGAGTCCGTGACGGCGAATATGTCTTCATGACTAAGACCGGTGAACAAAGAACGTGGGATTTCAGTTCTGCCCCACTGGGCCGATTGCCAGACGGAAGGCGGTTGGTCATCAGTATGGCTGTGGATATCACCGAGCGCAAGCAGGCGGAGGATGCACTGCGGGAGAGCCAGCGAACTCTCTCAACCCTGATGAGCCACTTGCCGGGTATGGCCTACCGCTGCCGCAACGACAGAGATTGGATGATGGAGTTCGTCAGCGAAGGCTGTGTCGGTTTGACCGGGTACCAACCTGCCGATCTGGTCGAGAACCGTACGGTGGCCTACGGGGACCTGATCCACCCAGACGACCGGGAGACTGTGTGGGAGACAGTGCAGACCGCTTTGCGCCAAGACACATCCTTTGGAGTTTCTTACCGGATCAGAACCGCTGGAGGGGAGGAACGGTGGGTCTGGGAACAGGGCAACGGGGTGTTTTCCCCACAGGGGGAACTCCTGGCGGTGGAGGGTTTCATAGCGGACGTCACCGAGCGCAAGCGAGCAGAAGAGGCACTGCGCCGGGAGCGCGATTTGCTGAGCCGCATCACGCAAACCAGCCCCGGTGGCATCACGTTTCTTGATCCTGATGAGCGGACCACCCTCATCAATGCCAGGGCAGAGCAGGTGTTGGGCGTGACGGAGGGTAAGATGCCTCTGCACTTCTACGGCGCTCCCGGATGGCGTATCACCGACTACGACGGCAGGCCCTTCCGCGAAGAGGATCTGCCTTTCCATCGGGTGAAGAGCACCGGTCAGCCGGTCTATGACGTGGGCCTGGCCGTCGAGAGTCCCGGCGGACAGCGGACATTGCTATCGATCAGCGGTGCCCCTCTCTTTGACGCGGCAGGACGATTTGACGGGATGGTGGCCACGGTGGAAGACGTCACCGAGCGGGTGCACGCGCAGCGGATGCTACAGGAAGCCGAGCGCCGTTTTCGGACCTTGCTGGACAACGTCAAGCTGATCGCGGTGGGTTTGGATCGGGATGGCAGCGTCGCCTATGCCAACCCCTATCTCCTGGAGCTCACGGGATACGCGCCGGATGAAGTGATGGGCAAGAGCTGGTTCGAGACCTTTATTCCGGAGAGAGACCATCCTGCGGTGGGCACGGTGTTTGCCGAGATTCTGGCCGGAGGTATCCACCCTCACCATGAAAACCCGATCGTTACCAGGGACGGCGAGGAACGACTGATTGCCTGGAACAACACTTTGCTGTTGGATGACGATGGGCAGTCGGTGGGCATCACCGCCATCGGTGAGGACGTTACCGAGCACAGGCGTGCGGAGGAGGCGCTGCGGCAGCATTCCGAGCGGCTGAGGACCCTGCACGCGATTGACGGCGCCATTCTGGGCGCCTGGTCGGCGGAGGAGATTGTCCAGGCCGCCCTGCGTCACCTCCGGCATTCGGTGCCGTACTGGCGTGCCGGTGTTGTCCTGATCGACTCTCAGAGCCAGGAGGCCTCAGTACTGGCTTTGCACGCGGACGGCGAGACCAAGTTGGGCGCGGGCATGCGCGTGTTGCTGGAGGAGATTGGAGACCCCGAACAACTCAAGCAGGGCAAGATCTACGCGGTGGAGGATCTCCAGACCCTGCCTTCGGCAGCCCCAGGGCAGCCATCTCGACTGTCGCCATTGCGTCAATCCCTGCTGGCCGAAGGGCTGCGTTCCTACATCGCTATGCCGCTCATCGCACACGGAGAATTGATCGGCCTCCTCAACCTGGGGATGGATACACCAGGTGCCTTCCCCCCTGAACACGTGGACATCGCTCGCGAGGTTGCCGACCAGGTCGCCGTGGGTCTGTACCAGGCCCGGCTGCGTGAACAGGTGCAGCGCCACGTCGTCGAATTGGAACAGCGGGTGGCCGAGCGGACGGCAGAGTTGAGTGCCGCGAACGCCGAACTGGCCCGCGCCTCCCGTCTCAAAGACGAGTTCCTGGCCAGTATGAGCCACGAACTGCGCACCCCTTTGAACGCCATACTCGGGTTATCAGAAGCGTTGCAGGAACGGATCTATGGCCCGTTGAACGAGCAGCAGCTTGGGGCGCTGCGCACCATTGAGACCAGTGGTCATCACTTGCTCTCCTTGATCACCGACATTCTGGACGTCTCCAAGATCGAGGCGGGCAAGGTAGAGCTTGAGACCGGTCCAGTCTCCGTCCAGTCGGTCTGTCGGGCCAGCCTCGGCCTGACCAGACAGGAAGCCCGCGGGAAGCAGCTCAAGCTCTTCTCCAGCTTTGATAGCGCGGTGACTACGCTTCAGGCGGACGAGCGCCGGTTGAAGCAGGTCCTGGTCAACCTGTTGAGCAACGCGGTCAAGTTCACCCCTCAAGGTGGGGAGATTGGCCTGGAGGTCGTGGGTGACAAAGAGGGCGAGGTGGTCCATTTCACAGTCTGGGACACCGGGATAGGGATATCGAGAGACGATGTGCTGCGGCTGTTTCAGCCCTTTGTCCAACTGGATAGCAGACTCTCGCGGGAATACCCGGGTACCGGCCTGGGCCTGGTGCTGGTGCGCAGCATAGCCGAACTGCACGGCGGCGGGGTCTCGGTGGAGAGCGAACCGGGAAAGGGCAGCCGGTTCACTGTCTCGTTGCCGTGGCGGCCAGGGGACGAAGGCGAACGGATGGAGGACGAAGATCAGCAGCCCACTGCGCAAGTAGCAGAGCCTGCGACGCTCAGCCGCCAGCCGCGGCCGGTTGTCTTGCTGGCTGAGGACAGCGAGGTCGGCTTCACTACCTTCTCAGAGTATTTGCTGTCCAGAGGATACCGGGTCATCGTCGCTCGGAATGGGGTCGAGGCCGTCAAACAGGCCACGGAAGAGCGTCCTGACGTGATCTTGATGGACGTACAGATGCCCCAGATGGACGGACTGGAAGCGACGCGTCGCATCCGGGCCGACGCCAGTCTGAGGGGGGTCCCCATCATCGCCTTGAGTGCGCTGGCCATGCCCGGGGATCGGGAGCGGTGCCTGAACGCGGGGGCCGATGCGTACCTGAGTAAACCCGTCAGTCTGAAGAAACTCGTCGACGTGATTGAGGCCCACCTGAACTGAGACGGAGGTGGTCGGGCAGTCCGTTTGATCAGCGCCGCAACGTCGCCACGAGCCGCAGTGGTTTCAGCAGCAGGTCCAGCGCGGCGTTGACGCCGGAGACGACAACGTCGGCGACAGTCAACGTCTCCACCGCCAAACCTTCCGGACCTAACACGGCGATGGCCAGCTTCGCCTGGCGCAACATCTGCGCGTCGTTCGCGCCGTTGCCTATCGCGCACACACCCTCGCCGCCCAGTTCTCGCACGAAAGCGGCCTTTTGGGCGGCCTCGTCTTGGGGCGTGATGCGCGCGGCCTGCATTCCCAACTCTGCGTCGATCGCGGCCTGCCGGCCCCGCGTGTCGGCGGTGAGCATGTGTACCTTAACCGAGCGGCGTAGCTCGGCCACCCGCCCGGCCACCCCCTCCACCAGCCGTCCATCCACCGCGATCGTCCCGTTCACGTCCAGCACCAGTTGTTCCAGGCAGTACACGCCACGTCCCGGTACCTCGATCTCAAACATACACAGTATCTCCTCAGAGCGCAGGCGCCGCCGATCACGCCTCGTTCGTAGGGCGGCTTTCCATAGCCGCCGAGACCACGGCCCCGATCACGACCAACCCTAGATCGACCACCTGGTCGGCCCGCCACCCCGCCACCATCGCCACCTCGTCGGCCCGCGCGAACCCCAGAACGAACGATCCGGCGCCGTACACGACCAGCCAGAGGGGAAACCCGAGCCCCTGGAACTCTGGGCGTCGCGAGACGACCAGCAAGATGACCAAGGTAACCACACTCCAGCCCGCCCCCAGCAATTGCACCGCCACGCGCGGCGCCCAGATGCCGTAGACGTCCGGGAGTTCCAGGCTCAGCGCCCAAGGGAGCCCTTGCCCCGGGTAGGTCTCCAGCCCGTAGGCGCACCGGTTCAACAGGCACCCGATCCATGCACACGCCGCCAGCAGAGCGACGCCGGGTGCCAGCACGTCCAGTATCGCTCGAAGCGAGAGCCGCCGCGCGGCGCAATAGGCCATCACCGCGATCAGCCCCCCAACGAGCGCCCCGTGCCAGGACACCCCCCCGTCCCATGGCCGTAGCGCCCGGCGCACGTGGCTCTGATAATACGCCCAATTGGCCAGCACGTAGACCGCGCGCCCTCCGGCCAGCCCACCCAACGCCGCAGCCAGCGTCGCGTCCAGCACGCGGGCGGGCTTGAGCCCGCGCCGCCGCGCGGCCAGACAGGCCACGACCGCACCCGCCAGCAGCCCGAAATCGACCAGCGCGGCGTAGCCCGTCACGGTGAAATTGCCGACTCGAAACAACACCGGGTACAATCTCTTGCCTCCTGCAGAAGGGCCATTCGGAAATGCCATTCGCCAGTATAGCACAATCACAAGGCATCACAAATCTGATTTGACAGAAAAGCGCTTCTGTAATACGATCTTTCTGCAGTCTCCTGGGCCGTTTGAAGCCAGCATTCCTCCACGGCTTGGTCACTTCTTGATGGGGATTGTTCTCTGTTCGACCTACAACCTGTTCCTGGTTGTTGCAACGCTGTGAAGAGCACTGGGTAGTCATACGCGCCTGCGGAAGAAAGGAGAAGAGAAGTGTCTGCATGGAATGTCCAGCACGTGCGGCGTGAGTTGGGCGTAGGACTATCTCTGGCCTTCGGTCTGGCCTTGATGCTGGGTCTACTGCTGGCGCTAGATCCTGTGCGGTTGCCTAGCATAGCACAAGCTCAAGGTCTCGATGTCCGATACGTGGCGTCTACCGGCGGCGACGACACTGGTAACGACTGTCGCGACAGCATCATGCCCTGCGCCACACTTCAACACGCCGCGGACGTAGCCGCGCCCGGCGACGAGATCCGCGTCGCGTCCGGCGTCTACACCGGCGTGCACGCCCGCGCTGGGGTCACCCAGGTGGTCTACATCAGCAAGTCGGTGATCGTGCGCGGCGGGTACACGCCCACCAACTGGACCACGGCCCATCCCCTCACCCAGCCGACCACGCTGGACGCGCAGCAACGCGGGCGCGTGATCTACGTCACTGGCGCATCCACGCCTGGCGCAGGCATCAGCGTCACCATCGAGGGACTGCGCGTCACCGGTGGTGACGCGACTAATCTGGGTGGTAGCGCGTCGGGGAAGGATGCTGGGGGCGGCCTGTACGTCGTCACCGCCACCGCGATCCTCAGTGGAAACCATATGTTTACCAACACGGCCCTGGTTGGCGGTGGACTGTACTTCCGGAACAGCGATGGGACTTGCTTGACCGGCAATCTGGTCTTTGAGAATCGTACAGCTCAGTATGGGGCTGGTGGCGGTCTCTATTTTGACAGCAGTGAACACGTGACGTTAGCTGGCAATACCATCCGTGATAACGAGGCTGGGCCACCGGCCTGGGGGTACGCCGCCGGGGGAGGAGCGATCTTCAAGGACTGTCCTGCCGTAGCCTTGGACGAAAACGTCGTCACCGGCAACCGGGCTACCTGGGATGGTGGCCTGAATTTCAACTACAGTCCCACGGCGACGCTCATCTCCAACGTCATCAGTGAGAACCGGGCCAATCATTCTGGAGGGGGCACGAAACACAATGGTGGCGTGTCCTTCAGCCATAGCGGCAGCGCCAGATTGATCAGCAACACCATCAGCGGCAACTACGCTGCCAACGACTGCGGCGGAGTATGCTTCTACGACAGTGACGATGCGGTCTTGTCGGGAAATCTCGTGGTCAGCAACACCGCCAAGCAGCCAGGAGGTGACGTTTTCGGCCGCGGTGGGGGATTGTTGTTCGTCAGGAGCAAGAACGCCGGCCTTATTGGCAACACGGTTGTCGGCAACAGAGGCAGGGACCCCATAACGAGTGGTGTCGTCTTTGGCGGTGGACTGTACGTTGGATCTAACTCCAGCGTGGCGCTGACCGCTGGCAGGATCTGCCGGAATGAGGCGACCAAGGGCGGGGGATTGTACGTCGACTCTACCTCCGTGATGTCATTGGCGTCCGTCACTATTATGGACAACGTCGCCCACACTTCTGTGGCCCACCAGGCGGAGTGGGATCCCGACGGTGACGGCGGTGGGATGTGCCTGAACGGTGGCGGCGCTGTGCTGTCCAACGTCGTCGTGGTCGGCAATCGGGCCGAGACTGCCGGTGCTGGAATCTACGCCCAGAGTTCCTCCCCCCGTCTGCTGCACACCACCATCGCCCGCAATGGTTCAGCTTCGATCACCACAGGCGGTGGCGGTGACGGCAGTGGGATCTACATCACTGGCACCGCTGGTACTACCAGCACCCTGGCCGTGACCAACACCATCCTGGTCAGCCACACCGTCGGCATCACCGTCGCGGCCAACAACGAGGTCAGGCTGACGGCAACCCTATGGGGTACCGGTACCTGGGCCAATCTCACCGACTGGGGTGGCTCGGGCACAGTCATCACCGGCACGATCAACCTGTGGGGCGATCCCGACTTTCTGGAACCCAACCGGGGGAACTATCACATCGGGCCCGATAGCGCGGCGATCGATGCAGGCGTGGACGTGGGCGTGCTGGTTGATGTCGATGGTGAACCCAGGCTAAGCGTGCCGGACCTGGGTGCGGACGAGTACACGTGCTACGTCTACATGCCGGTTGTGCTGAAGAAAACCTGATCGCGGATAAGGATCGGGACCGCGATCAGGCGTGGCTGATCGGTTTGACGGCATTCACTACGACGTGGAACACGACGACTGGTACGCTGGCGATCGTTGGGCGCGCTTCGTTGACTTGATCACCTATTGCCAGGCCCAGGTGGATGCCTACAACCAGGCCTATGAGCCGATCGTCTTTGGCGTGGACATCCCTCCGCATTTCCTCGCCGGGCCAGGCTCCAGCGGACAGATCAAGTCCAGTTGGGACGTGATGACCATCGTCGACGCCGTCACACTGATGGACTACCGCGATTTCGCCGACGTAAGGTGGGATGATATCAGAGACGACGGCATCATCCCCCGCGCCCAGCCCTTCGTCGCCGACGGGAACGCGCTGGGCAAGCCGGTGGTCATCGGCGTGGAGCTAACTGAGAACCCCTACAACCACGTCACGTTCTTCGAGGAAAGCGCCGCCTATATGGAGGCCGAACTGCGGGAGGTGTCCCGGTACTTTGCCGGTGATTGGGCGTACAAGGGCCTCGCCCTCCACGATTACGCAGGCTGGAGGGCGAAAGCGTTGGTGTACAGAGTCCGCCTGCCAATTGTGATCAAGGGCCTGTGACCTGGCACTGCCCGAGATTCCAGATCGAGCACCGTAAGCCCATCAGAGTCTCTTGCCAGGCAGGCCTGACCTGCACGCAAGCGGTCTTTGAACCTCACTGCTTGACGAACACTGTGGCCACAACCGAACCGAAGCCACAGGCATGTACTACAGCGTGATCCTCCTCCTGTTTGGTGGACTTGTTCCCTGCCCTCGATCGCAGGACTGGAATACTTTGTGCAGGCGGTCGACGGAGCCGGGAACGTGGCGATCAGTGACAACAAGGGGGCATATTATGGCCGGCCGCCCCATCGGATCGTTCTGCCACTGATCGCCAAGGACAGTCTGGTGGAATGATGAGCTGTGTCAGGAACCCTTCCACTCTGCGCTCCAGGGATTCGCTTCAGGATTCAAAGACATCATTGTCCCACAGACCGATATTTGATAGGTGCCAGATACAGAGGTGCCATCAAAATCCCCTGTGATGGTGAATATCCCAATCGATGACTCACTCTCGCTTATCGTTGTCGCGTCAACCAGGAATTCATTGCCATCAACTGTCACTTCGTCGATCGTTATGTCGCAAGTGCTGGCTGCGAAGGGAGCGTGCATCACAAAATTGGCGATATCCCCATCGGACGTCACGTCGAACGAGACAGATGGTTGTTCACCCTCCCAGCGACCCTGCTTAGGGCCTTGCGCTCCAAGACAGCCTGTCAGGAACAATACGACCAGCGCCAGGCAAAACGTCTGCTGCAACCACTTTCTGCTGTTCATTGGTCTACTCCTTCTCGTCTCAATACTCCAGGATAGCGCCGTAGATGTCCTGGTTTTCCTCGTTCCGCCTGTCTGTCCACACGACCACGTTGTCCCAAATCCGCGGGTTCCCCTGCCACCCGTCCTCGGTGACGATTGGGAATTCCTCACCCACGGCCAGATCGTACCCCTGGATATCCCAGTCCTCGTTGTGCTCTTCCATCCAGATGACGAAGTTGCCCCCTACGATCGGCATAGAGCGGTTGGCGGGGCCTGTGACGATGGGGAATTCACTCTGGGTTTCGAGATCGTAGCCGTAGATATCGTCATTGCCATCCCGCTGATCGATCCAGACGACCAGACTGCCGTCGGTGCTGGGCATGGTCTGGGTCAAGGGTGCGGTGACGATGGGGAATTCCTCCTGAGCATCCAGATCGTAGGCATAGATGTCCCCCCCGTCGTCTCGCTCGTCCGCCCAGATGATGATGCTGCCGGCGGCCGCAGGCCATCCCTGTGACGAAGCGTCGTCGGTGAGGCGAATCCGGGTGTCCTGCTCCAGGTCGAAAGCCACGATGTCGCGTACGTCTTCTGTCTCCTCATCGGACCAGACCAACGCCCGGTCTGAGAGGGCAGAGTGGGGGCGTGCGCCGTAGGTCAGCACCATGCCTCCTGAACGGAAGATGAGGCCACATACGGCGGGGCATCCTATGCTGAACGATTCATAACGGGACACAGAGAATTCCTCGGCGTCCTCCGTGCCCAGACGGTACCCGTAGAGACGGCCCTTGCGTGCCCAGACCACGAGATCGCCGAAGATGAGCGGGAACATATCTTCTTCTTCGTCCGTGGTGATGCGTGTCTCTTCCTCGGTAGCCAGGTTGTACGCGTAGATTTCTATGTTTCCATGTCGATGGTCGGCCCAGACGACGTAGTCGCCGGAGATGCCTGGTTGGCCTTGAATTGCGCTATCGGTCGTGATTTGGAACGCGTTCACGGTTGGTGGGGCAGAGGGAGTCGGCGTAGGCGAAGGCGTGGGTGTGTGGGTCGGCGTCGGGATGGGGGTGTTGGTGGGTGTAGGGAGGGGCGTGTTGGTGGGCGCTGGCGTTGGCGTGTTGGTGGGCGTGGGCGTAGGCCCGGCTTGCAGGAACCCACAACCGCTCGTGAGCAACGTGACCATTGTCAGGCCGATCATAGGAACGAACAACTTCCGCTTCTTCATCTTTGTACTCCTTTCTTTATTCAGACTTCACTCTCGGCTTCACTCAAAGTGCGTCTCGCTCGTCCAGCAGGTGTAGCAGGTGGCTCAAGTTTCGCCCGTCGGAGGAATGGTGTATAATTCAAAGCATCTCAATTATTGGTGCTCCTCCTTGGTTGATATTCTTCGCATCTTCGTACTTTTCATATACGACCACCGGTTCCTGTAGTCCTTTGACCTTGACTGGGCCGACGCAGCGACAGCCAGACCGATCATGCAGCCGATCGAAGGTGGCCTGCGAGAGCCATACTAGCCCAGGGGGCGCCTTCTTCTGCAGTCGCTCGGCAAGGTTGATAGGTATACCGATGACCGTCCGATCCTGTCGCTCGTGCGAGCCAAGGTTGGTCAGGGCGATTGGACCGCTGGCTATGCCGACTCGGGTGGGAAAGACCAATGCACCCCCGTCCGATTGGCGGCGGTTGAAATCGGCGGCGGCCCGCTGCATCGCACGGCCAGCCTGGACCGCATCGTCAGCGTCGGCGAAGACACACAAGAACCCGTCGCCCAGGTACTTGTTCACGTCTCCGTTGTGGCGATAAACGATCTGGGTCATCGTGTCCAGGTAGGCGTTGAGGTCAGAGAGGACCTGGTCCAGGGGATGTCTGTCCATAATAGTGGTGAAGTTGGCGATGTCAAGTCGCAGGATGGTGACTTCGCGCGTCTCGACCGGCAGCGCGCACCGGCCACATTGGGCAACCGTGATGGCCTCGGTCCAGGTGGTCCGCGAGAGGAGCGGGCGGACGATGGTCAATAGGGATTGGCTGCGCTCGTACGCATCCAGGGCAAGCCGGCAGAGATGGGACAGGTCTTCAACCAAGTGGTCGAATGTGGTGCCTGGGTGTAATGCCGCCGGATCCAATCGCTCAGTACCCACCGCTCCCGTCGATTTCTTGGGGTGTCGACCTGTGTGGACGGTGGAAAATCTGAGCGGCCAGCCATGGGCGCACGGTTCCGGCGTGGCTGCCCGGTTGTCATGCGTTCCCAGGGTAAGGTGGGTACTTCCGTTGTAGTGCATCGGTCGGTCTCCTTTCGCGACTTGAAATACCGGCTTATCGATCTGTACGCATCCCTTCTGTGGTACAAGAGCGGATCGCAGCCAAAAGATTACAGCGACTGGGCTTCTGATGAAGGATAGATAGAACAAGGTGGGGTATCGCGCAGGTTGTACGGCCATTGGGGTGAGACGTTAGCCATGGGTGAAGACTATGTTCAGACCGGGAATCCCATCTTCCGTAAGATCTGCCGGCGCACCGTGCGAACGCTGGTCGAGAAATATGACTGGGCCTTGCTGCGGGAAGATGACCTGGTGGAATTGGTGCTGGGCTCAGTTCAGTCGACGGTCGCGCCGGCCGAGATAGAGAGGCTGGTCAGGCACCAGTACACGATCGTCCTGTACGAGGCGTGTAGGCAGGTTGAGGATCTGGACCGTTGCGAGCGGGGATATCAGGAGTTGTTCCGCTTTCTCTTTCGGGCCGCCTACAACCGGTGGCCCGAGCTGGCCGAGGATGCGACGCAGCGAGCGCTGGTTCTCGTGTATGAACAGATCGACCGCTGCCGAAGCCCGGGCACCTTCTTGGCCTTCGCCCTCAACAAGCTGCGCCACGCCTTCCAACAGGAGCAGCGGGCCAGGGGGCGCGAGATACCCTGGGATGAGAAGGGCCGGGACAGCCAGGAGCGCAGTTCGGTGGCTCCTTCGTCCGAGCTAGATCAGCGGGAGCGTCTTCAAGTCGTGCTGGACGCCATCAGGCGGCTGAACGACGAACGCCAGCGACAGGCGATTCTCTTGAAATTCTTTGGCGGGTTGAGCGACGAAGCCATCGGGGCACGCCTCGAGATCACCACGGGCTACGTTCGTGTGCTCCGTCATCGAGGCATCGCGCAGCTACGGGAGGACGAATGGCTGAGGGAATACGTCTATGAGGTGTAAGGCGTGAGGCTTTCTGTCTCTTGTAAGGACTGCACCCCGGGACATCTGAGGAAGTGTAACGTTTAGGTCCCAGCCGCCTCTTTAGTCTATGAAGAGGGAAAGAGTGAATGCAGACGTTGGAATGTCGTGAAGCAATTGAGCAGTTGTTGGCCTACCTGGAGAATCCAGAACTGGATCGCGCTCAAGCGCAGGCCGCAATTGATCACGTGAGCACGTGTCCGGACTGTGGGCGTAGAATGGCGCATCTCCTTCGGGCGTTGACCATGGACGAAGAGGACCGACTGACCTGCCGCGAATGTCAGGATCTCCTGCCCGATTATCTCCAGGCAAGAGCGGCAGGGCGGGTACTCGAAGGGCAGTACCAAGCGGTTGCCCTTCACCTGGAGACGTGCCATCATTGCTCGGCGGCCTGTGCGACGCTTTCTGACCTGGTCGAACTGGCATATGGGGAGCGAGGAGAAGAGCCGCCTTATTACCCGGTTCCGGAGCTGTCGTTCCTCCCAGGGACGAAGGAGAGAAAAAAGGACGGGCCGGTCCAGCCTGCCGGCATGCCCTGGCACCTGGATGAGTTGGGTCGCCTGATTGTTGAATTCTCAGCCGAGTTGGTGCGCGCGTTTCGGCCACCGGTGTATCGGCCGGCGTACGTCGTAGCCGGGGTAAAGTCGGGCAAGTCGCAAAGGATCCTGTGCCGAATCTCCTTGGAAGAGGCAGTCGAGGACCTGGATGTGACCATCACGGCCGAGGAGACGCGGGACGATCCGGCCTGCTGTACAGTGATTGTTGAGGCTGACATCCCCAGCCGGGGTGGCTGGCCGAATCTCGCCGATACGGAGGTGACCCTGAAACGAGATGGGCAACAGCTTGCGACACAACGGACCGATGCCTTTGGCAAGGCGGTTTTTGAGGGCGTAGCGACCGATGACCTGGCTCACCTCGTCTTCGAGATTGCACCTCGCGCCCGCCCTGATCATTCCTCCTCCGACACCACCAGCCTGTGACCCCCGACGAGGACAAATGGGGCCCAGTAGTATGGGTCCGCAAAAACCAGATCGTCGTCCGTTTCATCCGACGTGCTCGACGATGTCCTGGCGCGATTTTCTCCGCCTTCGGTGGCCGATCCTTTGAGGTAGGCGCTGGTCTGTGGTGAGGTCATCACCGGCGTGGTCGGCTCGGATCGGGTCCTACCTGCACAGGCGGTGGGAGTAGGACCCTCATCTGCCGGGAAACGCTCCAGAACCTCCATGGCCTCCCTGCGGGTCAGGTTCTTGAGATAGAGCTGCGCCTTCTTCAGCGCTTCGGCGAAGTCCAGCCCTGCTCGGACTTCTTGATAGAACCTTTCCATCAGAATTAGCGTCGAGCGCTCGTCCACGCGCCATAGTGTGGAGACCAGCGCGGGCGCCCCGGCGTGCATGAACGCCCGGATCAGGCCGACCAGTTCATCGCCGCGCCGCACCCGGCTGAGACCACTTTCGCAGGCACTCAAGGTCACCAGGTCGCAGCGCAGGCGCAGGTGCTCGAGAACGTCCAACGCAGTCAGATCCTCACCAGGAGCCAGGTGCAAGGCTGAGGCCAGGGGGGCCTGCGGGTCGAATTCGCCGTGACAGGAGAAGTGAAGCGCCTGATAGCTGGTCGCCTGGCGGTACAGCGCCGCCTTCTTGAGCGATGGCCCGGCCAGAACCTGGCCGCCGGTCAAACGGGCGACGCCGCGTGCCTCCTGCTCGGCGAAGCGCAGCCTCTTCGCATCCTCTCCGTTGTATCCGAGGGCCAGGCAGGGTTCTGGCGCCTGACCCGGCTTCGCCCTGCCGTGGCGGAGGAGGATGGTGGCGCTGGGGGCGTAGATCAACTGGGGACCGGACTTGCGCAGCAGCGTGTCGCCATCGGGAGCGATGAGCGCCTGGAACGGGATGTAATGTAGGGGGCCGTGGGGCACCAGGTACAGCCGCCGCCGGCCCTGCAGGAGCCCTTCGACCGGGGCGACGAGTCGCTTGTACAGCGCGCGCCGAATCTGGGGCTCCAGGAAGTGCCGTTCCACCGCGCTGTCGAGTTGGCGGGGAAGCAGGTCAGTGGGCGAGAGGCCTGCATCGTGCACCTCGACCGCGCTACGGGTTACGGCGAAGATCAGCGTCCGGCCCGGGGGGAAGCGGTGTCGCTGGCAGGCAGTCCGGCCATCTCGTGCTTCGACCAGGCCCGTGGTGAAGTACTCGATCAGCAATCCATCGGTGGGCAGCGCGGCTTGCACCTCGGATAGCGTCATGGGTGTCGTGGACACTCTCTGAGAGAGCTGGGGCGAATGGGTGGTCAACACGTCGAGGAAAGCGCGCGAACGGGCACGCTCAACGTAGTTGAACGCGTGCGTCTCGCGGCCCCCCTCCAGGCAGAGCAGCACCGTGTTCGCGTACGTGTCCACCACTGTCGCGAAGAAACCTGCGCGGGCGGCCTCCGCGGAGACTCCGGCGCGCAGGTCTTCGATGACCTGAATAGCTTGGCGGTGACACTCGAGCGCCAGTTCAGACTCGCCCATATCGCGGTGGAGCGTGCCCAGGTCGGCCAGCAGATCGATTTCGTTGTATCTGTCACCGAACTCTCGGTAGATCGTGAGGGCTTTCACGTAGGCTTGCAGAGCCTCTGACTGCTTCGCAGGCCCTTGGCGCTGGAGGACTTCACCCAGGTTGTGGCTGGCAGCGCCTATACCGTAGCGATCGTCCAGATCGTGGCCCAGAGCGATGCGCCGTTCGAAACAATGCGTGGCCTGGGGCCAATCGGCCAGGCTGCGATACACGAGCCCGAGCGTGTTCCACGTCGTCGCTTCCAGCCATCGCTTACCCTCGCTTGGGTTTTCTGAGCCATTGAGCGCCTCCAATGCAAGCTGGCAATGCTGGACTCCTTGCCGCAAGGCTTCGTCGCCGAACTCGCCCTGGGTGAACCCTTTTTCGAGGGTGATGGCCATATTTTTCCAGATTTTGGCCCGGTCGATCGCTTGGTCTGGCCGGTCGAAAGCGTGTAAGCACTGTTCGTAGATGTCGAGCGCCTCACGCCAGCGGCCCTGATAGTCGTAGGTCCGCCCTAATGCCAGGAGAACCCGCCCGTGTAAGGCTGGTTCCAGATCGGTCTCAAGTAGCGACCGGAAGGTGTGCTCACCTGTGGCCCAATCGCGGTGGAGTTCATTGGCCAGAATGCCGTTCAGATAGGTATGCCAGCTTTGGTAGGCCGGCGCTTGTTTGGACAGTTCGCCCAACGCCTGAAGCAGTTCCTGGCACTGCTCCAATTGCATCAGTCCCAATGCGCTGAAGAATGCGTCAATCAACTGTTGGCCTGTTTGTTCGCCCATAATTGACACCAAGTAGCTGTCGGAGGATGTGATCTATAGGAGGCCAAAACATGAAATCTCCGAGCCCGTTCAAACGTCTGCGCCCAATTGCCGGGGTGGTTGTCCTGGCTGTGGTGTTCCTGTGGCTGGGTCTGTTCGCTTTGGGGCATTCTACCATCGAATCTATGCCGGCGCCAATTCTCCCCCCGCCAGTCCTGGCCGGACCGCCGGTTTCCCCGTCGTCAGTCCAACCGGGACCAGATCGCCTTGAGTCATCAAACCCGGTGGGGACGGCCTTCATCAATGCGGTGCCCAGCTCGGATGGCGCCGAGGTGTTCATCTCTGTGGCCGGTGTGCGATCAACCGAGGCTCCGATCATCCTCAACGTCGATCCTGGGGCTGGGCCGGGAAATCACCAGGGTTCCTACGCGATGACCCTCTCTGGAACCACATATCTGGCCACTGCCATCGGCTTCGCCCCTGGACAAGACGTCGGCAACGACGGTGACGATATGATGAGCATCACCACCACGGTCGGCAGCGAGGTGAAGAGCACCGGTGAAATCAACTTCCAGCGTGCTTTTGTGGAGACTTCGCAACCAGAGATCATCAGCGTCGACGATGATGACTTCATCTTGGAGATACTCAACGTCGGCACCGTCCCCACCGATACCTACGTCCTGGTGATGTCCACCAACACCTCACCGGGCCCCTTGCCCCGCGGCTGTCGGCTGGTTGGCAGCGGCTACAACGTGCGTCCTTCGCATTCACTAACCGAGAGTGAAAAGCTCATGACACTCAACCTGCGGTTCGAGGAGCCGCTGTCCAGCGGCAGCGATCCGCACACGCTGGCTGTTGCGGGCTGCGACTCGTACAATGAACCCTGGGATATTCTAGGTGGCGACCTTCTGGACGACCTCGATCTGGTGACCCTGGTCACCCGGCGTTTCCGCATCTATGCTCTGGCCACGACCCCGACCTGGCGTGACTCCTTCCAGGAGATGAGCCTTACGGGTGTCTCGCATCAGTACAATACCCAGTGGGGCCCGGGCCAGACGATTGTTCTGAGCAGTTCCGCCACCTCTGGCACAGTTACCTCCGTTCCTATCACCGCGGTGGACGCTGCCACCTGGTCCACGCTCTACTTCAGCGCGACGACCGAGCCGGGCACCGCTGTGACGGTGGACGTGCTCGATGCCAACGACAACGTGGTGTTGGCCGACGTGGGTGATGGGACCGACTTGCACGCAGCGGGCTTGGATTTGACCACCCATTCCAGCCTCAAACTTCGGGCGACGTTGACCCGGCTGGAAGCGACCGATCCGACGCCCCGCTTGCACGAGTGGCAGGTGGAGTGGGTGCCGCAGGTGCACGAGGTTTATTTGCCGTTCGTGATCAAAAAGGAGGGGCAATAGTGAATGGGTCAAAGCTCATATCATCTGCGCGGCGAACCGTTCTCGCGTTGTTGCTCTTCGGTGTCCTGCCGGCGATAGTCGGTGTGGCCGGTCCGATCATCACCGATGGTTGTTGGGAGGATACTTTCGATGACGCTACGGGCCTGGAGGACCTGAACCAGACGCTGGTTGACAATGGTGCAGTACGCCTGAATGGAGGGGTTCGCCAGGCCTGGGAGATCAGCAGCCAGGTCAGTTTTCAGGCGGGTGAACTCGACCGGGTGGACGCCGAGGCGACATCAGGCGCTTTGCAGTTGGCCCCGGCGGCGTTGAGTTTCAGCCCCAACCGGTTGGTCGGTAATGTGGCGTCCTATCACTATTACGAACCCTCTGCCTTGGCCGGTGACGGTGGCCAGATGATCCACCTGGCCTGGGCCCATACGGAAGAGAATGATATCTTTTACCGCTGTAGCACGGATGCTGGACAGAACTGGACGGCGATTGGGTTGCTCTCCGATGGAGGCGCGCCGGCGCGCCAGCGGTCGCCCGATCTCATTGTCGCCTCGACGGGCAAGGTCTACGCAGCATGGCGCGACGAGCGGCTCGACGAGAATGGCGACATCTACTTGGCTTCTCGCCAAGGCTGTGGAGGCACGTGGAGCCCGCACACGCCGGTGCCGGTGGCGGCTATCGGTGGGGTGGAGCAGGGTGCCCCGGCTTTGTCCGTGGATGGGATGGATAATCTGTATCTGACCTGGGAGGAGGATGGGGACGTCTACTTCTCCCGCAGCGGAGACGCCGGTCAATCATGGAGCGCCGGGCGTAAGTTGAATGATGACAGTGGCGCTTTGGGCAGCTTGCCCGACATCCTGGTAGATCAAGCTGGTCAAAAGGTCCTGGTTGCCTGGGCCTATGGTCCAGATGGTGCTGAGAGCAACATCTATTTCGCGATCAGCGGCGACGGTGGGCAGACCTGGTCCGTCAATCTGCCCGTGGCACCGGACCCAACCAAGAGCCAATATCACCCGGCCGTGGCCCAGGCGCCGGACGGAACGCTGTACGTGGGTTGGGCCGGAGGCGGAGTCTACATCTCACGCAGCCTCGACGGAGGCCAGATGTGGGGGCCGGCTGTTCCCGTGCATGACGAACCCTATGGCCTTCACTGGTCCGGCACTAGCTTGACCGTGGACGACCGAGGCACCCTCTATCTCGCCTGGCACGACAAGCGACACCGCGTGAATCCCATATATCAACCGTCCAGCTACTATGATGTCTTCGTGTCTTGCAGCCAGGACGGTGGCCAGAGTTGGAGCGCAAATATGCAGTTAAATGACGATGCGCCGCTATCTGGCGCGGGGACCGATCGCATCGATCATATGTACCCGTCCGTAATGATCAATCAGGCTGGCCAGTTCTTCGCTGCCTGGTGGGATGAGCGGGGGATGTGTGAGGTGGTGGATGGAGGTATCCTCTGCGTCTCTCCGCACACGGAGGTGTATTTTGTCAGGACGCCTGGCTACGCGTTTGCTCAGAGTGGCAAATTTACCTCTGCTGTCCATGATGCCAGTGGGCAGGCGACCTGGGACACGATTGCTTGGACCGCTGCCGTTCCCCCCAGCACTACGATGACCATCCACACCCGTAGCGGAGACACACCCGTGCCCGACGTCGGCTGGAGCGATTGGTCCCTCGCTTATCAAGCACCGGGCCAGGCCGCCGCCAGCCCTGAGGCGCGATATATTCAGGTGCGAGCTGCTCTGACTACCACCAATCCCTTGACAACTCCCATTCTCTATGACGTTACGCTCCACTATCGACCGTTCATCTGGGAGCAAACGACCTATACCGATTTCGCCGGGAGTGTGGCCCTGCAAAACGTGGATGTGACTACCCTGCCTGGCTCAGTCCAGTTGCTGCCCGACGTGGCCTTCTCCCCTGAGCGGCGGGTCAACGATCATATTGGATGCGTTGAACAAGTCGATGATCAACCTGCCCTGGCGGTTGCAGGGAGTCAGGTCTACCTGGCCTGGGGAGACACGCGGGACGATAGCGAGGGGGACATATTCTTTGCCCGCAGCACCGATGGCGGCCAGTCCTGGGGGGCGAATGTCAGAATCAATGACGATGGCGCTGGTGCGGAGCAGAGTGCACCTTACCTGGCCACCCGGGGCGACCACGTCTACCTGGCCTGGCACGACGAGCGCGAAGATGGGCAAGGAGACATCTACTTCGCCCGAAGCACCGATGGCGGCCAGTCCTGGAGCGCGAATCGGCGGGTCAATGATGGCCTACCTCCTGTTGCCGGTGATCCGACCATCGTCACTGGCGCAGGATCACGACTGCACGTCACCTGGGCCACCAGCAAGACACTGGTCTATTCCAACCGCAGCACGGACGCCGGGCAGAGCTGGCAGGGCAACGTCGCGGTCGGTGGCGCAGAGCTGAGCTGGGGATCCTTTTCGGGTTACCCAGCGCCGGGAATGGCCGCGGATGGCAGCGGCAATGTCTACGCTGCCTGGTGGGACACACGCTATGCTTTCCACGATGAGGGTTGCATGTGTCTGCGCGACATAGACATTTTTGCCGCTCGTAGCACGGACAACGCTGGCAGTTGGGGCGCCGGCGTCCAGATCACGGGTGACGATGGGGTGGCTACACAAAGCAGGCCCCACCTGGCGTACCGTGACGGGGACCTGTATGTCGTCTGGACCGATTTTCGTGACTCTGCTATCTCGGATGATCGTGATCCGGCCATCTATTTCGCCCGCAGCACGGATGGCGGTCAGACTTGGAGCCCCACCAACGTCCAGGTAAATACGCACGAGGTGCCCTACGTCGCGCTCGATCCAGTCGTCGCCGTTGATGACGATGGCGTGCTCTACGTGATCTGGCGTGGTGACTATCTTGACAGCGCACGTGATGTCTTTTTCACGCGTAGTCTGGATAGCGGCGATACCTGGCAGGTGGAACGGCGGGTCAACACCGACGCCATAGGTGCGGAGCAGGGTGCGCCGGCCCTGGTTGCCACAACCCCGGGCCGGGTTTATTTGGCCTGGCACGACGAGCGGGCTGGCACACAGGATCTCTACTTTGCTACCTCGTTGACCGGCAAGACGTACACCAACGGGACACTGGTCTCGTCCGTCCTGGATAGTGAAGGCGCCGCCCAATGGGGTGATATTGCCTGGACGGCAACCACGCCGCCCGGCACGAGCCTCACCCTCTACACACGGTCAGGGAACACGACCAACCCCGACGATGGCACGTGGAGCGGGTGGTCGGCTGGTACCACGACCTCACCGACGTTGATCGGCAGTCCGCCTGCACGCTATCTCCAGTACCGAGTCGACCTGGCTACCACAGATCCTTACACGACACCCGTTTTGCACGACGTCAGTGTGGAGTACGGTCGCTATCCCCTGCAGGGCAGCGCTGTCTCCGTCCCGATTTCGCCCCCGGCCGGCTTCGTTCGTTGGCAGACGGCCACCTTCAGTGGCTCCATACCCTCCGGCACGACCTTGACCGTTGACGTGCTGGATAGTGAAGGCAACTTGTTGTTGGAAGACGTGGAAAGCGGCGTCAGCTTGACCGGTTACTCGCCTGCCCTATATCCCAGTCTCCGCTTGCAGGTCGATCTTACAACGAGTGACCCAACCATCACACCGGTTCTGAACGACTGGGCCTTGACCTGGCGCCGGCCGCCTGCTGAGCATCACGTTCGGGTTGTAGATGCGGATGGAGAACCCGCCGGTGACACCGATATCTATCATAATGGGTCTTATCTGGGCACGACAGACCATTTGGGCCTCCTGGATCTGCCCGGACCGCCGCAGGTTGGTGATACGCTGGGTGCGCTGCACCCATTGGCTGAAACGCCCACCTGCCGCGATGCCCACGGTGGCTGGGCATATCGCACCTACATTACCAACATCGGCGTGGATGCAGTGGGCGCCACGCAGGTTTTCACCGTCAGCCAGACGTCCGGCGAGCAACTGCTTGTCGTCCGCCCGGAGAACACGCTGGTTCTGTTCAACTTGCTGGTCTCTGTTGAGTGGGACGCCACCGATGCCTATCTGCAAGACGTGACTTTGGCCGTAGAGGAGGCCGCCGACTTTCTCTACGATGTAACTGATGGCCAGATGAGCTTCGGCCAGGTCGTGATCTATGACGGCGCCGAGCATTGGCCCGATGCCGATGTCCAAATATCGACCAAGAACGTCGTCCACCCTCACGCCTACATCGGAGGGCTGACCGACGACGAAACCTCCCACCTCATCCGCGTCGGGCGCTCGTGGGATGGAAATACCGCCAACCAGGGGCAGTGGAGCCAGCCCAATGGCTACAAGACGCTGGTCCACGAATTTGGTCACTATGGTCTAGGGCTGTACGACGAATACTTCGGGTATCGGGTGGTGGAGGGCCAACTGGCCGGGCGCAGACAAGCTTGGTGTACGGGATCGGAGAACCGGATCTCCGACACCATCGCCACCAACGCCAGCATTATGGACTATCATTACACCACCACTGAATTGGCCGACGCGGGGCGCTGGACGGTTTGGTGTCAAGAGACGGCCCAGCACCAGCTCAACAACGGAGAGGCCGATTGGCAGACACTCTTGCGCCTGTTCCAAGACCCGACTGAGCAGGAGCGCTGGCATCTGGTTTCCCCTGACGATCGGGCGGGGTGGGGTATCCCTGTCCCAGGCCCTCACGCGCTCCCATCGGCCTTGCCCTTCCCGGTCACGACGATTCACAACGAGGGAGATGATCCCGAGCCTTTCTCCTTGTACGTGTGCTCCGATAGCGTCCTCTACCGCGAGGGGGCGTGGGTCACCCTCTCCCGTGCGAGTGGCAAGGCGATGGACCAGGGCTTGACGGACGGTGCTGACGGTCAGCTCACCATTCTGGGGGCGCGAGAGAACGACTCGCTGCAGGTTGTCTCTCTAGATGGGACACTGTCCGCCTCGGCGCGGGTGGGGGACGTGTTGTCGCGAGGCTACCTGGATTTGACCCCGCCGGTGCTCGATGGCGCGGGGCTCACCAGGGTGACGGCCGGGTCAGAGCCGTATCTGAGGCTGTGGCCGACGACCAGCGGCGGCCTCCTGGATGGATTGTTGCTGGTGGTGACGCGCACCCTTCCCAGCGACACACTGCGGTATGTGCTGACGGGTCCGGATGACATAGGTCCTTCCGCCGCTGTCCCCCGTGATGAGGTCGAGGGTGATCACCGGGTGCAGGTGGGTTTCATCCCGACAGCCCGGGCAGGATATGCAGGTGTGATGGGGCGCCACGACGGGCAGTACGTTGAGTTGAACGTCGACTTCCGTCTGCAACATACGGCCAACGTCAGTGAGACCAATCTCTATTCGAACGATGGGAACCTGAAGTTGCACCTGGATGCCGGGTCGCTGCCGTGGAGCGAGGTGCACTTCTTGATTGCTTCGCCCTGGGGTCTGCCTGGCCCGCCGCCCATGGGGATGGCTATCGTCGGCGAGGCATACGAGATCACCGCCTCGGATAACGTGATTGGTCTGCTGAAGCCGGCGATTCTGCGGCTGCACTATGATGCCGAGGCCAGCGCGGCGTTTGCGGCCGAGAGCCTGACCATCTATGGCTGGGATTTCAGCGCGTCGACCTGGCGGCCGCTCTCAAGCGAGATAAACACGGAATCCCAGGAGGTGGTGACCGCCATCACCGATCTGGGGATGTATGCACTGATGGGCAACCCGGTCGCCACTCTTCCTCTGTCGCCCAATCAAGGGGTCTCGGACGACATATGCCGGCTTCCGGGCAGTCACAGAGCCTACTTGCCACTCGTCACCAAATAGCGGCCTACGCGGTTGTTGATGAACAAAGCCTGAGTGCAGTGATGTCCAGATTGCCCCAAGCCGCCTCGTTGCTCAAACGAGGCGGCTTGAGGGCTTGCTATCGGGCTGATGCCAGATGCCGATTACTTGACCTCGACGACTGCGCCGGCGGCCTCCAGCTTGGACCTGGCGTCCTCGGCCGCATCCTTGGCGGCGGCTTCCAGCACGGTACTGGGCGCGCCGTCGACCAGTTCCTTCGATTCCTTCAAGCCGAGCGCTGTGAGTTGCCGCACGGCCTTGATGACCTCGATCTTCTTGGGGCCGATCTCCTTGAGGATGACGTCGAACTCGGTCTTCTCTTCCTCGGGCTCAGCCGCGGCTCCCGCCATAGGCATCGCTGCCATTGCCATAGGCGCTGCTGCGCTCACGCCCAGCTTCTCCTCCAGCATGCTGACCAAGTCAGCAGCTTCCAGCAGTGAGAGCCCACTGATCTCTTCCGCGATCTTTTCTAGATCTGCCATTGTCTATTCTTCCTCCTGATTAACCTGATGAAGGCTTTGTCCTTCAATGATGCGACACTGTGTGCTCGTTCATGATGAACTAAGCCGGATTGATGAGTTACCTACCAAGTAAGATTCCGTGCTCAAGCAGGCTCGGCGGCCTGCTCCATCGCGGTGCCAGATACACCGCCCGATTCCTCCAGTTTGTCCACGTACGCCTGCAGGACGTTGAGAACCTGCCGGATGCCGCTGGCGACGACGCCGGCCACCTGACTTGCCGGTGCGTTGATCGTGCCGAGCACCTGCGCCAGCAATACCTCCCTTGACGGCAGATTGGCGATAGTTTTTACTTGCTCGGCCCCGATCACCGTTGTGCCCGTCAACCCGCCCTTGATCTGCAGCGTGTCCACGTTCTTCGCTGCGTCCGTGAGCGCCTTAGCGACCGGCGGGATCTCGTCGTGAGCAAAAGCGACGGCTGTGGGTCCGATCAACCACTCGTCGGGCAGCGTAAGGCCCGCTTCCTTCAGGGCCAGTGCCAGTAGCCGGTTTTTGACCACCTGGAACTTGCCGCCACTGGAGCGCATGGAATTCCGGATGGACTCCATATCGCCTACGCTGAGCCCACGGTAGTCGGCCAGGACGACCCCCTGGCTGTCCTTGAGTTGCTCGACGTATAGCTCGATCAGCTCGGTCTTCTTCTGCTTCGAGAGTGCCAACCTATCTCACCTCCTTCTTGCTTGTAAAAGAAAAAATCCCTGCGCCGTGCCGACGCAGGGACGTGTTCACCACATTCATGCACACAGGTGAATGATCGTCTTCTACCTCGGCAGGCTACATTACGCGCCCAGGGCGCACCTGCTGTCTTCGGCACAGGTTATTAAACGTGTAAACGATTCTACAGCGCAACCTCCAACGCCTGGGCTTCAATGGGATCTACTTTGATCCCCGGCCCCATCGTGGACGTGACCGTGATCTTGCGCAAGTACGTCCCCTTGCTGGAAGGGGGCTTGGCTTTCTTGACTGCTTCCATAATCGCTGCGAAGTTGTTGAGTAGATTCTCAACCGGGAAACTGACCTTGCCGATGGGCACGTGCAGGTTGGAGGTCTTATCCACGCGGAACTCCACACGCCCTGCCTTTGCCTCTTGAATCAGCCGCGGCAGATCTTCCGCCGGAGCCACAGTGCCAGCTTTGGGATTGGGCATCAGCCCGCGAGGGCCTAGCACTCGCCCCAGTCGCCCTACCTTGCCCATCATCTCTGGCACGGCGATCGCCACGTCAAAATCCGTCCAGCCCCCTTGAATCTTGTTGATCATTTCGTCGTCAAACGCCACGTAATCGGCTCCAGCCTCACGGGCGATCTTTTCCGCCTCGCCAGCGCCAAAGACCAAAACCCGCACGGTCTTGCCCAGACCGTGGGGTAACAAAATCACACCTCGCACCTGTTGGTCGGCGTGACGGGGGTCTACACCCAACCGGAAGTGCGTCTCCACGGTGGCATCAAAGTTGACGTAGTTGGTCTCTTTTACCAGTTCCAATGCTTCCAGTGGCGGATAGAGCTGCGCACTGTCTATTTTCTCCCGTGCTTCGCGGTATTTCCTGCCTCGTTTCGCCATTTTCCCTCCACTGTGGTTCAGACGGGCTATGCCCTCCCACCAACTTGCTTGATATTCGATACCAGAACTTTGGATTGACTCAATCTACGATGGTGATCCCCATACTCCGCGCGGTGCCGGCAATTTGCTTCATCGCCCCTTCGATGTCCAGGGCATTCAGGTCTTTCATCTTCGTCCTGGCAATCTCCTCCAACTGGGCGCGGGTGATGCTCCCCACCTTATCTCGATTGGGTTCGCCCGAGCCGCGCTCCACGCCGGCCGCCTTACGCAGCAGGTCGGGCGCGGGTGATGTCTTCAGCACGAACTTGAAGGATCCGTCCTGGAATATCGTGATCTCCGCCGGAATAATGTTGCCGATCTGCCCGGACGTACGAGCGTTGTATTCCTTGCAGAACTTCATCAAGTTGATACCGTGCTGCGCCAGCGCAGGCCCGACCGGCGGAGCCGGGTTGGCTTTCCCTGCGGGTATCTGTAACTTCACAACCGCTTTGATTTTTTTCATCGTCCTCCATCCCCAAATCAGGCTTTCTCCACCTGCAGAAAGTCGAGTTCAACCGGTGTCTCACGGCCGAAAAAGGAAACTAGCACTCGCACCTTGGCCCGTTCCATGTCGATTTCATCCACCATGCCGATGAATTCGTTGAAGGGACCGTCGATGATGCGCACCTTTTGCCCTGGCTTGAACGTGACTTTGATCTTGGGCGCCTCGGCCTCCATACGCTTCATGATGGCCTGGACTTCCTCAGGGCGCAGTGGGGTCGGCTCGTTCCCCATTCCCACGAACCCGGTGACGCCGGGCGTGTTACGCACGACGTACCAGGAATCGTCGTTCAGGATCATCTGTACCAGGATATATCCCGGAAAGACGCGCCGCTCGACGACCCGGCGTTTCCCGTCGCGAACCTCGATCTCGTCCTCGGTTGGAACCACAACCTGGAAGATCTGACTCTCCATCTGCATCGTGTCGATGCGCTGTTCCAGGTTATGCTTGACCTTGTTCTCATATCCGGAGTAGCAGTGGACCACGTACCAGGCGCGGCTATCCTCGGGTTCAGATAGCTCCGCCTCGGTCTCGGTTTCCTCAATCAGATCCTCGGCTTGGGCCTCTGCGACCTCGACCGTGGCTTCTGCATCGGCCTGAGCGTCTGGTACCTCGACCGTCGCTTCTGCCGCCGCGGATGCCTGTGCCTTCGGATCTGCTTCTTCAACAGATTGCTCCGGCTGGCTCCCTTCCGCTGTCGTAACAGAGATGGGTGCCGATCTGTCTTCGGCTGTGTCGTCTCTGGGCTCCGATGAAGTTGAGGCCGACACGTCGACAGTGTCTTCCACTGCAGCCCCTGCCTCGGGGCGGACTTCGTCCGCAAGCATATTCTTACCTGTCCAATCTATCCTGCTGTCTGCCGTTTCACGATCACGGCGACCAGCACACTGGCGGCTATGACGACCACCAAGACTCCAATGGCGATGGGGCTACCGGAAATGAGCCCACTCAATTCCTGATCAAATAGATAGTCCAACAGGCCCAACAAGAGAGCCATGGAGATGGTGACGGCCAGAACAACCTTCGTCAGGTTCCATGCCTCATCACGGGTGGGCCAATGCACCTTGCGCAATTCTGCGCGTGTCTCGCGAAAGTAGCGTACGATGGCATTATCCTTTTTCGCGGTCTTGGCTTTCTTCTTTGCCGACTTTCCCTTTGCCGCTTTTGCTTTCGCCACGTATTGATTCTCCCTGTCATAGATCGCTCTACATTTCAAGACACCGCCTCCACGCACGGCGGTGTCTTGAAGTTCACCTGAGGCAGGCCAGGCAGGAATCGAACCCGCAACCTACGGTTTTGGAGACCGTTGCTCTGCCAATTGAGCTACTGGCCTGTGAGCATCCTACTTCGTCTCGCGATGCAGCGTATGGGCGCGGCAACGCGGACAGTATTTCTTCAGCTCTATCCGGCTTGGATCGTTACGCCGATTCTTTTGGGTCGTGTAGTTGTGTTCTCTGCACTCTGTGCAAGCCAGCTTGATCACCATGCGAACTGCTTTTTTAGCCATTGTGTCCTATGCCCACATTCTATAGTATCGTACAGAGCCCACGATGGGAATTGAACCCATGGCCACACCCTTACCAAGGGTGTGCTCTACCGACTGAGCTACGTGGGCCAGTTCCAGATGGCAAAACTCAGCCTGCCGCCCGGCACGGCCCTAATTGTACCTCATTTTGCAAATGTGTCAAATCGAGGGAGACGCGGAGACGTGGGATATACTTCGACTGAGGGTAAGCCCGTCACGGCTGCAAGTCCGTGTCTTCCGATGTGTCGCCTACTACTGTGAAATGCCGCTGTGCCGGCGCACTCCAGGACGGTGGAAGCGCGTTCCAGGCATCTGGGCGCTGCTGCCCTCCGGGCGGCGTGACCACGACCACCGGGGGATATGCGCCCTGGGGCGTCGGCTGCCGCTCGCGTGGCTCCTCGCGCCGGCGGACGACGGCGATGATCAACAGGCTGGTCGGGATGGCTGCGCCTACCCCGCACGTTGCTCCTGCCAGCACCGCCAGCGACTCGTTGCTCAGGCGACTGCCGACGATCACCGCCAGTGTTACTGCGAAGGCCAGCACCACCAGCCCCGCGAAGATCTTCAATCGCCTCCCGGTGTTTCGATGTCTCTCTCGTTCATCCATCGGTTCACATCTCCTCACAATACGTCGGTTAACATTCGCACGGGCGGCCGCGGTAAGGATACCCGGGACGTGTGAGATGTGGGGGCGAGTGTCGTCTGTGCCAGGCAGGCCACCACTTCCCGGATCTCCTGTGGCGATACGTGCGCCGCCTGAAAGCGGATCACCCGGCCCTCGGCCACGGCCAGGAAGTCCCCCCTTCCCATCAACCGCTCCGCCCCTGTCCCACTCCAGCCGGTGGCCGTGCGTGCGTCCGTGATACTGGTCACGTGCCCCACCAACCGCACCGGGAAATTGGCCTTGACCAGCGGTCCGAGCACCGCGGTAGTTGGCTTCTGTGTGGCTGCAACCACGTGAATGCCCACCTCGCGCCCGCGTTGCGTCAGCCGGGTCAGTGCCCGTTGCACCGGCTTCCCACCTGTCATCAGCAGATCGGCCAGTTCATCGATGACCACCACGATGTGCGATGGGTCCCATTCACCAGGCCTTGCCTCTGTGGCTGTCTCATTCCCACGGGCTTCGGTGAGTGGTCGTGATGATCCTTCCAATCTGAAGGGAAGCGAAGCGACTCCTTCCGATATGAAGGGAAGCGAAGCGACTCCTTCCCTTGGATGCCCACGCGGTGGCCTGGGATGGCGCCTCTCCATCAAACGCACCAGACTGTTCAAGGCCTCGGCCGCCTCCTCCGGTTCCCGGATCACTGGGCGTGCCAGGTGGGGCAGACCCTCGAAGTGGCCGAAAGCGTGGCCCTTGGGATCGATCAGCACCAGCGCGAGCCCCGCGTCTGTGTTTCCCCCCCGGGGGTTGAAGGGGGGGCATGGAGCCGGGTTCGTCATCGCCAGGCTGAGGATCATCGCTTGCATAAGCACCGTCTTTCCTGACCCGGTCGTGCCTGCTACCAGGATGTGGGCTACGTCCGGGGATGGCAGTCGGATCAGCAGCGGCGCGCCGTCTTCGGCCAGGCCCAGGATCGCGGTGACGGGCGGCGCGCCATCCCTTCTAGAGGGCCATTCTGATGGCGCGGTGGATGGATGCTCACCGTTGGTCAGTTGGCGGTACAGGGGCAGCAGACGCACCGGCCGTGGGTCGTCCCGCGGTACCTCGATGGTCACGGCCGCTCCGCGCCGGGATACCCGGCAACTGGCTGTGTCGAGCGCTGCCGCCAGTTCCTCGCTCAAACGCTTAATGCGGGAGATCCTGGCCCCTAAGGCGGGCAGCACTTGGAAACGTATCCACCGGGGCGTCACCGTGCCGCCGGTTACGCGCGCTGGGACCTTATGGACTGCCAGCACTGCCTCAATCCTGTCCGCCTGATACTCCAACTTCTGACGCATCCCCGATTCACCTCGCTGACTTCGTGGAGATAAGAATCTCAATATAGAACATATGTTCTATACTCGGTCATATCATATCAGAACATGCGTGTGGTGTCAAGCGATATATCCCCCAGTTCCGCTACTTATCCCAAACGGAATCCTGATCTGATTTGTA
>Ga0180438_10001173_pt1 | contig 47162 bp, 57 predicted proteins | sample SS_ome_12_FD_132455 | JGI IMG/M metagenome (GOLD analysis project Ga0180438, IMG submission 132455) | Hypersaline lake sediment archaeal communities from the Salton Sea, California, USA - SS_3_D_2 metaG | ecosystem: Environmental > Aquatic > Non-marine Saline and Alkaline > Hypersaline >...
AGAAAGGCATCCCTTGCGGTACAACAGCCATGGGTCTCGACCTGGGCTCAAGCGAAACTGGAGCATACTCCATCTTTGTCTACACGCCCCGAGGTGCCAAGCACTGTCGCTCCGGTCTCATTGTTCTTCCAGGTGACAACCCAACAGAGAAGCAGCTCTACAATCGTGACCATGCGTTCCAACGTATCCGTGACGTGGAGTATCACTTCAAGCATATGAAAGACATATGCAGAAATGTAGAGGACGGAGAAGAGGAGATATCTTCTTTTCTTGAAGCGGAAGATGCAGCATTCCGCGCTCTCGTGACCTACCAGAGAGAAGTCAAAAAGGACAGAGAGTGGCTCCAGAACTCAACCTTACCCCGTCTCGGATACTTGGACTGCGGATGGGGAATGTCTTACGCATACATCCAATTCTTGGAGAAGCAGCGGAAGCTACAACTATCGTGGGACAATCGTCACAGACCAAATCGAGACCCACAGAAAGGGACAAGAGGATCGGTCGCCAAGAAAAAACTCGCACACATCAACAATGTGAAGACCGAGAGAGCCAGGCAGACAGCGCATCGCATCGATCAGATTGCCAGGGGCTTGGTCCGCAAAAATGGGGAGTGGTTGCAGAAATATGAGCCAGTCGACCTTCTCATCAATGATGGTCTGAGGAAGTATCGTACCTCCAAGAAGAATTCTCCGAAGTCGAACCATATGCTCATGACATGGTGTCATCGGGAGATCACAAGATACTTGAAGCAATATCCACTGAAAACTGGAAGACTTCCCGCTCAAGAGTTTCACACAGTCTCCTATAGCTCCAAGTTCCACGCGCGAACAGGAGCCCCTGGATTTAGGGCTTCGGTTGTGACAAAAAGGCATCTGCATTACTTGCAGCAGTATCAGGAGATTTCTGCGCAGAAAGCTGATGAAGAGAGCTGGGAGAAACTCTCGGATAAGATACAATACGACTATCAGGGATTCTTGAATGCATGGAAATGGCTGCCCAATGCCTTGACCGCTATGGGAATGCCAGAAGATACCTGGGACCAACTCCAACCAGGAGACTTGGTGAAGACAGACGGGGGAAAGGTGTTTGTCACGCTGGTTGACGGCAAGGTACATCAACTCAACGCAAATATCAATGCGGCGCAGAATATGACGTTTGCACATCTGAATGGATACAACCAGCCATATGCCATCTACGTTGCTAAAACAAACAGCGAGGAGGTTATTCTGGATGCATCTAAATCACTCTTGAAGGGCGCTTTCGAGAAAGCTATTGTCATATTTGACCCGGTGTGGGAAAAGACCTACAAGAAACAACCGAAAGCTTACAATACACTCACAGAAGAACTCAAGAAACGATTTACCTTGACAACCAAGGATGCACGTGATATTGCGCAGCTCAATGTTGAGGATGAAGAAAACGACGGAGAGGAAGGAGATATCACTGATTTCTTCGCTACTCTCAAGAAGAACAAAAAGGCATTGACACTATGCCACGACTACTCTGGGTTGTTCTTCAGGGATGACTTTTGGGTAGAGAGTGGAAAGTTCTGGGGATACGCGAATCAGAAAATCTTGAAGCAAATGAAGATACACCAATGGAATATTAAAACGAGCGCCGCAGTGGCATGAAAATACCAAGGGGCGCTCGCAATTCAATAATATTGAACAGTTACGACTAATATATAGCAGAAAGGCAGTCCACTTGAGAGGTAAAAATGACAAGAAACAAGAGGTTCTCGAAAACCAAGAGGTAAGTGGTTATAATTCTTGTTGTTTTCTGGGGTGCTGTTGAAAGAGGTAGAATATCGTGTGTGTAGTGAGACCTGGAGATCGCGGGATGTCCCTACATCTTCAGCACAGTTGAAAGAGGTAGAATATCGTGTGTGTAGTGAGACTAGACTCGACCAGAAATGAAGCCAACGACACCCACGTTGAAAGAGGTAGAATATCGTGTGTGTAGTGAGACATCTTGCTCAGCATGTGGAGGAGGAAGAGGAGAGAGCCGTGTTGAAAGAGGTAGAATATCGTGTGTGTAGTGAGACCCAGTCTTGCGCTTTGGCATCTCATGACCTCCACCATGTTGAAAGAGGTAGAATATCGTGTGTGTAGTGAGACAATGAGGCTGTGCTGGATGGTCACAACGCGTTGAATGTTGAAAGAGGTAGAATATCGTGTGTGTAGTGAGACGGAGACACCTCTTTGTTCTCCCAATCCGGTGAGACAGTTGAAAGAGGTAGAATATCGTGTGTGTAGTGAGACCTGTACAATTGGTAATATGGGAGATTGGCGGTCGCTGTTGAAAGAGGTAGAATATCGTGTGTGTAGTGAGACAAACAAGTAGAGTGAGCCCATCTGGAAGTGGATTGGGTTGAAAGAGGTAGAATATCGTGTGTGTAGTGAGACATGAGCATGATCTTCCTTCGGGAGTTGCTGACCACGGTTGAAAGAGGTAGAATATCGTGTGTGTAGTGAGACAGCTAAAGACCATCTATCCCATGCTTGAGTCGGGTCGCAGTTGAAAGAGGTAGAATATCGTGTGTGTAGTGAGACGAGAAGGCGTCACGCGGCAAGAATGCCGCACCCCGGAAGTTGAAAGAGGTAGAATATCGTGTGTGTAGTGAGACGATTGACTAGGTTTCTTCGAGACACGGGATTGGAGAGGTTGAAAGAGGTAGAATATCGTGTGTGTAGTGAGACATGTTGATCGACATCTCGCCGGATTGTGAGGAGTGCGCGTTGAAAGAGGTAGAATATCGTGTGTGTAGTGAGACAGCCAGCTCTTGTCCTGCTTTCCGTGACCAAACCAAGGTTGAAAGAGGTAGAATATCGTGTGTGTAGTGAGACTTGAGTAGGGAGGATGTTGAAAACAGAACGAAGGTGTTGAAAGAGGTAGAATATCGTGTGTGTAGTGAGACCGGATGGAGCATACCTTTGTTGCGTGTGCTCCAAGAGCAAAGCAGCACATAGCCAATGCCATCGGACGTGGGCAGCCTATCTGTTAAAAGAAGCAGGTTGGTTGGTCACTCTAGATAGCAGGCAAATATAATCTTGGTAACCGGAATATCCAGCCAGATATAATCTGGCACTCGTAGAAGAGGAAGAATGCCCTCTACGTACCTTCTCCAACAGATGGTCGTCGACCACCCCAAGAGTCAGTCTATACAAGTAACGTGGGCTAAGAGCGTGGAGGATTTACGAGAACTTCTTAGTCTTGAAACTCTCGCTCAAGTCGAGAAAGAGACGCCAAGCCAGATCCGCAAGTACATAGAGGAGCAGCTAGGATATATCCCGAACGATAAGGACCAGCGGTACGCTGTAGCCCGAAGACTCTACAACCATACCAAGAAGCTACCACGAGCGCACGACGCCTTGCGCGTCATTCTGTGCTCCCTATGATAAGATACTGCTGCTAGTCTTCAAGACAAGGAGGGTGCAACGTCAAGAAGAAAGGAGACTCTTCATCGTATTGAGAAGCCACACATACTCTTTCTTGTCTTTCTCTTCTCCTGGCTGCATAGACTTGACCTCAAATTGGAGGCTTTTAATGACCTTCTGCATTTCAGGCTTCGAGAGCGGAGACTTGCGAGCCTTCGAGAAGAGACGATTGATCGGTACTTCAAAGGTCCAGCCATCGATTTTATCGAGCACCTTTTTCGGGATTTCGATACCACCAACAGCGGCTTTCAACACGTCGACAGCTTCGTCCACATGCCCTGCTTCAAGAAGCATCTTCGCGAGTTTATTGTGCTTGTCAGACATTCTCTGTATCTCCTAGTAGGAATGCAGCCAACTGTAGACCTGCTGCGCCGTCATTGATTCCAGTTTGTCAGCCGCCTTCTGGATGAAGGTCTCCACCTTCAACGCCTTCTTCGAGGGCTTCTTGGCTTTTATGGCCTTCTGGTGTTGCTTGTAGAGCTGCTCCGAAGCGTCTCCGTAGATGGATACACTCCCCGCTCTATAGTTCACCAGGTCTTCGAGCTGATAGATGATCTCTCGACCAATCCAAGACTCCGTGGTATAGCTCCGAGTCTTCAGCTCACGTTCCGCATTCTCCAGCTCCCGTAAAATCTCAATCGTGCGCTGGTCTTTCTCTTCCAGCTCATCGTGATAGAGTTTGACCTTCGCGGGGATCATCTTCTTGACGATGTTGTCGATGAGCGTGGTGAAGTTCTCTTCCCACTGCTGTCGGTCAGAGAGGGAGAAGCCATCCGGAGTCATCCTCTTGACCACGGAGACCTGAGCGGGAGACAGCGTGTAGCCCTTCGAGAGCTGATACATGAAGCTGTCGAGGATGTCTTTCTCTTCCCAATGAGGGATGCTCTTGATCAAGTCGATGGTGGGCTTGTTCTTTTTGATCTGCTGCTTGAGGTGCAGATCTGGGTCACCTACAAGAATACCCGGTTGCACATTCGCAGGGCGACGGAAATTGATTTCCACATGGCTCCAGTCAGGATCGAAGTTGCCTTCCCCACCCTTCGGATGGATGATCTTCACCTTGCCACGGAGGACAACGCCACCTTGGTCGAACAGGTAGACCATGCCGCGCATACGAATCTTGGAGGGGTCTCTGTGGCCGAAGCCAGACATCCCACTCTGGTAGTAGGCGACCTTCATGAATGGAATCCGTTGACGCTGCGCCCAAGCGGTCGCGTCATGGGACTGGAAGCGCGTCTCGTTGATACTGTCGAGCAGGAACTTTCCCTGCTTCTCACTCTTCCAGAGTCCATCGTTGCGCTTCACGAGCGAGTCTATGGACCGGAACAGCGCGGGGTCATCACCGAAGGCTTCCTTGGTCAGGGAAGCTTCCATGATCTGGATAGCTTCGTCTTCGTGACCTTCCATCACCAAGGAGGCGGCAAGCTGCGGAATGCGTTCGTCCATAGAGTCAGTCTCCTCAGTAAAGTAACCGCCCTCTTCTTCCGCCGCAGCGAAGAAGGGAACCTTACCCTTATAGAGCCCAGCGATCTTGAGGGTTTTGATCATGCGCGTCTTAGCCAAGGCGCTCAGCTTTTTCGGGTCCAGCAGATAGTAGGCGAACGTCTCAGAGAAGTCCTCCAGCGCATCAGTCTTGGAATACTCAGTAGGCAGACCGAGGTCTTCAAGAGCCTGTTCCTTGGCCCTCTCGAAGCTCACCTGCCGTGTCTGACGTCCCCAATCAACCACAGGATGCGGTCGCTTCATGTTCGGTCCCGCGAGCCCTAGAGCGCGCATGAAGCGCTCTTCGAGCCACTCAGGGTCCTTGTGAGAGGGATGTCGCTGCTGGATGTACTTCTCAGGCCCTTTCTTGAAGAAGGGGAGAAACTCATGCTCCGCGTAGAGAGTCGGCTCGACTGCATCTTGAAGATAGGATAGAGCGATGTCTCGACGAGCGAAGTCTCCGGACGGGTCATAGAGCCAAGCCAGGTACTTCTGACGGAGAGGCTTTCGCACCTTGTCCGCAGCCGCAGCCAGATCGAACTTCGCCTTCTTGAGAACCTCGAAGAAGTATTTCCGGTCCTGGTAGGTGACTTTGAACTTCGTCTGGAGAGCGGGAGCGCGCTTATCCTGCTCCGCTTGGATAGCTCCCCACGATTCAAACCAGTAGTCTTTCGCCTTCGAGCCGATGTAGTCTGTGTAGACGAGGTGACCGAACTCATGGATGAAGGTGAGATTGAACTCAACTGCGGTTACCGGCAGCACGAAGATGTAGAAATTCTTCGTATTTGGCATGAAGAAGGCAGCGACATTCGGAGCTGCGAACCCTTCACGGGGGAGAAGATAGTAGAAATGGCTCTTCGGGGGCTTCGTGACCTTCAAGATGTCGTGGAAACCATTGCGCTGGAAGATGGAGACGACCTTCTTCAGGTTCTCCTCAACAAATTCCGACTGCTCCGAAGACATATGGTCAACGTTCATGAACTGAAGGGAAGGAGGTCCGACGAGCAGAGGACCCGCGTCGTCCACCTTCTCAGAGAAAGCAGTGGTGTATTCTTGAAGGGCGTGAAGGAAAGTGCGGAAAGCCGTTCGGACTTCATCGTCGAACTTGGTGGCTTTGCTCAGAATGACGCTCGCATCTTCCAGAGGTACGAGCTTTTGGATCATACGGACAGCCTGGATGTAGCCGAAGTTGGCGACGAGCCAGTGGTAAGCGTCCGAGGCTAGGAAGAGATTGCGGAACAGAAGAAGCGCTCCAGGGATCTTCAGCCCTCCAAGCGTAACATCTGGAGCCTTGCTCTTCTTGGCAGCGATAGCAGAAAAGAACTTCTTGTTCTTGCGAATGAAGGTCTCTACATCGGTTGTAGAGTTGAAGCCCTTGGAAGCTTTGGAGAATTTATCGGTGAAGTTCGTGAGCTGCTCTGTCAGCAAAGGGACATGATCCCACTCAAAATCACCAGGCACCATTGTATAATTGAGCATCGATAGGGATTCCTTTTAATAGGAGATAACCAGAGGACCTCCGCAAAACCAGTTATATCATAGGGGTATCTCTACGTCTGAAAGTGTAGGCGAAATGGACATCACAGAGAAAGCTCTTCGTAGGCTCGTTGAGTATCTATTCCAAATCATTGACGATATCGATACAGCCGGGGACATAGCCAAGAGCGACGACAAAGCCTTTCGCCGTCTCGTCGAGCAGTACCAGAAGAAACGATGGGAGACTGGTATCGATTGCGATGGCTACACTCTCGACCTGGAGCCTGCGATCCAGAAGTTCTCCGAGACTCAGAGCGATGAGGACTACGCGGAGTTTGAACGCAAGCTCCTGGAGAAGGAAGTGTACGACAAGGTGTGCATGGATCTCGCTTGGGAGCTTCCCCCGCACATCGTCATGTGGGCTTTCTATCGCGTGCTCGCCCATGCCACCACAGGAGACCACGGCAACATCAGCCCCGTCGATCTGACCGGGCAAGAAGCGGCTGACTTCTGGAGTAAAGAGGTTGTAGAGCCCGAAGACAAGAAGAAAGAGAAAGACGCCACAGCGGTACCCGTCTCTGAGTACATGGACCTCCCAAAAGCCAAGAAGTTTGTCAAGTCCCGTCTCGTCAAGCCTACCGACCGTGATATCGCGCTCCATCGTGACTTCTTCATCAGCCCTGAAGGGCACCTGTATTGGTCTCATGCCTACCAGCACGGTGAGCTGGAAGATGCAATCAAAATTGTGCTTGGATATGACATAGACACTTGGCTTGTTGAAGACAAAGGGTGGAGCAAGCTGCAATCTGCCTATGCCAAGAGGGGATCTACAGAGTTTCACCATGCCCGTAAACACTACACTCAGAAGCAGCTTGACACGCTCTGGGACATGGCGCTGACCTACAAGAAATACGACAAGCGGTACGGTGAAACGATGGCGAAGGCTATCAACGAGACGATCCAGAAGAGCGAGAAGCACTCTGCAAATTTTACGGAAGCCCAAGGCACCCGTGACACCTACAGCCTGGAAGAGCCTCTGGATTGGAACCAAATTGGTCAAACGCTCAAAGACTTCCAGATAGTTGTTGAAGAAGTAGAATCCTGGAAAAAGGGTCTTGAACGACAGATTCAAGAGGGCTCCGGAATCCTCATAGACGAGATCATAGACCCCAGAATCCTGGGATGGTTGAAGTACGGGGATGGTGGTCGTTCTGGACATGCTGGAGAGCCTCTTGAAGACGAGGGTCTCTATATGTGGATACAGGAGAACTTCGGTCGTAACTCGGCTGTAGCTCTTCATGGAATCACGGTTCCCCAAGATTCCATAGAAATGCTGGACAACTTCATTGGACGAGACGTCATCTCTCTATTCCCCTCAGCTCTAAAGTACGTGGAGACTCTGCTCCAGCCGCTGTATCGCATTCGAGACGGTCTCAACCACTACATGAAGCAAGCAGGAACCGCCCGTTTCAACTACAAGGGTCTGAACATCTACAATCCAGACCTTCTGGCTGACCCGCTAGCCCATGAGATGCTGGCGTATCTCGATAGGCTCCTCTATCTCTTGAAGGAACGTGACCTAGAGAAGATCTTCAAGAGTGAGATCAAAGGCGTCACCATCCGCTTGGCGACGGACGCAGATGGGAAGTCCAACGCCTATTATGACAAACCGCGTCAATGGATTGTCCTCCTTCACCGGATGCTGGACAAGGACATTGTTCCACGTATTGGGAATGATTGGCCTTTGGAGGTTGTGGTTCACGAGTTCGGGCACCACCTCCATATGAACTTCCTCAACCCCAATGCCCGAGCCTTCTGGGATGACCCTTGGAAAGAGCTTCAGCGTGCCTTTGCTTTGCAACAAGACTACATCGTCAGCCAAAAGGACCGCACGTACTTCTACAACATTCTCAAAAGGCGCATCCTCTCTGACCAGCACGACATTCAAACAGCTTTCAAGAGGGCTCTTCAAGAGATCAAGAGTAGAGGGGACCGGATTGTTAAAAACGCTTACAAGAAGTATGTAGCATGGCTGTATAAGCCCAGTCCCGCACTCTCAAGAGCTGCTAGAGGGAAACACATAACAAAAGATGAGAATAAACCAGTCCTTACGCAAGCTGGAATAGACTTTCTGTCGGGAATGCGAAAAGACTTCCATAAAGACCATGCAAGTTATGAATATGCTCTAGGCCAAAGTATCCCCGGAGATTATCCGGTGATGAAATCCTCCGATGAGCTAGACGAACTGCTCCAGGGGCACAAGAGTCACGATGAGCTGGTCAAAGCTCTCGACCTGCCTACCGACTACGCTGCTGAGAACGAGCTGGAGGACTTCGCGGAGACCTTCACGACGTACATGCTCAACCCCAAGCAGCTCAGTCCTACGGCGCGCTACCGTCTCATGCGTGCGCTGTCCCTCTCAGGTGTCCACGGCAAGCCAGTCATGCGGCTGAGCAAGAAAGACCTTTCGGAGTTGGGGCTGGCTGAGGTCACAGAGAAAGGTATTCACTTCGCTACCGGAAAACCCGTGACATTCCCATACATGCGGAACACAGAGTCCTCTCCCAACATGGGCTCCCGCTTCGGTCAACACATCGAACCTGCTGGACGCTACCTGACGTATTCTACGAACCGCAGTCCAGACCCTCTTCCAAATTGGGAGTACGGAGAGGTCACGTTCCGCAAGCCCCTGGTGCTGTCTCTTGCTCATGATGAGAATGACATCTACGGACCCACAGGATGGAAGCAGCGCCTCTTCGACGTCTACAAGAAAAAGGGGAAGGCGCTCAGCCGTGCTCTGATTCGAGATGGCTACGATGGGATTGTGACGGTCCAGAAAAAGTGGGGAGTCACCTCCGAGATAGTGGACTTGACGGTCTTCAAGAATGCCGCTACCCAAGAGAAGACAGCCGGGAGCGCGCACATAGAAGCCCTCCGTCAAATCGACGAGGACCACTATGACGACCCTGTAGGCAGCTACAAGAAGACCAGAGAGTACCTCAAGAGCATCCGCGCCAAGAGGCTTGGAGAGGGCTTCGGAAGGACCGTCTGGGACCTTGGAGACGGCACAGTCTTGAAGCTTGCCTACAACCAGCTCGGTCGCCGTCAGAACCAAGCTGAGGCTGACATCTGGGACTACGAAGGAGCCAAGCTTCTGCTTCCCGTCCTGGCATCGTCCGACTACGAACGCTGGGTGATGATGCCTCGTGCCAAGCCTCTTCAAGATGACGAAAGCATGCGTCCGTACTTTGGCGAGGTCTGGTACACCTTCATCGACTTCATAGCCGGCTACAAGATGAACAACAAGCAGCTTCAAGAATTGAAGCAAGAGAGAGACCTCTTCGAGCTGGGGAAGATCGTCAAGCGGTACAAACTTGCCTACAGAGACATCTACAAATCCCTCTCATGGGGTAAGTACCAAGGAAAAGTGAAAATCTTCGACTACGGTCTCGACAATGCATCTGGGAAGAAGATGGAGCACCTCACCAAGTCCTACAGATAGAACGAACCCCTGAACCATTCCCGAGGGTTATCTCTCGATAGCACCTTGGGATAGCATGGCCAAAAAGCGGAACAGAGAGACCGAGACCGACTCAGGAGGACGCCTCACCACGTTCGCCAAGTCGCGCAGTCTCGGGAAGATCCTGAAATGGTTCGGGGTTATCATCACTCTGCTGACGCTTGGAGGGTTTCTTGTAGGCTATGGTATCTGGATTGGTGGTACCAGCAGCACCCTCACGTCAATCAAAGATGACGTCAAGGACCTGAAGGACGAAGATACCAAGACCGCAGCCAATCTCATGAAGTTTGTAGAGAAGCTCAACCAGAGACTCCAAGGATTCGAGCTGCTCCTGACCAAGCACCAAAGCTCCATCGATGCTCTCCACAGCGAAATCCGAATAAGACATGAGGATTCTTCCTATCTCAATAGAATTATTGAGAATACAACCTACAAGAATCAACCAATCCATCGCCTGTCTCGGCGGAAGCGTCAGCAACTTGAAGAGGAAGCTCGAAAGGCGGCGCAGACCCGAGCGGCTCGTGCCTCCGATGCTGCCATAGGAAACGCGCACAAAGCACTCCCCACTGTCACTCAAGAGGACCCCTTGGAAGGGCTATCCTTTTAATAGAGGGAACAATGCCAATCTCTGAAGACCATAGAAAACTCGCTCAAGCACTCATCGAAGGCGACCAGCCTGAGAAAGCTCTGGAGGTCCTCGCCTATGGGATGATTCCTATCGAGGATAGCTCGGAGCTGAAAGACCTCCTCCTCGCCAAGCTGTTGCACATGAAGCGCCAGAAGCCATACGTGCGCTACGGCAAGCCACTCTTGAAGGCGCTGGACGACGTGGCTCCCTTCTTGGCGGAAGCTCACAAGAACGTGCGTAAACCAGTCTTCACGGTAACAGACCGCGAAGCTCTGATCAAGGCGCTCAATAAGTCTCCCGCTTGGAGCCGCTTCGATGTCAAGCAGGCTGTGGCCTACGTGACGAAGAAAGAGGTCAAGGAAGGCGTCGTCGGACGTCAGGATCTCGTCTTGGCTATCGTGCTGGCACGCAACCCCTCGAAGCCCTACGCGAAGATCTTCTTCGGGCACCTCGACGCCCTGCATGACAAGGTTCTGACCTTCGGCTTCAACTTCTTCCGGGAGCTTCCGGAGCAGAATGAGCAGGAGGGGAGAGTTTTCTCGTGGAAGGTCACTCTTGAAGACACAGGGACCTTCTACGACGCTGTGTACGCCAACTTCAACTGTGACATCGTAGCGGACCACGCCACCAATGACTTCAAGGGGACATCGGACGAGCTGGCCAAAGAGCTACTCAAGAGAGTCAAGGCTGAAGGGAAGCGTCTCTTTGACGAGCATGCTGATATGTTTGCCAAGGGAAAGAGAAACAAGGACAAGGCATATCAGAACTACCTAGCGGACAGCTACAAGAGTTCCGTATCCTTCCTTTCCAAGGACTTCGATAGGATGCACGCGCGAGACAAGAGGGTTCTTGAAGCTCTCGGCGACGACCCCACCTACGACATCGAAGTTCAGGTCCTGTAGACTACGCCTCGACACCCTTCTCCACCAGCTTCTTCCAACCTTCCATCCGTTCGATGGTCTCGTCGACCTTGCCTGCTTTGAGATTCGCGAGAACATCCGTGAGAACCTTATAGGACAGGGACACAGGCGCGGGACCGAACGCCTTGTCGATCCAAGCGCGAACGTCCATGTCCGGAGCGCCGTACTCGTCGGGGAAGTCGACGGAGCTGGAGCAGGTGATATCGTCCAGGTTGTGCTCTTGAATGGCCTCAGCGAGACCCGCGTTACCCTCATCGGTCAAGGGGAAGGTGTACTTCGTGCCGTTGTCAGTTTCAAGACGAAAGAACCCGTTATCGATAGCTGCGAAGTTCATGTTGTGTCCTCCAGTGCATTCTTTATCTCATATTCCGAGAGGCATGTCAACAACTTTCTGGTCAAAGTCTTGTATGGACTGTGAGCAAGCGAAGAGCATTCTTGGCTGGTTGAAGGGTGCTGATGTTCAGCGAGATGATGATACTGGAACTTCATACAGTGTGATCCTTCCAGAATCGTTATGGAATGCCCTCATTGTTCATCTGGAATCTTTGGAGGAGAAGGATGTGCAAAATCTAGTCAAAGAGTAGTATGAGCTACTTCAAGAATGCGATCCAATCCTTTTTTCCTGCTGAGGTAGAAGTCAAGTGCACAGAAGACTTCAACGAGCGCACGGTACGAGCTGAGATTCGATACATTGGAGGATACGTGTTCTATCCCCGTCTTTTCACCCACTTGAAGGACTTGTTCGGAGTTGGGGATGACGACCTCACCTTCACTCTTGAAGGGTGTTCGATGTCTTCGTACACGAAGGACCATGACGTGGACATGATTCTTGAAGTGACCAACGTCACAACTTTGCCTGAACCGGCCATTACAGGTAGTGGTCGTACAGAGGGTCTTCAGGCCACAAGATTTGAGCGTAAACATTGAAAAGAGCTGTCAGCTTCATCTTCCAAGGACCACCCTGCTTCAAGAATAAAATCGGATCCCTGACGTCGAGCTTGAGTTTTGCGTAGAGTCCAGGGTTATCATCATCTTGAGTAGAGACATCGACGTGCTCCGCTTTCTGGTAGGCGTACTCCTTGACGGCTGTTCCAATCGGGTCCGTCACAGAGATCTCAATCTCGTGCAACTTCACGACCGCCTTGATCACAGCCTTGAGAGCATCCTTCCCCGCGTAATCAAGGAGGTGTCTATCTGAGAGGATCTTCCTCTGAAGCTTATGGGAGTCGTCGGTCAGATAGCTTTCAATCTCTTCCCAAAGCCATTCACCAAAACGTTTTGGGCTCAAAGAGTAGACAACCTCGTAGGTGATCGTGTCTGGGTAGTAAGCACTTCCACTGTAGTAGACGTCGGTGTAGCCTTCGTCATCCAAGTAGCTGTCTTGGATCTCATCTTCTCTCGTCACTTTGAGCTTCGGGCGCTTCATCTCGCTGATTTTCTGAATGGCATTGTCGACTTGGTGGCGCACAGCCTGCTCTACAGCTCCTTCAAGGTCTCTCGGGGAATACCACTCTTCGAGCTGGGCTCCAGCCGTCTCCAGAGCATTCATCAGAACAACCGTCGACTTTGACGGAGCACGTACTTTCTTGCGTCTGGGCATAGCCACCTTCTTCAATGCTTCTATAGCTATATCAGAATGCCCGTGCTCTGTCAAGAGAAGACTCAAATCAACCATATTTTTCATGATATACCCGCCCTCAACTCAAAATAACCGTTCCTATGAGACAAATCTAGTCAAAGTAGAGCATGGGAACAGACAAGACAGCCTTGGGCGACAGAATGAAACTCTACGAGAAGGTACACAGCTCCGCGCTCACCCCTCGTATGCCTCTCATCATTCGAGTGGATGGGGTAGCCTTCCATTCTCTGACGAAAGGGTTCGAGCGTCCCTTTGACTGCAGAATCTCAGATTCTATGAATGCCGCAGCCCAAGCGCTGTGCAAACGCATCCAGGGAGCCTGCTTCGCCTACGTGCAGTCCGATGAGATCTCCATCCTCATCGTCGACTACAAGAATCTCAACTCACACTCCTGGTTCAACAAGAAGCTCCAGAAGGTAGTCTCTGTCTCAGCTGGGATAGCCAGCAGCACCTTCACGACCCATCTGAGAGAAGTCGAACAAGCTGAAAGAATCGCTGCCTTTGACTCCCGTGTGATTCAGATCCCCAGAGAGGATGTAGAGAACTACTTCCTCTGGAGACAGAAAGACTGCATTCGCAATAGCATCCTGTCTCTCGGACAAGCCAACTTCTCACACCGGACTCTTCAAGGGAAGGACCGCCACCAAATCAAAGACATGCTCCTGGACGAAAAGAGAATCGATTGGGAACTAGACATTCCCGACTACCAGCAGTATGGCTTCATCGTCAAGAGGGTTGTGAGCAAGAGCATGGCCAAGAATCCGAAGACGGAAGAGATGGTACCAATGACAAGGTCCTCCTGGGATGTCTTGTCAGCTCCGGACTTTTCCACTGACCCCGTGCGGAACATGGTACGAGAGTACGTCAATCAAGACGTGAGAGAGGACGACGAATGAGTGAGAACTACCTGAAAGCAGAACCTTTGACTATACCTCCCACGCGTGTTCGCTGGTCGAACATTGGAGGAAATGTCTACGAGGGTGAAGTGACCGACGTCGATTCCAATGTCCTCGTCGTCAAATGTGATGACGGCGTGACTCGCTACGTGGAAGACTACGAGAATTACGTAGTAGATATCTCCAATAAGAGGGCACCTGTGCGCTGTGAGGAGATAAAGAACATCCTGGAAGACCTCCAGAACCCAGGTCTCCCGCGAGATATCGACCGTGCCTGCAAGTTCGTCGAGGAGCTTCCTCCGCTTCTTCCAGGTATCCGTTTGGAATGGTACTATCAGGAAGACCTGGACTACATCGAAGAGAGCTACGAGGATGAAGAGGTAAACGAAGACAACTTCGAGTTGTATGAACACAGTGGCTTCCTCGTTCCCTGTGATGATATGGACGCTGGACGCGCGGATGCCAGGGACGGTGATTTCGAGCGGTGGATTCTTGTAGTTGACCGTTACCCGACTGAGAAAGAAAGTGTTCTCATCACCTGGGTGGCGTTCAACCGCTTCCTGGATGCCGACAATCTGGTCAAAGTAAGAGTAAGACCGGAGTAGCCTCATGAGTGAGAACCCAGTCTTCCAGTGGTATCGATTCTGGCGCACATGGAAAGGGTCTGAGCCAACAGACACCTACCGTCGTTACGAAGAAAACATCTCGGAAGACTTCCTCGAAGATGATTGTATGGATTGGGCAGAGCAACAACATGCTTCGGAGTACTTCCGCTACAGGTTCGACAAGGTAGACCGTCCTCCTGTGGAGTGGCTGGAGAAGGCGCTCAAAGATGCGGAAAGATACCTAGAGTACGCCATCGGTAGAGTAGACATGCTAGCTGCTGAACTCAAGTCAGCTCAGAACGAAGACCAAGACGAATGAAACAGAAGCGAGAACCAACAGTGGAATTCTTGAAGGCTCTCCAGGAGGACATCTGGGAAGAAGACAGGGAGGTCGAACTCCATTATTCTCGCAAAAGAAGACGTCCCTCGAAAAAAGTCATGACCTACAAGAGTCGTCGCCGTCTGCACATGACGGAATGGGAAACGATTCTTGAAGCTGCTGAGAAGCACAAGGTCGCCTGTGCTGTCTTCAATGCTGACTTTGGCTTCCGCTTCGCTCTCTACCTCTACGAAGCTCCCGAGTGGCCCATAGCTCCAGGAGCCCCTGTAGACCCCGCTCCCCACATCCTGACAATAGGTTGGGAACACATGCCCTTGAAGGCATACAAGGGGATGGAAGTAGAGGAGAAAGACTACGACGATCGGTTCCGAGCCTATTGGGCCTTCTTCAAGAATCTGTTCGATACGCCCATGAACCATGAGCTTCTGAAAGAGTACGGGTTGGAGCGCCTCAGACGGATGGGTCACTACGTGTACTGAGAGGCACGTACTATGGACATCATCGAACTTGTTTTACGAGGTGCTGCTGGAGTTCCTGCTCCTAATACTCCAACGTGTCGTTTGGAGTACATATCGGAGCCGGATAAAGAGGTCATTCGTGTCCTGTTTCCATATGCGGAAGAGACCGTTGACCTCGAACTAGGCACCCTCTCACAATGGTGGTGTCCCTGTGCTATCTGTCGGGCTAAGTTGAAGAGCGGCGATGAAGCTTGGATACCTACGAAAGACTTTCCAACTTGGCAAGCCACCATCTGTACAACTTGTGCCATACTAGTCATGCCTGAAGAAAAGAGAGACACATGCACGGATGTATAAAGAGCCACACGCAACAGAAGGTTGTCCTCAAGCGCTTCCAGAATCCCGAGTTCAGGGTCCTGGTCGAAGAGATGTTCTCTTCCCCAAACATCGCTGAGTACAACTTCCCTGACTTCTTCACCATCGACAAGATGTTCATCGTGACGAACGGCACGAATGTCGAAATGGAAATCACAGCGATAGAAGATGTGACAGCCAAAGGGACCGTCAAGGACTGGGTAATAGTGAGAGGTATTCTTGTAGTCTTCAAGGATGGAAGTGAAGAGATACTACCGCTGAACGAGATAAACGCTTCCCCATGGAATCACGTCGACATCGAATTCACCATCCAGTTCTGACTCACCACAAATCTAGTCAAAGGAAGGTATGTGGGACTTCCCGTGGAAGAGACGCTACGTACCGGATGCTCCGGGGTTTTTGAAAATGTTCATGGACAGGGTGTCTGAGGAATATTCCTATCCGACACACTCCACTATTGTCATCTTCGATGATGGGACCTGCCAGGCAACAGTCACTTGCAACCATCTAGATGAAACTGAGTCCTACATCCGGACAGAATGGTGCGGGGAAGGCGACACTATTCGAGACGCTATCAACAACCTACGGGAATCGGAGCCCATACACCGGACAAATGAAAGAGTAGCATACACATGCTGAAAGACGAATACAGAGAAGAGCTGAAGCAACTCACCCCAAGGCAGTGCAAGATCGTGGTCGACGGTCTGCGCAAGAAGCTCCTCCACCACGAAGGCACAGGACACCTCTCCTACAAGTATGAGGTGTGCCCTGTCTGCAACGATATGGGGTCCACCGAAGAGGACAAAAAGTGCGAAGACTGCTACATCGCCAAGAGCTGCCAAGCTCCCTTCAACGATGGCTTCCGGAACAACGTCAAGGAAGGCGTGCGCTACTTCACGGAGATGTTCCACGTCCTGCAACAGCAACTCTCGGAGTATCCCCGTGTGCTGATCGTTGGTGGTACCTGGGATCTCAAGGGAGGTAAGCCGTCGAAGATAATCGAGAAGTTGGGTGAGGAGTTCAACACGCAGCATGTCTTCAACGGAGGACACGTCCTCTACTTCCCAAACCAAGCGATCAAGGAACAGCTCGCCAGCAGCGACCTCGTTCTATGGTTCATGAAGGTCCCGAACGAAATTGACAAAGCCTATCCCAAGAAGAAACCTGGGTCTGTTCTCATCTGCTCGAAGATCATGGGAGAGAACACCACAAGAGCGGATGCTGTCTCCCGTATCTTCAAGATGCACGGCAACGCGGTCACGGAGATCCGTTGGACCAAGAACGGAGACAAATGGCGCTGCAACTTCAATCTGGTGGATGCTTTGGGCAATTCGTGGACGGACACGCCAAGTATCATGGAATTGACAAAAGCCATTCTCATGATAACGGAGTGGACCAAAAGCTCCATACGCACTCGGTCCTATCGAGTCGACGCTCAAAAAGACGATTTGGCGAGGTTCATGGAGTGTACGAAGAAGGTATCTGATGGCGTCGAGAACGAGCTTGGAGACCGCTACTTCGGCAACATCTCCACGCGCTGCCAGAGCATGTTCCCTGGAGCCAGAGAGCGAACTCCCTACGTGCTCATCTCCCCTCGGAATACCGACAAGAGGCGTCTGGAAGCGGAGGACCTCGTTCGGATCTACAACGATAAGGGACAGGTCGCCTACTTCGGGGAGAACAAGCCCAGCGTGGACGCTCCTATCCAGCTCGCGCTCTTCAATCTGCTTCCTCAAATCAACTACTTCATTCACGGACATGCGCATATCAAGGACGCCCCTACAACCGAGGACTACTATCCCTGCGGGGACAGGAGAGAGGTCAATACGATTGCCAAGCTCCTCGGAGACCTGTCCAAAGGCGCGGCGACCTCTTTGGCTATCAACCTGAAAAACCACGGCTTCCTGCTCATGACGAGTACGCTGGATGAGATGGAGACTCTTGTAGGGGAGCTGGAGTTCGAGGATCCTCAGCAATGAAAGAGCACGTCTTAGAGGTCTACAAGAAACTGAAGTCCTTCGCCACCTCTTCAGCCAAGCACCGTCCCATTCAGAAGTACGTCCCTCACTTCCTCCATACGATGGACGTCTTCGAGACGATGATCTCGGAGGCACACAACTACGACCTGACGAAGGTAGCAGAAGCCGCTCTCGTCAGTGAGGCAATCTCCAGAAGCTACGAAGGGAAGATCTCCAAAATGGGACGTATCTTTCTCAGCATGGAGCTTTGTGGGCTCTCTCATGTAGTCAGAAATTTGCACCGCTTAGCTACCCCTCTGGAAAGGGACATAGTACAGATTTCCCCCACAAGTCCAGAAGTAGAAGGGATCATCTCCCTCTACAAGAATGGTCACCTCACTGAAGAGGACAAGCAAAGCCTCCTCCTCCATCTGATAGGATGGGAAGACTTCTGGGCAGACTTGTTGGTCAGGAGAGGCGAGAACGTAACGAACGAAGACCGAAAAAAGCAAGCGGAGAATCGGCGACGATGGGGAGTAGAGGATGCAGCCCTGTGACTTTGATTGCTGCGCGGAGCGATAAATGTTACATGCGTATACCAGCGAAGAGTCCTCTTTAACAAAAGCAAGTCCTGGAAGAAAGGCCATATGCCCCGCTTGCAACGGAGAAGTATTGGCAAAATGTGGAGATATTAATCTATGGCATTGGGCGCATACAGCAAAGACATCGTGTGATTCCTGGAGTGAGCCAGAAAGTGCTTGGCACCTATTATGGAAAAGCATTGTACCTACAACGCATTGTGAAGTCGTTATAGGGTGTCATCGTGCCGATATTGTAAATGCTTATGGTGTCGTTATTGAATTACAACACTCCAGCCTCTCCCCCGCAGAGATTAGAGAAAGGGAGGACTTCTATAAGAATATGGTCTGGGTCTTTGACGCTGGCCAGTTCAGGGATAACATAACTTTCTATAAAGATGAGGGCTTCTATACCTTCAAATGGAAATGGCAGAGGAAAAGAATAATATCAGCAAATTCAGACATTTATATAGACTTGAGAAATGGATTTTTATTTCATCCTAGAAATATTCATGAAAGTGGCAGAGGGTGGGGAGACCTCATCATACGTACAGATTTCCTCAATCAGATGGGGTTTCGACTGTATCGGGATGACCCCTTGATAGAGAGCAATATACAATACACCTCTAATCGCGGGATCCTAGCGACGGGGCTTCCTTTTTCCAACAGGCAGGAACTGATACTTGAAGAAAGACACAAGGCAGAAATAAATCAGCTTCTGTTTAAAGCTATCTACCGGATACGTACTAGTGCAATTCAGGACATTAAGCGCTTGGTGCGGACAGGCCATATGTCCCGAGATAAATACGCGAAGTTTTGGAGAGCTACACAGAATGGTGAGTTCGATATGGGCTGGATAAAAGGATTGGTTGCGGGAGCAGGATTCTATGGTTGCCGTCTAACTCTTGCTGAAAGAAATAAAATAAAAGAATTTGGCATAGAGTCTAATATTGTCACAATGTTATCTAGAATCCCAAACGATCAGGAGCTAGTGCTAGATGAACCACAAAGACCTCGTCAAGAGAGCTGAGACTTGGCTACGAAACACCAAGCGCTGTAGGGTCGTCGCTACGGAGTTCGTCGCTGGGGATGGACAGGAGATCCCTGACGCCATCGGCTGGACGGGGAGAGGGGGCTCGATTCTTGTAGAGTGCAAGACCTCCATCTCCGACTTCAAGCATGACAAGACGAAGATCTCCCGCAATGCCGAAGCTGCCATGGGAGTGGGGAGACGACGCCTCTACCTCGTCACACCAGAGGTCGCGGAGAAGATCAAAGATGAAGACCTTCTTGAGGGGTGGGGACTGGCTGTCGCTCACGAGAAGCAGGTCCGCTACAAGAAAAAGGAGACTACCTTTCTCCTCTCCCCCGAGAGTCATAGGAGAGAGAAGGTCATGCTCCTCTCTATGGCTTGGAGAGCACTGGAAGCGGTGTCTCTGGTCAAGCCCTTCACCATCACGGAGCATGAGGTCTTCGAGAAGCCGAAGCCTCCTCTCAAGATCTCCCCTATCGAGGTGATAGCGCAGATCGCTATCAACAGCAAGGATACAAAAGGGTATACTGCGCCCCGTATTCTTGTAGAGAAGAAGCTCGCGAAGATGTACCCAAGAGCGTCTGAAGAGGACGTCAAGAGGGCTGTGAGTGCCGCGATTATCTACCACGACGTCTATCAGGAAGAAGGGCTCCTGTTTGTCAAATGAACGTGCGACGAATCTGACGTGCGACAAGAGTGACGCACGAAGTATCCTTCGTCTACATTCTTCAAATCATTCTAGTCAAAGAACCTCATGAGCATTACTGAACACCCTGGACAAATCGAGGACATCTTCTCCGAAGAGGGACCGCTCGCCGAATACTTCGGAGAAGGCTACCAGAGACGTCCAGGTCAAGTCGCTCTCGCCCAGAAATGGTTGACAGCCGCAACTACAAGTACCCACATGGTAGGTGAAGGACCCACAGGTGTTGGGAAATCGCTGGCGTACAGTATCCCCGCGATATTGTTGGTAAAAGACCCTAACGTCCCCAACATACGACGCCTCATCATCGCGACCGCGAACATCGCGTTGCAGGAGCAGCTCTTCTACAAGGATTTGCCGCTGCTTCAAGAAACGATTTTCCCGGATCTCACCTTCGGACTCTTGAAGGGCAAGAACAACTACCTGTGTCAGCAGAAGTACAACGAGGCACAGGAGAAGCTCTTCCAGGACTACGAGCTAGGTCTCGTAGAGAAGTGGCTCCACAGGACGGAGACAGGCGACAAGTCTGAGCTGGATGTTCCGCTCAAGAAGTGGCACCTGTTCAGTTCAACTTCTCAGGAGTGTCTGGGGAAGAAGTGTCCCTACAAGGACCATTGTTTCGCCAAGGCAGCTCAGAGGAAGGCTAGAGCTTCTGAGGTCATCGTGACGAACTTCCACATGCTCCTCATAGCGGGTGGAGGTCTTCCTGCTCATCAGCTCTTGGTCTGCGACGAGGGGCATGAGTTGCCTTCGGTAGCGCGCTCGGCTTTGGGGTTCACCATCTCCAGAAGAAATCTGGACTGGATGAAGAAGCAGCTCGACAGATTGGGAAAGAAGAATCTCGCGCAGAATTTTGAAGACGCGATGATTGCGTTCGAGAACCATCTCTTCCAGTTCATCGGGAAGAAGGGGCACCGTCGTATTGAGTATCAGCAAGAGGTTCCGGACTTGGAAGCTATCCGCAAACCGCTAAATACCCTCAAGATGCTTCTTCGAGATGAAAGAGACATGTTCAAGGAGGAGGGCAACGAGATAGAAGAAGCAAAGCGGGAGCGAGACGCCAAGCGAGTGCACAACATCCTCCAGAACTTCGATATTCTTGCAGAGTGCGACCCCTCCTATGTCTTCTGGGCTGAGAAGAAGAAAAGCCGGAACGCTTCTTCCTCCGAAGACAAGACGTGGAAGAAGGGTAAGAACAAGAACAAGGGTCGGCGCGGAGATGAGTGGATCAACATCGAATGCCGTCCCATCGATGTCAGTGAGATGCTCCGACTCATGTTCTTTGCTCCGAGGTTCCGAGATGTTGCTGTCGATCCTGCGGTGGCTGCCACCATGGACCCCTCCGTGGTCGAAGAGATTGAATCCAAGCCGCAGCAGATGCACTACAGCACTCTTCTCGTCTCCGCTACGATGACCTCCAACGATGGCTTCGGCTTCATCCGTGAAGAGACTGGGTTGACTCCGCAGCTCGGAATCGAGATGTCAGTGCCCTCTCCCTTCAACCTACGAGAGCAGGGGACTCTCATCGTTCCTGAGACCATGGCTCCACAACCGAAGTGGGGTGGAGGTCCCAAGGACCAAGAATACTACTACGAAGCTCTCGCCGACCACCTTCAAGAATTCGTCAACCGCTGTAATGGTCGCGTGTTGGCTCTGTTCACGAGCTGGACTGCGCTCAACACCACTATAGAGAAAGCCTCTCCGGACATCTCCGTTCCTGTCCTCAGTCAAGGAGACGGGGGACGCACACAGTTGGTCGAGCGCTTCCGGAGCATGGACGAAGGGCTCCTAGCGGGCGTGAGTAGCTTCTGGACTGGCGTTGACATTCCGGGTATGCAGGGGCTCTTCATCGATAAACTCCCCTTCCCGGTGCCCTCAGACCCTCTCTTCGCCGCAATGAGCGACCTCTACGAGACTCGGGGGAAGAAACCCTTCTTCGACCTGTCTCTGCCTCTGGCTACGTTGAAACTCCGTCAAGGTATGGGGAGACTGATTCGGACAGTCAACGACAAGGGCTACGCGATGCTCGCTGACAGGAGGCTGCTGGATAAGGGCTACGGAGGTAGCGTCATCCGAGCCCTTCCAGACTTCAGGTTCATCGTGAACGTGGAGAAGATGTGAGCACCCCCAAAGATGACCTCATAGACGTCGTGGTCGGTTCCGTCATCGTGGTCCTCATCACGACTGTCTGGGCTTTTAGCATGCCTATCCACGTAATCTGGAGTCTCATCTTCTTCGTAACCGTCCTTCTGGGAACGGGTCTCGTTGTGAAAGGCTGGTTCCGAATCATCAGGAGGCTCCGATGATGACTCAAGTCCAAATCTACCAGAATGAGTGCCTCCACTTCCTGACGAACTTCCTCCACAAGGAGAGCATTCCCTTCATCTACATCGACCCGCCATTCAACACGGGTAGGACCCAGAAGAGGGCTCGAAACGAGCTGGGGTATGACGACAGCTACGAGGACTTCATCGGCTTCCTACGCCCCCGTCTGGAGCAAGCACGCCGTGTTCTGACACCCGACGGGAGCCTCTTCTTCCACATCGACTACCGTGAATCCCACTACTGCAAGGTCCTCCTGGATGAGATCTTCGGACGTGACTGCTTCATGAATGAAATCATCTGGGCCTATGACTACGGCGGACGGTCCAAGAAGAAGTGGAGCCAGAAGCACAACACTCTCTTCTGGTACGTCAAGGACCCCAAGAACTACACCTTCAACTTCGATGAGATGGAGCGTATCCCCTACATGGCTCCAGGACTCGTCGGCAAGGAGAAGGCAGCTCGGGGGAAGACACCTACCACGGTTTGGTGGCACACCATCGTCCCTACAAATGGGAAAGAGAAGACAGGATACCCCACACAGAAGCCGCTGGGACTCTTGAAGCGCATCCTTAAGGTACACACCAACCCAGGAGACAAGGTCCTGGACTTCTTCGCGGGGAGTGGAACGACAGGAGACGCAGCGGTTAGTTTAGGTAGGCAGGCGATTCTTGTAGACAACAACCCTCAAGCTATTGAAGTCATGGAGAAAAGACTAGGTGTCTGTCCCTACCTGAGAGGAGAATAGAACGATGGCAATGGATAAAGACGTTCTCAAAGACCTCATTATGGCCAAGATGACGGATGTCCGAAATACAGCAGCCTTCCAGGAGGGAGATGCTCTTGAGAAAGGCGAACTCATTTGGGGAGCAGTAGCGGACGCTTTCATTGAGCACATCACGAATGCTGCTCAGATTACCTTCAGAGACACCGATGAAGGTATCCAGCGAAGTACTGCTGTGGGCGACGATACAGACGCTCCTTCCTCTGACGTGATTCTCGACGCTGGTCAGATCTCCTAGCCTACCAAAATCCAGTCAAAGGAATACATGGCATATCGAGACGAAGAACTTTCTCAGCTCCGTGGTGAAAATGCTACGCTGAAGAGCGACAACGAGCACCTACTTCAAGATCGAACGAGAGTTGAAGAGGAGAACGAGAAGCTCCGAGCAAAAATACCAAGCAATCCTCATCGCCTAGTATATTGGCTTCTCTTCCTTACAATAGCCGTGCTTCTTAGTGGACTCGTCACAGGTGCTGTCCATACTATCATGATAGGACTAGAAGAGCTTGAAGCTCATAACACCGCTACACAACGCGTAAATGACGCACGAAAGCAACAGGAAGAAGCTGAGCGGCTGGCAGCTCTGGAGAGCGAGCGCCTTCAGACCCATCCTCAGCTCCAGTACGTCACCTTCGGCGAGCGCCTCTTCGATGCTGAGCTTCAAGGATACAACACCACAGGAGGAGACCGGAACTTCTACGTGTTCCGGCAGGAAACAGACTCCATGGTGGAGTTCGATGTCCATCTCCTGGGTGTTCAGGTGGACACGGCGCGTCCTGGAATGCCACAAGCGATTCTTGAAGTGTACAGGACGGGAACAACCACTCCCTGCTATAGACAGACGATCCCAACAGGACGTCAAGCCCTGCTTCTCCCCCAAGGCGAATATCGTTTCCGACTCAAGTACAGAGCCAACCCTAACCGGGTTACTTCAAGTATCGTGAGGGTTTACAGACTTCAGAGAGAAGACACATAGAAGTCGTAGAGGTCAATGAAAACTAGTCAAAGTCTAGTATGACAGACTACCTTGCATTTGATATCGAAGGGGTTTTCAACAAGAAATCCGGTTGGGAACCCACCGAAAAGATGAAGCAGACGGAGTCCTACAAGAATGGAGAGAGACCCTTCCCTCCTCCTGCTGCGTGGCGTATCATCTCGGCTTGTTCTCTACACTTGAAGACCATCCCTGGAGCTATCAACGAATGGGATCCTGTCTTCCTCGACTACGGACCTGATTTGAGTACGGTACCCACAGAGGGTCCAGACCAGATCTCCGAGGAGATGGAATACCACATGGTCCAACGGATCAGCCTTCAGATGGCGAATGTCATTGCGAATGGAGGCACGATCGTCACTTTCAATGGACGAGGGTATGATATCCCTCTTCTGTTTGCTCGCTGCATGACCTTTGGTATTGACACATCCGGTTGGTACACCAAGGACTTCCGGTATCGCTTCTCGGACACAGGGCATGTCGACCTTCTGGATGTCGCCACTGAATACGGAGCTGCCTACCGTAACCGTCCGAACCTTGCGCTCCTCTGTCGCCTCTTCGGTCTGCCTGGGAAGGTTGGTATCGATGGCAGCCAGGTGGAAGGGTTCTACAAGGATGGGCGCTACAAAGAGATCCGCGACTACTGTATGAGTGACAACATGGAGACCGGGATCGTCTATCTCCGCTGGCTGGTTGCCAAGGGGCACGTCACTCAGCAGCAGTACCGCACGATTCTCTTCAAGATTCAGGATGTAGCGTGTGTGGAAGACGAGAATGGTGAGAAGGTCCATCCCCACATGTGTAAGCTCTTCGATATGTCGGATCCGAACACCCTATTCTTGATCCGTGAATCCGCTCGCCAGTAATTCCTCTCCAAGCCCGTATCAGAGTCAGTTATGGAATGTCAACGACTTTCCTCGGTTATTTGACCGTGTGAGAAGATTAACTAACGAAGAAGCTCAAACTGTCCGTGATAGCAGGCGAGAACCTGGAGAGCGTCCAGTATACTTCAACTCCGGAAGCGGAGAAGATGAGGAAATCTCTGAGCAATTTGAAGCCTTCCTGATCCTTCTTTCTTCCGGCGTAAAGACGGAAGCTGTCACCTGGATCAATGCCGTAGCCAGTCTCATGCCTGATCGTGATGACTGGAATGACGTTCTCATAGAGACTGTCGAGCAGCAGATCGCCAATGCTCAGACCCTGAACGACGCTATCAACACAACCTACGAAGGCTACGAGTCTTTCAGAACCAACTTCAGAATCGATGGGTTCGAGGATATCACTGAGATTGGGCTGATGCTCGACGATCTCCAAGTAGGAATGGGCGAGCTGAGTGGACGAGCGCGGGAAGCCAAGCATCTTGAAGTGCTCAGCGCGATTCTCAATGAACGGGCGACGAGTGAGGAATTTGGAGATGCGAGGTTGCAACAACTTCGGTCCTGGATTACCCCTCTGATGACTTACTAGGAGATTGCTGTGCCACAAAACAGCTACAAGTTCGACAAAAATACCTTCGATGAGTTCGACATCTCACGTGTCAGTGTGACCGAACGAGGGAGCGACGATTGGGTCGCCTTCATGTGGAGCAAGCACGGACAGGAAGCGATTGGACGCGGGGAGAACATGCTTGAAGCTCTCACGAGCGCTGTGGAATATTTGACACAATCGTTCCGTCTTCCACCATCGATGTTCAAGCAGTCCGAGTCCCTGAATGTTCCCCAGAGCAGCATCCGAAGGAATCGCAACAACCGCATACTGAGACCAGCGGAACAGATTCTTGATCGGTTCTCCGAGAAGAAGAAAAAGCGCGGGGACATGGAAGTCGTCTTCCCAAACGAAGACCTGGAAGAGATCAAGAAAAAGAAAGACATCGTTCTCCCCTACGGATATGACGATGTGCAGGGAGGCTACATGGAGGTGACCGTCACCCCATCCTCCCTCGACTCTCTCCGAGAGAACTTCGACAACATGCCGACTCAAGAGTACTCGGGATCCAAGCGCTTCCTGATGTGGGTCAAGACGTTGGCTGGTCGAATCAAAGAGCTATCTCCTCTCGACGCCCATCGGGGTCCGATCGTGGCGACAGCCGTGGAAGGCAAGAACACTTTCTATTACTATAGAGTGAGCAAGATCGACCGTGAATTGGTAGTCAAGGACGCCAAAGAGCCGATTATCGTGAACTTTTCCAGGCACGAAAACTTCCAGATTCATATCTATGGTCTGGACCAAGCGACGAGTTTTCCGTCTCACGTTCCAGAAGGGGAGTCATGGACAAGAATCGATCTGGACGACTGAGCGAGAGGGAGTTCAACGCTCACGAGATTCTGAGTCAGGTGACGATTCTTCATCACACCGACCCGCTCTTGGCTCGGAAGGTCACAAGAGCTGTCCTCCTGGAGAAAGCCGCTCGGGGAGACTTCCGGGAGCCGCGCCTTGGCTTGAAGCCAACAAAGGATGGAGTGATCCATGTCTCCGTTTGATCTACATTCAAGATTTGACAACAGTCTCTACCACTTGGCGAGACACGTCAGGCAGGCTGGCTTCAAGAATGAAGCTGACCGTATCATGCGACTGTCCAACCATTCCAAGGCGGTCGTCGAGACTCTCCAGAAGGTGTTCAAGCCTATGCTCGGAGACGACCTGAGTGTGGAGCGCGCAAACAACCTGGCAATGGCTGTCCTCTATTACAATGAGGGAGACGACCTCCATCAGTACATCCACGATGCTCTGCTGAAGACCAACGAGTCCTTCTATGACAAAGAGCGCACCCACAAGCTCACCGACCAGAAGGCGTGGTCCCTGGCTGAGAAAGCTGTGAAGCAACTCCAACGCAAGAGTCTGCTCCCGAAGGATATGAACTAGATGTCGAAGACGGTCAAATTCCAAGACGGCGACGTCTACATCCCTTCGACGGGACGTCCGTATTACATCGAAGGTCGAGAGAAGTGTGAGCAGGATGTAGCCTGGCAGCTCATGACTACCTACGATGGTGAAGAGGGGTCTGAGATTGCAGCGGTGGATAAGCCGGTCTACGCGACGAGGCAGATCCTCCAGTCTCTCATTCGACAGAAGGTTGCTGATGCTGTCACCCGCTTGAAGCGACTCCAGCAGGAGCGGCTAGACCAAAACCCCAAGTCGGAGCTGATCAAGCGTATCCTGGACTTGGATGTTTGGCAGGTGGAAGCTTTGGACTTCGCCTTCTATCTTGCTCTGGAGACCGAAGCTGGAGGCACGGTATCGAAGGGCTACACGATCGGGCTCGGGCATCAGTTCCCCGATGACGCTCTGTGGCTCCTAGAGAGAGAAGGTACCTGATGGTAGACGACATCACCAGAACCAAGGTCTACAAGGAACAGATGGCGTACAACGAGATACGTGACGACCTCTGTAAGACGGAGCACGCTGGCAAGGCTGTCCTCTTCGAGGGTGGGAAAGTCGTCGACTTCTTCGAGACCGAGTGGCAAGCCTACGAAGCAGGTCTCGACAGGTTCGGACCAGACGGAGGCTTCGTCATCGATTTGGTAGCACCGCAACGGGTCATCTTCATTCCGTCTTTTTGGGTTATAGACCCTGATGTAGAGAAGGCTACCTATGAAGTCACTACGAACACTATTTGAGCTGCAAGCCGGGTTCTCGGGGTCGATGATCGCCCTGAGAGTACCACCCGAGCAGTGGTATAAGCTTCGGGACTCTGTTGTAGAGCCTCTTGAAGACCCACATGTGACTATCATCTACATGCCCGACCTCCAGCAGGAGGAGCTACCACAGGTCCGTGCTGCGGTCAAGAAGGCTATCGAGGGACAGGAGCCCTTCACGGTCAAGGTCGATAAGGTCAGCACCTTCGATGGAGCCAAGGACGACCAGGGGAAGGTTCCCCACATCGCGCTGCTCGAAAAGAAGGATATGACGAAGCTCCGCAATCGCCTCATCCCTGAGTTGCAGAAGATTCGTCCGGACATCGTTGATACGAAGTTCAAGTCGTACAAACCCCACACCACCTTGCAGTGGGTACCAGAAGGCACTCCCTTCCCTACTCTTAAAGAAGAGGTGGCTTGGGAGGTCAACGAAGTGAGGCTGTACTTCAAGAGTGCACGGCGGGAACGATTCCCCTTCATGCAGGTCCCGCGCATGCCAAACCTTCAAGAAGACCTCCTCGAAGAGGTTGTGGCTCTCTCCCGAGCGGGAAAGGTCGACGCTGCCTTCCAGCTTCTCTCCAAGAAGAAGTCGAGGGGTAGAGGGAAGAAGATATGGGAACCTCAATCTTGTAGGCACTGCGATGAGCCAGCGACGAATGCTATTCTGCACTCGAACGCATACGCCTTCACTCCGGTCTGCAACGCCCATGTGAAGAAGTGTAAAGCCGAGATCGATGAGTACTGTGGTCAGCAGCCTATCCCAACGAAAGACCAGAAGTGTGAGTTCTGTGACAAGGAGGCTGTCTTCGTCACAATGAACAGCGCAAATGGGCTCAAGCGTATCGCTTCTTGTAGTTGTGCGAAATGCTTGGATAAAGCGAAGAAAAAGGCGAACATTAGCAAGTACAGAGAGCCTACCACGAAGCGGCTCCCAAAGTAGGATACCATGGCGCGAACCGAACAACAAGTCTTGGATGACCTCGCTGCGTCTGTTGAGGATATCGATCCTACCATCGATGTTCACAAGGGACCATTCCGAGGGTCGTACATCAGCCCCTTCGGAGCTGAGATTGTAGACGCGGAGACGAAGGTTGAAGACCTTGGGAAGCGCTACTCCACCTCCTACGTAGAGACTCTGGACGACGCCTCCATCGACCTCTACGGAGAGAACCACGGGGTTGGACGTGGTGAGGGTGAAGTCGCTACAGGATTCGTCTATTTCTTCACCTATACGCCTCCTGTCTCAGGAGACTCCTACATTGTTCCCCAAGGAGCTATCGTCTCGGATAGGGATGGTATCTACGCCTATCGAGTCATCTATCAGGTGACGCTCTTGGGGTCGAGAGCCTCTTCCTACTACAACGCTGAGAAGCGCTGGTACGAAGTTCGAGCACAGGTAGAAGCACTCGCAGCCGGGGACGCCTATGACCTCCCTATTGGAAGAATTCAGCGCATCCTCTCCGACGTGCCGAACTTCAGCGGCGTCAACCAGCGCAGTCGCGTTTCTGGTGGAGCGCAAATCGAGACCAACACGGACTACATGGAGAGAATTGATACCAAGCTCCATGGTCTGGCTTTGGGTTCCATGGGAGGAATCGAGTCCACGGTCCGGAACTACAACCCCTCTTCCATCACCGATGCGGTCATCGTCTATTCCAGCGACAAGACGCTGTTCTCGCGTCCCACGTCCCGTCCCGCTATGGACGCCTACATCATTGGGCAAGTGGGTCAGACGAGAGAGCAGACCTACTCCGCTGCTGGGTTGGAGACGGAAATCGCCCTCGACAGAGTGCCCGCCAAGTCGGTGGACAGCATCTATGTAGACGGGAGCCTTCTTCCTGATACTGAGTACGAGCTGTTCTTGGACACGTCCACGGAATATGGGACGTCAGCGCTGGCCGATGACAGAGTGCGCCTCGTTACTCCTCTCACAGCGGGACAAGAGGTCGTCATCACCTTCCAGTACAACAGTCTCGTAGGCGACCTGAACACGTACCTCAACCAACCCCGGATCTACCTCTTCGAGACGGAGACCCTGGCTCGGGAAGGAATTCCTGTCGGAGTAGAGATTGCAGTCACCGTGACACTGCTTTCTACTTACGACCCGCAGCTCGCGGAGTCGTCCGTCATCAGTGCTATCGAGTCCTATATCTCCTCTGGGAAATATCGGGAGCTTTCCTACGCGGAAGACCTTCGTAAAGCGATCACCTCGGAGGTCCCCTATGCCACGCAGGTGCAGATATCGACCTTCAAGAGGGCGGATGAGGGGATTCTTGAAGTTGAGGTGATTGAGCTGAACAAAAACCAGTACACCTACACAGATGACACGTTATATACAATCAACATCGAAAGTACACTCTGATGGAAACACTCGACAAAGAAACAATCCGTATGGTCGTTGAAGCCGCTTCAGACCCAGACGTAGCGCTTGAAATCTTGAGGCAAGCTGCTCTGGTAGAAGGGCGGCATCCTTTCCCCCAAAACGGGGACAAAAAAGAAGATAACGCCCCGACGATTCCGGATGACCCCGACTTGAGTACAATCCGCTACCTCAGTATGCTGCGGAGGTCTCTCTCGGGACGCAAGCCAGACCCGTTGGTACTGGCTGCCATGAAAGCCCTCATGCTGAAGTGGGGCTACCCGATGCTGGCCAAGGTCATCGCAAAGGTCGCTCGGAAGATGAAATTCCCGCTCCGGACCCAGGATACAGAGGCTATCTTGAAGAAGTACGGTGCTGTCATCGTACCGTTCATGGCTATCCTTTTGGTGGACGTTCTCAGGAAGTACCAACAGCTCAGCCAGGAACAAGACACCAGGGTTGATATCAAGTCCTGAGAAACACTTAACTATGGCAACATCGAAACTCTGTAATGGGTGTGCGGGAGACTGTTGCTCCTATTACGAAATCATACAGCTTCTTCCTGATGATATCCCTCGCATGGCTGCATACCTGGAGATGTCGCCTCCTGAGTTTGCGCGCCTATTCGTCTCTCCCCTTCCTGAAGGGCATGAGAAGGAGTACAGCGCGCGTGGTACCTACACCTGTTGCTTGAAGCGTCAGGACCTCGAACAGCCTGACGGAAGCATGAAGTCCTACTGCTGCTTCTTCTTCAACCACCCAACTCTGGGTGGTCGCTGCGCCATCCACGACGAGAAACCCTCAGCCTGCCGAGTCTACTCAGCCAAGAAGTGTAAGCTTCGTCGTAAGCTAGGTGAGGAGGAAGACGAATCATAGGTCATTTGTATGTGGAGACATGTACATGACCACCCCTCGTCGTACAAACAAGACCATCGAACGCCTCCTGAAGCAAAAGCCGAAGGTCGTTGACCCAGCAGACCCCAAAGTAGCCAACAAATACCAGAGCTTCTGGGTTTCCCCCGAAGGGACGGTCTATCCGGTCTCCCTCGGCTTCGGTCATGAGTCGGTACGTCAGCAGATAGCTCACCACGACAAGGTAGACCCACTCTCCATCGATGAGGACCGAGGATGGATCCGAATCAGAGCTACCTACAACGGTCCAGAGGTTGGTTGGCCCACCAGAGGTCATTCTACGCAGAAGCAACTCGACGCTCTCATGGACCTCATAGGAGCGTTTCTTGTAGCGGGTGAAGAAGAGACCGCGCACTTCCTGAACAAGCAGCTCCATAGCCACCACTCCAGTACGAAGATGGCTCGTATTTCTATGCCGCCCACCGTTCGCGCCAAAGACATGCCCAAGAGGAATGTGTACAACTTCTTCATCTCCCCGGATGGAGAGATCTTTCCCACGAAGCGATACCGGCATGACAGCCTCTACAACGCACTGGTCCTGGCTCTCTACGACGACCCCAAGGTAGCGTACAGACCGAGGCAAGGGCTCTACGACAAGGGTTGGATCTCGGGACACTGGGTCGACACGCAGGGCGGCTACTTCGCCAACGACGGCGGAAAAAAGAAGCTGACCCAACGCCAAATGAACGCCGTCTTCGATATCTACATGGCGTACAGGAAGGCTACAAGAGATGGTAACAACCAAGCTCGTCACGCCCTGGACACCCTCAAGCGAGAGGCATTCGAGTTCGGCTTGAAGCTCGCGGAACAGAAGAGTGCCAGCATCCCTCCAATTCATCCTGTTCCCGCTGAAGAGGTAGTCCAAAAGTACACCAACTACTTCCTGGCTCCAAACGGCGACATCTATCCGACAGAGTATGAACGCCATGAAGAGACCAGCCTGGCTCTACGCAAGAAGTTCTATCCGAAGGAGACCGCAGCCGAGACTCTCCTCGACATAGAAAAGAAGGGCTGGCTCTCTGTTCATTACGGAGCGCACCTCCAGCTCTCGGACGAAGGAAACAACATCAGAGCCTCTCAGAAGATGAAGGATACCATCTTTGACCTGTTTATGGCCTATGTCGAAGCCTACAAGAATGCAGTCAAAGCCGGGAAGCCGCGAGTGGCTGACGCCCACTATGAGTTCATTCGTCTCTATGGGACGAGAACCAAACGCTTCGGAGTAGACCTGCACCGGGCATTTGAGAAGTTCAAGAAGCAAGAGAAGATCGCCGCAGCCCTCAAGACAGTCAGAGCCAAGGACATGCCGCGCAAGGAGGTCTACGACTTCTGGATGTCCCCGGATGGAGAGATCTATCCTACTCATCGTGCAGGACATGCGTTCCTTCAAGATGACCTTCTTAAGAAGATCTGGGGAGACGTTGCTATCGGCTACGAGAAAGGGAAAAGCCTCTACGACCTAGGCTGGATCTCTGGACATTGGCTGGACAGCGATAAAGCCTCTATCGAAACGGGCAAGCTGCAACACAACGACCCATCCCAGAAGCAGCTCGACCACCTCTTCGATATTTTCGTAGCCTTCACCAAGCATCGGAAGCAACACGATGACATGCAGTCGTTGTTCGTCTTGCACAACATAAAGTACTTTGCTGAAGAGCACGGGATGAAGCTCAAGGTGAGCGAACGCGGCAAGAAGGAAGCCTACTACATCCCGAAGGTCATATCCCCCGAAGAGGCAGTGCAGAAGCAGATAGAAGACTTCTTCCTCTCTCCGGACGGGAAGATCTATCCAGTTAAATCTGAGGAGCATGAGTCCGTCAGCGAAGAGCTTCGATGGAAGTTCTATCCCAAAGAGATGGAAGACGAGAAGCTCCAATACATCGAACAGAAGAATTGGATTGTCGCTCATGAATTTTGGGTCTTTGACCAAGGGTTCCATATCCGGTTGACACAAAAGCAACTTGATACCCTGTTCGACATGTTCGTCGCCTACAAGAAAGCCTACTTTGAAGCGGACAAGAAAGACGACTATCAAACCAGGCACCACGCATACGATGTAATCACCCGCGTCTTTGGAGGGAAGAAAGGCCACCTAAAAGAGATGGGGCTGGACCTCTCGAAAGCGATCAAGAAATTTCTTGCAGAGAGAAAAGAACAACAGAAGGCAGCCTCTCTCCAGCCGAAGCAAGCTTCCGGTCCTATCCGTGTCGACCTGGACCTGGCTCCCTACAAGAATGCCCTTCATGAAAAGATGGAGGACTACATCCACGACAGGCTCCTAGAGCGGGAGAGAAACCAGAAGAGAGATCACAACCCCGAAGACCTGGCAGACCGCATCGAAGCCGTTGTGGGCGTCACTCCGGACACCAGACTTCTCCGTCAAGGCAGCCTGGAAAAGGGAGGAGATCTCTATACCGCTCTTCTAGATGCTCGTGAAGACACCGATGTAGACACGTGGAGTACCCTCTTCACGCTCATGAAGGAGTTCTCAGACTACATGGACTCCATAAAAGAGTTCGACCCCAAGAAGACCCGGAAAGACTTCGAGGAGAATGAAGCGCATCTGGTCAGAGAGACAACCAAGATAGCCAAGCAGGTAGAGAAGCAGCTCGCCGACGCAGCCAAGCGAGTGCGCATGTCCATGCACGACGCGGGGTATGACCGTATCAACGTCAAGCCGCAGTACATGCATACTGAGTACCCAATGCGAGAAGAAGAGGTCTCGATTGAGCCGATCACTTCCTACTTCGTCGAGCTAGGGTCTCATCGCTACCCCCCTTCCTTTACCCTCTTCACCGATGACCACGGGAAGATCAAAGACCTAGGAGATGTCCTGGAAGGTGGGGACACGGACTTTTTCCGTACAGGAGACGACTCGACCTTCTACTTCGATCTAGTCAAAGAAATAGAGCATCCTGGTTCAACCCACAGAGCTGGGAAGACCTTGACGTTGTACACGGCTAGGCCCACCAAGGACCGTCGTTTGTACGAGAAGGGGCGCACCGTCCCGGTCAACATCTTCCTCACCTCAGACCCCGACAGAGCGGCTGGAATCGCCCATGACTTGGGAGCCTCGGAGGTCCGTGACATCTGGTTGGTTCGGATCAACGAACAGCACCTCGTTCAGACGCTCGATACCCCCAGAGCCAAGGACTACCAGACTGTTGGAGGTAATGGGCGGGTGGTTCCGGTGAAGTCGATAGACCTCATCATGGAGGGTGGGAAGAAGCACGGAAGCATAGCGAAAAAGCTGTCGAAAGAGTCGTGGTATCATGGAACGCGCCGACCGTTGAAGGGGGCTCTAAAACCCATCTATCTCACAGCGTACTTTGGGTCAGCCGCTTTTCATGCTGGAGGTAAAGGATTTGTCTACGAGTTCACCTTGAACCCGAAAGCTGCCGTCTATGACATGAGCGATCTGGATGCGCCTATTAGCGTCTCTTCCACAATGGATTCACTTGGGTACAACAAAAGTAACATTGCCAAGATTCAACAAGCTGGGTATGACGTCGCTCTAGACTCCCAAGACAGAGCTTCTGGATACGACCAGATCTTTGTTCTCAATCCGAAGATGCTCCATCTGAAGGAGGAGCACTCCATGGAGAAGAGCGCTTCCGCTGACATGCCTCCACAGGGGTTTCTTGAAGGAAGCGTCTTCAAGGATACCCTATACCACGGCACCGACAAGCGTGTGGGGACCGGCCACTCCCTCCGTCCAGACCAAGGCAAGGAGTTCGGTATCTACCTGACGCCGAACTCCCGCTATGCTCGGCAATACGGACGGCACCTCGTAGAGACGTTCGTCCGCATGAAGAAGCCTCTTGTAGTGGAAGGCAAGTACGAGATCAGCCCTCAAGACCTCACCAGGAGAGATGTCGCTGGACTCCAGAAGAAGGGCTACGATGGAATCGTGGTGACCAGCTCGACCGTGGACAAGGCGTCTGAGGTGGTGGCGTTCGACCCGAAGCAGGTCTGGGTCTTGACGGACGCCAAGTACGGAAGCACAGAATAGGAAGACAACGACCATGCGAGCACAGATAGAAAAAGCCATGGCTCTCATCCGTCAAGGCCAATCCATGAAGGCGCTGAGAGTGCTTGGTGGTGTGGTCCAGCAGCTCCCCGAAGAAGACGATGAGGACACCGGGGAGATCACGCTGGAGCTGGCTATCCCCATGGAGTTCCCCTCCGTCGACTTCCAGACCTCTGAAGACGGTCAGCACTTCCTTCTTGTAGACAAGGAGAACGCTTGGGTCATCGGAGCTGAGGAAGAAGAGGAGCTGAAGGCTCTGTGCTATCCTCTTCGAGACTTGAGATACCTGGACGCCTCGGACCTCAACGTCTACAAGATGAGTGTGTCGGCGAAACTCAAGGAGATGGTGCTGGCTGAGAGAGTTACGAAGCGCTAGGTGCTGAGTCCGTGGAGGTCCTGATTGCTCTCCATTCTCCGGATCTCTACAAGAGTCTTACCAACCCTGGACACCCGAAGTTTCGCGAGATACAAGCTGCGGCGCGCTACTGTCGTCCTACAGCCGTCTCTTTCTTGAAGAAGGGTGTCGAACTCCTCCGAAGCCAGCACTAGCTCGTGGAGAGCCTCCGACAAGGTGTCTACGGCTTGGAATAGCTTCTGTTCTGTGTTGGTCCTTGGTCTTCCTTCCCTACCTCGTTTTGTACCCAGCGTGCCCGACGATCGTTCCTTCTTTTTTGTTCAGCAGAGCTTTCGCTTTCGAGATGAACTCCTTGGACTCGTACATGGTCTTCTTGGCTCGGTCCAGGTGTCTCTTGTCTTCACTGTAGCGGCAATCCAATTCACGGAGGTCGTCTTTGACTTCATCGATCGCCCACAACGTTTCTTGTAGCGACTCCGCTATCTTGTCCAGCGCTTGGAAGAGCTTCTCCTCTGTGGCTGTCATCGGCATAACTTACTCCTTGTCCATGGCGCGGCGAAGCGCGTCGATGCACCGTACAACCTCAACGAGGTTGGAAAGAGTCGCGGTGATGGAGAGACCACTGTAGAGGCGACTCTTGGAGGAGAAGTCCTGGGGGTTGGCTTGAAGAGAAATCACCTTGGTGCCGTCTTCTCGCGTGATGACCAAGGAGTACCTATCGACGTAGGGGTTGTCTTCCAGAGTGACCTGGTAGTTGGCCTCCTGAAGGAGCTTCATCCCTTCTGCTGCCATCGCCTTCGCCGAATTCTGATGTTTCGCTACTGCCTCGTTGATCTCCACCAGCTTGTCCAAGCGCGTCTGGATGGCAACCGCGATCTTCTTGATCGTAGCTGGCTTCGTGGTCAGCGTCTCGAAGTCGAACTTGTAGTTCCGGTTGATCTTGTGGAGAGATCCGTTGAAGCTGCCGTCGATCTCCAGACAGAGACCTTCAACGTTGTCCCGTCCGTAGTTCCGCTCATACTTGAAGGACACGACAGCTTTGCGGTTGGTGCCTTCTTTCGTGCAGTGAATCTTACAGGCGTACTTCTCTGTGGAAATGAGAGTAGTGATACCGGAGAGGTGCGTATCCAAGGACTTCCGAAGGGGAGTCAAGTACGCCTTCTCACGTCCGACTTTCGCGGACGCCTCATCATCGTCGCTATAGATGGATCCCTTTTTCCATTGATTCGGATGTAGTCTCATCATGTCCTCCAACAGCTACAATTATCTCACAGATCCTAGTTCCCTGTCAAGCTAAATCTTTTCCGAAAAACCGCTCGACAGTTGGGACGCTCTTCTCCACTGTCCCCACATTCTCATTAATCTGTCAACCTGTCAACTTAAAAAGTTGGGGGAGGAGGCTGACAAGACCTCCTCCCCCTGTTGGAGAAAAGAAAGAGTGAAGCTACGTGACGAGGGAAATGGGTGTAAACCCCGTCACGCCGCAGATGAAAGACTATCGAATTCGGCCAGTTCCGAGGTCCAGCCGTGGTGCTCGATGGCTTCGCGCATGGTCTGCTTGTCGCGCTCGATGTCCGCGATGATCTTGTTGAGGCGACCGACGAGCTTGGTCATCTCATCCTTGTAGCTCGTCACCCGGATGCTGTCGTAGCGCTCGCCAACTCCCTCGAAGCCTTCAAGAATCTCGACCATGAGGGTGACATTTCCGTAGCGACCCGCTTCCTCATTGGTCACTGTGGAGAGGTCACTGGTGAACGACTTACGCGCCCTGTCTTTGTCCCACTCTCGCACGGAGACCTCGACCTGAAGCGCTGGGTTGGTCGCGTAGACAGCCAACTGAGCTTGGACGCCATCCTTGAAGTTCTCCATGTCTCTGAGCGCCTCAAAGGACCCTTCAGGGCTCTCCTGGAGCGGGAGATAGCGGGTGCCCTTGCAAGGCCCTGTGTGCCAGGAGCCTCCGTACTGACCGCGCCTACGGTCACCATGGACGTTCCATCCGTGACGGCGCATCTTGCCCGTCTTGTCCATGATGCGGTGCGGCTTGAGGCAGTAGGGACAGGTCTTCTTGAGGGCAGCTTCCAGAGCCTTGACCTCAGCGATGACGACCTTGATTTCTTTCTTGATTTCGTCTTGGCGATCGAAGCCAGCGGACAGCAGCTTCTGCATCTCAGCGGCTTCTTGGTCGGAGACCTTCTCACCGATGTAGAAGCCTCGGTTGATCTTGACCTGCGTGTTCCACTTGCGGATGTTGTACTTCAACTCCTTGGCTTCCGCCTTGAGTTCGGAGTGCTTGGCTTTCTTTTCTTGAAGAGTTGTCATGCTGTCCTCCATCCACAAGAACACTACCAGAATCACCCAACCACGTCAACCACTTTCTTCATCTGGATAATCAGGAAGCTCTTTCCAGCAGGGAACGTCCAGCTCCTCTGGGAAGCCTCCAAGCTTGTTAGGAAGACTCATCAGGAAGGAAGACCCCGCTTCGGTACCAGCGACCATGTAGCCCACCCCACCAGCCTTCAAGAATGCCTTCACCATCGCTGTACCAATGCCCTGGTCCTGCCACTCCTCGTCCACACCAATAGCCAGCTCGTCTCCCCCGCTCTCTGTGACACCACCGATGACTGCGCCATGTTCGTTGCGCGCGACCACCACGACGGTCTCTGAGAAGTGCTGGACTATGTTCCCTTCCTCATAGATGTCACTCAGTCCATCCAAGTCATCGTCTTCGAGGTCCAGCCCATAGATCTGCACGGTGATTGTGTAGTCATCCGACATGGTTAGCACATCTCCTTCAGGGGAGCTACTCTTTCCTCACCCCAGCGAGAGGACAGGTGGGCGATGACGGTCTCAGCGGTCATCCCGGTCTGAGAGATGACTTTCTCGAAGCCGAGGCGTAGTCTACGCTCGGAGCGCTCACCATTCATCAGCACGTTGAGCTTCAAGAAACGGTAGTGCATGGCGTTCATGATGGTGGACCATTCGGCGCGCTCGCGCTCTTTGTCCGCCTCGTACTGCACCTCACGCGCCTTGCGGTTGATGTAGGAACTGTCGCGCCCCATCAGTCTTGAAGCACACTCGGTCCCGACGTAGGTCTCACCCTCGCCGTCAGTCAGAACCACAGTCCTCTTCAGGTTGGTCTTCCCGCAGCGCTCGCAGGTTTCAACTTCGTCTGAGATTCCGAGTATTTGCCACATGCTGACCTCCAACCTGATAGAACAACACTACAGGAATCCTCACCGATTGTCAACCGAAATCTTACGCCAAACCAGCAGCTTCAAGAATCTCCTGAGAGGGCACCCTGTGGTAGAAGCGACCGCCATAGGCGACGACTTTCCGCACGGTCGTCCCGGTCCCATTGCCTCCACCAGAAGGAGGACAGTCTGTGATGAGGACAACGCCACCGTTTCGACAGTGGGCTCTCTCGTCAGAGGTAAGACCATAGACATTCTTGTAGGGCATGGAGCCCCAACCGTTGCTGTAGCCTGTGTCCGATACGAGGATGCTCTCTTCACTCATGATTGCCTCCAACACCGACAACACTACAGGAATCCTCACCCCAAGTCAACAGAAATATTCCTAGTCAAGGTTATCTAAGGGGGAGGAGATCCTTACATGGCGAATCCCGTTGTAACTCTTACCAAAGATGCTCCGAAGAGTACCGTAGCTCCGAAGAGCGCACCCTCCAATGCTCCTATCCCGAAGAAGGTGATAGACGATCCCGCGATCCGTGAGAGAGTCAACGCTCCCAAAGGGAAACTCCGATTCCTCGGTCACGGTATGTACGCCAACGTGTACGACCTCGGAGATGGGCGAGTCCTGAAGCTCACGAGAGACAAGAAAGATGCGTTCGCATTCGCCAACGTCCTCCATCGACCCTCTCCCGCGTTCGCTGTGACTCTGGATGTCTTCCAGCTTCCTGGAAAACCCAGAATATATGGAATCGTATCAGAGAAGCTCAAGCCTTTGGGAGCCAAGGAAGAAGCTGAGTGGAATGTATTCTCAGCTCTCTTCTTCTATAGGATGATCTATCCTCTGACCTATCAGGCCAATGGGATCAACTCCACATGGGCCAAGTGGGTCAAGAAGGTCCTCGACATGTGGACCAATCACGTGGTTCAGGTTGGTTGGGAGCAGCAAGACTTCCGGATGTGGCCTTTCGATGAAGGGCTCTGGATGGAACGCTTCAATCCTGGTGTCATCGACGCTATCAACACAGCCAACCTCATCGATGATTCCAAAGCGAAGTTCTTGGTTCAGGTAGCCAAGGCTTTGGAGCACGCTCGCATCAAGTGGTGGGACCTCCACGACCAGAACATCATGCGAAGAGGTGGCGGAAAACGCATCGTCGTCGCAGATCTTGGTCTCAGCATCTCCCCGAAGGTCAAGATTCCTGTCTTGGGTAAGAGCACAGGACCGCGTGTGTTCGACGTGGCTGCGGCTGCTGAGAAGCTGGAGGGGGAAGACCAGGTGGTCGTAGCGGGAGACGAGACTCTTGAAGAGCTGGCTGAGAAGGTCCAACTCTACGCCTCGAAGCTCAAGCCGGTCACCCCGAAGCCCATCACTCCGAAACCCATGGTCAATACGCTGACGGCAAACATGCAGCAAGCTATCCGAGACCATGAGGACCGCACCATCTTCCAGTTCATCGATGATGCGGCGAAGGAAGCTGCCTTCCAACGCAAGGTAGTCCAGGGCACTGAGAAGAAGCCTACGAAGGAAGCCATATTCACTTCAGAGACCTTGGTTGTCGTAGAAGACTGAACCTCTCATTCTTGAAGGAGCCGCGATGGCTCGAACTCTCGAACAGGCTATTGAACTGAGGGCCAAGCAAGGTGGGGGTGGGTTCACCCCCTCACAGCTCCGCACTATAGTTGACGCTACGCTAAAAGAGGTGGATGCGACAGACGAGTCCCAACTCAAGTTCTTGGGCCAAGGATTCTTCGGGGACGTCTTCTGGTTGGGCGATAAGCGTAAAGTGCTGAAGCTCACCAACGACTACACCGACGCCTATGCCTCCGAGATTGTTCGCAGGAAGCCAGACAAGAACCTCGTCAAGGTCTATCAGGTGTTCGCTCTCGCGGACAGCTACCCAGCCGTCATCGGTATCGTCAACGAAAAGCTCTCCCCTCTTGCAAGTCACGAGCGAGCGAAGTTGGACTATCTCCGGAAGCTGTGGAACAAAGCCATAGGACAGCGTACCTTCCTCACCCGACAGAACCTCGACAAGTTCGTCGACTCCCCTCAGATAGAAGAGGTCGACGATGCGGACTACGGTCTCCTCTCGACGCTGGTGAGAGTGTTCACCGACCGGCATATCAAATGGCGAGACTTGAGCGGGGACAACATCATGGCGCGGGGACGGGAGAAGGTGGTTTCCGACCTCGGTTTCTCTGAATCCTTGAAGCAACCGATCCCGGTGCTGGTGAGGTTGTGATGACGAGCATAGCCGCAGAAAAGCTCCTCCTTCCATACTATGGGGAAGACTCCCCGAAGGTAGTCCAAACAATTGTTGACCATCTCGGAGAGAAGGACGGCAACTGGAAGTGGTTGGGAGAAGGCTCCTTCGCGAACGTCTACTGGCTCCACGACAAAAAGAAGGCGCTGAAAATCACTCGTGACCGCAACGACGCCGATGCTTCTGAAATCATGCGGAATAAACCAGACCGCTCCGTTGTGAAAGTATACGATGTCTTCGCTCTGCCAAAGCAATACACAGACCTCTGGGGAATCGTCGTCGAGAAGCTCTCTCCGCTCAGCTACAAGGAAGGGGAAGCGATAGCTAATCTCTACAATCTCTTATGGGACCTTGGCATAGACCAGACCCCAACCATGAAGCATGTCAAGGAGTTCAAAGAGAGGCTGGAGAACCCAGATCCCAAGAAGCACCCTATAGACAAATACATACAAGAGTACTACGACAAGAGTGGCGTCACCGAAGAGATGATCGACCGCTGGGAGACATGGGCCAAGGTCCTGGACTCCAGACACATCTACTGGAAAGACTTCAAACCAGCTAATGTCATGTCGCGCGGTCGAAATATGGTCATCTCAGATTTGGGCTACAGCAAAGTACCACACCAGAAGATCCCCGAGCTTCAAGTATCGGAGACGTAATGTCCATCCCTATCCTCAAAGCTCTCAGTAACAATACAGGTGAAGCAGAGTTAGCCCTGGAAGCAATAGGGCAGCGCTTGGATATAGACCCTAGAGATTACAAACGCTTCCAATGGATTGGGCACGGAGCGTATGCCGAAGTCTACTGGATTCCGGATCGAAAGCGTGTACTCAAGATCACACGTGACAATGAGGATGCTAACGTCTCTCGGTTAGTACAGAAGAAACCAGACAAAGCCTTCGTCAAAGTATATGATGTATTCGAGGTCTTCTCTTATCGTTGGGGTATCGTAGCAGAGAAGCTCACACCGATGAGCAATAGCTTGGAAATGAGCTTTGGCAGGTGTCTAGCCCTGTGTACGTTTTTGGATATAGAAGTGGTTCCTATCTCCGACATCCTAGAATTCTTCCATGATCCTAAAGTCTTGGACCAACCGGAAGTCATTGACGAGATGAAAGCTGTGAGGGTATCGCGAGAGGAAGTTGAGAGCTTCTTGAAGACACTCAGAAAATGGGAGCGGGCCTTAGACGCGCGGAATATCTTCTGGAAAGATGTCAAACCATCCAATGTCATGATGCGAGGACGGGAACTGGTCATTTCTGACCTCGGCTACAGTGAAGCCCCACACCAGAAGATCCCCGAGCTTCAAGTATCAGGTGTATGATGCAGTGGACTTTTCCAAGAGCCTTGAATATGAAGCTCTCTGACGGGGAAGACTCCTCCGAGCTGTCCGAAGACAATCCTATTCTTGAAGCCATCCTACAGAGACTAGGAGAGCGACAATCAAACAACTTGAAATTTCTTGGGGTTGGAGGGAATGCCTTTGCTTACTGGATGAGCGACAAACGGAAAGTCTTCAAGATTACAGGAGACAAAACAGATGCGTATACTTCTCTGGTAGTCAGCCATAACCCATCGAAATACATAATAAAAGTACACGACGTTTTTGCTATAGATGAAAAAAAGTACATTTGGGGTATAGTAACAGAAAAGTTGACTCCGCTCACGGCAGAAGCGAAGAAGAGTCTCAAGAGGATCATCAGCATCTGTGAAGCGCAGTCTCTGACAAGGACAAACCGCCTCCTTGAAGCCCGCATAAAGTATCAAGAGAACCTTTTGTTGTCTGGAGAAAAGGCGCAAGTGACGCAAGAAGATTTGGACCTTTTGCAACATTATATCAATGACTTAGATGCCCGTGGTATCCGATGGGGTGCCGACTTTTATCCAGATAACGTTCTCATGCGCCGACAGACCCCTGTCATCTCTGATTTAGGAGTCAGCAGCTCCCCACGGATGTCGATGCCTAAGCTTCAAGTATCGGAGACGTAATGTCTGCCTTTGAATACATTATTAGGCGCAAGCTAGACGATGTAAACCTCTTACAGAAGGTGGACTTGGACGCGATTCTTGAAGATATCAAGATGCGGCTGGGGGAGAAAGACCTCGCGAGAATTGGGAATTTAGGCTCTGGAAGCTGGGCTTCCGTTTTCTGGCTATCCAATAGACGCAAAGTCGTCAAGGTCACGCATGACCCACAGGATGCTCAGGCGTCAGCGGTCGTCCTCAAACGCCCAAGCAAGTACCTCGTCAAAACTTATGATGTCTTCGCTCTCACTCCTGACAAATATACCGTCTACTGCATCGTCAACGAGAAGTTGACTCCTCTGGGACGCAGAGAAGAGCTACTCATCCCTGTCTTATTGCGTCTCTTGAAACAGAGCGGGCAGAATCACAGCATCACTATGGAAACCTATGATGCGATTATAAAGCTGTTGGAGAAATTTCGCGGACGCGACTGGAAGTCCTGGCTGAATTCCTATCTGGCGGCACAACACCTGAACATGGACGCGGACAGTTTCATGGACTTCTACAAGAATATGGCGGAAGCCCTCGACTCCCGTGGTATCCGTTGGTGGGATATCAAGAAAGCCAACTTCATGATGCGGGGACATCAGATCGTCATCTCCGACCTCGGAGCTGGTACGGTAACAGGAGCCCCGAAGATCCCCTCCCTCACCTGAAAACACAAGTTACCTGTCTCCATGACAACGTTACCTCTGAGCCTCTCTGCCTATCTCCAGCGGAAAGAGACGCCAGACCTACCAGAATCTCTCGCACCTCTCCACGAAGCCCTCTACTCTATCAAAGCCCTCACCATCTCCGGTGTGTACTTCCTCCTACGAGACGAAGAAGTCGTCTACGTCGGACAGAGTTCCAACGTCGCACAGCGCATCGCGGCTGGCCACCCGGAGAAGGAGTTCGATGACGCAGTGTGTCTATTGGTACCACAGGAACAGCTTCTTGAAGTGGAGGCAGCTTTCATCTCAGCTCTGAACCCTCTCTATAATAGGACAGCGCTCCCCAAGGGCAGCTACAAGAATGCCCAAACCCTCCGTATCCTAGACCAATACGGTTGGGACATCGAAGACTTTTGATAAGTTATCTAGTAGAGAATTCTTGTATTTGGAGTTGAGCATGAACACGTCAGACGTCGCGAAGGTAGCTCTCAAGCTTCTTGAAGCTGGAATGAAGGATGAGGCACAGCAGATTCTTGAAGGGGCTACGAAGGTGGCTTTCGGATGGAAGAAGCTCCCCAAACATTTCCCTCAGTCCGGATTGGAGTGGCAGGAGTTTCTTATCACTCTCAACGATATCCTCGTGAAAAACAAGCACCAACGAGGACGCATTCCGTATATCAAGAACAGTGTCTACAAGAAAGATGTCATCGACCCCATATTCGAGAACATCATTGCCTACAAGAAGAAGCAGCCCTGGTTCCGCTTGCAGAAGCACTCCTCTGCGCAACTCATAAAGGACCTTCAAAGGTCTCCGCACTGGAGACTGTTCGAGAAATCAGGGAAGAGGGTTCTCTTTACCACAAAAAAGGAAGCCAAGGATCGTATCTCCAAGAGGGATGACCTGGTGTTCGTAGCAGACGTGCGCCCCACCAAGGACATTGTTGCTCTGTATCTTGCGCACCTAGAGGTGCTAGGCACCCCTCTGTTCCCTCTTCTGAACCAATTTGATAGAATACCAACGAAGACTGAAGGGTATCCAGAGGGAACTGCCTTCCATTGGGTATTCGATGACACCGTAATGGGGAATGACCCAACTCTTGAAAGGGGGCATGACGCTGCGGGCATTGCTGTTTGGATCGTTCAGAAAGACCCTTCAAGTAGGCAGCAGTACAAAGAGACGGTACAAGAAATGCTGTCACGTGTGCTCGACCACGCACAAGGACAGGCACGTACAGCCTATGAACACAGCGACACCCAAGTTCCTTACAAGGAGTGGTTGAAAACCTTCTATTATGATGTCTTCTTTGACCACGAGAGCTACTCGAAGCTTCACCCTTATGACAAAAAGCTCTTGAAGTCATTTTTCGAGCCTCAAACAAAATATGGTTTCTATATGGGACTAACAATCTCATCCTTGTAGAGGACACCATGAGACACGCCAGAGTAGCCAAGACGGTTCTCAAGCTTCTTGAAGCGGGCTACAAGAATGAAGCTCAACAGCTTCTTCTCTCCTCGATTAGGGCTGCGAGCCAAGGCACACAGATGTTGAAGGGCCTCCTCTCCTACCTGTCCATGTCAGAACTTGATCGTCACATTGAACTGATATACGGGTCAGAATTCTTTGTGAGAGAGTATTCGTCAGTCATCCAACAGACTCTTGCAGACCCTAAAGTTTCTCCGAAAGCCAAGCAGGAGCTGTCCTCCCTTTCTGATGACACATATCTGACGGAGCTGTCCCAACAGACGATCGAAACGGTAGCGAAGCACATTACTGAGAAGGAACTACAACAAATCCTATCCGCTATTGAGAGATATGAACCCGGTGAAACCCCCCTCTGGGCCGCCGCCAGTCTCAATTCTAACCGTATTCAAAAAGGATGGCTTCTTCATCGAACAAATAATGCCGACCAGATAGAATCAAACGGATTCCTGTATGGGATTGAGGACATGCGTCTTCTAGCGCTCACAACTCATATAGGAGACGCCTACAAGAAACAGGGGGGCTACAACTTCGCCTTCACACCCAAGGACTTCAAGCACTACGGTAGGCGAGGGCATTATGGGGATGAACTAATTCTGTTCTACGCTCCCTATGTCTACATGCACCATTATGCCGATGACGAGCCTCAAGCCGTCTTCTGGGGGAAAGATGCTGAACACATCCAGCAGGTCTATGAGGATGATGGGTATTACACTATTCTTGTAGAAGACAAAGATGGGGAAGAAGACGAAGTTGAAGTCTCTGATATAGCGGACCTCATCGATGTGGTAAGAAAATCAACAGGGAAGCGTTAAGTTATGAATATTCATAAACTTGCCAAAGTCAGTCTTCAGATTCTTGAAGCGGGCTACAAGAATCACGCTCTCCGTCTCCTCCATGCATCCCTTCACACAGCCGTCTTCTACCGTGAGACACCTGTGGACCCCTCTACCGACGTCGTAGACCTCTTCACACGGGACTTGAAGCGTCACCATGACACCCGTAGGAGCTTCATAGAGGTCAAGCCCTTCTTCCGCAACCCCAAGATGTGGGCTCCCTTCCAAGGCAGAATCAAAGGCGCGGACGAGAAGCACCTCGCCTACTGGGTAGACAAGGCTAAGGACCTCGGTATCGCTCTGGAGAAGTCCCACATGTGGGAATACCGTCCTTCCATCCCTGGAGGGATAGGACGTCACTACTTCGTCTCGAAGAGGACCATGGGCCACAGGGAGCTGGTCTTCGTTCTGGAGCTGAACATCTCCTACAACCGCTTCGTCCTCTCCATCCGTCCTCTGGAGGAGCTGTACGAAACCACCGTGGAAGACGAGGAAGAGGAAGAGGAGATCTGGGAAGAGTTTCTTGAAGGTGGGGACATCGACCTCGACGTCTTCAAAAAGAAGGCGGAAGAGGATAAGATCTCCTTCGAGGTTATCAAACTTCTCAATGACGATATCGTCTACTTCTTCAAGATTGGTGACAAGAAGTACATCGCGGATCTCGACAACGCGGGTAAGGTGCTGACGGGTCTCGAAGCTGAGTCCTGGTTGAACAGCAGCCTCGACAACGCGGAGGACCTCGCTGGAATCGACCCCGACCTGGACCTCACAGACTTCTGGAATAGCCCTTCAACGCTCTACCACGCGACGGACCACGACAACATCGAATCCATCATGGAAAGTGGTCTCCAATTGGAGAGCAAGACCCGTGGGATGACGAACCGTTGGATGGGAGCTTCGGTCTTCACCTCCACCAACCCGGAAGCCATCCACTCCTACGGTGATACCATCTTGGAGATCGACACCGAAGCCATGAAGCGAGACGGCTACACTCCCCGTGTCGAATTGGAGCCTGGGATTGTAGAGTACGAAGCTGCGCGGAGCCTCCTCTCTTGGTTCGACATGGACGAAGGGGACTATCCCCTGGAAGACCCAGCCAATACGGACGGGGTGGATCGCGAGACGATCATCCTGAACGGTCCTGTTCCTGCTAAGTACCTGACGGTCATGGACTGACCTGCCCGCCAAGAGTTATCTATACCCAAGATGACTCTGTATTTCCACAAAATTGCGACCATAGCGACCAAGCTTCTTGAAGCGGGCTACAAGAATGA
>Ga0180438_10001175_pt1 | contig 47124 bp, 36 predicted proteins | sample SS_ome_12_FD_132455 | JGI IMG/M metagenome (GOLD analysis project Ga0180438, IMG submission 132455) | Hypersaline lake sediment archaeal communities from the Salton Sea, California, USA - SS_3_D_2 metaG | ecosystem: Environmental > Aquatic > Non-marine Saline and Alkaline > Hypersaline >...
ACCGATGGTGACGGCACGCCGGACTACGTGGACGACGACTCCGATGGCGATGGAATTCCGGACGAGGTGGAGGCGGGCGACGATCCGGCCGACCCGGTGGACACCGATGGTGACGGCACGCCGGACTACTTGGACGACGACTCCGACGGCGATGGGATTCCCGACGATGTGGAGGCGGGCGACGATCCGGCCGATCCGGTGGATACCGACGAGGACGGCACGCCGGACTACTTGGACGACGACTCCGACGGCGATGGAATTCCCGACGAGGTAGAGGCGGGCGATGATCCAACCGACCCGGTGGATACCGATGGGGATGGCACCCCAGACTACCAGGATTCCGACTCTGACGACGATGGGCTGGACGACAGCGACGAGATCGATGAGGGTTCCGACCCGCTTGACCCTGACACCGACGATGATGGTGTTCCTGATGGAAAGGATCCTCAGCCTACTGTGTTCAACTACTTCCGGTATTTGCCATTAGCGTATCATAGTTGAGCCATTGGTTTGGAGATGCCCAATCTGGAAGGGTGGTGGGGGCAAGTATGCCACCACTACCCTTCCCTTTATCAATGGACAGTGTTGCTTGGGCAGTTACAACAATAGCAAAGACGAACAACAAAGAGGAGTACCCTATGAGTCGTGATTCATTCTTCGTCCACCCTACCGCCGACGTTTCAGCCGAGGCTGTGATCGGCCCTGGCACCCGCATCTGGCACCAGGCCCAGGTACGGGAGCGGGCCCGCCTGGGCGCCAACTGCATCGTCGGCAAGGGGGCCTACGTTGATTTTGACGTCTCTATCGGCGACAACGTCAAGGTCCAGAACGGCGTCTACGTCTACCACGGCGTCACCGTAGAAGACGGCGTCTTCCTTGGCCCCGGTGTCATTCTGACTAACGACAAGATGCCCCGGGCTATCAACCCCGATGGGTCGCTCAAGGGCGACGCTGATTGGGAAGTGAGCCCTATCCTAATCCGGCGCGGCGCGTCCATCGGTGCTGGAGCGGTTGTCCTGCCGGGCGTGAGCGTGGGAGAGTTTGCCCTGGTTGGCGCCGGTGCCGTCGTCACGTGTGATGTTCCAGCCCACGGGCTGGCTTATGGAAACCCGGCTCGTGTCCACGGTTATGTCTGCTGTTGCGGACGGCCGCTGCATGAGTTGGAGAATCACCAATGGAAATGTGAGGTTTGTGATGAGTTCTACACCTTCTGAACTCCCCTTTATCCACATCGCCAAACCGCAATTGGGGGAGGAAGAAAAAGCGGCTGTCATGGCCGTGCTCGAATCCGGCATGTTGGTGCAGGGCAAGCGCGTGGCCGAGTTCGAGGCTCGCTTTGCCGAACTGTGTGGCGTCAAGCAGGCTGTCGCCGTTGCCTCTGGCACGGCGGCGTTGTGGCTGGCGCTGTTGGCCCACGAGATTGGCCCTGGTGACGAGGTGATCACCACGCCTTTCAGTTTTATCTCCTCGTCCAACTGTGCTCTCTTCGTCGGCGCGCGACCGGTCTTCGTGGACATTGAACCTGATACCTGCCTGATAGACGCCAATGCAATCGAGGACAAGATCACGGAGCGTACCCGTGCTATCCTGCCTGTCCACCTGTATGGACAGCCGTGTGATATCGGGGCGATCATGGAAATCGCTGGCCGTCACAATCTTGTCGTCATCGAGGACGCGTGCCAGGCCCACGGCGCGACTTTCGGGGGCCAACCGGTGGGGGGGTTCGGCATGGGCTGCTTCTCCCTGTACGCTACGAAAAATATGACCACCGGCGAAGGTGGTGTCATCACCACCAACGACGACGCGATGGCCGAGCGGCTGCGGCTGCTGCGCAACCACGGCCAGACAGCGCGGTATCGGCACGATATCCTGGGCTACCACTTTCGCACTACAGACATCCAGGCGGCCATCGGATTGGCCCAGTTGGAGAAGCTATCGGCCTGGAACGAACAGCGCATCGCCAATGCCGCGTACCTTAGTGAGCGATTGCGGGGTGTGCGTGTGCCCGTCGTGCGTCCTGACCGGCGGCACGTATTCCATCAGTATACAATTCGCACCTCCGGCGATCGGCAGGCATTCCAGGATCATCTGAAGGAGCAGGGTGTTGGCACGGCTGTCCACTATCCGTGTCCGATACACCATCAACCGCTCTACCGTTCCCTGGGCTACGATGATGTGCTGCCTCAGACTGAGGCGGCCAGCCGCGAGGTTCTGTCGTTGCCTATCCATCCGGCTCTGTCCCGGTCCGATCTGGATCGCATCGTGGCAGCCGTCAACAGTTTTGGTTGGGTTGCCTGACCTCACTATAACCTCGTGGGGTCACTGCATTATACTAAAGGGGTGAGTGTATGGAATCTGTACGTATCGGTGTCATAGGAGCGGGTGTTATGGGCGAGCGGCACTGCCGTGTGTGTGCCAATCTGCCTCGCGTCGAGCTGATCGGTATCGCTGATCTGGATGGAGCCCGTGGACGCCAGGTTGCTGAGCTCTACGACACCACTTACTTTTCCGATCAGCAGGCTTTGCTTTCTCAGCTAGACGCTGTAACCATCGCTGCGTCTACGCCTGTTCACTACGCGTTATCCTCGGAGTGTTTGGAACAAGGCTTGCACGTTATGGTGGAAAAACCGATCACAGAGAGGATTGAACAGGCACAGGAATTGGTGCGCATAGCCGGCGACCGGGGACTGGTGTTGCAGGTCGGCCACATCGAGCGTTTCAACCCAGCGTACATCGAGCTGAAACACGTCACGGAGGGTATGAGGCTTATCGGCATCAACATGCGCCGGCTCAGTCCCTTCGACACCAGTAATACCGACGTGGACGTCGTTCGCGATCTGATGATCCACGACCTGGACTTGGTAACGGATCTGGTTGGTCCGGAGATCGAAGGAATCAACGCCTGGGGTCGTTCCATCAATACTGGCGGTATAGATCACGCTGTGGCCAATATCTCGTTCAAGGATGGTCCAATTGCCACTGTGTTTGCCTCGCGCGTCACCGAGCAAAAGGTCAGGGCCATCGAGGTCATCGCCGAAGGGGCTTACATTGAGGCTGATTTGCTCAACAAGTCAGTCCTCGTCCATCGAAGGACATTCCCGAGGTATCTCGACAATCACAATATCACCAGCTATCGTCAGGAAAGTGTGATTGAGCGCATCCACGTTCCTATGTTTGAGCCTCTGATGTTGGAGTTGCGCCACTTTGTGGACTGTGTGCGCGAAAATTGTCCCAGCCAAGTGCCGGGCTCCGATGGCCTGCGTGCTTTGGGATTGGCTGAAACTGTGGCTAGTGGGATAGCAAGTCGGATGTAGCAACAGGCGATACAGAGAACGCCCCCGCTCACATCGTGGAGCGGGGGCGTGAATCTTGTTATCTGGATCTGAAGGATGATCTAGTCCAAGAGCTTCCTCAATTCCTCCAGTACATTGCGTACGCTGTCGCTATCGGTAGCGACACAGGGAACCACGGGGGTGTTCTCATCCAGCCGGAGCACTTTGCCGATTTCCTCCGCTGGAAGGGCGTTGTCTACGTCCTGTTTGTTGGCGGCCACCAGGTAAGGTACTCGACCCTTGCGCCGAAACAGGCGTATCATTCGCTTGGCCTCCAGAAGCCCCTCACGGTCGTAGCTGTCCACCAATACAACAAAGGCGTGCATCTCCTTGGAGAGGATATCCCACATAAAGTCGAAGCGGGGCTGGCCTGGTGTGCCATACAGATGGAACAAGTCACTGTTCCGTCCTGTCTTCAATCTAACCTGCCCGTAGTCCATGGCGACGGTGGTCTCATCCTTCGTGGACTTGAAATGATCGCTAATGCGTCGCTCTGTGGTGACGATTGGGATGTCGGAGATCGTACGGGTGAACTCGGTCTTTCCGGCATTAAAGGGCCCTGTGACCAGCACTTTATAGACACGTCCCATCGTTATTCCTCCTCGTCAGCTTCGGCGCGCTCATTCTTGCGAAAATCTACAAAGCGATATCCTACCCCGCGTTCGGTGAAGATGTAGCGAGGATTGGATGGATCAGGTTCGATCTTCTGCCTCAGGTAGGTGACGTACAGACGCAGGTATTGGATCTCCTCGCGGTACTCATAACCCCAGACTTTTGCCAGTAGTGTCTCGTGGGGCATCACCCAACCGGCGTTTTCTATCAAGTGGTACAACATGCGGAATTCGGTCGGGCGTAGCTTGATCCGTTGGCCTTCGACAATGACCTCGCGACTGTTATAGTCGATGCTGAGGCGGTCGTCAATCTGGAGGATGGTCTCTTCTGGCGTCACCGGGCCCTGGGTACGGCGGAGCACAGCTTTGACGCGACTGACGAGTTCACGAGCCCCGAATGGCTTGGTCACATAGTCGTCAGCTCCCAGCTCCAGCCCACGCACTTTGTCCTCTTCGTCAGATCGGACTGTAAGCATGATCACCGGGACGTTGGATACCTCGCGCAGCATCTCCAAAGTCTCGAAGCCATCCAGTTCAGGCATCATTACGTCGAGGATGATCAGACTGGGTAGCTTCGTGCGCGTTTCTTCGAGCGCCTCCAGGCCGTTGTGGGCTTCAATAACCCGATAGCCCTCAAGTTCCAAGTTCATTCGTATGAACTTGGTCATGCGAGGTTCGTCGTCTACAACTAGGATGAGCTCGTGCGGAGCGGACATAATTCGTAACCTTGGTGTGCTTCACTCACGAATGAAGCTGATGATCTCCTCCTCCTCTTCGCTGGGCAGAATTTCTACGCAGTGGATCCGCGTCCAGGGATAGACCACTGTATCGGTTTCAGGCAAGAGGTAGGATACGTCGCGGCCATCACGTAGCCGGACGTTGTTAACGATGATCACTTGGTCGGTAGGGTCAGGAATGCCTTCAATCTCGCCTACAACGGACTCCTCATTTAAAACATGGATCAACACTGTGGGCATCAGCCACCCTCCATTTGAAGTTTACCACGACGTTCACCGCCTGTTGCTGTGCCTATGCTATGGCTTCGTTCACAAACAAGGCGGCCTAGCACACAAAGCGGCCTTGCAGACAGGCTGGGAAATTACTCTTTGATAATGCCTATTCCTGAATGATGACTTTCAGTTTGATGCGACCCAACTGCAGTTCGTCCCCATCCTTTAGCACGTGAGGCAGGTATGGAGTCAAGCGTTGTCCATCGAGGAAGGTGCCGTTCGCACTGCCCACATCTTCGACCAGGTAGGCCGAGCCTCGCTGGTGGATCTTGCAGTGGTGACGAGAAACACCCCCTTCGAGCCCTCCATCAGGAGAGAGATCCAGGTCAGGGAAGATGCCGTGCGCTGCATCCAAACGTCCGATGTGCACCTCGGTGGTGGATGGCAATTGGATCTGGCGGCCGGTGGCCATAACCTTGATGCACAGGGGGATCGGGGATGGCTCGCTCGGTTCTTCAACCGGCTCACTTGCCCAGGGATTGGCACGTGACACAGGTAGTTCCTCTTCGGGGAGTGGCTCGGTCCGCAGAGGACCCCCGGTGGGTAGGTAAACCCCACACTCGCTGCAGAATAGTGTACCAGGACGATGCTTACGTCCGCAAGATGGACATTCAATCATAGGACTCTCTCCGTGACGCGATGGTCAGACTACGTGTGCCGTACTTGAGTTCTTTACGCCCCTTGGCTGTCGGCGTTCCACTCTGAGAAATCCGTCCAGCTTCCAGCATAGCTGCCCGGGCCAACTGGGTTTCTCCCAGATCGAACAAGCGCGTGGCGATCATTTCTAATTGGTGCGTTGCCATCTTCACATCCCCGCTGTCAAGTGCATCCCAGGCTTGCTCTTGCATCCGAAAGATGGTGGCCTTGCTCAACGCACTGAGAATGGCCGGCGGCACCGGCTCGGGCGGTGGCTGGGTGGGCGTGAACGTGCAGTCGACGTTGTATCGCAGTTTTTCTCCCTGGCGTCCCAGTGATGGCACATCTCCCGTGAGTTCGATCTGCAACAGCCTGTGCTCTCCGGGTGGCTTTTGGGCTACGTTTAACTCCAATACAATAGCTAATGGTGCATCGGCTCGCAATGTGCCCAGGTTCAACAGGCCGTCGGTTGTTTGGAGGAGTTCCAAGTTGGGCAACGTGCGATATGCGTTTTCCTCTCGCACCCCTTCAGCGCAGCGGAGCTCAAGAGTCAATCCTTGAGCAAACACCGTTCCTAAGCCGCGTACCTTCTGTTGCAGAAGCGTACGCACCTGGCCTGGCGACGCAATGTAGGCAGAAGTACCTCCACTCTGGGCTGCTATCTCGTCCAGCAGGGTATCGTTCCAATCTTCACCGATGCCCATGGCAGTGATGCCGATGCGGCGCGCCCCTGCCAACCGGGCTTCGGCGACACAGTCCTCTTCATCGCCGTAAGTCTGGCCATCGGTGAGGAGGATCAGGTGGCTGGTGACCCGATCCCCATGGTGCTTTTCGACCTCTGCCAATCCGGCCTGAATGCCTCGTAGAATCTCGGTTCCGCCGCTGGCCGACATCGTTGAAACCTTAGCCTTGGCATAGGCGGAGTTGACGCCCAACTGGCTGGGCAGCACGACCTCAGCCCAGTCGCTGAATGTGACTACGGACAGCGCGTCGTCATCGTGCAATCCATCGATGATTTGGTGTGCTGCTTCTTTTACGTACTCCAGCCGTGCCCCCTGCATCGAGGTGCTGCGATCAATGACCAGGCATAGATTGAGCGGCAAGCGTTGACCTCGGGTGGTCGGGGCTGGCCTGATTTCGATCAGTAGATAGAGCATCTGCTCTTTGTAAAGGGAACAGAGTTTGCTTTGGCTCCGCAATATCTTCCAGGAGAGAGCTGCTTTTCTGTTGGTAGCTGACTTGGCCCGATGTTGGTCGTATGCGCGGCGACGCTGCGGGTCCCTCAGGACGGCGTGGGCAATCTGGATATCGCGAAACCTGGATGTGGGAGGGTTCTTGGTTCGGCTATCGCGTCGGTAGCGGCTTGCCAGCGCACGATAGGCACGCTCAATCTCGTCATCCGTCGCAGATTGAGGCAACCCCAGTATGGCGTAGTAGTCCTTTTCGGTGTCCATACTCACTCAAGCCCCTCACCCAGCCCCGGTGCAGCCTGGGTGCCCTCTTCCAGAGGGAGGGGGCGCGTGACGGGCTCTACCAGGATAGCGGTAATGTTGTCAGGCCCTCCCGCCTGATTCGCAGCGACGATCAGATTGTCACACGCCGCCTGGAGTGAGGATGCGGTTGTCACGATGCGGCCTATGTCCGCCTCGCTCACCATGCTCCACAGTCCGTCACTGCACAGCAGCAAGCGTCCCCCGTGAGGAATCGTGCGCACAGGGGTGTCCACATCCAGGTTGCCGCTCTGGCCCACGGCGCGATACAGCACGTTTTTCTGTGGATGAATGGCAGCTTCGTCTCGCGTGAGCTGCCCCAACTCGACCAGGCGATCTACCAGCGAATGGTCGTGGGTGATCTGCTCCGGTCCATCCTCTGTGACAATATAGGCGCGACTGTCGCCCACGTGTGCGATGTATGCTCGTGGTCCCAGCAATAATGCGCAAGTCAGTGTGGTCCCTCCACCGGGCACCCGATCTGCCACGGCGGTGTTGGCCTCCCGTACTGCTTTCACAAGCAACTCGTTCAGAGCTGGCTGATATGTATCGTGTTCTTGAGTGATGAGGGTCGGCAAATAAAGTTGACCCACGATGTGATGGGCGACCACGCGCGCTGCCAGGGAACTGGCGACCTCTCCGGCCTGGTGACCGCCCATACCATCGGCCAAGACAAAAAGTCCAAATGGTGGTAGCGCGCTGTCGCCGTCGTGTGTGGCTGTGATCGTCAACGCTGTGTCTTCGTTGTGACGGCGCACCTCGCCCGCATCGGTAGCCCACCCAACCTTGAGCCTCGGCCGGATGGAAGTGATTGGGGGTGGAGATGGGGGGACGGGAGCAGAGTCAGAGGTCCTCTCCTGTCCCAGAAGACTGCGCAGAAATTGCATACTTTCCCCTCTCACCAAACAGTGCGACCCTCTTGCCGCAAAGTGCGAATTCAGGCTGGGAGCGCATACACGCAGTGATCGTCGGATCCAATGTAGACCACCCCATCGGCCACTGTGGCTGACGACGTCACTGGCCCGTCGGTCTGAAAGCGCCACCGCAAATTTCCTGTCCGGGCATCCACACTGTAGATGACCTTGTCCACTGAGCCGAAGTACACTGCTCCTTCAGCTACAGCCGGAGAAGATGTCACCTGACCGTCTGTGGCGTAGCGCCAGACAAGGCGGCCATTTTGAGCATCTACGGCATAGAGGTCACCGTCCGTTGCGCCAATGAATACCATATCCTCGCTCACACTAGGGGAGGACACGATTGGCCCTCCGGCCCGATAGCGCCAAATCGGATAGCCTGAGCGGATATCTAGGCCGTAAACGTACCAGTCCTGACAACCCACATAAACGGCATCCTTGGTAATGGCCGGAGAGGATGTCACACCCCGCCGTGCACGAAAGCGCCAGCGCAACTGGCCGCTCGTGTCCACCGCGTAGACAACTCCTGCTTCGCACCCTACGTAGATAGCGTCATCTCCCACGGCCGGTGACGAACGCACTTTGCCATCTGTCTCGAACTGCCAGGCAATGCGGCCGCTGTGTACGTTTGCAGCATACAAATGCCGGTCGTCGGAGCCGAACAGTACGTGATCGAACGCCACCCGCGGCGATGACCATACGCTGCCCTGCGTGGGGCAGGTCCAGGATATGCGTCCCGTTTCCGCGTTGATCGCGTAAAGCAGCCGATCTGAGGAGCCGAAGAACACTCGTCCTTCATGCACACAGGGGGACGAAGCGATTCCGCCTTCAGTTGCATATTTCCACAAGAACTTCCCGTCCTCGGCATTGACGGCGTAGAGATTGTTGTCGTAAGCACCCACGTACACGACGCCGTTGTGTACCGCCGGCGAGGAGCGTACTTCGTCCTCGCAGCGGAAACGCCACAGGGCCATGACGTCGCCACCGCCAAAGGTCGCAGTGCCAAAGGAAGTCGTCCGGCCCAGACCACGGGCGGACCCAAGACTCATTAGCGCGCGCTGCATCTCCTCTGCTGATCCGAAGCGATCATTGGGATCGTATTCCAACGCCCGGTTGATGATGTCAGTCAGCTCGCGTGAGACGGTGGGATTCGTCTTGTGGATTGGGCGCTCGTGGAAGGAAAACGGTGGTTCCAGTCGGGGGTCTTGCTTGCTAAGCAGGTGATGCATCGTAGCTCCCAGGGCGTAGATGTCTACCCGTGGTTCGGCGATGCCGCGATACTGCTCCTGCGGTGTGTACCCTTCGGTACCGATCATCGTGCCCTTCTGGCCACTCTGGAAGATCTTGGCGATCCCAAAGTCCAGAAGCCGGATGCGCCCGTGGTTGTTGAGCATGATGTTGGCGGGCTTGATATCGCGAAAGACAATTGGCTGGGGATCGTGACTGTGCAGATAGCTCAGCACCTCACAAACCTGGATGGCCCAACTCACCACTTGTGCCTCAGGCAGAAAGCCCTCGGTCTCTGTCAGGAGCGCTTCCAGGTCTTTGCCATCCACATACTCAAGAACAAGATAACTGCGATCGCCCTCACTGAAGAAGTCATAGACCTGAACAATGCCAGGATGGCTGAGAGAAGCGAGGATGTTGGCTTCGCGCTCGAAGTTGTGCTTGATCAGGGCACGCACTTGAGGATCGGTGGCGGTGTTGAGCATCTGTTTGACGGCGCACAGGCGGGTGACTTTGGAAAAGCGCATATCCTGAGCTTTGTAAACCGTGCTCATCCCGCCGATGCCCTGAATACCCAGGATGCGATACCGGCCCTCGAGAAGGTAGCCGTCGGGCAGGGGGCCCTCCACAGGTTCGGGCGGCTTGTGCGAAGGAGCCATATACTGCGTGTCCATCTTCTTGAGGGACGCTGCCGGGCGTGGACTCTTCGGCAACTTCTGTTCTTGGCTTTGAAGGTCGCCGGCAGAATGATCTGGTAGGCTGATATGATGGGTCTCTAAAGACTTCATACCTAGTCTCGCAGCTATGCCTTTCGTGTTTCTTTGGCAATTACGCGTTCTACGGTGTGTTGATCTGACGATACCTGACCTGGTGCTAATTATAGAGCCAAATGGGTAAACGCGCAATCTGGCGGATGGAAGGTAAAGCGCTGCCGTACATCTCCAGATGCCGGGGGGCCGTGTTGGCCAGTCAGATGGCTACTGCATCGGGTTGAAGTAATTGTAGGTCACGGTGGCGATGTCGGCGATCAACGGTGCACTTTCGTCCCATTCCAACCACTGAGGGCGGTAGAGGAAGACGACCAACGCAAAGTCGCCGCCCGGACTAAACACGAGCGCTGCGTCGGCATGGGTATCGCCGGTGAATCCATGTTTGTGTGCCACTTTGGTTTCCACTGGCACCCCGGCCTCGGTCAGGCTATCGGTGCGGTTCGCGCTCATCCACTCGATCATCTGATTGCATTCATCGGCGGTGAAGTCGCCGGGGTATGCGGCCATCAGTGCACCACCGCCCTGGCTGCACTGATAGACCATTCCTAACAACAACCCGATGTCCAGTGGCGTGGTCTGCATATGCGGGTCAGGTTCGGTGGTGATATCGGTGCGAGAATTGGCCGGAGTGACGATGGTCGGTGGGGTCACATCGTCATCATAGGGAGTGGCCATAAATGTATTGACCAGCCCCAGGCGACCCATCGAGACGGTAAGGTTCTCAGATCCTTGGTATGCGTCGCCATTGCCGATCACGTCGCGCAGCAACAGGTTAGCTTTGAAGTTGCTACTGGTGATTCCCATCGTATCGCTCACCCAGTCGGCAGTCTCTGGATCGAGGGGCGGATCCAGGACGCGGTAGGTCTCTTCCAGGATAGCAATCTTGAGTACACTTAACCCGGCGAACGCGACGTCGGCGTTGACTCCCAGTTCGTCCCCGGTCTGCAAGTCCTTGACGAAAATGCCCGCTATCAGCCCTTCGTGCCTGTCAAGAAGGGACAGGATCAGTTGATTCAGTAGTTCGAAATCCAGTGGGGGCGCTTCCTCCGTGCGCCCGATCAGTTCCACCTGCTGTTCCGTGGCCAGGAGGAGAGCGCTGGATAGTCTGGCACGCGATGCCTCAACGTCCAGTTCGTAGCCTGGCTGTCCAGGACGGAAGGTCAGGCTGTCTGGCAACGGCACGGGTTCCTGGGGCAACCGGTCATACTGCGCGGCAATGCGGGCCAGGAAGCCTTCCAGTCGATTCTCTGAGTAGCTGACTGCCACAGGGACGTCCACTGGCGCTGGAGGGCGGCGCAGGACGTAGGCGATGAAGCCGTCAAGTCCTCTTCGCTCGCTCAACACCGCATCCAGATTAGCCGCTGTTTCCTCGGCATTGTAGCGCAGTTCAACGCTATCTGGTGTCAAGGTCAGGTGTTGCTCCTGACATATGACGTCCAGTGGAGTAGAAAAGGCGACCTCCAGTGCGTTCAGCGCTTGTTCGCGTGTCATCTCTTCTACCGAAAGGCCGGCCATCGTCGTCCCGGCAGGCAAGGTCTGGCCTCTCAGGCGAAAGCTGAGATACTGCCACGCAAGGAAGAGCGTTACCACGGCTGCAACGATAACGAGCCAAGCAATGATTCCACCTTTACGTCGCAAAGAATACCCTCCGTATCGCAAATGCGTCGCGAGCGTAGATTATAGCATAGGTGCCAGCACGCGCCAAGTGTTGGTTGGGTGGGCCACCGGTCATTGCCTGGCTCGATCATGTTGTTCCAAAAGCAAAGCCCGGCTGCGCAGGATGACGGTTGTCTCTGTCGCAGGCCGGGACTCAAACAATGGGTTGGGGAGAACTGCACAGCCTTGTAACCTGGCGCAGGTGGAAGTATGGGCCGAATCCCTAAGGCTTTGCAGGCAAAGCTGGGAAGTTGTTTTTGAACAACTTCTAGGGATGACGTTGCAGCCAGCGGTAGGCCAAGTAGCCTGAGAGAGCGCCGAAAATGAGGTTCTGTGCTGGCCAGACGAAACACCAGGCCCCGAGGGTCCCGATGGACAGCGCTAGACCGATGAGCCAGTCGAGAATCCAGTAGCAGATGAGCAACAGAACACCCAACATAGGTCGACCGGCATAAATCCAGCCGATGCCCAGGAAACCGAAAAAGCCACCTGCAACTTCCAGTACCAATGACACAAAAGGATCACGTTCATGCATTAGAATCTTGCCTCCCGTTCCAACCATTCTCCAATCAGCCAGTAGTGAAAGTCACGCCCCTGGTAGACCTGGTACGCTGCATACAGCCCGTAGCCGAACCATGCCATGGGCGTGCAAACCAGTAGAAACACCGTCAGCACAGTGAACAGCAGTGCAAAAGGTATAAACAACAACCCAACAAGGACGGCGGACAGGATGCCGCTCACGGTCCACGCGATCGTCACCCAGCCTGCCATCACTGCGACCAGGACGACGTAGACGACGAGACCAACTGCCTGATACATGAGTGATTGAAGTGCGTGCTGGGCCACAAAACGGGACTTTCCCCGATATCCCAGCACCATCATCAATGGTATGATTGGCCCCACCAGTGCGCCGATGCCCCCTGCCATCCCCAGTACCAGCGTCAGCAGGACGCTCGCGTGTGCCAATGCTGCCAGTGTCCATTCATCCGTGGGCGCCTGCACTGTTCCCACATCTGTCCGTACTCCGCTTTCAGCTATCGGTCGATCTTCGAACGTGTGTTGCATCTTGTTTATCACTCCTGCTTTCTAACACACAATACGTAGCTCTGGCCTCAAGGTTGCACCTTCACATCACTGTGCTATAATGTGCCTGCATGGTCACCAAGCGTCAACTCGGAATCATCGTCGTTGTGCTCGGCCTGCTCGTCGTCCTTGTAGTTGTAGGAGTGGACTTCATCGGCGCTGGCAGGTGGAGCGGATTTGGCCCTCTCCAGCGAGTAGGGATCGTTCTTAGCCTCGCGGCCGTCGTTGTCGGCTGCATCCTGGTTCGACTGGGTGACCGCCCAGCTTGAACGATGGTTTCGTCTTCTGATCCAACCACCTGACTAAGCGTCCACTATGACATCAACATTGTCACGTATTCTCAGAACTCTGGGTGTGGGTTTAGCCCTTCTCGCTGTCGCGGTCTACGTTGGCTACCTGATCGTGTACGTAGTCTATGCGGTGAATCTCTTTCATTGGCCCTTCGACTATGATCAGGGGGAGGGCTTCGAGCTGTATGATGCTATTCTGTACAGCCAAGGTGAGTGGCCCTATCGGGACAATGCCACCTATCCTTACTACGCCTCCAACTACCCGCCGTTGTTCCACTTGCTCATCGTCCCGTTGCTTCCGATCTTTGGGCAGCGAGTGATCGCGGGAAGACTTGTGTCCTTCGCCGCGACGCTCGTTACCGGAGGAGCCATCTTTGCTATTGTGCGGCGCAAAACCGGCGGGTGGCTTATCCCGATCATCTCCGGATTGGCCTTTCTCGCTTCGAACTACGTCTATCAGATTGGGCCGTTATGTCGAATGCACTTGACAATGGTGATGTTCGAGACACTGGCCATCGCCTTGATTGCCGAGTTTGAGCATCCCCGGCATGGCAGGCGCAATCTCGCTTTGGGACTGTTCATGCTGCTCTGCGCCGGGTATACCAAGCAGATGGCGGTGTTTACGGTTATTGCGGCTCTCTCCTTTGTCTTCTTGCGCGATGTCAAGAAGGCCATCGTCGCCGGGGTGGTGCTGGCCGTCGTCACCGGCGCGATTTTCTGGATGTTGAATATCTGGACCGAAGGCCAATGGTGGATCAACATCATTCAAGCCAACGTCAATGAGTTTGACTACCGCCAGACGATTTTTCTCTTTGGGCAATGGTTCCGCCTGCATACTGTGTTCGTCTTGCTGGCGGTGGGATACCTGGCCTACGAGCTTTTCTGGGATCGGCTTTCGGCCTATTCGCTGTGGTTCTTCTTCGCACTGGGGTCTGGTGCACTGAGCGGGAAATGGGGCGCCGGGTTCGGCTATTTCACAACTGCCGTCGCTGCTGCCTGCCTTGTCTCCGGATTGGCGCTGGGGCGCCTGCGGAACGCAGCTTGTAGATTGCGGTTTGCGGACCGTACGGGGCCGGTCGCAGGCCCCGCGCTTCTGGCGATTCTCGTGCCAGCGCTTTATCTCCTGCAAGCCCCTCGCTTGCTTCATATGCCCACCTCCGGGCCTGTCTTTGGCTCGCTGGCTCGGGTGCTCGGTGTGGCTGGCACCCTGGTCGAAGGGGATTGCACCACCTTCCAGTACTACGACAAGATGGGTTACACCCAATTGGGCCATCTGCTCACAGTCGACGACTACACGGCGGGCGAGGAGATACTCAACTACGTGCGTACGGCCGATGGCCCTGCTCTTAGCGAGGAGGCGATGTTCAGCCTGCTGGCTGAAGAGCCAGTCGTGACCAACCCGACGCAACTTCTCAATCTCTATAAGAATGACTTGCTGGATACCACAGAGATCGTCGACCGCATCAACCGGCAGGAGTTTGGGGTGGTCGTCTTCCGTGCCCAGTTCTATCCCCAGCCGGTGCTTGATGCCATCGGGCAGAACTACCAGCCTGTGGAGCATCTATGTATGAATGGCTTTTATTATCACATCCTGTGGCCGCGTCGCAAGCTGGCAAGCCATAACGAGTTCTGAGATAGGCCAGGGGTTCTGGTCTGTGCACCGTATACGGTGAGGTGAACAGATGATAGGGGAATCAGATTCCGGGCGGCTTGAGTGTCCGGGTTGTGGCAGTCCCTCGTTCACGGCCGATCCCGACGGCAACTTGATCTGCGACTACTGTCGATCTGCCTACGTCCTGCCTGGGCGCGTATGCCCTGAGTGCGGGGCAGGTTGTGATCCCGGCGCTCACTACTGTCCCACCTGCGGTGCTGACTTGGTGCGCATGTGTCGGGCCTGCGGGGCTCTGAATCCCCGCTCAGCACGAAGGTGTATGGCGTGTGGACAGGACCTGGTGACGCTGGACGCACTGTTCGACCGCGTGGCAGGACAGACTGCCGATTGGCTGCGGGAGGTGCGTGAGCAAGCACCATCTGTCAAGGCACAGGAGGAGTTGGCGTCACAGGCTCGGTTGGCGGAGATGAGATCTGCCGAGGTACGCCGTCTCGAGACCCTGGCGCAGGCACAGGCAGAACGAGATCGGCAACAGCGCATCATCGTCGCTACGACCGTTGTCGTCGTCGGTCTCGTCGTCGTTGTCGCTCTCATCGCGTTGGCGACTACGATGAGGAGCACTCCAGGCCCGCTTTTCTACTCCCAGTGATGACAAGACCGTCTCGTCGGATTTGGCGCTGTATCCCTGTGCGGTTGTTTCTGGTGTTTCTTGTTGTTTACGGCCTCACTGCGGGTGTCTCGTTGGGGCGGCACTCCCTGGCCCCCCATTTCGTCTACCTGGCGGAGTCGTTCCTCCAGGGCCACCTGCATTTGCTCCACGTCCCAGATCCACCCTACGACCTGACGTCCTTTGCGGGACGTTGGTACGTCTCGTTTCCACCGCTTCCGGCGGTGCTTATGCTGCCGCTGGTTGCAGTGCGTGGGTTGGCTGTCTCGGACGTAGCCTTCAGTGTAGTCCTAGGTGCACTGAGTGTGGTGCTTTTCTATTTGGTTCTGGTGCGCCTGGGAGTTCGAGGTCTGCGCCTGCGGATGTGGCTATGTGTGTTGCTGGGCCTGGGGACTCCACTGTGGTACTGTGCAGCGTTCGGGTCGGTCTGGTATACGGCCCACGTGGTGGCCGTTGCCTGCCTGTGCCTTTATCTGTTAGAGGTGGTCGGCCGGAACCGGCCTGTGTGGGCTGGTCTGTGGCTGGGACTGGGATTCCTGGCCCGTGCGCCCGTGCTGTTGGCTTTCCCACTCAGTGTAGTACTTGGCCTCCAACGATCTCACCATCGACGGGCTGCTGTTCAGTTCCTGTTCTTGTTCGCCCTGGGAACCGCCCCTGCATTACTGGGTCAGGCGGTTTACAATTGGACCCGGTTTGGTAGCCCACTGGAGTTTGGCTACCGCTGGATGAACAGTCCGGGTCTCCTGCTGGAGCGCCAGGAGAACTGGGGGCAGTTCAGCTTGCATTTTCTGCCGGAAAACTTGTACACACTGTTGATCCGGCCTCCTCTCGTCTCGTTGGCCCCTCTTCGTGTCGTGCCAGATCCGTGGGGGATGGGCTTGTTGTTTACCTGCCCGGCGCTGTTGCTGGGAGTGGGGGGAGTGCTGGCGAAGATTGGGCGGCAGTTTACGGGTTGCAGTTGTATCGGTTCTTCAGAAACGCTCCCTGCGCCATCTCCGTCCGTCGTCGTTTCCCAGGTGCGTTTCCTACGTTGGGGATTGTATTTTGCCATCGCTTTGGTGCTGGTACCTTCACTGCTCTACTTCAACACCGGTTCTTATCAGTTCGGCTATCGCTTTGCGCTGGACTGGCTACCGCTGGGCGTGCTGTTGATCGCGCTTCGGATAGATCATGAACTACCCTGGTGGGGTAGGGTGCTCATCGTGATCAGTGTGCTGATGCATTTCTGGGGTGTGTTGTGGATGTATCCTAACTTCAACGGCCAACCCTGGCTTCTCCAGTACGTCCAACGGATGCACGATCTGATCCACTGGGCTGTTGACGTGGCACACTGATGGGTCTATAATGGATATAGTTGGAGAAAGGATGGTCTTCAGATGGTTGGTGTGCTCACAGATACGACTGCCAGTATCCCAGATGAATTGGCTCGGGAGCTGGGTATAGAGATTGTGCCCTACTACGTTCACCGTGGACTGGAGACCCTGCGGGACATGGTGGATGTCAAACCGGGGGAGTTTGCTGAGTGGCTGGCTAAAGCGACCAAGTTACCCACAACATCTAATCCGGCTCCCGGTGACTACCTGACCGGTCTGCGACGCCTCGCGGAGCGAGTCAACCGGATTGTCGCGCTCACGATGACCTCAAAGGGGAGCGGAGGTTATCAGTCGTGCCGGGCGGCCGTGGATTTGCTTAGAGAGCAATTTCCAGAGGTTCGGGTGGAAGTGGTAGACACATTGCAGGTGGCGATGTCGCAGGGGTGGGCCGCTATCGAATCCGCCCGGGCCTCACTGGCGGGCCTCACCTTTGATGCGGTTGTCCAGAGGGCTCGCGAGGTGGCCCGGATGGGGATGATGGTCCAGACGGCCGACACCCTGCGTTACCTCTACATGGGGGGACGGATCGGCAAAGCCCAACACTTGGTCGGCTCGCTGTTGAATATCAAGCCGCTGATTGGAATGCAGGATGGGATCATCGTGGCACTGGGTACAACTCGCAGCCGGCGCAAAGCATACCGTCGGATGGTCGAGTTGATGCAACAGCGGGTGGGAGATGGGGCGCGGATCAAGATTGCGTTCACGCACGTGGCCGCGCGGGAGCATCTAGAGCGACTGCACGGGATGGTCGCAGCTCACTTCGAGTGCGTGGAGACAATTGTGACCGAACTCTCGCCCGCTCTCGTCGTCCACACGGGGCCGGGGACTGTGGGCCTAAGCTTTTTCCCGGTGTAGAGCTGTCGCTGTGTACACAAAAGGGCCTGGAGTTCGTCCCAGGCCCTCTTGCTTGTGTCTCTATCGGTATGCCGGTTCAGCTCACCAATTCCGGCTCAACGACGAGTGGCTCCGGTATTCCTTCAGCCCGTTGGCTCTCTCCAGGCTGCGGGCTGAAAACCAGGCCTTCTTCGTTTGCGTCAGCGATAACGATGTCGCCGCTCTCGAAATCACCGCGCAACAGTTGGACGCTGAGCGGGCTTTCTACGTGGCGTTGTAGGGCACGGCGCAGCGGCCGGGCGCCAAACTGAGGGTCAAAGCCCTCACGGGCCAGCCACCGGCGAGCGGCGTCCGTCAGTTTGACCTCCAGGCCTTGCTCCGCCAGGCGCTCGGCTATTTCACTCATCTGCAGATCCACGATCTGTTCCACGTCCTCGACCGTCAGGTCGTTGAAGATGATAATCTCGTCGACGCGGTTGAGGAACTCAGGCCGGAAGGTCTTCTTGAGGGCCTTCTCGATATCGCGGTGGCTCTCATCCTCATCGTGGCCATCCTCGCCAGCCCGAACGAATCCGAGCGTTCCCGCTCTGCGCGCGTACTCAGTTCCCACGTTCGAAGTCATGATCACAACTGTGTTACGGAAATCCACGACGTGGCCCTGTCCATCGGTGAGTCGTCCATCGTCCAAGATCTGCAGCAGTGCGTTCCATACGTCTGGGTGCGCTTTCTCGATCTCATCGAACAATATGACCCGGTAGGGGCGCCGTCGTACGGCTTCGGTCAATTGGCCACCCTGTTCGTATCCGACGTAGCCGGGCGGCGCGCCGAAGAGGCGGCTGACCGTGTGATGCTCCCGGTACTCGCTCATATCAATCCGTAGCAGGGCATCCTCGTCGTCAAAGAGGAACCAGGCCAGCGTCTTGGCCAGTTCGGTCTTGCCCACGCCAGAGGACCCCAGGAAGATGAAACTGCCGATCGGGCGGCGTGGGTCCTTGAGACCCGAGCGTGCACGCCGGATGGCGTCGGAGACAGCGGCCACAGCTCCGTCCTGCCCGATGATGTGCTCGTGCAGCGCGTCTTCCATACGCAGCAGCTTCTCCGCCTCGGTCTCCATCATCTGCGATACAGGGATGCCGGTCCAGCTCGCCACCACCTCAGCGATGTCCTCTTCGCCAATGGTTTCGTCGAGTTGATGTTCCTGCTGCCATATCTCGCGCTTGAGGTTGAATTCCGTCTGGACGTTGATGCGCTCTGTCTTCAGTTCGGCGGCTCGCTTGTAGTCCTCCAACGCGCTGGAGGCGTCGATCTCGGTCTGGAGGCGTTGGAGTTCCAGTTGCATCGACTTCAGCTCGGGGGGCAGCGTATACAGCGCTACGCGCAGTTTCGCTGCTGCTTCGTCCATCAGGTCAATTGCCTTGTCGGGTAGGCGCCGGTCTGTGACGTAGCGGTGTGAAAGACGCGCCGCAGCCACGATGGCTTCGTCGGAGATGCGGACCTTGTGATGTGCTTCGTAGCGGTCCCGCAGGCCGCGCAACATCTCGATGGTTTCCTCCAACGTTGGTTCCTCGACGAATACAGGGGCGAAGCGTCGCTCCAACGCTCCATCGCGCTCGATGTACTGGCGATATTCGTCCAGGGTCGTCGCACCAATACATTGTAGTTCACCGCGAGCCAATGCTGGTTTCATCATGCTGGAGGCATCAAGCGCCCCCATGCCAGATCCCGCTCCCACTACGTTGTGCAGCTCATCAATGAAGAGGATAATCTCGCCCTCAGCGCGTTGAATCTCCTCAATGGCTCCCTTCAATCGCTCCTCAAACTCTCCCCGGAAGCGGGAACCGGCGACCATCGCGGCCAAGTCGAGCTGGACGACACGCTTCCCTTGCAGGATTTCAGGCACATCGTCGGTGGCGATCTTCTGTGCCAGCCCCTCGATGATGGCGGTCTTGCCCACGCCCGGTTCCCCAATGAGCACCGGGTTGTTCTTCGTGCGGCGGCTGAGAATCTGAATCACGCGCAGGATCTCATCGTCCCGCCCAATCACCGGGTCCAGCTTGCCTTCGCGTGCCATCTTGGTCAGGTCGCTGCTGAATTTCTCCAGCAGGCGATAGCGCGTCTCGGCCCTGCGGTCGGTCACGCGTTGCCCCCCGCGGACATCCTTGATGGCATTATACAGGCGATCTTTGGTAACGCCACTCTCACGCAGGATGCGCGCCACGGGGGTGTTACGTTCGCTGGTGATGGCCAGGAAGAGGTGCTCCGTGGAGATGTAGTCATCCTTGAGCCGATTTGCCTCGTCGTTGGCAAGGTCGAGTACCCGTTTGACCCGCGGGGTGATGAAGACCTGGCCCACGCCTCCGCTTCCGTAGATGCCAGCTTTGGGGCTGGACTTCAACACGTCATCGAGGCGTTGTTGCACCTGCTCGATATCCACCCCCAGCCGCTCCAGGATTTGCGAAATCACACCCTGCGGTTGTTCTAGCAGCGCCACCAGGATGTGTTCGATATCAACTTGTGTATGTCCATAGCGCGCCATAATTTCAACGGCCCGTTGGGCCGCGTCTTGGGCGCGCTCAGTAAAACGATCCAATCTCATCATTGCCCGACAATCTCCATATCCATGCCGAATACAACCAGTGTGTACCCCAGGTAAATTATACCGCACATCGTCCTATCGGACAAAGGAACCGATGTCAAAGCTATGCTTGACCGGCAACGGGCACCAGTTTGCGCTAATCTCCCTTCGGTGTTGATTCGGCTTTCTCAAACACAACTTGTCCGTCGGAGACATCTACTTGCACCACCTCGCCTTCAGTAAACCTGCCTTGCAGTAGAGCCAATGCCAACGGGTCTTGTACCTCGCGCTGGATGACTCGCTTCAGTGGTCGCGCCCCGTAGACTGGGTCATAGCCGGCGTTGGCCAAATGCTGGCGAGCGGAGCCGGTCAGTTCCAGCCCGATGTGACGTTCGCTCAGCAATTCGCGCAAGCGGCAGGTCTGAATGTCCACGATCTGCAACAAGTCGTCTTTCGTTAAGCTGCGGAAAAGTATGATCTCGTCAATACGGTTCAGAAACTCGGGCCGGAAGGTGTTATCCATCTCCTCCATCACCCGTTCCTTCGCTGCGTCGGCGCCCAGTTCTTTGATCCAGCGGCTGCCTACGTTGCTGGTCATAATGACGATGGTGTTGGTGAAATCGACCGTGCGTCCGTGACCGTCGGTAAGGCGCCCCTCGTCGAGCAACTGAAGCAGTGTGTTGAACACCTCAGTGTGCGCCTTCTCGATCTCGTCGAAGAGGACCACGCTGTAGGGCCTGCGGCGGACTGCTTCGGTCAGTTGGCCGCCTTCGTCGTAGCCCACGTAGCCCGGCGGTGCGCCGATGAGCCGAGAGACGGTGTGCCGTTCCTGGTACTCGCTCATATCGATTCGCACCATAGCTTCCTCAGTATCGAAGAGGAATTCGGCCAGAGCCCGGCCCAGTTCTGTCTTCCCCACGCCTGTGGGTCCCAGAAAGATGAAGGTGCCGATAGGGCGATTGGGATCCTGGAGTCCGGCTCGGGCGCGGCGGACGGCATTGGAGACCGCTCGCACCGCTTCGTCCTGGCCCACCACGCGCTGGTGGAGCGCATCCTCCATCCTCATCAGCTTCTCGATCTCCCCTTCGATCAATTTGGAGACCGGGATACCTGTCCACTCGGCAACAACTTCGGCTATATCTTCTGAGCCGACCTCCTCCCTGAGCAGCGGGCGATCTTGCTGCAACTGGCGCAGCCGTTCTTCCTGCTCCTGCAATCTTCGCTCCGATTCGACAAGATCGCCGTACTGCAATTCGGAGGCGCGCGCATAGTCCATCGTCCGTTGAGCCTCCTCAATCTGGTGGCGTACCTGCTCACTGTGCTCTTTTGTGTCCCGAATGGCCTGAATGGCCTCTTTCTCCTGCTCCCAGCGGGTGCGCAACGCAGCACTTTGCTCCTGCAGGTTGGCCAGGTCTTTCTCCAATTTCTTCAAGCGCTCCTTGCTGGCCCTGTCCTTCTCTTTCTTCAGTGCTTCACGTTCGATCTCCAGTTGCATGATGCGCCGATCTACCTCGTCCAACTCGGCCGGTTTGGAGTCAATCTCCATGCGCAGCCGGGAGCCTGCCTCGTCGACCAAGTCAATCGCTTTGTCTGGCAGATGCCGGTCAGGAATGTAGCGGTGGCTGAGCGTCGCCGCCGCGATGACGGCCGCGTCCTGGATTCGCACGCCGTGGTGTACTTCGTACCGTTGCTTGAGACCCCGCAGGATGCTGATGGTGTCTTCCACGGATGGTTCGTCCACGTACACCGGTTGGAACCGCCGCTCCAGCGCGGCATCCTTCTCGATGTACTTGCGATACTCGTCCAGGGTCGTCGCGCCGATCGCATGCAGTTCACCACGCGCTAGCATCGGCTTGAGCATATTGCTGGCGTCCATCGCACCCTCGGCCGCGCCCGCCCCGACGACGGTGTGCAACTCATCGATGAACAGGATAATCTCGCCGGCGGCGTCGGTCACTTCCTTGAGCACTGCCTTCAGTCGCTCCTCGAACTCTCCTCGATACTTAGCACCGGCGATCAGCGCTCCCATGTCGAGCGCAACGATGCGTTTGTTCTTCAATCCTTCTGGTACGTCGCCGCGTACGATGCGCTGGGCCAATCCCTCGACAATGGCTGTCTTGCCAACACCGGCGTCGCCCACCAATACGGGATTGTTCTTGGTCCTGCGGCTGAGGATTTGCATCACCCGTCGGATTTCCTCGTCCCGCCCGATGACCGGGTCCAGCTTTCCTCGCTGGGCCAACACGGTCAGGTCGCGCCCGTATTTCTCTATGGCCTGGTAAGTCGCTTCTGGGTGCTGGCTGGTGACCCGTTGGCTGCCACGGACGGCGGTCAGTGCCCGCAGGACGGCATCCTCGGTGATACCATGGGCGGCCAGGAAGCGGGATGCTTCGTCACCGTGGGCTCCTGTGAGCGCCAGCAGGATATGTTCCGTGCTGGTGTAGTCGTCGTGCATACGGGCTGCTACCTTCTGCGCCTCGTCCAACACGCGTGTCAGTTCGCGCGAGAGTCCTACCTGCGTCGTAGCACCGTAGACTTTGGGTTTGCGCTGAAGCTCCCCCTCCAGCGCCAGTGCCATCTCCCCGGGATTGGCCTCCAGCTTCTGGACGATCTGGGGTACGATCCCATCGGACTGGTGCAGGAGTGCCAGGAGTAGGTGCTGCGGGTCAATCTGGCCGTGGCTGTGCTCACCTGCCAGTGATTGCGCGTCGATAATTGCTTCTTGTGCTTTTTGTGTGAACTTGTTGAGATCCATCATACCATCAAACCTGTCTAGTTTTGTGGGGATAAAAGGATATTCAGGTCTTTTCGTGCCAGAATGCGTAATGCCGTAATGCGTAACAGCATTCTGGCAATTATGTTCGTCACCCCGTTTCTCCCTGATACATTGTACGCACTAGGTATTAGAGAGAGAATAACACAGTGTTGGATTTGTATAAGAATAAGGGGGCCATTCCCATGGCCCCCTTCATTGCCTTCTCCAATTTGTTGGCGTCTATCTGCCTAGTATCGCAGCAGTGCCCCCACGCCGAACTCTGCGATCTTGGGGTGATCGTCCACTACTTCCACTTTGCCGCCGTCTTCGATCACCTTCGTCACCAGTGCCTCGGCAGCGTCGGGTATCTCGGCAAACTCACCGCCGCAGAAGGGGCAGACCTCCAGGGCGTGGTCGGTGATGTAGGTGCAGTTCTGGCATTGGTAACCCGACTGATGGTAGTCCCGTGCGATCACTAGTGTCTGGATGCGTCCTTCGTGGGCTGCACCCAGCGTGTCGGCCAGGCGGATGACGCCTCCACGGCCTTTCGCCGCTGCCGTGAACACCGCCTCTACCAGGGTTGCCTCTCGTTCTGTCTCCACTTGTCGCAGAATGTCAAGCGATTGTCTGCGGATTTCCAGCTCAGAAGCGTTCATATCGGCGCTGAAAGAGCCGATTACCTTGTCCTGCAAGGCTGCGGGCAAAGCTTCACGAAACTGAGTCGCCGTTGGCTCAGCGCCGGCGATGATCATACGCTGTGGCTTATACTTACGCCAGAAACGCTCTGTGGCCTTCACCGCTTCGCGGATGTTGCGCTGTGCGATCTCCTCCTCGCGCCGGCTCGATATGGGGGCCCCTCCGCGCCGTCCTGGTCCTCCTGACGAGCCTCGTCCTTTCTTTAACTTGCGCACTTCCTCTCCGGTGTGTCCATTGCTGATCTGCAACTCTCCCATCTCAAAAAGCAACCACCGTACTTCCTGCCGATCTACCTGCGTCACTACGTAACTGCCGTAGGTATCCACTAGCGCCGCCAGCGGCCAGATATAGGGAGTGCGCGCTACTGTCACCCCAGAGGCGATTGGAACGGCCAGAATATAGGTGCGCCAAAATTCATCTTCGGCGCCGGAGAAGACCACCACACCCCGGCCTGACCAATCATATTCGTGATCAAAAAAGCGTTCGACGGCCGCAATATCTTTGGGTATGGCTGACTCTTCTACCTGCTTCAGCATTTGTCGCAGCGCCAGTTTGTACTCGTCCGTTGTGTGCTCCGTCGGGTCCACGTTCAGATAGACACTCAATATCGGCGCCTCAGCCTGATATGCTGCCAGTTCGCGCAAATCCTCTTGTTTGAACATGCCATTTACCCCCTTATTTAGATGTTATTCACGAGCGGTTGGCAGTTGGCCATTGGCTGTTGGTGGCCCTTCGATCGGCGTTATGTGATCTATGGTCGCTCCCCCAATGTGACCGCAATCTGCAATTCCTCTCCATCGCGAATGACCGTCAATATAACCTCCTGTCCGACTTCGGTTTCGCGTACCAGATAAGCAATTAGATCGTCAAAGTCGCGCAGCCGATATTCGTCAATGGCGACGATGATGTCACCACCAGCGTTGACCGTTGTCCCTGAGAACTCAACTTCTTGATTGCCACCCCGTAAACCTGCGCGGTCCGCGGCAGTCCCCGGCGTGACACGGTCGATGAGCGCCCCATATGTCACGGGAAGTTCAAGTGGCTCTGCCAGTTCTGCCATGGTGAAGCGGGAGTCGTACGTAATGCCCAGATAAGGATAGTGATAGATGCCCTCCTCGATTAAGGCAGGCACGATGCGTTCGACCGTATTGATCGGCACGGCGAACCCAATCCCTGAGTTGACACCGGTCGCGGATCGGATGGCAGTGTTGACACCGACGACCTCTCCCCGGACGTTCAGCAGCGGACCACCGGAGTTGCCCGGATTGATCGCTGCGTCGGTCTGAATGATCTCGGGATTGGAGAAGCTGCCACTCCCCTCTAGCGCGCGAGCTGGCAATGTGCGTCCCAGTGCGCTGATGATCCCAACAGTCATCGTCCCATCCAGGCCAAAGGGGTTTCCGATCGCGATGACCCGCTGTCCCACCTGGAGCGCGCTTGAATCGCCCAGTTTCAGCGGCACCAATTGCTCAGACGAGACATCTACTTGGACGACTGCCAGATCTGCATATGGGTCCAGGCCCAGAATCCGTGCATCAGCCACGGTCCCATTGGAGAAGACGACCCGCACAGCGTCGGCCATCTCGACGACGTGGTTGTTGGTCACGACGTGGCCCTCTATGTCGATCACGAAGCCAGACCCGCTGCCGAGTGGTACAAGTGTGCCTGCATCGTTCACCAGGACCTCGATGTATACCACGGCTGGGTTGACTCTTTGGTACAGATTGACGAGGGGGGCGTCTTCCATATCTAGGTCGGCGATGGCCTCTTCTGACAGGGGAGTGGGCGTAACGACGACCACTATGGGTTCAGGGGTACGTGTCACCGCTGGAGTGGGTGCAAACAAGAACTCCTGGCTATTGCAGGTGCAAGCCAAGACGGCTAGTACTAGAGGGAGAAAAGCCAACACCAACCGCTTGTGTTTGATCATTCTATTTCCTTTCCCGGATACGGGCAAGTTCCTCAAACAGCTCTCGCTCGCGGGGACTCAGTTCTTGGGGAACCTGGATATGGATTGTAGTCAGCATATCGCCGTGTTGTTTGGGTCTGTGTGGGTTGGGCATGCCCTTGCCTCGCAAACGGAAGGTCTTGCCGCTGCCGGTGCCGGCGGGGATCCTCAACGACACGTCTCCGTTCAGTGTCGGTACCCGCACTTCGCCTCCCAGAACGGCGGTGTACACATCCACGCCCACATCGCAGCGCAGGTTGTCTCCCTCGCGTTTGAAAATGGGGTGTGGTCTCACCGTGATGTTCAGGTGCAGGTCTCCGGGTGGTCCACTCCCAAGGCCGGCACTGCCCTTGCCGGCGATCCGTACCTTGGAGCCGGTCCGTGCTCCCCGCGGGATGCCTACCCGAATCCGATGTCCATCTCGCTCCAACGTACGCGTGGTGCCGCGAAATGCCTCCTCCAGCGTGATCGTCACTGAAGCCTCCACATCCCGCCCCCGGTGTGAGCGCTGACCGGTTGTCCGGCCAAAAAGGTCCTCAGCGGTGCGCGTGCGGTTTGGATCCCCCATCCCGCCAAATATGGCACGGAAGAAGTCGGAAAAGACGTCGCCACCTGCGCCCCCGAAGATGTTGCCCAGATTGGTATCCCACTCGACGCGCACGCCTCCAGGTGCGCCGCTGAACCATTGGGACCAATCAAACTGGCTTGGGTCTTGACCCGCACGTTGCCATTGCTGCCAACTGGCTCCCAACCGATCGTACTTGGCCCGCTTGTCTGGATCTCCCAGGACCTCGTAGGCTTCGTTGATTTGTTTGAATTTCTCCTCGGCCTGCTTGTCGTCCGGGTTGACGTCAGGATGAAATTGGCGGGCCAACCTACGGTAGGCCCGCTTGATGTCTTTCTCGCTGGCATCCCGGTTCACACCCAGGATTTTGTAGTAGTCCTCATATTTCATTACCGGCGCTCCATGACAGCCTGCCTCAACCCTAAATCATTCTATACCGTAAATCTCTCTATGTCAAGAAAATGGGCCGGTGTGTCTGTCGGATCGGGGTATCAAAAAGCGGAGGTGGGTGTAAATCCCACCTCCGCTTCAAGCCTTGCCCTGTGTTGGCTATTCCTCTTCGCTGACCATCTCCTTGGCTTCTGTGATGACCTCGACTTCTCCAGCCTCAGGTATCACTTCCTCTTCCACAACCTCTTCTATTTCCTCGGCCTCCAACGGCACCACGCGTGCGACCACCTCTTCAATGTCCGTCAGGATATCCATACCGGCGGGCACAGCGAGATCACGCACGTATATGGCCTGATCGATCTCCACTAGATCGGAGAGATCCACCTCAATTGCATCCACCAGGTCGCCGGGCAGACACTCAACCTCGATGGAGGAGATCCCCTGCAGCAAGATTCCCTCGCCACTTTCCGCGATGGGCGATTCTCCTACGACCACCAGCGGTACCTCGGCCGTCAGACGCTCGGTCATCTTCACACGATAGAGATCCACGTGTAAGTAGTTGCCTCTGATAGGGTCACGCTGCATATCACGAACCAGGGCCATCTCGGGATTCTTGTTCCCTTTGAGTTTCACGCTGATGAGTTGGCTGCCACCGACTCGTGAGAGCACGTGTTTCAGATCTCGTTCTACGAACTGCAAAGGAACAGAGTCAAAATCGTGTCCATACATCACGCCCGGCACCCATCCCTGCCGGCGCAGTCCCTTGACCTGTTTCCCTGTCACTGTGCGTTTTTCAGCCATCAACTCAACAAGCTCTGTCTGTTGAGCCATTTACTACCTCCCCAACCTCCGCGTACCTGACGACGGAATAGCATTCTCTGATTCAAACGGGCAGAGCCCATCCCTGCCCACAAGGCGGCGCTATTGTAGCGCAAACGGTCACTTTCGTCAAGCGCAATTTCGGTGCACGTTGCCCGCCTGCAGTTGTGCAGATCAGCCCTTTTCGCTATCATGTTTCGGTCGGGTGCTGGACGCGATGTAAGGACCTTTGCGTCAGGATTGCAGGTAGAGTATAATCGGTATTATGCAGAAGCCGGGAGGCAAACGTGAGCGATATGAACCTCGTGGGCACGCGTCTGGGCAAGTATGAGATCCACGCCGAAATCGGGCGGGGCGGGATGGGCGCCGTTTACAAGGGGTACGACCCGGCGCTCGACCGCTACGTGGCCGTGAAGGTCCTGGCTCCCCATCTGGTGTGGGAGAAGGAGTTCGTCCAGCGCTTCGTTCGCGAGGCGCGGGCGGCGGCGCGGCTCAAGCATTCGGGTATCGTCACCATCTACGACGTAGGGCAGGAGGGGGGCTGGTACTACTTCGTGATGGAATACCTGGAAGGCGAGACGCTGAACGAGTTTGTCGGGCACAGGGGACGGTTGTTGCCTGTCGAGGTCATCCGCATCCTGCGTCCACTCGCGGATGCGCTTGATTATGCTCACCATCGTGGACTGGTGCACCGCGATGTCAAGCCGGGCAACGTGATCGTCGGCCCGGAGGGGCCGGTCACACTGACTGATTTCGGGATCGCGCGGGCGGCCCAAGAGACACGGCTGACGGCAACGGGGACAATCGTGGGCACGCCGGAATACATGTCACCGGAGCAGGTGAGGGGGTTGGCGGCGGGTGCGCGCAGCGATCAGTACAGCCTGGCTGTGATGGCGTACGAGCTGCTGAGCGGGCAGGTTCCCTTCGACGCGGATAGCACGCTGGCCTTGTTGCACATGGTTGTTTATGAACCTCCGCCGCTGATCTGTCAGGCGTGCCCCGATCTCCCGGCAGGCGTGGATGCGGTGCTGAACAAGGCATTGTCGAAGGACCCCGGCGACCGGTATGCTACGTGCAGTGCTGTTGTCGATGCGCTGGACCGGGCACTGGCGGGGGAGGAGGTCGAAAAGGCACCGACGTTGGTGATGCAGCCGCCTGCTCCTTCCCCGGTTGTGGCAGAAACGGTGAAGCTTTCGGAACCGAGCGTGGAACCGGAGGATGTGGTCGAGCCTACCTCAGTCGCGCCTTCGGAGCCTCCTGAGTCGAAGGCGCCTGCGGTAGCTCCAGTTCACCATCCTGCGCCCTCCGCCGTCGTGGCCGAGGAAGCTGAAGCGGAAGCTGTGGGCGAGGCGGTGGCGATGGTGGAATCGGAGGAGGCGGCTGTCTCTGCCCAGGCCGCGACTTCTCTACCGCCGGAGTCAATGTCGCCGCCGGCCGCTACTGCATCCCCGTTGGTGTTGGCATGGGGGGCAATGCCGTGGTGGGCCTGGGGAGCGGCAGGGCTAGCTGTGTTGGCCCTGGTCGTGGGCGTGATGATCTCGACGAGCGGGGGACGGGCTGGCGCGGTCGCGCCCGGGGGGAGTTCTTCGGCCGGTGACCTTTTTGCCTCTTCTCTGCTCTTCGTGTCGGACCGCCATCTGAAACGGGAAATATATCGCCTCGGCGCGGCCGGGGTGGAGCAGGTGACGCACACCCCCGGCTACTATGAGAGCTGGGAGCCTGCCGCAGGTCCAAGTGGCTCCATCCTGTTCACTTCGGACCGGGATAACAAGCGGGAGGTGTACCGGCTTACCGGTACAGGAGTGGAGCAGGTGACGGACACGCCTGGGGCCAGCGAGAGCTGGAGCCCGGCCCTGGGATCGAGGGACACGGTGTTGTTCACCTCGGATCGGGATGGCAAGGCGGAGCTGTATCGACTGACCGGCACAGGAGCGGAGCGGGTGACTCACACGCCCGGCGGATACGAAAGTTGGGGCCCTTCCCTTGGGCCAGGAGGCTCTGTACTCTTCACCTCGGATCGGGATGGTGGGCGAGAGGTGTATCGCCTCACCGGGACGGGGATAGAGCAAGTAACGCGCACACCTGGCAACCGTGAGAGCTGGGGGCCAGTTCTGGAGCCAGGGGGTATTGTCCTGTTCACGTCGAACCGGGGTGGCAAGCGGGAGATATATCGGCTCACCGGGACGGGGGTGGAGCAGGTGACGCACACATCTGGCGATGGCGAGAGCTGGGATCCAGCCGTAGGACCAGGGGGCATGGTTCTGTTCACATCGAATCGGGACGGCAAACGAGAGGTATATCGGCTCACAGAGGAAGGGGTGGAGCGGGTGACGCGCACACCTGGCAGCGGCGAGAGTTGGGTGCCAGCCAGGTAAATCCATCGCGAGCAAGGGGGGGAAGATGGACCAGACGCAAGAACAAGAACAAGGGCAAGAGCAAGGGCAAGAGCAAGTGGACTTGCTCCAGGAACAGATCGAGCGCCGGCGCAAGCGCGGGTTGGAAGACCTGGCCAAAATCGTCAACCAGGGCCAGCATCCGGTCTATAGTACCTTCGAAGTGACCTCAACGTCTGAACGGGTCTACACGGTACACATGCGCTCACTTACCGAGCGGCTCAATACCTGTACCTGTCCCGATTACCGCACCAATATGATTGGTACGTGCAAACACATCGAAGGTGTGTTGGCGAACCTGAAAAGCGAGTTCGCCGACCAATGGGAGGAGTTCGTCGTCCAGGCTCCGCCCACCAACCAGATGTACGTCCACCACGCGGAGCGAACCACGGTGCGTGTCACGTTGCCTCTGCCGGAAAGTGGGAGATTGAACTCGCTGCTGGGCCGCTATTTTGACGCGGAGGGGGTTCTGCAGGGGAAGATCACCCAGAGCCTGCCCGCGCTTTTCAGCGAGTTGAACCGGTTGCCCGTGGGTGATCGTGAGCAGATTCAAGTCGGTCAGGCTGTGCGCGACTACTTGAAGAATCAGCAGGACATCGAAGCGGTTGAGCAACAGAAGCGCTGGTTCCTCGACCAGGTGGAACAGGGCAATCGCTCGCTCAACCTGCTCTCGACGCCGCTCTATGGCTACCAGGAGGACGGTGTGATCCACCTGACCTTTGGCCGCCGCACGATGCTGGCCGACGATATGGGCCTGGGCAAGACGATCCAGGCTGTTGCCGCTGCCGCGTTGCTCAAGCAACTGCGGGACATACAGCACGTGCTGGTGGTATGTCCTGCCTCGCTCAAACACCAGTGGGCGCGCGAAGTCCGTCGTTTCACCTCGCTGTCCGCCCAGGTTATCGAGGGCAACCCGGTCCAGCGCCGCCAGCTCTATCGCGACTTGCAGTTCTTCAACGTCATCAACTACGAGTTGGTGCGCTTCGACGAGGAGGAGATCATGCGGCGGGAGTTCGACCTGGTGATCCTCGACGAGGCGCAGCGGATCAAGAACTGGCGGACGCAGACGGCCGACAAAGTAAAGCGTCTGCGCAGCCCCTACGCCTTCGTCCTGACCGGTACTCCCCTGGAAAACCGCCTGGATGAGCTGTACTCGGTGTTTCAGTTCATCGACCCCACCATCCTCGGTCCTCTGTGGCTCTTCAACGAACGGTACTATGAGACTGAGCGGCGGCCCTCGGGCTCCTACAAGGTGCTGGGATACAAGAACCTGGACGAGCTGCGCCGCCGCATCGGGCCGTACGTCCTGCGCCGTGTGCGCGACGAGGTGTTGCTCGATCTCCCGGAGCGCATTGACAGCAACTTCTTCGTCGAGATGACCGATCCCCAGTGGAGGGCGTATGAAGAGTACGCGCACCGGGTCGCCCAGTTGATGGCGCGCGCCCGCCGGCGCCCGCTCACGCCGGAAGAACACCACGTCCTGCTGGGATGCCTGGTCAAGATGCGCCTGATCTGCAACGCGCTGGCGCTTCACGATCCCGAGATCAAGCCCCAGGACTGCGAGAAGACGGCTCCCAAATTGCGGGAACTGCGCGAGATTCTGGACGAAGAAGTCGCCAGCAATGGCCACAAGGCCATCCTGTTCAGCCAATGGACGCGGATGCTGGCTCTGACTGAGCCGGTGCTGCAACAGCTCAATCTGGGCTGGGTCAAGCTCACCGGGGATGTGCCCTCCAAGAAACGCGGGGCGCTCATTGAGCGGTTCTTTGAAGATCCCCAGTGCAAGGTGTTCCTCTCGACCGATGCCGGCGGCGTGGGCCTGAACCTGCAGGCCGCCAGCATGGTGGTTAACCTGGATCTGCCCTGGAACCCGGCTGTGCTCTCCCAACGCATCGCCCGTGCGCACCGCCACGGCCAACCCCACGCCGTCCACGTGGTCAACTTGATCGCCCAGGGTACAATCGAGGAGCGCATGCTCGATACGCTGGCCGCTAAGCGAGCGGTCTTCGACGCCGCGCTCAACGAGGACAGCACGGTCACCGATCTCTCGTTCACAGACGCAGGCTCGGGGGTCTTGCAGCGTCTTGAGGTGTTGTTGGGCGCTCGCGAAGCCGTCAAGCCCGAGTTGGTGCTCGAGCCCACTGCCGTTGAGGAAGAGCCAGAGGCTGTGCCCACGTTGCAGGGCCTGGCCGAGCTGTTGGTGGGGCGCTACCCAGGCCGTATTCTGCTGGTGCGACCGGCCCCGCAGCTCCCTGGCGCGCCCGCCGACGGGAATGTCCTGGTCGTCGTGGATCGCGAACCTGCCAGGCTGCGTCCTAAGGTCGAGGCGTTGCTCAACGAGCACTACGGCGATTCTCCGGCCCCTGGTCTCTTGCTGATGGAGCAGGAGGGGTACCGCGCGTTGGCGGCGCTCACCGGCGGGTTGGTCGAGCAGACAACCGAGGCCGCTGTCTATCGTGCCCCGGCCATCCCCGAGCCGGCCCGCGCCGACGAGCGCAAGGCATTGGAGAGGCGGCTGCAGCGAGCCAACAAGGGCTTCGACACGGCCGACAAGCGGCTCAGATTGGCCTCCGTCGTCCTGGAAGGCGGTTTCCCTGAGGAAGTGATGCGGCCCGTGCGTCAGGCATTGGGATGGGCACTGAGCGCGCATCTCTCGTTGGTTAAGGATAAGGCTCCTACTGAAAAACTGCCCGCCCCGCGGCTGGTTGAGGCGGAACTGGTCGCCCCAGGCCGCGTCCCTACCGACCTGGCTGCCCGCGTGGATCGCGTCCGCGCCCTGACCGCGCCACCGGCCGAGGACGAGGAGGAAGCTCCTCCGCCGAGCGTTCAGGCGGCCGAGGGGTTCATCGCTACCATCCAGGAGTTGATTGACATGGGCCGGGAGTGGGTGGCGAAAGAAGGGATGTGAATGAAGGATGGCCAATGGCCAATGGCCAATGACCAATGACAAATTGGAGAGGATAGATGGTTGATTAGGAAATGGGGATAGGGGGGGATAGGGATACGCCGATGACTGTCTTCCAGTCACTTTGGAATCGCATCGAGGAGCAGACAGCTCACCTGGTCGTGGTTGGGCTGGGCTACGTCGGTTTGCCGGTGTCGGCCCGTTTCGCTCAGGTTGGGTTCGACGTCACCGGGTTGGACGTGGACGGGCACAAGGTGACGAAAATCAACGCTGGCGTCTGCCCGATCGAAGGAGATGAACCTGGGTTGGCCGAACTGGTTGCCGAGGTCGTCGCAGCCGGGCGGCTGCGAGCAACGACCGACTACGCAGTGTGTCAAAAGGCTGACATCGTCCTGGTTGCCGTGGAGACGCCAATAGACAGCATACACGAGCCACGCTACAGCGCGCTGCGCGCGGCTCTGCGTGCGCTAGAGCCCAATTTGATGCCAGGGACGATGGTTATCGTCGAGTCGACGGTGGCGCCGGGCACGATGGATCGGTTGGTACGCCCGATTCTGGAGGCCAATGGGAGTCGTCGGAGTGGCCTGGACTTTTACCTGGTCCACTGCCCCGAGCGGGTGATGCCGGGTTTGCTGCTAAAGAATCTCACGGATATGAGCCGCGTCGTGGGAGGGGACACAGTAGAGGCGGCCAGGCTGGCTCGGAGGTTGTATCGGACTATCGTTGAATCAGAGTTGGACCTGACCGATTGTGCGACGGCCGAACTGGTCAAGACGGCGGAAAACGCTTACCGTGACGTCCAAATCGCTTTTGCCAACGAGCTGGCGCTAATCTGTGAGCAAGTCGGTGCGGACGTGTGGCAAGTGCGCGAGTTGGTGAACAAAAGCCCCGGGCGGAATGTGCTCTTTCCGGGGGCTGGCGTTGGAGGGCACTGCATTCCCAAGGACCCGTGGCTCCTGGCTTATGGGGCCAGCAGCACAGTCGCGGCCAAGTTGATCCCGGCAGCGCGGGAGGTCAACGACTTCATGCCGTTGCATATGGCTGAACTAACCGTGGACGCATTGGAGGAAGTAGGCCGGGAGATCGAGGGAGCGCGGGTAGCCGTGTTGGGATACGCTTATCTGGAGAACAGCGACGACACGCGCAACAGCCCCAGCGAGGTGTTGGTGGCACGGTTGCAGGAACTGGGGGCCGAGGTGGTGATCCACGACCCATGGGTGCCCGAGTACCGGGGAGATCTGGAAGTCCGCGCACGGGGCTGCGACGCCGTCGTGGTGATGGTGGCACATGCCGAGTATCGCCGGTTGGATTGGAGTGGCCTGAAACAGCACCTGCGTTGCCCAGTTTTGGTGGATGGGAGGCGGGTGGTAATCGATCCAGCCCAGCAGTCGTCAGGATTCGTCTTCCGCGGCGTGGGAAGACCGCGGGCATGCCCAGTCACAGCGGGCGTCATTGAGCCGTAGGGAAGTCGGCTAATGTATCAGGAGCACAGGGTCGCCGTCGTGGTGCCGGCGTACGATGAAGAGGCCTTGATCGGCCGCGTCATCGAGACGATGCCCGACTACGTAGACCACATCGTTGTGATCGACGACGCCAGCCAGGACGGGACGGCTGACGTCGTGAGGCGCTACATACCCCAGATGGGCGAACGGCTGTTGCTCATTCAGCATGGGGCGAATCAGGGCGTTGGGGGTGGTATCGCCACCGGCTACAAATGGTGCCGGGACCACGAGGTGGACGTGGCCGTGGTAATGGCGGGGGATGCGCAGATGGACCCTGCCGACTTGCCCAATCTGCTCACCCCGGTCGTGGCCGGAGAGGTGGATTATGCCAAGGGCAATCGCCTGTTTACGGGGGATGCGTGGAATCAGATTCCCAAGGTCCGTTACCTGGGCAACTCGGTGATGTCGTTGTTGACCAAGATTGCGTCGGGTTACTGGCACGTGGCCGATTCGCAGTGCGGGTACACAGCGACCAATGCCAGGGTCCTCAAGACGGTTGACTGGGATCGAATGTACAGGCGGTACGGTCAACCGAACGATTTGCTGGTGCGGCTGAACGTAAACAACTTTCGCGTGCGCGATGTGCCAGTCAGGCCGGTGTACAACATTGGGGAGACGAGCGGGGTCAAGCCGCTGCGTATGATCCCCAGATTATCTTGGTTGCTGTTCAGGCTTTTCGTGTATCGGATGGTGCATAAGTACGTGATTCGAGACTTTCATCCCCTTGTGTTCTTTTACCTTTTTGGTTGTTCTGTTGCGTTGCTGTGTATTCCCCTGTCGGTTCGACTGCTCTATTTTTGGGTGCTACAAGGGCGTATTCCGCCCATAAATGCCCTGGCTGTAATGTTCTGTGCAGTTACCGGCCTGCAGTTGCTCTTGTTCGCCATGTGGTTTGATATGGAATACAATAGAAATCTGAGGTGAAGCCAATGCGGGTTGTGATGGTCAGTCACGCTTATCCAACCTTCAGTGGTGGGAATGCCGGTGAATTCGTTCATGGTTTGGCATCTGCCCTGGTGGGCCTGGGCCATGAAGTGTATGCTGTTATTCCGTGGGAGCCCAGCATTGAGGAAAGCGGGTCACTTATGGATGGTGTGCGGCTGGTGCCATATCGGGCTAGTGACCGCATCAGCTATGGCAATGCCAGTAACGCTTACGTGCGTCATCCTCGTTTGGCAGTAGCCCTGTCTCTGTTCTCTGCGTGGGCCAAGCTGTACCAAGTGATTAGAGCGCATCAAGTGGACATCATTCACGCCCATTGGGTTGTGCCTATGGGTTTTGTCGCAAGCCTGGCCAAGCTCGCGACCAACATTCCCTTGGTGATCACGATGCACGGGCGCGACGTGTACTTCAAGCCTGAGGACGGCTACATCGTCCCTGGGCTGTGGTATGTGAAGCCGTTCTTGCGATTTGCCTTCCGGCGGGCTGACCGTCTGATCGCCGTGAGTCAAGATTGCCACAATCACGCACGATTAGCTGGCGCGCCTGCAGAGAAAATGCAGGTAGTCTATAATGGCACCGATCTGAAACGGTTCTTTCCTTCCGAGGACGGAACTAGGGATCTCCGTCGGCGTTATCGTATCGCCCCGGATGCCAAGTTGGTGCTTTCGGTCCGATCACTGCTTTTCCGCAAAGGACTGGACGTGTTGGTTCGCGCTATGCCTCGTGTACTGGAATTTGAACCTACGGCATTGTTGTTGTTGGTGGGTGAGGGCCCGGAACGCGAGAATCTGATCGCATTGCGCGATGGATTAGGGCTTCAGGACAAGGTGTTGTTCGCCGGGCACGTACCCAATGCGGAGCTTACACCATATGTGAATGCTTGTGATCTGTTTGTCATACCCTCCCGTCAAGAATCCTTTGGTATTGCGGCTATTGAGGCGATGGCCTGCGGTAGACCTGTGATTGGCACAGCGGTCGGGGGACTGAACGAAATCATCGATGACTGCAGAACTGGTATGTTGGTCGAACCGGATAACGTGCAGCATCTGGCAGATGCCATCATCCGTGTTCTGGCGAACAGAGAGCTGGCAGCCTCACTGGGTAGAAATGCGCTGCGGAAGGTTGAGGCCGATTACGGCTGGCGTAACATTGCGTCCATAACGGTAGATACTTATAGACAGGTGCTTGACTCGAAAATGTGCGCAGTTGTGCCGGGGTCGCATTGAAGACTAGGAGAGGTCTCGCTACTTATGCTGGTCACGTCTGAAAACCCTGTCGCCGTCATTGGTCTGGACGCTGCCACGTTCGACGTAATTGGCCCTTGGATTGAAGATGGTACGCTGCCAACTCTGAGTAGGCTGATCCGGGAGGGAAGCAGTGGTAGTTTGCGTTCGACCATTCACCCAATCAGTCCAGTAGCGTGGGCATCGGCTGTTACGGGCCAAAACCCAGGGAGGCACGGCATATTTGACTGGCGAGAGCGGTGTCCCAAGACATACCACGCTGAGGTTGTGAGTTCAGAGTCCATACGTGCCCCTACGATTTGGCAAATTGTCAATGCAGCCGGATACACGGCTGGGGTAGTGAACGTACCGTTGACTTATCCTCCAACAGCATTGAGCGGGTATTTGGTAAGCGGTATCCTGACGCCCGCTGGAGCAAAGACGTTTACCTATCCTGCTGCGCTCAGCGCTGAACTCCACCAGGTTTGTGATGGGTATCGGGTCTTCTTGGGAGAGACCTATCGGGAAGGGGAGGAACAGCGCTTTTTGGATGCCCTTCAAACGGCATTGGAGAAGCGCAGGAGGGTTGTTCTACATCTGCTGCAAACGCGCCCAACTGACCTCACTTTCGTCGTCTTCATGGAATCAGATCACGTCCAGCACGATTTCTGGAAGTATATGGATCCGAGCTTCCCTGGTTATCGTGCGGAGTACGGACGGCACGAAAATGCCATCCGGGACGTATTCGTCGCGTTGGATAGTGCTATCGGCGAGATGCTCGCGGTTCTGCCACCCAATACGATCACGTTTGTCATCTCAGATCATGGGGCTGGTCCGCTCCACAAGGTTGTCTATATTGAGAAGTGCTTGATTCGTCAAGGCTTCATGCAACTCAACGAATCCGCAACTACACGTCTCAAAAGGTGTGCTCTCAAACTTGGTCTGCCGAGGAAAGTGTATCAAGGGCTCACTCGCCTGGGCATCGACGTGCGTCAACGGATACCGAAGAAGTATCGCACTCGGCTGGTGAATGCCGGTATGTCTGCATCTGACATCGACTGGTCATCTACTCAGGCGTATAGCTGTGGGGACTTTGGGCAAATCGCGATAAACTTGCAGGGACGCGAGCGGTTAGGGAGTGTCCCCCCGTCGGAATACGAGGCAGTACGGGCTGAGATTATCGCCTTTCTGCGTGACTTGCGCGATCCAGAGACAGGCGAATTCATCGTTGATCAGGTCTATCGGCGTGAAGAGATCTATGATGGGCCGTACCTTGAGGCTGCTCCAGACATTTTGTTCTCGATGCAAGGTTACAGCTACATTACTTCGCGCAGTTTGGGTATGAGTAGCGATGCTTTGATGGAGGCCCATCGGTTTGGAAGATCTGGCAATTCAGGCAGTCACACTATGGATGGCATTTTCGTCGCTTACGGGCCGCACATTCGTGTTGGACAAAAGGTTCGCAATGCCAGGCTCATTGATCTGGCGCCTACATTATTGTACGCGATGGGTCTACCCGTGATTGAGGACATGGAAGGGCGTGTGCTGAACGAGATCTTTACCTCTGACCACCTAAACCAGCATCCGGTGAAACGCGGAAACTGGGAGGCTATGACTCGGCCACAGGCCCCAGAGGAAGGTTGTTCCGACGAGGACAGCCGCGAGATATACCGTCGCCTGCGGGACCTGGGATACCTCGACTAGCTACGATGTCACCATCTCATCGGTTGGGAAAGTACCGCTCCTGGATAGCCTCGGCTGTTGTGGTGCTGCTGTTTGTGCTCAGCGGTGTGCTATTGGCATACTTGTTGCGCGGTATGGACTGGGAGCTGGTTCAACGGGCAACTCCCGGGACGTTTTTGCTTGTCCTGGTGGTAAGCATGCTGGGGACACTGGTTTATACCCTGTTGATCTATTTGCTGATCCGGGGAAGCGGGTACGTCACCACGCTGTGGAGAGCTTACCTGGTGTTGACTGCTAGCTTGAGCGTTAACTACGTTACGCCGGTGAAGATGGGCATTCCACTGCGCATATACCTCTACAACCACTTCATGGATATTCCTATTGCCATAGGCACAGCCCTGGTAACGGTGGAGACTTTAGTTGGTGTGCTTACGCCGGCGTGTATTGCCGTCGTTGGTATTGCCTTGCTCTTTCATTCTGTGAGTCCTGTACCTCCCCTGATCTTGCTCGCACTGATGGGGATCGGACTGCTCTTCCTATTGCGAGCGCGATTCGAATGCTGGCAACCGGCCCTGGAACGAGTTCCTTTCGCGCGACTCCTCAAGCGGTTGATGCGCTTTGTGGTGCGTGTTCAGTCTGGTTTGCGCTGTCTATCGCCTGCAGTGATTCTCAGTGTTGTGATTTTGGATCTGCTGATGTTTGGATTGCAGACGGTGCGGCTGTGGCTTGTGTTGAGAGTCTTTGGCTCTGCACCTTCACCCTGGCTTCTGCTAGCTGTACTCACTATCTCCGTTACGGCTGGTAATCTCTCGATGATTCCGATGGGCCTAGGCGTGCGCGACGCCAGCTTTGTCTTACTGCTGGCGCAATTAGGTGTGCCGAACGAGGTTGCGCTCTCGGTGGGTGTGATCCAGCGGCTCTTCTCGCCGGGGTGGCCGTTGCTGTTGGGGCTGATTTCGACCAACGTATTGGGTGTGCGCGAAATTATGCAGGCTTCGCGTGAGAGCTCCTGTGCGGGAGATGAACTAGGATGAGGGGTCTATTTCATTCCACGTCTCGTTGGATTTCGTCTCACCGCCGCTGCAGTATGTTCAGTGCCGCGGTGTTGATACTGTCCATACACGTGCTGTCCGTCGTGTCGTTTTCTAACAATGAGTTGAGCCCTGATGGACAGTTTTACGTTCGCCTGGCCGATAATCTGTTGGCTACTGGGATCTTTGGCCGCGAGCCGGGAGTGCCTTTCGCGCTGGTACCGCCTGTGTATCCCTTCTTCATCGCAGCCATCTTTGCCTTGACGGGTCGCAGCCTATTGGCTGTGCGCATTGGTCAGGCCCTCATTGGGACAGCCAGTAGCCTTTGCGCGTTTGGGCTGGCTACCACGCTCTTCCCGCGGCGACCCGCGATTGCCTGGCTGTCTATGTTCAGCGTAGGCTTATACCCTGTCTTCGTTCTCTGGGAAGGTCGCATCTTGACGGAGACTGTTTTTATCCTGGTCACCCTGTTGAGCTGGTTGTGGTGGGTGCGTTCCGTCCAGTCACCTACCGTCGTCAATGTGGCGATGACTGGTGCTGGGTTTGGACTGACGATGTTGGTTCGCGAGACTTGGTTGTTCTTCGTCCCCGTAGTTCTGGTCGGCGCGCTACTGATTGTCCGCCAACATCGGCTCCGTTACGTGGTTCTATTCATGGCGGCACTGATCGTCACGCTGGTTCCGTGGCTGGTGCGCAATGCGGTCGTTTTCGATCACCTGTTCTTTACGGAACGAACGGCCTATTTGACTTATGGTTTGACTGGTCATGGGTACCTGTCTCCCTATTACCGGGAGTGGATGGCGGAACAAGTTAACCTGGGTACCTTGCCGGAGGGACTTGATCTGGGGAACCTGGCGTATGCACCCGTGCGCTACGTGCGTAGCCTGTCTTTTGCTCGTCAGAATCCCACGCTGTATGCGCGTATCATCGCTGCGCGATTGTTCGAGCTTTGGGGACACCCGAATGGCTTGAATCGGCTTCCTGGATCACTTCGCCTCCCTTATCGGATGGGGCATATGGCGCTATTGTTGATTGCCGGTATCGGACTGTGGAAAACGATCCGCATTCGGCACTGGCCCTTATTGGTGTGGTGTCTTGTCTTGCCCTACGGCACTGTCTTTGGTATTTTTGTCAAGCCCAACCCTCGTTACACGGTGCCGCTCTTGCCGCTGGTTCTTGTCTTGGCGGTGCTAGGGCTGGACTCGTTACTGTCCTCTGCGCGGCTGAAGGGTGGTATCACAGCACGTGATGTGTGAGATCTAGATCGTGGATACTCAAGCCTCGTACGACGGCCTAGCGGCCCAGACAGTCAGAGGCTCAGTCTACAGCATTGCTGCTTCAGGAGTGACGCTGCTACTGGGATTTGGACGCTCGGTTCTGATGGCCCGCCTCTTGGTGCCGGAGGACTTTGGTGTGGTAGCGTTTGCCCTGACCTTTCTGAATTTCACAGCTCCGCTGCGGGATTTCGGGCTTGACCAAGCGTTGATCCACCGTCAGACCGGTGAAGCTTCTTCATTGGACGATGAACTGGCTGTCCATTTCACTCTCCGGTTGATTCTGACCGGTCTGTTCGTGTCGGTCCTGCTTATTGTCGCGCTGGTGCTGCGCCGTTTCTATCCGCAGAAACCCTTGTTGGTGCCCGTGCTTCTGGCGTTGACCATCGGTGAGGTTGCCGCCGCCCTGGGGGCTACGCCGACAACCTACCTGCGCAGGGAGATGCGCTTCGGGGATCTGGCAGTGCTGCGCGTGTTGACCTCCACCTCAATGACCATCGTCGGGCCTTTGATGGCCTGGCAGGGATGGGGAGTGTGGGCTCTCGTGGGCGAGCGCATCAGTGGTGTCATCGTCGCGACGCTCGTCGTTTGGGTGGTTATGCGCCCGTGGCGTCCAGCTATAAGGTTTGACAAAGGGTTGGCCACGTGGTATGTGAACTATGGAAAGTTCGTGTTTACTACGCTGAGTCTGGAAAGGGTGTTGGACGAATTCGATGATTTCTGGATCGGCACGAAATCAGGCCCCTTAGCGCTGGGCTACTACTCCAAGGCATATGAACTGGCCCTTTACCCACGCCGGGTCATCAGCGAGCCCATCGCAAACGTTGTCCTGCCTGTGTTTGCCAGACTGCAGTCTGACCGGTTGCAGCTTTCGCGGGCGTACTTTCGTTTCTCCAGCCTGGTTGCCAGGGTCGCCTTCCTATTTGCGGGTCCATTCGTCCTGGTAGCAAACGAGTTTGTGCGGTTGTTCCTGGGCGACAGATGGGTGCCTATGGTTGCCACGTTCTTGTTGATGGTCGTCTATGTCTTGTTGGATCCGTTGTTGATCGTGGGGGCCAAACTCGCTCAAGCTGTAGGACGTCCCGATTTCTGGACCCGGTCCCGCCTCATTCAGAGTGTTTTCTTCGTGCCCGCAGTCATCATCGGCCACCGGATATGGGGCATTAACGGGGTGGCGATAGCGACCGATATTGGAATGCTGATTGGATTGGTTATGCTGTTCTCTCAGAATCGCGAGCTGGTTGATGTCTCATTCAAACGTATGTTCGGCTTTCCAATCCTGGCCCTGCTCCTTGGGGGCGGGGTGAGCTTCTATCTCTCCTCAATCTGGGCCTTCGATAGCCAGTTGGCCGGTGCTGTTTTCAAGATTCTCGTATGTGTGTGTGTCTATTTGCTCGTCCTGCTGGTGACCGAGTTCAAGGATTATAAGGTCTACGTTGCCATGATATGGAACCTGTTGAACGTCAGGAAGGATACCAGGAAGAGCATCGCGGGGCAAAACGAATAGCTCAATCTGTCACTCGAACATTGTATGAGGAGGTCGCTGTTGAGTGTTCCTTACCCTATCCTTTTCGTTACCTCCAATTTGGGCGGTGGAGGGGGCGAACGTGTTCTGGTGAACGTTATCAATCATCTGGATCGGACTCGTTTCCAGCCCCACCTGGCCCTTTACCAGAAAGAGGGCGTCTTTCTGCGACAACTGGCTGCCGATGTGCCGGTGTACGAGATCCAGCCGACGGAATGCGGCTTTCTGCGCCGCAACTGGGTGCGTATGCGCGCTATCAAGAGGTTGTGTACTCAACTTCGTCCTGCCTTGGTCATGAGTATGCTATGGCAGGTGAATATCGTGACAATTCTTACGGATACACTGTTCGGTCTGGGCTGTCCAGTCGTGGTGAACGAGCAAACGGCACTCAAGATGGCTTTGCGATCCAAGTGGCAAAGGCATATCTTCTGGCCGCTGGCGCACAGAGTGTACAAACAGGCCGCAAAAGCAATCGCTGCCTCCAGTGGCATCGCCTCCGAAGCCCAGGAAATGCTGTCCTTGTCGCCTGACAAGTTTCAGGTAATCCATAATCCCGTAGATCTAGACACCATACGTGATCAGTCTTCTCTCTCCTCTGTTTCCCTGTCCACGACACATCCTCGTTTGGTTGCCGTGGGTAGATTGGATCGGCCGAAAAACTATCCGCTTTTGCTCCGGGCTGTGGATAGGGCAGTCAGGGAGAGACCTGTAAGCCTGTATATACTTGGGGAAGGCTCAGAGCGCCCCCGTCTAGAAAAGCTGATCCGAGATCTCGGCCTCCATTCAGTTGTTCGTCTATTGGGGTTTCAACGCAATCCCTACGCTACCATGAGGCAGGCCGATGTTTTTGTGCTTTCCTCGGATTACGAAGGTTTTGGCAACGTTATCGTTGAAGCGATGGCTCTGGGAGTCCCCGTGATTGCCACGGATTGTCCGTATGGCCCGCGGGAGATTCTGGCGGGCGGCAAATATGGTGTGCTTGTCCCACCTGGTGATGAGCAGGCGCTGGCGGATGCCATTCTTTCTCTATTGCGCGATCCAGACGCCCGTCGTAGACTGGGCGCGGAGGCGAAGAAGCGAGCAGAAGAGTTCTCTGTGGAGAAGGCTGTCCTGAGTTACGAACGTCTGTTTCTGGACCTAGTGGAGGCTGAGATGTGATGTGCAGCGCTAGGGATCGCCCACGACAAGCCAGGCTGGACGCTCTCCTCGGCCATCCCGAAGCCTTGCCTACGTCTGGTCAGATCGAGATATTGCACCTCATTACCGAACTTGACACGGGTGGCGCCCAGATCGCACTCCAGCGCTTGCTTGCAGGCCTGGACCGCGGGCGCTACTCTCCGGCGGTGGCTTGCTTCTACAACGGCGACAGCGCGGTGGCGCAGCTCATCCGTGCCTTGGGTGTCCCGGTCATCGACCTGGGGATGACGGCCAAGTGGCGCCTGGATGCTTTCGTGCGGCTGTACCGCCTGCTGCAGCAGCAACGTCCCACCATCCTACACACCTGGATGTTCCACGCAAACGTCCCTGGACGGGTGCTGGGGCGGTTGACCGGTGTGCCCATCGTCATTTCATCGGAGAGGACAATGGGCCAGGAGGGTGGGTGGCGTCGCTGGCTCAACCGGATTACCAGTCCGCTGCCCGACCGCGTGGCCTGTGTCTCGGAGAGCGTCGCTGATTTTGCGGCTCGGACGATCGGCATTCCCCCTGCTAAATTGGCTGTCATTCCCAACGGTGTCCCCCTGGAGGACTTTCAGCCGGGCGACCGATCCAGGGCTCGGGTCGACCTGGGAATACCCCCCCACGCCGTCGTCGTCGGCACGGTAGGCCGCCTACGGCCGGTCAAGGGGACCAGCCACTTGCTGGAAGCCTGGTCCCGTCTGGCCTCAGATCACCCGAATGCGATATTGCTCCTGGTCGGTGGAGGCCCGCAACAGGCGGCCCTTGAGAGAATGAGCCGCCGCCTTGGAATATCCGGGCAGGTCCGTTTCCTGGGCGACAGGGCCGATGTGCCCGCTCTGTTGAGGGGGATGGATGTTTTCGTACTGCCCTCCCTCTGGGAAGGGATGCCCAACGCTGCGCTGGAGGCTATGGCCGTTGGCCTACCCGTCGTAGCTACGGCCGTCGGCGGCACGCCTGAGGTCGTCGTAGATCGTGTCACGGGTCTGCTGGTCCCGCCAGGTGACCCGGACGCACTGGCCGAGTCCATCGCCCGCCTATTGTGTGACCCCAACCTACGATACGGAATGGGGCAGGCGGGCCGGGAGCGGGTGGTGAATCACTTCAGCGTGGAGCGCACAGTTGAACAAACTACCAGGCTGTACGAGCTACTGCTGATGGAGAAGGGAATTCTCGAGTCTCGAAAGGTCGCTCTCGATGATTGAGCGCTGGATCTCTCAACCCTGCCGGTGGGCAGCTCTCCTGTTCGTACTGAACCTAGTCCTGGCCCTGGCCTTCTGTTTTGTCGTCTTCCCCCGTCTGGTGGGCAGTGGCGTCACGACGTTTGACCCCGACGGGTACGGGAGCGCCGGGCGTGTGCTCTACGAGACCGGCCGCTTTGACTCGATTGAGAAAGCCCCGCTTTATCCAGCCTTTGTCGCTCTCGTCTCGTTCCTGGTGGGGGGCTATCGGGTCTGGGCCGTGCAGGTGGCCCAATGTCTTCTGGCTGCGTTTACCTGCGTGCTGCTCTATGCCATATTCCGGCGTGCACTGGGGGAGCGTGCCGCACGGTGGGCCGGGTTGGCCTGTGCGGTCTACCCCATGACGATCTGGTACACGCCGCGCATGTGGACCGAGACGTTTCTGACGTTCGTTCTGGCTGCTTTCACCTTCGCTCTGGTCGCTTTCCTGCAACGTCCGGCGGCGTGGCGTGCGTTGCTGTGTGGGGCGATGGCAGGCGTCGCAGCGTTGAGCAAGGGGATCGCGCTGATCTTCGTCTTTCTGCTGCCGCTCGTCCTGTGGTTTCGTCTCCGCAGGAAGGCAGGGCGGTTTCTCATGCTCGTTGCCCTGGCCGCGACGGTGCTCATTGCTCCCTGGACCTGGCGCAACTGGCGCTTGACCGGCCAATTTCTTCCAATCCACGCCAACGGCGGCTACAACTTCTACCTGGGCAACGGCTTCGCGCGTCACTGGCGCCGGGCACCGCTCTCCTACGCCGGGCTGAAGGCACATACGGTGCGGGATATCCAGGACCTCTATGTTTCGTTGGGTGTCGACGACCTTTCCGATCCGTTGGATGTGGATCGCGTGTTGCTGCAGGCGGCTCTGCGCGACCTTCGTGCTCGTCCGGCCCGCATCTTGCAGAAGCTCGCCGTGCAGAGCCTGACCTTCTGGTATCTGGCCGCCGATGCATCCAAGAGTATTCTGACTGCGATTTTGCAGTTCCCCGTGGTGCTGGCGGCGTTGGTGGGTGTCATACGAGCGTTGCACCGCCGCTCGTGGGCCCTGGTGCTGTTGGTGCCGGTTGGAGGAATCATAGGGGCCAGCGTAGTGGTCTTTGCGTTTGCACGCCTTTCGGCTACAATTATGCCTTATCTGGTCGGATTGGCTGTCTATGGTTCGTGGCCTATGCGTCGACGATCCCACCATTCTACGTCTTGAGGAGCATGTATGGCGCTATATGTGGTGACCGGTGGGGCCGGCTTTATCGGCTCCCACATCGTGGAGCAACTCGTGCGCCGGGGAGAAGCGGTTCGCGTGCTGGACAACTTCAGCACGGGCCAGAGGGAGAACCTGGCGTCGTTTCTGGAGCGAATTGACCTCGTCGAGGGCGACCTGCGGGATCTGCCCACCGTCCGCCGGGCCGTGGACGGTGCGGAATACGTCCTGCACCAGGGGGCATTGCCGTCGGTACCTCGTTCTGTCGCCGATCCCTTGACCAGCAATGCATCCAATGTCGCTGGCACGTTGCACGTATTGGTAGCCGCCAGGGACGCACAGGTCAGACGTGTCGTCTGCGCCTCGTCCTCCTCGATCTACGGCGACAGTCCTACTCTGCCGAAGCAGGAGGATATGCCGGCCCGACCGAAATCTCCTTACGCGGTCTCCAAACTGGCAGGAGAGGGGTACTGCCGCGCCTTCACTGAAGTATATGGACTTGAGACAGTATGCCTGCGTTACTTCAACGTTTTTGGACCTCGGCAAGATCCCGCCTCCCAGTACGCGGCCGTCATACCCCGATTTATCACAGCTATGCTGCGGGGCGAAGTCCCTACCATCTATGGCGACGGGTACCAGTCCCGTGACTTCACCTACGTTTCCAACGTCGTGGACGCCAACTTGCTGGCTGCCGCTGCGCCCGACGTTGCCGGGCGAGTCTTCAACGTCGCGTGTGGGCAGCGCCACACCCTCCTGGACCTGGTGGCCATCCTCAACGATGTTCTGGGTACGCAGATCGTTCCAGTCCATACCGACCCTCGTCCAGGCGACGTGCGCCATTCGCTGGCCGATATCACGGCCGCACGGGAAGCGTTGGTCTATCGTGCGGAGGTTGATTTTCGCGATGGGTTGCGGCGGACGGCGGACTGGTACAAGACGCAGCCGGCTGGAGAGTGAGCGCCCCCATGCCTCCGCTTCGAGTGTTACACGTCATCACCCGCTTGATCGTCGGCGGTGCTCAGGAGAATACGATGCTGACGGCGGCGTTGCTTGACCCCGGCCGCTATGCAGTGGATGTGGTCAGTGGGCCGCAGACCGGTCCCGAGGGCAGCCTGATTCCCGAGGTTCGGGCACGGGATATCCGGTTGACGATTCTGCCCAGTTTGGTGCGGGAGGTGAATCCCCTCAAGGACGTGGCCGCGCTGGTGTCTTTGACGCGTCTCATCAAGCAGGGACGATACGACGTCGTCCACACCCACAGCAGCAAGGCGGGTATTCTGGGCCGGTGGGCTGCCTATCTGGCTGGCGCGCCGGTTATCGTGCATACGGTCCACGGGTGGGGCCACCATGACCGCCAGCACCCCCTCGTGCGTCGCCTGTATATCCTGCTGGAGCGGATGACCCAGCGCATCACCGACAGGCTTATCGTCGTCTCCCCCCGGAATATCCAGAAGGGGCTCGCCGACGGCATTGCCACGCCCGAGAAATACGTCACGATCCGCAGCGGCATCGAACTGGACCGCTTCCGGCATCCAACCCGAACCCGTGCGGCCGTCCGGGCTGAGCTAGGGATTCCCCAGGGTTCCGCTGTGGTGGGCACGGTGACGCGGTTGTCGCCCCAGAAGGCGCCCCTGGACTTCGTGGCCGCGGCCCGGCACGTGGTCGATCAACACCCGGACGTCCAATTCGTCATCGTGGGCGATGGTCCGTTGAGGGCCGACGTCGAGGCGCAGGTAAACGCGCTTGGGCTCGCCAGGCACGTCCATCTCGCTGGCCTTCGGCGCGATGTCCCCGACCTG